>Ga0187780_10001078_pt1 | contig 20505 bp, 18 predicted proteins | sample 1015_Q2_SP10_20__FD_132429 | JGI IMG/M metagenome (GOLD analysis project Ga0187780, IMG submission 132429) | Tropical peat soil microbial communities from peatlands in Department of Meta, Colombia - 1015_Q2_SP10_20_MG | ecosystem: Environmental > Terrestrial > Soil > Wetlands > Peat | place...
ACCTTCTTTTCTATCCCGTAAACACCTCGCATATGCGACCCGCATCCCGCCTTTACGTTCGCGCCCGGAGGACGTAGGTTGTATACGCTCAGTAAGGGTGGTAAATGGCTGCTCCGGTTGCAGCTTGAATGATGGCCTCTAGGGTACGCTTACCCACCGATTTGGCAGCACTATTAGGGACAAAAATGATGTCCTCGGCTTGGAGGTGAATGTCGGGAGCCTTTGCCTCAAGGATTTTCTTCAGATCCAGAGGTGTTTCCTGCGGCCCCGCAGGTGTTTTGCGGATCAGCTTGGCACTGTTCAAGGCAGCAGTAGGGTTGGTTCCTTCGGCCATCGCTATAGCCTGCAAAACAGTCATCTGCGTGCCATATTCCATCAGCACACCGCTGGGCTTATGCACCTCTCCTACGACATATACGATGCCGGCCTTGGACACGACTACGGTATCGCCGGGGAAGATTTCTACATTGGCCTCCGCCGCTTTGGAGGAGTCGTTCGAGAGCACGACCGTACGTGGCTCGCGGGGATGATCCCGATGGGTAATAGTGATTACCTGACCCGCTTTCTGCGTAGTGCCGCCGGCGAGCGATATGACATCAAACAGCCTGTGCGATCCGAGGAGAGGATAGACGTTAGGCTTCTGCACCTCTCCCAATACTGAGACCCCTTGAGTGGCATATTCCTTGGCGAAGACTGACACCTGGGGTTCGGCGAAGAAGCCACCTGCCACCAACTTTTTCGCGATGATAGCTTCTGCTTGTTCCGGCGTAAGTCCGGCGACGTGCACGGAACCAATGAAGTTCAGAGCGCAGTTCCCGTCCGCATCTACGCGTATCTCCTGGTCGGCCTCCGGTGCTCCGAGAACACTGATTTTGAGCAGATCACCAGCCCCGATCACCGGTACAACCGCCGTTTCCTTCGTTCCCGCATTGGCTTCGCTGGATGGAGCCGTCCCGGATGTGTTGTAGGATTGCGACCCTGTGGCCGGCAGCGTAGTCTGAGCCATTGCACCTTCGGCCGTAGGGAAAAAGATGAGAACTAGGGCTAGAACCGCCAAGCTCAATCTATCAGTCCTCACAAAACACCTCCCACCTTTGAAACACTAGTTTGTTCGGTGGACGCAACCAGCTCGCGTGCAACCTGCGGTGGCGCCCTGGGGGATGGAATCGGGCTTTCCACGCTTATTTAGATTGTATTCTTCTGCCGCGACAACTCACAAACGGAGGCGGTCGGAATCAACACCACCCTCGGCGCACGCGTGAGCTAACCCTGCGTGCCGTAGAGGGCTCTTATGCATTGCTCACTGTTAGGGGTGGTCGTACTGGCATCCGAGGAATTTGCGCAGTTAAGTATTTCCCGAAAGCAATCATCTTTGGGATGTACGCTCGAACCCAGTTTTCTTCAGAAACCTCCCAGGTCAGTGCAGGTTGAAAACGGCCCTTTGCGAATTTCGGCAGGCATTCCCGGGGTTCTTCGTCCACGTGTGGTTCTCGAATGCCAGGGGCAAATTTGGTGACATCGCTCGGTGCGATGTAGTGCGCGGCTTCGAGGATAGAACACCGGCGTTCCGACAGTCGAACGCAATGATTGGTTTGCCTAGTGCCATGTATTCGATAATCCTGTTCATCGTTGAAACATTGGTGAACTCGCGATCAACACGCAGGTCGACGGTGGCCAGGTAGGTCCAAAGATGCTCATCGGCTGTCTTGGCACACTTAATCCTTCAACCCATCAGTTTTGAGCGGCAGCTCGAGAAGACCTTTGCACCGGTTGTAAAGGTTCTTGTACGCGAATAAGGGCAGATCGAGCAGTCCAGGTAACGGATCGTCGGCGGCCATCAGAGCGAACTGGAGTGGGTTGCGGAAGGAAAGCAGATACGCCCCGAGACTCAGGCGCCCACAAAGCATTTCGTGAATGGCCGCAGGAAGGTCCGTACTCACGCGCATCCATCGCACGCCTGTGCGAGCGGTCTGCTCCGCCGTATCTCTTTTCATCATCATTCGCCAGAGCAGATAGGGAAAGTCGGCCCCCGCACGTCCGCCAAGGGCCGACCAGGTCCAAAGTCTCGGATTGATGTCCAGAAGCTTATAGCGTCCATTGCGAGCGTCAAGTTTGTACTCAATTTCGACGAGGCCCGTGTACCGAATGGCAGCCAGGAGACGTTTTGAGGGAGCCACAATCTCAGGGACATCGAGGGTTTCGACAAAGGAACTTGACTGGCCGAAGTCAATCGGGTATTGCCGCGTTCGCCGCGCCGTCAGCGAGGCGATCGGCTGCCCGTCGCGGCAGAGTGCTGCGTACGAAAACTGCGCCTCGCCTCCACCAGGAATCAGCTCTTGAACAAGAACCATTTCTGAAGGAATCAACTCGCAAGCTTCACGGAATCGTCCGAGGAGTTGTTCTCGATTTGCCACCGGCCAAGCCTTATCGAGGGTGAAACGATTGACCACGGCGTGCGCAGCGGGCTTTAGAATCGCAGGGAAAAAACATGCACATCTCTTGAGATCCGCTTCGGTGGTAGGATTCATGGTCAACGGATAGTCGACTTGTTCCTGCGCCGCTAACCGGTAGGTAAGTCGCTTATCGTAGGCCCAGCGCAGAACTTCCCACGTAGGCGTGGAAACGCGGTACCACGACGACAGCACTGGGTGGAATTTTGCGAGCAAAGCCGCTGATTCGTCGCTGGTGGGAAAAAGTATCCAGCCGTCGAGCTTGTGCTGCGCCGCAACTTCCAACAGATACTGAACTTGCTCTTCGCGACCTCCGCTTGGCCACGCCAAGGTTCGGCGTGTGTAGCGAGAATAAGTGGCTAGTTTGATGTTGGGTGGAGTGGCCACCCAAACCGGTACGCCCTGACGGCCTAAACTCCTCGCGACCGCGACGGCGTTGAGATTTCCGCCGAGAACTAATGCTCCGGTGGTTTCAGTCATGGGTAGGCGCCTAGCGCATGCGAGAACGTGTGATGACTTTCAATTGCGCGGCTATCCGACTCTAGCGACCACCGGTTCGTAGACCTGAACCCCTCTGACCTCAGCTCTCCTGGCAACGAAGCGGAGCAAAGCGCGCGAAGCGTAATGCGTCCCAACGACAAATTGCATCAATGCGCCGAAACTCCAAACCGCTGGTGCTCCAAGAAAGTGCAATCCAGGCACGGACGCTTCGAGCCCCTGGCGGAGCCGAGGATATCCGTCGAAGCAATCTATGCTCGTTGCCAATTCCGGAGAAAAGAAGTCGTACTTGGAAACGTCCACTCGATATCCGGTACCTAGTAGAACGTGGTCGACGGTTCTCTCACTGCTGTCATCCAGCCGGACTCTTACCCGGCCACCAGCAGCCGTCGCCGAAACAACAGAACGGCCGAGGCTCATGGGAACGTTCAGGAGCCGCGCCACCAGCCATCGTGCACCAGCCGGGCGAATCGATCGTTTCCGCAGCCAATCCTGAATCCCGCGCGGAAACCGCCTCACCAGGTCGGGGCGCGCCACAATCTGGCTGACACCCGCGGGACCAACATCTGTAGGTGCATAGAGCAGCTTGGACACGGCCGGACCTAAAACCTGTTGAACCGTCCTTGATGCCAACCCTCCAAGCCAGTGAATCCTACCCGTGCGCGCTACGATTTCCACTTCGGCGCCCCTTTCGTGCAACAGTGCCGCCGACTCCAGCGCGCTTTGACCGCTTCCAACTACTAGCACTCGCTTTCCAGAAAAGGTTCGCAGCTCCCGATGTTCACAGGTGTGCGATGCTAACGAACTCGACAGTCCCGCAAATTGCGGCGGGCGCCAGGCGAACGAGCCAATGCCCGCGGCAACGACCACGCGGTTCGCCTGCATCGTTTCACCTGTTTCGAGGATGAGTCGAAAGCCCTTTGTTTTGGATTCGATCCGAACAATCCTCCGTCGATCCAGGTCAGGCGCCGCCTGTCGTTGAAACCAGAGCCCGTACTCGATGAAGCAGTCGAGCGGTACCGGAGTAGAAAAGTGCTCGGAGCTTGCTGTTTGGTATCGCTCCAGAGTCAACGAGTGGTCTGGATCCGCGATCTGCGTCGCTGCCCAACCGGAGCGGAGCAACATGCCGACAGGCATGTTGCGTTGCCAAAAGGCCATGGGTTCGCCGAACGTATGCACTTCCAGCCCCTTGACCGTGCGCAAGTGAGCGGTCGCCGACAACCCATAAGGGCCGGCACCAATAACTGCTACGTCGCATTTCGTCATATTTCGCCCTCGAGACTTGTCCCCAACTGAATCATTCTGAGAAACCGTCTGGGCCAGCGGAGGCAGCAGCGACGGAATCTCCCGGAATCCTCGAACCTTGCCCGCCAGAACCGACATCCTGTTGCCCGGCCTCTGCCGGGAACACCATTAGCAGCCCGGGGTGAAAGTGGTTGCTCACTGCCCACATTAGTCGCTACAAAAGCCTTATCTCTGGCATCAATTATCGTGAGGCCGACGACGTTTTCTGTTCCGTAGGGTTCCGCCGTATCGATTCGCAAGGCTTCCGGGTTGATCCCTCTTCGGAGTGCTGCGACACCCCTCTTTGTATTCCCAGTCACCTAATCGATCTCAGGCGAGGTGACGCCCGTCTGCCCTAGTTCTTTGTTCTTTGTGGTTGACCGATTATGTCCCGCCGGAGGAAGGTCTCCAACACTGAGTTGGAGGTTGCACTCGCAGCATCGTCAGAGCGTTGCGCGTGCGCTATAGACTGGCGTCTCCATCGAATAAGCTCGGCTCCCAAACATCGGGAACGCTGAGTGCTTCGGCTAATTGCTTGTTTGTCGCGCAATAATAATTAGACCACGAAGGCAATCTGCGGACGCGAAATGGTATGCCCTCAAGTATGTCGGTGCCAAGTGGTAAGCCTACGTTTTCCAACGTGTGAATGCGTTCCCGCTGGCATTTCTCCAGTGCCCACAACAGCAGTGGCGCAAAGAGCCCGCTGTCTCCCTGCAAAGCCTTAAAATCCACCACGCGCAACCGCTTGAGGCCAAACCGCGGAACATCCTGACGCATGAAAATCGCGCACGCGCGGATACCCAAGGCATTCGAAACGGTCACAATCCACAATCTGTTCTCGCGTAGGGCGAATTTGAAGTGCCAGTCCAGCACTTGTCTTGTACGCACGGCCAAAAGAAGGTTCCCTCGCTCGATTCTCAATTTGCGCCAAAAGTCGTCAAATGGGTAGTCGAAGCTGCTGCAGGTGGTGACATCGAAACCGCAACTCTGTACACGTACCCTCCTTCTCAGACGGTCAGCGAGAAACAGAGAGACGGCGGCAGGATAGCGTAATAGGCTGCGGGCGACCGGCATGTTCACCGCAAGCAAGCTCGAAGCAAAGCCGTTATACTCGGTGATCCAAAACGCCGATTTGTCCCAAACTCCAACCGGTACTCGCTTTGACCCGCACAGCTCATAAATCGGGGCGGAACTGGCATTGGCCGTCGTACTCAAGTACAAATCGGGAGTTTTCTGGCAATAGAACTGCTTCAGTAGCGAGACCGAGTAGTGTCGGTAGGCCCGATCGACCACCCACGCTCGACCTGTAGCGGCGAGCAAGCCTTTGCCGTTCAGTTCATATAACAGTGGAATATTCCCCAGATAGCCGACAATTTGACCGTCTGCGCTTTCAAGAACCCATCCTATGGGCCAGCCGTGTCGGTACGCAGGATTGGCAGTCCAGAGATGTATCCACTCTTCGTAAGTCTTGCTTTCCAGGCCGTGCCGAGTTTCCAATGCGACGACCTGCGCATGGTCGCCAAACTGGGCTTCGCGTAAAGTGGCGGTACATTTACTCCTCGCCGTTGGGCCGAACACAACCTGCGTCGGAGTTTTGCCGAGGCCTATTGTCGGCTTGCTGACTAGCATATCTCGCTTCTGTAAGCGCTGGCGCAGCAGATCGGAGCCGAAAGCCAGTTCGTTTCGAGTTCACGGCGTCTGGAGTGTGCACGCAACCAGAAAAACACTGGCCGCCCACCCATGTCCGTCTGTGCTGAGGAGCATGTACTAATGAGACCTAGCTGCTCGTGGCGCAAAGAATTGTAATGTGAGAACCAATCACATTCGCTACTATGTGATGATAGCAACAATAATGATGTGAACAAAAGTGTTCAATTCCAATGAAAGTTCGGGCGGTGCTTCCATGAGACTATTTTGGCTGGCATTGGTGATGTTCGTATCTCAGATTCTAGCATCGGCACAAACGCCACCGTCGCAAGCAGCGGGCTACACGCTGGTCTTTTCCGACAATTTTGCGTCCATAAACATGAATAATGCCAGCAATCTTAATGGCAGTAGTTACACCTGGTACAACCCCGGCATGTGGTGGCAGAGTCCCGCTCCTTGGGCTAACTATTCTTTGCCAACAGCTCAGCCGAATGGCAACGACCTGAACCTGAACTGGTCGCGCGGACAGTCCCCACCAAATACCAGCCTTTCATCATGTTCCCCAGATGGAACGTCTCATTGTCAAGCCTGGAATCACGGATACTTTGAGGCTTCTATGCGATGGGATGTAACCACCGGCTCTTGGCCTGCTTTCTGGATGATTCCCGTCGAAGGTCATACTCTTCCTGGTGGTTCGGAACAAGGGGAGTGGGACATCATGGAGGGGCAGGGACAGAATTGGTATCAAACCCACGCACATGACTGGAACGCTCCTGGAGGCAGCACCTATTGTGGCTATCAGTATAATCCCCCTGGTGGTGTCAATCTAACGGATTATCATACCTATGGAATGCTGTGGACTTCGGGCACCATTCAGTTTTATTTTGACAACGCTGCCGTTGGCCCTCCGTGCCGTCTGGATGCGACGATTGACGCGCAGCATTATTTCCTCATCCTGGCCAGTCAAGAGGGAGTGAATTGGAGCTATGGGAACACAAGCGGCGTCTCGGCTAGTAACATTACCGCTGATTTCAACTGGGTTCACGTGTGGCAACTTAATGGATCATCCCCACCACCGCCTGCGCCGACGCCACCGAGTGGGTTGACCGCCACGGTGAACTGATAGCATCTTTGGGAAGTAGCGCGGGCAGTCTATTTAGGGTTCGCGTCACATTTGCGTCAGCTTTAGTTCTTCCATTTAAACCAGAGAAGCACCTTGTGTATTGCCTGCCTGACGTGAACTCAGATCGGCTAAACCCCAGGGTATGGAACCCTGCGCCGCGGCGGCAGGCCAGCCGCGACGTCGCCGCATCCGAACAGCACGTCCAGGTAAACAGAACGAGTGCAGTCTTCTTGTTGTGCGCAGAGGAACCGCTCTCTGAAGCGCTGGCGTGCCGCGTGCCCGAAATGGAGGCGGAGGTCAAGGTTGCTTAGAATCTGGGTCAATGCTTGCGCCAAAGCTGGTATCGAGCCGCTAGGCACCAAAAGCCCGGTTTCGCCATGCACAACAGCTTCGCGAACACCACCGACATCCGACGCGATAACCGGCAGTCCCGCTCTCATCGCCTCCAAAATGCTAATCGGAAACATCTCGAATCTCGATGCGAGGACAAACACGTCAGAAGAAGCGAGAAGTAAAGGAACGTCATCGCGATCTCCCAAAAAGTCGACGCGATCTTGAATACGGAGCTCGTGCGCCAGCTTCTCCGAACTTCGCCGCATGGGACCGTCGCCTATCAGCCGGAGACGAGGCCCCGGAGGGATGCTCGCAAAGGCACGCAGCAGAACATCATGGTCCTTGACCTCGGTAAAGCAAGCTACCATAGTGATCACTGGCGATCTATCAGAGCTCAGGGTTGCACGTTCGGAGCAGTCTGGGATACCGTTGTGAATGGTGACAACCTTGGATTGCGGCTCTATCAAGTGCCTGTACGCAAGGCGCGCACCTGCTTCGGAAACCGTGATAACACGCTCGCACCAGTTTGCCGCGACGCGTTCACAGGGCCCTCCAAGCGCACTCCAATAACGAGATACTGCCGGTGTTCCGAAGAGCCAGTTATGAACTGTATAAATCGACGGAACGCCGAGCAGACGGCCGGCAAGGCGACCGAGAAAACCCGCTTTGAATGTGTGAGCATGGATGAGATCCGGCTGGAACCTCCGGATCAGTTTGAAGATTTCCCAGAAAGCTCGGGCGTCTGCAATCGGCGATATTTCCCGCTGCAAATGCGGTAGTACATAAAGCGGGATGGCCTCCTCCCGGCAGGCCTCGGGGAGAAAACCTTCTTCTCCCGTGGCGATGGCGACGTCAAAGTCCTGTCGCATTCCGCAAGCTAGGCCAAGCACGTGTGTCTGGGCCCCGCCACGCATCGCTGGAGTGATGAGGTACAGAATCTTAGGCTTGCCGCCCTCGTGGATGGGCACGGAGGCGCCGTGTGGAAATTCCATATGCTTTGACACGTTATGGGCTCTCGCTGGGGGATTGCGCATCGCTGTGGTCGCAGTCGACTCTGCTCAGTACGTCCGCCATGGAAAGGGAAATCATCCCGCACTGTGCACGATAGTTATCAAACATTTCCAGCACGAGACGGAGCACACGGAGGTTCTGGTCGTTGTTACCAGCAAAGTCTTCGGGGTGCCACCAGAGATGGAAGATCTCGCCATGCTCTGCCGCCTGCATCATCGCTTTTCTGATTCTTCGGAGAAGGCAGGGTTCCAAAGAGCGAAAGGCAGGATGGTAGGGGCGCAGATAGCGGCTTGCTGGGATCGACGTCAGAGCCAAACGATCGGGCCACGCGATTGTCTGATCTCCGTACATATCTATGTAGCTGTCTAGCAACCGGCCGATCCTCTTCCAGGGACGGCGTTGTTCCACGAACGCTGCAGCCTGCTTGATGCCCACGGACTCATTTCCACGGTAGGCCCGGATTCCCGCCCGCTTAAGAGAAGCCAGATAGCTGGGCTTGACCTGATTTCGCGGGAATACGTAAGACCGCAAAGTGTAGCCCGAGTTGGCCGCAATGGCGACGGCACTCTTCAGATCGGCGTCAAAATTCGCTTCAGTTTGTCCCTTCTCCATGCAGTAGTAGTGAGCGAATGAGTGAGAGGCAATCTCCTGCCCCCTGCGCGCCGCTATCTGAGCAATGAGACTTGGAGCAAAGTGAAACGGATCGTCGCGCTCGTCGGTCCCGAGCTGTTCCCGATAAGGATTCAGATGAGCCTCTAGGTAGCTGGGCTGTTCCGGTGTGAACGCATCAGCTTCTTCCTTCGAATGAGCGAAAAGAAGTCCTACTACTGCCCAGGTAGCATGCACCGAGAACTCTTCGAACAAATCAAGGATGCGGGGAATACACGCCCTGGCAGCCAACAGCCTCGCACGCTCCGCTTCGTCGAGCGGCCTAAGATCCCGCACGCCCCAGTGGAGTTCGAAGTCGAGCGAGATGACTAGGGCACCGGCGTGACCCCGCACAAGCTTCTTCTCTGAGCGCGGATAAGCGACGGGACGCGCCCCACCGCTTGAGAGGAGCTCTGGAGGGGGAGGGCTCAGATGAGCTCGAGGAGCTTCATTCTTCATATTTCCCCCGAGGTCACCACTCTCCGTGCCACCCGAGTGATTTGAGCGACCGGCAGGTAGCCGCCGTAAAGGTCAAGCCATTTATCCATAACGGCGGCAATCCCATATTGTTCTTGACAATGCTGACGGGCGGCATCGCTCATTACTTTCAAGCGCTCGGGCGAAGCTTCCATCAGCCGCTGCAGGGCCGCGGCAAGCTGTGTCGGAGAGCTAGGCGGCACAACATAGCCAGTGACGCCATCGAGGACGATGTCAGGATTTCCACCCACATTGGTAACGATTGCAGGCAAACCCATTGATGCAGCTTCCAGCAGGGCCAGCGGTAAGCCTTCACATTCCGATGACATGACGAAAGCGTCCGCCGCATTATAGAGATCGAGGATGTCCTTACGTTCGCCGCAGAATCGGACGTGTCCGCTCAGGTCACGCTTTGTACATTCCTCTCGTAACTCCCTTTCGAGGGGACCGGCGCCTGCGATCAGGACGATGAATTCCTTGCGTGCAAGCAATTCAAGTGCGCGGAAGAGAGTCGGATAATCCTTCTGTATGACCAATCGGCCGACGGCAAGCCATACGAACTCAGAGTCAATACCGAGCGCGCTGCGCATGCTCCGTCGCCGTTCTTCTGAGGGCGAGAAGACGTTGGTATCGACCCCGTTCGGGATCATTCGTAGCTTTTTTCGCGGCACTGCCCCCACCCGGACGTATCGATCGAACGCCGCGTTGCAGATAATCGTTGTCTGGTCTGTAAGACTGTCCGTTGCACGGTAAAGGAGCTCCTTATGCCAAGTCGGTCCGCCGCGCATCGATGTTTCTTTAGAGCTGTGGGCGGTGCAGATCACCGCGGGCATCCGACAGAAAAGCCGGGTGATGCGACCCAGAATGTTGGCGTGGAACATGTGGCAATGCACCACGTCGGGCCGAAAACTCCGGATGAGTGACCGGAGCCGGAACACACTTCTGAAGTCCGGCACACCTCTCTTCATGTCCAGCGAATGAACTTCGACGTGCTCCTCCTGAAGCTGGCTTACGCAGGCAAGAGACCCATCACGCCACTCGATCCGGCTCCCCGGCTTGACTAGAGAGACTACAGAAACCTCCCAATCTCGCGCCCGCAGCTCGGTCGCGAGGCTAACAACCTGCTTCTCGGCGCCTCCGAACCCAAGGCTCGTGACAAGGAGGAGAATTCGGTTTCGCCGCTTCGTTGCTGAGTTTTCCAAAGTCATTACTCTTTCAGCCTTGCCACACATGAACTGCTGAGACTTGGCGACGTAGAACAAATACGCGTATGTTTCACGGCTTACACCATCAGTATGGCGGGTGGGGCAAAGTGTCTGCCTGAAAGTAAGCACAGACACTCGGCAAGGCTCTTTAGCTTGCTTCCTGTGCTACCGATGTCGCATGATCTGCCTCCCCATCCCTCGCAGCATCTCGGCTAGGCGAAACGTTGGATACCATTGGCGGGACACCGTCTGGCAGGGGCTCTCCGATGGCCAATTGTGGGTAAACCTGGACGGTCTGGCGCGCGACGGAGTCCCACGATCGTGTTTCCCGAATGAACTTGTTGCCGGCAATACCCATTTGCCGCAGTTGTTCAGGACCTAGGTCGATGGCTGCAGAAATTGCGTCAGCCACAGCTCTCGAGCTTGGCGATTCGATGGGAATACCGCAAGCGCCCCGCTGCATGAGTTCAGCCAAACCTCCGGCGGCAGTCGCAAGAATGGGGCGCCGGTACGACAGCGCGAGAACGGCGACGCCGCTCTCCGAGAAGAACTCAGTGTAGGGAAGAAGAACGGCATGGTGTCGTGCCAGCAGAGGCCCTAACTCTTCAGCGGCAATAGTGCGTTCGATCGTGTCGATACCATCCGGTTTGGCGGCGATGAGCTCCTTGCATCTGTGCCAGTATTTCTGTTCGTCCGCATTATAGGGGCGTCCGGTAATCGTCAGGTGGACGGGGATGCGCGAATCGGAAGCCGACATCTGAACGGCACGAATTGCCAGGTGTAGCCCCTTGTTCTCTCGAATCGAACCGAATGCCAGCAAGCGGAGGCAGTCGAAACCAGGGTATGCCACCTCGTTGTCCGCGGCGTCTGAGTATGGTCCGTGCGGTATCACGAGAACACGATCAGCCTCTTGGCGGAGCTGGCGAACCAGCACGTCTTTGCCGCTCTGGTTGTGGACGATGATGCGATCGCACAGGCAATAGGAGATCTCCAGCATTTTACGTTCCAGCCAGCGGAGCCCGCGCGGGAAACGCCACCGATGCGGCAAAGGATCGTGCGCCGTAAGTACGAGTGAGCCACCTCGAAGGATCACCAGGAAAAAGAACACGAAACCCAACGGGAGGTGGAGCACACTCTGGAAGTGAACGATGTCGCCCCGCTGCACTAGCCGGAACTGCCGTAGTGCGGTCCTCGCCACGAACACAAAGTTTCTCCGGAGCCGTTCGGCGAGTCCCGCATCCGATGTTTCGCGGTATGCTGCATGCACGATTTCCACGCCGGCTGCGCGCACCTTGGCCTCGTACTCGAAATTGGCTGGACAAAACAGCACCACAGGCACACCGGACTTCGCCAAAGCCAAGACCAACTCGGACACATACTGTGCAAGGCCGTGGGTTGGCTCTGCCGTATGCAGGATTACGCGTGGCCTGACCCCGCCATTTGCTGTGCGCCTGAACATTTTCGCCGTGGCTCCGCCCATTGCGCCTTTCGCCTGAGTTTGCTGCATTTTGCAGGCACGATTTCCTGCTGAGCAACTGTAGTGTCTCCTCTGCAGGTCGGGCCACCAGCTTCCGACTCAAATGCTAGCCAACAGCCACTCGCAAGTTCTCAACTCAGCGTAGCGGTTTCGCAGGCGCAAAGTTCATGATGAGAGCCGGACTTGGAACTGGAGACATGGCCTAGCAAGACCCAGAGAGACATCATACCCCGGAAACTATTCAGTATCCCGAATTGTTGCTGCTCATTGATCGCGGCTTTTCTCGAGGCCATTACTTCAGCCGAGTCGTATCTGTAAGATCTCCCGCGAGTTGGCTCGTGCCTGTGAAAGTGCTGGATATCGAACCGGATATCTCATTTGCGACAGCATGTAGTCTTCCTCTTGCGAAATGCGACTGACAACAATCGCGACGAAAATATATGCAAGAAAATCCGCAGGTCCCTGCGCGGATCCAAATAGCCCGGGGAGCTCAACAACCCCGCGCAAGAGCAGAAAAACACAACCAAATAACGCCCACTGTCCATTCTGCCAAGTATAGGAAGGGCGGAATGCCAGATTCCAGCAGCAACGAAGTAAGAACCAAAACAAGTTCAGTACAACGACAAAACCGACGACGCCCTGCTCGGCAAGCGCCGTGAGATATTCGCTGTGATACCCGCCTGCAATAAAGCCAGGGTCGTCTTCAGCCGAAAGATACCCGTATCCCAAGACGGGTCGCTCGGTGTACTTTTGGAACGCGACCGACCACAAATCCCATCTGCCTTCGGTAGCCGCTGACATCTCTTCGCGAGTAAACTTGGCGAACGCAACAGTCACTCCTACAACGATGGCAGCAGCCAGGATCAAGCCTGAAACAACGACCAGCAAGCGTCGACTTCGTAGGGCATTGGTGACGATCAGTACGACAACGCTCACACCGAAAAGCGCCAAAGGCGCACGTGAGCCGGTCAATGCGGAAGAGATCATCAGCAGCACAAGCCCAAGAGACCAAAGGAGCTTGGTGCCGCGCAGAAGGCACATCCCGCAAATGTAGGCAAACACGCATTCGAATGCGATCGCGTTGAGCGCAAGCCCCGCATCTTGTACCTGGCCCTTGTATGCCCGGTTCGCCGCGTATGTGGGCAGCACCAGACCAAAATATTTCACATATATGGTTACCATCTGCGCGCCATCTACCGCGCTAGCAATCATAAGAAAGGAGCCCAATATTCTTGCAGTCCGGGTGTGGCGTAGTGCGCGGCACAGTAGGAGGGAAACCGCGCATATGATAAATAGCTTCCACCACTCCCGCAACGCGCGAGGCGGATCAGTCGCAGTCAAAGAAGGAGCGAGCAACACTGCACACAATAAAGTCAGAACGGCGGCAAGTTTCAGCTCGGCCCCAGTGACTGGCAGCCGATACCATGGAAACGAAATCATTATGGAAGCCGCTAAGATGGTGGGGCGGAAAAGCAGATCCACGAGACTTTGATTCCATGGGTATACGAGCCAGTACACAGCCAAGCATACAGGGACGACACACACGAGCACTTGCGAGAACTTCATCGATTTCGCGAGACTGGACAACCGTGTTGCTCCTGGCCCGGTATAACGTGGGGAGCTATCGCGGTAGTAAGTTTCCGCCACTTTGCCGCCTTGCCCGTGACCTATTTCTGGAATCCGGGTCGATATTGGAAGATGAAGTTGCTGACGTAAGCTGGCGTCCCAACTGCTCCGAGCCGCCGCGTCTGATGTTCGACGATATCGAAGCAGGATAGTGCCTTGCGCGCGCCGCTTTCGTCCAGAAACTCGCCGGCGTAGCCGAACGAGGCGAGAAAGTCAAAGGTATGGAAGATCGGTACTGGAGAATGCCGTTGCTCGATCTCGACAAGCAGGTTGGGCCGGTGCAGTCGCAGGGTCTCAACACCGCCGCGAAGGACCTCCAGTTCATGGCCTTCCACGTCGATCTTAAGGAATGAAATCCTACCTCGCACGTCACGACAGAGGTCATCGAGACGGCGAAGGATGACCCGTCGCGAAAAGCCTGCGACCATGCGGCGCTCCAACGTCGCGAACCCGGCGAGTCTCTTGCCGTTCCGCACTGGGATGAAGAGCTGTGCATTGCCATCCCGGGACGAGAGCGCGCAATTGAAAACCTTCACAGGCAGCCCCAACCGTTCAGTGGCACGGCTCAGCATGCGGGCAAGATCAGGAATTGGCTCGACCGCGATCACCCCCCCCGTGGGACCGACATGCCGGCATAGAGCGTAGGTGTAGTCGCCAACGTTCGCGCCGACGTCTACGGCTGTGGTGCCATTGTTCACGAGTCGGTGCAGTTCGTGGACTTCACGCTCGCCGGCGGCCAGGAACGACTCGCCCGCGCGGCTGAACCTACGGTGCGCAGGCACCACGCCACGCAGGACCTCCTTCGTAATGTTCTTCATGTAGTCGACTGAATCCCCCAGTAACCCGGTTGCTTGCGAGAAGTTCATTTGTTGCTCCGAGATGAGTACTCTGATCTGGGAGTCCGTCTAGATACAATGTGGAAACCAGTGGAAGCCCTTCGTTGCCTAATTCTGGGTGATGTCGAACTGCAGCATTTTGGATACTGGCAACTACATTGCGGCGCCATCAGCGACGAATGCCGCGTCACACCCTTTGGTCCTTACACATGTAGACAACACGGACCACCAGAACGCGAAGCACAAGAAGGGCGCATGCACAAGCAGAACTGTGCCAGCGATGACCGTGAAGACGCTTACCCTTCACCTCAGCGGCGGGCCTCCATGGCTGCTCTACTTCCTGCACTTGCTACCGCGGACTCACAGTCCTCGTCGTGTGACACCTGATATCTGTCCAACAAATAAAGCGCCCAGCCAAGCGGGAGAGACGCAACATAAAGAGATTTTGACGGCACGGATGCAAATTGCTTCTTAAACGATACGTCGCCATGGAGAGAATACCGTACGTAGTTCGAATAGTACCGCAAAGTAATGTCAATGGGTATCAACCGCTTGATCGCGACAAACTCTAGATAGTACTGCCGAGCTGCTAATGGCGTGCGCATACGCAGTTGGACGCTCCTGGCACTCAAGCCATCCGGTTGATAATCACTGATCATCACAACTTCATTGAAAAACCGCGTCGAATATTGGAGCGCGATGCGATTCCACACTAGGGATTCGGGAACGAAACCAGAACCAAGATCTTCCGGAAAAGGAAACTGTCCCATGATGTCGGTGCGAAGGAACCCCGCCTTGTCGCCGTCAACGCGGCACGCGACCAGGTCCACCGGATCAGAGTCAAATACGTCGTTTGGAAATTTTGATCCAACGAGTTCTCCCGCGGGTGTAGCACACAACCCGGTCATTCCCGCAAACTGATCCTTCTTGTGATTCGGGATCTCGGCATAGCGCTTCGTACAGAGTTCAAGTGCGTCCGCAGTGTAATAATCGTCGGAATCAGCAATGCCGAAGAACTTCCCTCTTGCGAGGCGCACGCCTAGATTGATGGCCTTATGTTTGCCGCCGTGTTCCTGAACGACATAAGTGATCGGGAAGTTCGCCGTGGCTTCGAACCCCTTCACCACAGCAGCAGTGTCATCATCGGAACCGTCGTCGACGATGACCCATTCGAAATCGCGAAACGTCTGCGCACACAAGCTTCGGTACAAGACCGGCAGAAGGCGTGCGCGATTGTACGTCGGAGTGAATACCGTGTATGTGAACTCTTGCGACGACATTTCCTTGTCCCGAAAACTTGGATCAGAAGTCCAGCAAACTGGGAGGCCACTGCCGATGGGACAGCGATTACGACCAGCAGCTCTTAAGCGAAAGTGCGGAGCACACCTACCACACGCTTAAGGCCAAGAGGCCAGAGCAAAGCCATCGCTGTAATCAGAGCCGCAGATAACATGAAGGGGCGAGCGGTCGAAGACCAACGCAATTCTACGACTGCAAGGACACAGCTAAAGATTGCAAGGTTCGCGAACATCGCACTATTGCTGTAAAAATTCTCCGCTTGCGGGCGAACCGCAATATAGATTAGAGCAGCTTGAACAAGGTATGCGGCAATAGTTGCAAAAGTCGCCCCCCAAATTCCCCACAGAGGCACACACCACAGGTTCAATCCGATGTTGGCAGCGCAAGCGATGACCGTGACAATGACAATGACATTCGTGCGCTTGGCCTGCATCGCCACGAGTTCGAAGAGGTAATAGAACGAATTCAGAAGATACGCGGCTAGTATGAAGGGTACCAGTGCTGCGGCCGCCGCATAGCGTCTGTCCATAATAATGTGAATCGTGGGCTGGGCAATGATGACACCGAACGTGGCGATTGCAACAAGTCCGGTCATAAGTGCCGAAGAGGCGTGTTTCAGCACGGTTGCGTTTCCGCTGTGCGCCGACTCAAAAAACAGCGGCGACCATGCCTGCGATAGTGAGACAGTCAAGGTTAACATCAGCGAACCAAAAGTATACGCAACAGAGTAAATACCGACCTCGTCCATCGGCCGGTAGTGTTGGAGAATCAGGCGATCCGCGAACAGCAGTCCGAGATTCACCACCTCAAATAGAGCCAACGGCAACCCGAGGCGCAACTGCTCACCCAGGCTGGGCCAATTCCAATGTGCCAATAAAAACCCGCGGCTCACGTAGATCGTTGCCAGCACGCCACATATGACGGCAATGAGGCGACTGGTCAGAACTCCGAGTGCGCCCATTCGGGACCACACGACAAGCCAGCCGAGCGAGATCAGTCCGAGACCAACCGTTACTATGGTCATCGCGGCAACCGACCGCGGCCGGTTTTGCACCTGAAAGATACTGAGCTGAGTCTGCTGTACCTGCCCTAGACCCGCGGCCACAATTGCAATCGCCAGTAGTGGAAAGAACGGAACAGCAAAATTCTTGTCCAGAGTTTTCAGCATTCTTGGTACGACCAAAGATGAGAGGGCAACTACGGCGATGGTAGACAACATGACGAATCGAAGAGCACTACCTAGGTAGGTGCGGGTCTGGGCTGGGTCATCACAATATTCGTAGTACAGGCGACGGAGCGAAGTCGCTGCACCCAGACCACAAATCATGCCAATCGGTCCAGCAATGCAGTCAGCCAGAGCGACGATACCGTAGTCCGCCGGCCGGAGGAAACGGCTGATGATGGGCAGTAGAAGAAAGTTGATCCCCTTCACTCCGAAGTTGGTCAGTCCGTAGATACTGACGACCGCTAGGACTCGTCTCCCAAGCCGAGTGGGCGCGGCCGCAGGCGTATGTAATGCGGGTGAGGCAGGGTTGGTCAAAATTTGTGTCGCTTCTGCTTGCATTCGTCTTCTGTTAGCGAAAGCTCACCTTCGGCTAGATTTGGTCCGAAGCCGAGGTGCGTCCAAGATGAACCTTTTAACCCCCCGCAATGGGTTTAATACGCACTGTAGCTGGCGAGGGGTACCCGAAATTTCAGCATTGCCTGCTGATGGCATCGACAAGATCGGGCGATTGGCTCGTTGTGAGGCGGCAATGCCTCGGAAAAGACCGTGAGATCACGCGCTCCATTCATCGTGAGCTAAGGGGGGAACCGTTGCACTTGCTTACCGTCATCGAATCGTCGCATGCAGATGGATGGAAGTTCTTGCGTGAGCAGTTTCGATTACGATCCTGCAGCGTGCTGGCCCCTCGCCTTTAGGCCGGACCTGGAATTTTAGCCAAAAGTTGTATCAGACGAATTAGATTCTGTCTTCTTACCATTGACAAATGTGAGACTCAGGACTAGCAGCCCGAGAAGAGAACTGGAATCAATATGCGTTCTTCCCGATCAACTGTGAAAATATCGTCATAACGATGATCCGCAAGTCCAAAATTAACGACCAATTCTGGAGATAGTAGAGATCGTGCTCGACGCGCTTTGTGATGGAGGTATCTCCGCGCCAGCCATTGACTTGCGCCCAGCCCGTAATTCCTACCTTGAGACAATGACGCTGGTTGTAGCGGCCAACTTGCTGCAGGAACTGTTTCACGAAATACGGACGCTCGGGACGCGGTCCAACTACGCTCATGTCCCCCTTCAAGACGTTGATGAACTGAGGCAGCTCATCCAAGCTCGTTTTTCGCAGGAAGGCCCCGAGAGACGTCCGGCGAGGATCTGCCTCGGTCGTCCAGCGAATATCGCCGTCGGAGGAATCGCTGACTCGCATCGTACGAAACTTATACATCTGAAATGGCAGACCATTAAGGCCCACCCGCGACTGCACAAAGAAAATCGGCCCCCGCGAGGTTAGCCGAATCAACAGTGCAATCAAAGCCATGATCGGAGAAGTCACAAGGAGGGCGGCCGCCGAAAAACAAATATCAAAGACTCTTTTGAATAGAGCGTAATCAAGCAAATCAGCAGGTGTTGTTGTTAGGTCAAGCATTTGCATCCGTCCCAACTGGAACAATCTTTCCCGCACGACGACGCCTTCGCCAAGATCGACAATGGCGCGTGCGGGAACACATAGTTGTTCAAGCGCGTTGATTATTCCAGGAATCTGGGAGAACTGCGCCGGATGAATGGCCATTACCGCTTCGTCAATACCCTCCCCGCGGTTCAAAGCGCCTATCTGTTCTAGATCGTAGACACAGGTATCCTCTACGGCGACCTCCTGGCCTGGAAGCCGCACGTATGCACTCACTTGACAGGGAGCCAAGGAGAAGCGCTGAAGCCGAATCGCCGCATCTCGGGCAAACCGGTCAGCGCCCACAATCAAGAGCCGGGACGGCCGCCCGATCCAGAGCCTCTTCCGGCACAGGAGCCGAAAAGCAGCATGCAATAGCAGCGTGAGTGTCAGTAAGCTGAACACCCACCAGACGAACAGCCCGCGGGGAACAGTCCTATCACGGTCAAAATAAAGCGCGCCTAGCAAGACAACGGCTGTAGCCGCGCTCGCAGACCAAGTGGCCCTCGCACCGGTTCGTTCTCGAAAGAGCTCGTCGACATTTGTCACGTTGTAGTGTTCCGCCATCAACGCCCACACAAAGGAGCTCAATAACACCAGCGTGTAATGTCCTTGATGGGAGTACTCGACGGGCCGACCAAGAGATTTGGCACAGAAAGCCCAAAGCTGCCAGCTGATCTCGAAAGCAAGGAAAGGCAAAACATAGGTTGTGAATTTCAGCAAGAGGCGGTACGTCTTTAACCGGAGGAGCATACTGCACGATGCTTTCTACGAGCGGTATTGGGGCAACCGAACGTCGTTAAGGCCGGTTGTAGTTGGGGGGAAATTTCGCCTTCAGGACCACTTTTTGCAGAGAAGTAAAGATTGGACGTTGTGGTTCAGTGTTAACTATCGGTCCACTGCCAACGGGTTCACGGATGTTTGTGCGCCCCGTAATTGTTCACAATGATGTGCACCTACAACGTCGAGAACACGTTTTTCTCGATCTCCCGTAGCAGATGGCTGGCAATACGGATCTCACTTTTGTGATCTCTATGGGAGGAGCCGCCTTCAAGGGAGGATTTTGGGGCTCAAAACCTTAGGTGGAACTCCTAATCGCGCAACCGCCAGATGGAACTCTACTCGTGTTTTCAATGATAACTAGCGCTGCACAACGTTTGGTTGTGCAGCGCTAGAATGAGTGGAGAGGCTCAGCAAGCAGCCTCTGGGGGGATGTATAGCCGCCTCTCCACGTCTTCGCGTCATGGCATTGCGCTGTGCCGACGCGATCCCGGAAATTCTGAGGTACCGGAAAAGCCCCAGAAGGTCTGCAGGTGACTCAAGCACGATGGAACTCCTTCATTTTTTATAACTTGCCGATTCCCACTTGACGTTCCTTCAGGTCCGAATTCGGATGCGGTAAGAGCACTTTCTTTCTTCGAATCCAGAGACCGCGGATCGACAAATGGGTATCCAGAAACAGCGGTGAACTCTACCACTTTTTTATGCTTGCTGCTCCATCGCTGCATCCAAGGGTTACTCGTGCTGTGCATACCTGCTCCCCAAACTTCAGCTGCAACGAACTCTTCAGCGAGAACGCGGCTTACGAAGCTCAACTGGAGCTGCCTTTTCCCGACGACAATGTAGCTCCGCCCTGTGGGTCCCAGGGATAAAGCACCCTACTTTTGCCAGGAAGTCGAACTCGTTGGGGGGGGATACCAACTCGCGCGGCGCAAAATCTTTGGAGCCCTGAACTGTGTTTCAGAACTGCTGCATGCTATTAAAGCCGCTGAGCATAAACAAGAAGGTGAACGGCCTTGGTTGTCAGGATGATCGCCGCACACTGCGGCGAGAGGACCAGTTCTCTTATTTCACTAAGACCTCAGGAAGCGGGATGCCCTCCCGTATTCCCTAGTATGGTCCGGTCACCCTCATCGTGTAGGC
>Ga0187780_10001081_pt1 | contig 20485 bp, 16 predicted proteins | sample 1015_Q2_SP10_20__FD_132429 | JGI IMG/M metagenome (GOLD analysis project Ga0187780, IMG submission 132429) | Tropical peat soil microbial communities from peatlands in Department of Meta, Colombia - 1015_Q2_SP10_20_MG | ecosystem: Environmental > Terrestrial > Soil > Wetlands > Peat | place...
CAACGTTCCTTCGGTGTGACAGGTCTTGCAGAAAGCCATATTGTTTTCCTGATCCTTGACCAGCAGGCCCGGCTTCGCAGAAGAGTGCGGCTGATGGCACGTCAAGCATGTGATCGCCACCGGGTTCTTCGTCTTGGTGTCAAAGGCGTTGTCAATGGGGTGGCCCTTGGTCGGGTTCCCGGTACCGAAGCGCAACGGAAGAACGGGCATCCCATTGAGGGTGTCTTCAGGCAACTGCACTTTGCCATCGAAGATAGTCAACAGATGTTTGTCCTCCAGCCGAACTGGCCGCGGTGCATCTGGTCCGTGACATTCCAAACAAAGGGTGTTCACTTCTTTCGCGCGCAACAGCTTTGCGTTTTCTCCGCCGTGCGGCTCATGACAAGTGCCACAGCCGGTCTGAAACGCCGGCCGGTGGACGTATTTCTTTTCGCCCTGCGCCGCCTGATCCGTGTGGCAACCCAGACAAATGCTCACAGGATTCGTTTTCGGGAGCCTAGGGTACTTGCTGGCGTGAGGGGAATGGCAATCCGTGCAGTCTCCCAAGGCCCCAGGGTGCTGCACTTTGGCGCTCTCAATCTTTTGCACTTGCTCCGCGTGGCAAGTTACGCACAATTCCTTTGGACTCGCCTGCGTCAATACGACCTTTCCGTCCTTGGCAGGCGCATGGCATACCTCGCATTGCTTGTCGGCGAAAGGAGGATGCAGCACTTTGGCCATGAGCTTAGGGCCGTTGGATTGATGGGGATCGTGGCAGGTCAGGCAGTCTGCTTTCTCGAACGGTTGGTTCTGGTGAGCCTGCTTTAATGCGGCGTCTTTTACGTCGTGGCAATCCAGGCACAAGGCAGGAGAAGCCTTCGTTAGGTGATAGTGGAATTCCGCCTCGGGGCTCGCCCCCGTTTTGTGGGTCAGGTGGCAGGTATCGCAGCCCATATCGAGCGCCGGGTGCCGGCTGCCTTTTGCAGGAACGTCCAGGCCAATCCGGTGGCAGGTCAGGCAGAGATTGCTTTTTTCGTCTCCAGAGGTTGGCTTCACCAACTGATATTTGTTATCTGAAGTGTGTGGGTCATGGCACTTCAGGCAGTCGCGCACCGCTGGACTATGGACCGTCCCCTTGAGTTCCGCGGCGTTCTTGTCGCCATGGCACGTCAGGCACATCCCAGTGGGCGTTGTCGCGATTAGCTTTACCCTTGTTACGTCTTTGTTGACCCGGACCTCGTGGCAGACATTACAGCCGAGGGGAATGGCAGAGTGGACGAACTTGCCTTTTGCCTTGGTCTCATGACACTGCGCACACTTTGCGGAGTCGGTGTTTTTATCGAGGGGAACAGGGTGTACATCGGCTCGCGCCGAAAGACTCAGGAGCAACGCCAGAGTTGCCAGCGCTGCCATCGGCAGGGGTGCACACCCCACGTAACCGCGCCGCTTGAGAGGGTTTAGTGTCATGGCGACCCACTTTGTGACATGCAACCAATGGCCCGGAATGGACCCAATCGGCATATCTCGCCGGAATCTTCCTAAACCATTGAACCATAACGTGTTGCGATTTCCCACAAAGTGTAGGAATCCACTACAGTCCTTTTCTCTCGTACCAACTTGGGCCTTCCCCCACAGCCAACTGCGCTAAATCACTCAGACCTTCAGATTGAGATTCGTGGTGTTTTCAGACAGCCCGTAGAGCGACCTTCGCGGATTTTCCAATAGCAATCGCCTGCGGCCCTCCGGCTTTTGCGCTAGACTGTAGCAATGAGTATTCTGCGGCGGCTCACACGCTGGATGGGATCAGGCGACCAGATGACGCACATCGCAACCGGGGATTTAGCGCCGGGTTTTTCCTTGAAATCTCTCGACAATCACAATTTCTCTCTGGAAGACCTTTTGCAGCGCGGCCCGGTTCTGGTGGCGTTCTTTAAGGTTTCCTGCCCCGTTTGCCAGTTTACCTTTCCTTTTCTCGAGCGCCTTTATCAGCGGTATGGTTCAGGGGATATCTCTATCGTTGGTATTTCGCAAGATCACGCGCGAGATACAAAAGAATTTGCTTCCGAGTATGGGGTTACGTTCCCACTGCTCACCGATGAAGCCGGCTACCCTGTTTCGAATGCCTATGGACTGACGAATGTTCCCACCATCTTCTTGATCGACGGCAGTGGTACAGTAAAAGTAAGTTCCATGGGTTTCGACAAGAAGGACCTCGAGACCATTGCCAGGGAATTCGCCGAGCGCCGCAAGATTGCCCTCGCCCCCCTGTTTCGCCCCGACGAGGTTATCCCCGCGAACAAACCTGGGTGAAGCTCAAAGAATTAGGTCCGGTCCGGACCACAAGAGCGCCGATCGAACAGCGCCGTCGTCAAGGGGCTGCTCAATTCACCTGCTCAATCCACCTGTTCTTCCATCCACTGCTTTTTGTGTTTCGGAGGCCGTTTGCGCTTGTCGGGGATCACGCGCGTGGCCGCCGGCGCTATCCCTGATTTGCGGGCAACCCTCCGCGCCTCCTTCCCCACATCCAGGACTTTCTTCTGCTTCTTCATCGCGTTGCAGAGGTTAGCGCAAGCTGCCAAAAGAAGGAAGTCCATTGCGTTGGCCATTGAAGGCAAACGTCTGTGGGGTCTCTCCCGTCGAGCCCTCCCGGCTTTTTAGAAATTGAACACAGCCTGAAGGTCGATCCGGCGATTCGCTGCCATAAAGGAATACGGCATGCCTGCCAAGGCGTTAGATTCCCCGAACAATGGCGAACTTAAGTTGCCAACCCGGTTCTGCACGTTCACATAATTAAAGATGTTTCGCGCATTGACGCTGAGCGTCAGGTTGTAGCGGTAGTTTGACGGCGCGCCCCCGAAAAATCCCCCCCGGTCTCCGCCCCCACGCGGCCCGCCACCTCCCGGCCCTCGGCCGAAGGTTCCTCCGCTCGGTCCGCCAGGCCCACCGGCTGCGGTTTCCTTTTTCGCGCCGAACCCAAACGTCTTGCTCAAACGGAGATTCAGGGTGAATCTTCCCGGACCCGTGGCATCGTTGATTGGAATCTCCGCTTGGTTGGGTAGCGTCACGAGGTTGAAACAACCATACGTCGTATCCTTCACTCCTTGCGTGCCGCACGTGCCCATCGTTGGCCTTGTATTAAACGCGGCGTTCCCAAAGAGCCCCGGCGCCTGCCCGGTGACGATATTAAAAGGCAGGCCCGAGCTGGCAATCATGAATGGGCTTAGGCGAAAACCCCACGGCCCACCCACGCTGCCTCCAAGGAATACTCGATGGCGGATATCGAACGAAGCGCGCCCATAGTCCACAAGTATGTTTGAGGGGTCCGAGGCCAGATAGTTGGGCCCTGCAGTATCGCTGTTGGCATAGTTCAGCGTGTAATAGCCGAAAAGGGAAAGCTTCTGTCCCATTCGGACGCTGCTGTTCACGATCACTTGATTCTGCTTGAAGATCCCGCCGGACTCATACTGGTAAATGAATTCGCTGGGCGGTGGCTCGCCCGCGGGATTGGCATTGACGAAGTTCGTGTAGAACTGGTGCACTCCGCGCGAATTCAGGTAGGTCACCGAAAGATTGGCATACTTCGTCAACTGCCGTTCCAGGCTCACTCCTGTTTGCATGGTGTACGGCGTCCGCAGATTCGGATTTGGCTGATAGATTGTCTGCGGCGCGGAGCTGGGACTTTGCGTGAACTGCGAGGGTGGTACCACTTTATTGGGATCGAAGAAATTTGGATTCTGGATCAAGTACTGCTGTTGGATCACTCCGTTTTGTAGCTCTTGTTGGAGGACCAAATCCGACGTGAATCGATCGTAGAAGATCCCAAATCCCGCTCTTAATACGGTTTTCGGCGACTTGCTTTTCCCGCCCCCATCCAGGGCCCAAGCAACTCCAAGTCGTGGCGCAAAATCCGCATGATCCGCCAGATTATTCTGCGTTTCGAATCGCAGCCCCGCGCTCAGCGTCACGTTCGTCCGGACCCGCCAATCATCCTGCACGAATAGCGCCCCATCGAACCAGTTTTCACTTGCAGCGGCGATCCCGGTGGCATTCGAATTCAGCGAGTAGTAGCTCGCTCCGCCCCCGTTCGTCGAGAAAGCAATATTTTGCGCCAGGTCGTTGAGAGTGATTTGATACGCCTGAAGCCCCGTGATCTGACAATTGTTTGTTGCTGTTGGAGTGCACCCCGGAAGAGCCCGCGTGCCAAACGAATACATCCCATTGAACTTTGCATCCGACGAGTTGTCCTCCGTCGTAGAGCGCAGTCTCCCGCCATACTTGAGTGTGTGTTTGCGGAAATTCATATACGTGATGTTCTGCAGCTCATACCGGTTCTGTGTGTCGTGATACACGCCGCCGCTGCTTCCCCCGCCCGTGAATGCTCCTTGAATCGAAATCGTGGGAGTTATTCCCAGTGGATTCTGATTGCTATTCTCGCGCACATATTGGAAACGCGTCTCATTGATCGTCCGTGCGTTCAACACCTGCGTGTCTGTCATCTGAAACGTTTGCTCCGTGCTTAGCGAGTTGTAACCTGCGGCCGGCACCGCAAACGATCCGACGCCATCACCAACTTCGTTGTTCCGCCAATACTGATACCGTGCTGTCAGCGTATTCGACTGCGTCACTTGATAGTCGAATCGCTGGCTCACGTTCGTGCGCGTGCGCGGATTTGGAAACGCGCCCGACAGCTGCGTGATCTGTAGTGTAGTGGGATCCACAAACGGCGTGTCGACAACCGACAGCTCATTCAGGTTTCGCCGCTCGATGTTGAAAAAAAACGACGCCTTCTTGGTGATCGATCCGCCCAGGTTTCCGCTGTACTGCGTCGAATAATAACCAGGAATCTCCCCCGTCCCCTCAAAAGGGTTCCTTGCGTTGAACGCCTCGGTGTTGCCGGTCACCGAAAACTGTCCGTGCAGCTGATCCGTCCCGGGTTTGGTAAGAATTTCCACGCGGCCATAGCCCAGCTTGTCGTACTCCGAAGAAAACGGATTCTGATTGATGCGAATCTCGCGAATCGACGCTTTTGGCGGCAGTTGTCCTGCTGTAAAGCCATCGATATAGATTTGCCCGCCGTTTGGCCCTGCGGACGGTCCCGCAAGCGCCTGCAATTCCGACTGCAATTCGTCGGGATCGTCCGAAAGCGCCTCCAAGTCCTTGCCTTTCATCACCACCGTCCCGGCATTGTTCGAGGGATCCAGGTCTATCTTCGTCGACTGGTCCGTTACTTCGACCTTTTGCTCCTCAATCTGAATCTGCAGGCCGATGTTTGCTTGTTTCACCTGCCCAGCGACGATCTCGACATTTTCCTGCGTGAAGAGCGCAAAGCCTTTTGCCACTGCTTTCAGTGTGTATGTTCCGGGCGGCAGATTCTTGAACTCGTAGACGCCTTCGCGGTTGGTAGTCGTGTCCAGCGACTCTCCCTTCGCATTGGTCAGCCGCACCGCTGCCTTTGCGATGATGCTGCCCGAGGGGTCTGTCACGGTTCCCGTTATTGCACCCGCGGGCGCTTGCGCACTCAAACTTTCGCCGGTTGCGCAAAGCAGCGCAATGCATAGCACAAATCCAACACTGTTCCGCACGAATCCTAAACTCATCAAATCTCCTAATCTGTTTTTTAACTTGCCATCGCGCGCCATCACGGATTGCCAGCGTCACCGCTGGGCGCACTACCTAGGCTCCAGGGAGAGATAATGCTCGCTGCGCTGCTTTGCGGGGACGCCTCGAGGATGGCCTCCACTCCACCCAACAACGTAATCACTGAGGGGACCCCGTTCGCCCCACCCTCCGTACCAACAATCATCACCGCGTCGCCCTTCTGAAAATCCATAATTGTGGCTGGCGGCATGCGATTGATGGCCTGCTGCAAATCTCCGCCGCCTCCGCCGTTTCTTCCTGGTCCTCCCGGCCCACCTGCTCCAGGCACTCCTGTTGCCGGCCCCGGAGGCCTAGATCCTTGAGCCCCTCCTACTCCCGTATTCGTGGTTGTCGCGGCTGCCGGCCCGCTACCGCCCGGTGCGCCCGCCTCCGCTGGCGTTCCTTTCAGTCGCAATGCAATTCGCTGCGCCATCGGCACCGGCAGTTTGCGAATTTGCGAATCGCTAGTGATCTTCACCGTGACTGCTTTCTTCGTCGCCAGGTCCTGCACGGTAATCGTGTTCGCTGCCGCATCAATCGACGAAATCGTCCCCGCGATGTTCCGGAATGTGCCGGTCACAATCTCAACGGCGGCCAGTTCGCTGCCATCCGCGCTTCGTGTGCCGCGAGCTCGAAGCTGGTCCCCAACCTTGATCTGCTCGAGCGGTGCCGCTTTTGCGTCGTCGAATTTCACTGAATCCGGAGCGTAGCGTCGCAGAATCGTGTCTTTTGCAACATGGATCGTTACGCTCTTTTTCTCGCCCAGCGTCGGAAGCGAAATCGTAATCGCGCCCGCTCCCGCGTCCACTCCGCTCACCAAACCGCCCACTCCGTGCCTCTGCCACTCTTCCCGCTCGCGCGCTTGTTTCGCCGCAATGTCTTCTTTCTTCATTGCGATTATGGACGCGGCAGCCACGGATTTGCCGTCGTCACCCAATTGCCCGCGCACCAGAATCCGGTCTCCCGCAACCAACTCCTGCAGCGTCATCGCTACCGCGTTTTTCAGATCTTTCTGTCCCGGCTCGATCCGCACCAGCTTGGTTGCGTCCTGAACTAGCACAGTTACGTCGGCGCCTGCATCGGTTGTCAGCACGATCGTGTTTCCCGCAATCGACTTAATAGTTCCCACAGGCCGCGCTTGGGATGCAGTCTGTCCCGTTGCCGTTTGCCCACAAGCGGCCACCGCGGCAAAGGTCATACTCACAACCCATATGCCAGCCCAGCAAAACAGCCCTAGTCCCGCAAGTTTTCGGTGCTTTGGCAGACAAACTCCCATTTCTTCTTCCTTATCCCCCATTATTTGGTTGACCTGATGGGGCGCTTGAAACCAATCTGCGCTCCCGGCTTTCCACACCGCCACTCTTCCTGACGCGTAACCATTAGACGTAGCCCGGCGCTTGAAGCGTTTCATCCGCTCACTGGATCGAGCTCTGCGTATCAGGAGCGGCCACCCAGACAAATCTTCCGACCATCGTGACCCCGGTCACATTCCAGCGTAGCGTCGGTCACGGCATTTTCGGTCATCCGCCCTCACACTCGTGACCACGGAGGCGTCCATGCCAAACAACAATCGCGACCTCTTGGATCTCCTGAAGTTCGAGCTCTGCTTCCTTGAAGAGGGTGGTTACGGCCGGTCCCCTCACTCTCCACGCCGCCCGCCGCAGATTTTTGAAGACACGCTTTCATGCATGAACTTCAACAGCCAGGCCGAGCGAATCCCCTGCAGCGTATGCCAACTCATGCAGTTTGTACCCGCCAATTGCGCTTCGGAAGCAATCCCCTGCCGCCACATCCCACTCGACCCGAAAGGCAGGACTCTCACTTCTCTTTACGAAACCGCAACCCAGCAAGAAGTCGAAGAAGTCGTTGGCAATTGGCTGAGAGCGACCATACAACGCCTCGAGCGCGAACGAGCCTCCACAACTTCAGCGTAAACTGCACTATGTCGCGCGGGCCTCGCCAACAGCCGCAAAGCTATCCTACTAATTATCGGTTATTAAATACTAACCCATTGCCAAACCAGGATCAACGGGTCCGTCCACTTCAACAAATTCAATAGATTCAATACATTCGATTTCGTGCTACAATCCGCCCGTTGAGCCGTAACCAAGGGGCGCCTACGAAGGGGAGCGTGAACAGGCTAGGGCCCAGTTGTGACCTGCAAACGCTGTGGCTGTGACAAGTTAGCGATCGTGCAGTCGTCCCCAGGAATTGTCGTCCTTCAGAAAGGGGGCTCTTCTAATGCATCGGATCCCCGTTTCCTCGGTTGATATCACTCAGGTTGGGTACCAAGAAGATTCGGAAACCCTCGAAATCCAGTTTTCTCGCGGTGAGGTGTGCCAGTATTACAACGTTCCGCCGACGGTATACGACGAGCTGATGCATTCCGCGGCCAAAGAAGACTACTACCACTCGAAGATCGGTGAGCGGTTCCCCTGCTCCCGGATTCGATAGCTAACTGGTAGCGGCTCCAATCCTGTTGTGTCTCCCACGCTGCCCGCCCCAGCGCCTCAATGTTTGTATGTCCTCTCATCGTCCTCTTAACTCCCACCCACGGTATCTCCAATCCACATTCCCATCCTGTTCCCATCCTATGATATAGACGTCGTTGAACGAATCGGGGGAACGTCATTTCTCGCAAGCGCAAACGCCCAGAACACCCAGCGGAAAAGGGTCCGGCCTTGTCCCTTCCTCCGAAGGCCGCGGCCGAACCCGCAGCCTCGGCGTGGACGGCCGAGCACTCGCGGTTGCTCACAGCCGTTGGCATCGCCCTGATTCTCCTCGGTGCCATCCTTATTTATGGTCAAACCCTTCGCGTCCCGCCCCTCGACTATGAAGACTCTTTTTATCTGGTCCACAGCCCATACGTTCGCGTGACTCCCGCGTTTTTTCGTTTCGATGCGGTTTGGACCGAACCCTATTTCGCGAACTTCCATCCTGTTACTACGATCACCTGGCTTTTCGACCGCGCCATGGCCGACAAGAATCAACTCTTCGACGGCCTGCCCTTTCGTGTTACGCATCTTCTCTATGCCGTAATCGGTGCGTCGCTGCTGATTCCACTCTTCCGCCGCCTCGGGATCCCCGCTCTTCTCGCTGTGCTGGGCGCTTTGGTGTACGCAGTTCATCCCATTCATACAGAAGTGCTTGCATGGCTCTCGGCACGGAAAGACCTGACTTCGCTGATCTTCATTCTTCTTTCGTTTCTCGCGTGGCTCTGGGCGCGCTCCGCTGCAACTCCAAATCAATGGAGAACTCGCCACGGGCTAACGGTGATTCTTGTTCTTCTCGCGGTCCTCTCGAAGCCTGTCGCTGTGATTCTGCCCGTATTGTTCATTGCCTACGAATTCTGCTCGCAATCGCACAGCACCATCCTGGCCTGGCGTTGGAGCGAGCGGTCTCGCCATCCCCTGCTCACGCGTGCACTCGCGCTCTCAGCAACCTTCTTGATTGCCGGAGGTGTGGCCGCGGCGATTTTTCGCAACCTGCTCTTGCGCGACCCTATGCACGGCGGATGGCTTATCTTCGTGCCGATTCTTTTGCTGCTGCCCACGCTGGCCGTTGCGCCCAGCGCTTCCGAACTGCAGGCTAGCCGCGAAGGCACGGCCTCTGGATTCCGCGTTCTGGCTCCGCCTTTCGTTGTTCTCAGTGTCGTCTTCGGCGCAGGTTCCGCTTGGACCTTTTGGGCGCAGGGTCAGATCGGCGCCATCAAGGGCGGCTTGACGCTCCTCCCCACTCTTAATCTCACCTTCGATGCCTTGCTGGCCTATATCGGAAAGGCCTTTGTTCCCGCGCGCATGACTGCTTCCTACTACTGGAGCGAATATCCCTATATTAGTTTCAACGGACTCCTTGGCGCGGTAGTGATTTGTGCGGCTCTATGGATCGCTTTCCGCATCGCTGGCTCGTCCGACCGATACCTCCGCCTGATTGCGTTCGGAATTTTTTGGTTTTTGATTGCTTTGCTGCCGGTTTCCAACCTCGTGCCCACCAGCACAAAAATGGCAGACCGCTACCTGTTTATTCCAACGGTCGGCTCTATACTGGTGCTTCTCGCGCTGGCCGCTCGCTTCCACTCCGCTTCGCGCAATTCCCGGCTGGCCGCATGCTCCGTGCTCGCGGTTATCGTCACCGGATACGCTGCATGGTCCTACTCCCGCACCGCGGTGTGGTGCGGCACCACAACTCCCTGGAATGGCCGTCCTCAGCCCGATCTAAGCCTCTGGGCTGCCGCCGTCGAAACCAATCCCGACGACATCCTCGCTCTCAAAAATCTCGCCCTCGCCTATCTTCGTCTTACGCCGCCCCAAGCTGAGAAAGCCCTTGATTCCTTGAACCGCGCGCTCCAACTTGGCGAAGCCAACCAGTCCAAAATTGCCGGTGACAAGCATTTCGATCTCACGCCCGTTTATGAAGCGCTGGGCGACGGCTACTTCACGCGCGCGTCGCAACAGGCCGCCGGCGCTCCTAACTCCGAAGCCTGGCAGCGCAAGAAGGACGCCTACGGAAACGCCGTGCGCTATTTCCGCCTCGCGTCCGACACCCCTTCGGGCTTTGCCTCCGCCGACGCGCGCCTCTTCAGCCGGCTCGCGGAATCTTGCGAAGGACGGGCGCAAATGGACGCCCAGGAAATCCTCACCGCCCCTCATGAACAGCGGGATGCGCTGATACGCGAACGCGACGAATTGCGTCGCGAATCCGACGAAGCGATGCGCCACGCCAAGGACCTTCTTGTCTCCGCGCGCGTCTCGCCCATCGATCCCAACTACCGACAGGTCTACATCCAGCAAGGAAACCTCATTTTCAATCGCGAACTTGGCGCCTCGGAGAACGAAAAAGCCGTCCTTTATACTGAAGCTTTGCGCCTTTACCGGGAGGCCGCCGCAGCCCTGCCGGATGATCCTCGCCCGCTCCTCTACGAAGGACTCTGCTATCAGCGGCTCACTGGCATCACGAAATCCCCGGATGAGAAGCGCCGGCAATTTGCCCTCGGCGAAGCTGCCTTGCGCAAAGCGGTTGCCCTTCCGATCGATGCACCGGACTACAGCCCTTCACTTCCCTATCGCGCGCTCGCCTCGCTCTACGTGAACATGGGCGACTATCGCTCCGCTCTCGATTCCCTTAAGTTAGCTCGCCAAGCCGATCCCGCCTCGGCTGACGCCGCGCAAATTGACGCTGACATCCGCAACCTCGAGCAATTCCTGGCCAACCAACACGCACCTAGGTAGTTCCCGGCCCGCGCACTCACGCACACTCAAGGCTGGTCTGCGCAGACAATTTACCGTATTGCTTATTTTCACGGGGGTGGGGAGAAGAATCAGGTTTGCTCGAGGTCGCGCTTCCGGCTGTAGCGAAACGCCAAGCCCAGCCCCAGAGTTACGAACCCGACTGGCGGCACAATCAGCACAACGACGCCACGCCGCAGCGCCTTCTGCCCTTCCGCTGGGGCCCCGGCGGTCGAGCTGTAACACATGGCGCACGCCTGCCCGAATGTGGGTCCGGCCCACAACAAAGCAGCGGCGAGGATGGCCGACCTTAGGCTCATTTCACGCTCAAGGTCAGGATACGCAGCGCATCGGGAAAGAAGATCATCATCAACGCCAGGCAAGCTACCAACACGCACATGGTCGTCCACTTCATCCGGGAAATCTCGAATTTCATATGCATGAAATACCCAATGATGAGCGCGGCCTTAACGAGTGACAAGCCCATCAGAATCGTCAGCATGCGCACCGCTGGCAAATTCTGGTAGGCCAGGTACACTTCAATGGCCGTCATTGTCAACAGCGCGCCCCACACCACGAAAAACTGCGGCTTCCCGTGATGCTGGTGCTGCTCCCTGACGCGTTCTTGGATCACCAACTGAGTCGCTTCCATGTCGCTCCTGCTCCTAGAGGATCTTTGCCGACATCAGATACACCAGCGGAAAGATGAACATCCACACCAAATCGACAAAATGCCAGTACAATCCCGCGACCTCGACGTCCGCCGAGTCGTAAACTTTGGGCTTCAGCCAGAGAATCAGCGAGCAAACCAGAAACGCAGCCAGCAACGCGTGCGCTGCGTAATGGAAAGGGCTAGTCGCCGGTGTTAGCAGCCATGCCGCCAGCCAACAAGCCAACAGAATCGGTAAAAATTTTCGCCGCAACGCCACGACTCCCAGGTAAATCACTCCGATCGTGACGTGCAGCATGTGCATGCCGGTCAAACCAAAAAAGGTTGACGCGAATTGCGGCACCGTCTTCGATACATTTGCAAATTCGCTTGCCGCTTCCTGCCCCGGCAGTTTTGGAAACACCGGCAGCGTCAGCCCCTCGGCAATCAACTTGCCCCACTCACGCCCGTGCAGAATGATGAACATCGTTCCACAAAACATTGTCGCCAGCAGCCACCACCGCAGCATTCTTTTGTCGCCGTCCGCCGAGGCGCGCACCCCGAGCACCATGGTTAGCGAGCTGGTCAGCAGGAACCCCGTCATCACCGTGGCGTTGATGATGCTTCCGGAATGAAACGGCGTCGGCCAGTTTGGCGTCGAAATGCGCCCATAACTGTACGCATAGAGAAGCGCGCCGAACGTCAGCGAGTCTGAAATCAGGAAGAGCCACATCCCGATTTTTTTTGAGTACGTCCCAAACAACGACGGCTCATACACCGCCGGCATGTCGTGCGGCAATGCAGTGTCAGACATGCTCTCTCCTCCTCACGTTCGGCCTCCAACTCAAAACCGATTTGGACTTCTTCAGCCCGCGAACTCCAATAAGCACAAAATGTAAACCCAAATTGCCGCCATGAAATGCCAGTACCAGCCCGTGACATCCATGACGATGCTGCGCGTCACCGCGGAACGGTGCAGCAACGACGCGATCCCGGCAACCAGCAAAGCAATGACACCGCCCAGCAAGTGAACCGCGTGCGTTCCCGTGAGCAGATAGATAAACGAACTGCTCGGCGTGGTGGTCACGTAAAACCCGCGCGCGCGCAACTGCCCCCACGCCACCCACTGCCCCGCCAAAAACAGCAGGCCCAACGCAAGGGTCACCGCCATCCAGGGCGCTTCAGCCGTTTTCTTGGCAGTTGGCGCAGGAGCGAACGCTTCCGTCTCTTCAAGCGCTTCCCGGTAGCTCTGCCGGCGCGCCAGCTCCATACCTAAGCTGCTCAGGAGCAGCACGCAGGTATTCATAAAGAGAATCCCTGGCAGCTTCACAGGAATCCAATCCCGCACCATCGTGTTGGTGCTCGAATCAAACGTGGGAAGCCCTTGCCTCACCACGTAGGCGCTCGTAAACGAGGTAAACAGCATCAAGATGGGAGTGGCGGCCACCAGAAGTCCCAAGCGTGCGCGCCGCAACCTGGTTGCGTAGTCGGTAGGGACGCCGGGACTGTTCAGCGTCGCGGTTGTCGTGATGCTCGCCATACCGCCGCTAATCTCCCGTGGCGTGCGCGACCGCTGGATCGGTCTGCATCACGTAATCGCGCGTCGCGCCCGGCACGCTGTACTCATAGGGACCATTCACCACAACGGGAGTAAGCCCCCCAAAGTTGTCGTGCGGTGGCGGAGTCGCAGTGGTCCATTCGACCGTCGTCGCCTCCCACGGATTGTCTGCGGCCTTCTTGCCCTTGACCAAACTCCAAATCAAATTTCCGAGGAAAATCAACTGTCCGGATAGCGTGACGAACGCGGCGATGGTGATGAACTTCTGAACCGGAATCAGATCGTGCAAGTACCCGACCTCGGTTAGTTGCGAATATCGCCGCGGGTGCCCTGCCAATCCTAAATAGTGCATGGGAATGAAGATCGCGTAAGCGCCGACGAACGTGAACCAGAAATGGAGCTTTCCCATCGTTTCGTTCATCATTCGCCCGACCGCCTTCGGGAACCAGTAATAAAATCCCGCCAGGATGCCGAACATGGACGCCACGCCCATGATCAGGTGAAAATGGCCGGTCACGAAATAGGTGTCGTGCAAAGGAATATCGAGGGCCGGCTGTGCCAGGAACGGCCCAGTCACGCCGCCAGACACAAACAACGACACGAACCCAATCCCAAACAACGCCGGGGTCGTAAAGCGAATCTTCCCTCGCCAGAGCGTGGCAATCCAACAGAACGTCAGAAGGGCCGACGGCACCGTGATCGCCATCGTCGTGATCGAGAAACCGTAGGCCGAATAGGGACTCATTCCACTCACAAACATGTGATGGCCCCACACCGTGAAGCTGAGCACCACAATGGTCAGCATCGAATAAACGATAGTCTTGTAGCTGAAGACCGGCTTCCGGGAAAAAACGGAAAGCACCTGGGACACGATCCCCATCGAGGGCAGAATCGCGATGTACACTTCTGGATGCCCGAAGAACCAGAATAGATGCTGCCACAGGAGCGGAGAACCCCCGTTGTGCCCCGTCACCGTGCCATTGATCGTCCCCAGCGGAATGAAGAAGCTTGTTCCGAGATTGCGGTCCATCAACAAAATGATGCAGGCCGCCAGGAGCACGCCGAACGCCAGCAGCCCCAGAATCGCCGTCAGAAACCATGCCCAGCATGTCAACGGCATGCGCATCAGCGACATGCCTTTCGCGCGCATGTCCAAAGTCGTTGTGATGAAGTTCAGGGCCCCCATCAGGGAGCCGATACAAAACAGCGCAATGCTGATGGCCCATAAATCCGCGCCCAAGCCTTCCCCAGGTCCCGACGATTGCAACGCGCTAAGCGGCGCATAGCCCGTCCAGCCATGCAGCGGCGCTCCGCCTATCGCAAAGAAAGCTGCCACAGCGGCCACGAAGGCCAGGAAAGTCGTCCAGAAGGACAACATATTAAGGACCGGAAACGCCATGTCGGGCGCGCCGATTTGAATCGGCAACGCATAGTTTCCGAAGCCCGCTTGCGGCGCCGTGGTCAGCACGAAAAACACCATGATGGTGCCGTGCATGGTAACGAGTTGCAGGTAGGTTTCGGGTTTGATTTCTCCTAAGAACGGGAGAACCGCACCCGGCCACACAAGGTGGATTCGCATGAGCAGCGAGAGAAACATGCCCACGAAAACCGCGACAATTCCGAGCGTGGTGTACTGCATGCCGATGACTTTGTGGTCGAGGCTGAAAATCCATCTGCGGATGAATCCTTGCGGGGCCGCGTGCGCGTGACTGTCGTGAGTGTCCATGTTATTGCCTATCCGCCTCCCGCGCCGCCTGCCATTTATCGAAGTCGTCTTGGGTCACCACTCGCACAATGCCGTGCATCTTGTAATGCCCCAGGCCGCAAAGTTGCGAGCACACCACGTCGAAATCCCCAAGCCGCGTGGGTGTGAAGTGCGTGTGAATCGCCAGCCCCGGCACCGCGTCTTGTTTTACGCGCATCGCAGGAACTCCGAAGCTATGAATCACATCGTGCGCGCGCAAAATGACGTCCACTTCCCGGTCGATCGGGACGTACATCACCCCCGAGACGAAATCATCCTTTGAAGCGGGATCGCGAGTATCGAGCCCGATAGCGCTCTCGCCCCCTGCTGAAGCATCCTCCAATTCTGGCTTGGTCGCCCCAAATTTTCCGTCGGGGCCTGGATAGCGGAAGTACCAGGCGAACTGCATAGCGTTCACTTCCACAACCGTGGCATTCGCCTGGGCCGGGCGGAATCGTTCGGCCGCCCACAAATGTCCGCCAAGCAGATCCACGCCGATGTCCAGCGCCATGAACAAACACGCCGCCCCCAGGATCACCCAGAAGTCCGCCCAGGAATGGCCCGGATGATAACCCGCGCGCGAATCGCCGCCCTTGTCCCGATACTTCCAGAGGATGATGCCCAGCCCGATCTGTGCCACGAGGAAAGCAATGCCCATGGCGATCCCCGTGTTCACAAATTGATGATCGAGACCCGCAGCCGCAGTGGACGCGCCTACTTGAAACCACCAGGTCTTGGCGACAAAAAAATACAGACTGCTGACGGAGAGCAGAACCAGAAACAGCAGCAACACGAGGCCCATGCAGCGCGACCTCCCGAGTAAGGATTCTCGGCCTTCCCCACTGAGGCCCTCTCTAATTCCCCAAGATCAGAGAAGTGGGGGATGCAAATCGCGCCGAATATATCACAGGTGTCTCTGAGCGCAAGCAGGTTCTTGCATTCAACAAAGTTCCCATTCCTGCGAACTCCCCGTGCGCCGCCCTTCAAATTCATTTTTTGCAACACTGCAAACTTGCGTTGACGAAATTTTGTGATTTGAGTAATATCCGTCCCGACTCTGGGGGGTCCGGTGCAAATGTTTGGGGCCTCGCAATGTTCTCGTACCGTCTTTCTCCAATTCGACGGGCCTTTGGCGATGGAAGCCCTGCGGCCCTATTCGTGTGATTCCTCTATCTGTTCCCGAAATTTTTCCTTGTTCTCGTTCGGCGCGCAACGCTTTGACGCGCCATCACGCGACTGTCGCTCGTTCATTTTTGCAAGCGTGCCTGGGACTACGGGCTCACAACTTGGGGGGAATTAGACGCTTGTAACGGAACCCTGTGACCTGGTTTTCGCATCACTACGTTGAGGAGGTACTGCATGGCGGGCCCGGAATCCGATTCGGTTAAGGCAAAGCCGGAGGCGGCAAAACCCTCCGGCAGTAGCGGTTCGGACGCAACTAAGTACGTAGGCACACCCGCCGTGGGCACTTCGAAAGCGGCCGCCGCCGGGGGTGTCGCATCTACAGGCCCCGCGCCCAGCGAAAACAACGTCGCGCGCCGCCGCCTGGTTTGGTGCGCGGTCACTGCGTTTCTCGGCGCCTGGTTCATCGCGTTCCTTCGCTTCTTCCTTCCGCGCACGCTCTTCGAACCGCCCACCGTTTTCAAAATCGGCTATCCCTCCGATTACGGCCTGGGTGTCGACACAAAATTCCAGCAGAAATACCGCATCTGGGTGGACCGCACTCCCGATCGCATCTTCGTGATTTACGCGCGTTGCACGCACCTCGGCTGCACCCCCGACTGGAAGGCTAGTGAAAACAAATTCAAGTGCCCGTGCCACGGCAGCGGCTACGACAGCGAAGGCGTCAACTTCGAAGGACCGGCGCCGCGCCCGATGGATCGTGCCAATATTCAACTGGCTCCGGACGGCCAGATCGTAGTCGATACGTCGCGCCTCTATTCGTGGCCCAAGGGTCAGCCCAGTAAATTCAACGACCCGGGAGCTTTCTTGCCGGTGTAGTTCGCCATGCGAATCGTGGGGGCGGGGCTTAGCTGGTCCGCTTTATGAAGGAGATAGAAGGAGCAATTTAGCCAGCGAAAACGGGGGAGTGGAGCGATGGCTGAAGAAAACAAGGGAAACGGCGGGACAGGTAGCTGGTTTGGCCGCATCATAACGGCCTTCAAAGAAGCTGTCGGATCTCTCCGAAGTGAACTGCCCGAAAAAGCAAAAGAGCAAGTCGAAATTCTCAGCAAGCCCACCAAGACTCAGGTCTTCACTTCCATTTTCCGCCACAAGCACGACGACACTCCGCGCAACCGCGCCCTCGGCGTCCTCTCCAACGTTTTCCTGCATCTCCACCCCGCCAAGATCAATCGCGACGCCGTCCGCTATTCCTACACCTGGGGCATGGGGGGCATCACCTTTTATTTGTTCTTTGTCCTCACCCTGACCGGCGTCTTGCTCATGTTCTACTACCACCCCAGCAAAGTGCAGGCGTTTCGCGACGTTCTCTACCTCGAGCACGACGTGCCGTACGGAAAATTGTTGAGAAACATGCACCGGTGGGCCGCGCACTTGATGGTCATTGCGGTCGAGTTGCACATGTTTCGCGTTTTTCTTACCGGTTCGTACAAAAAGCCGCGCGAATTCAATTGGAACGTCGGCGTCATTCTACTCGTCCTCACTTTGCTTCTTTCTTTCACCGGCTATCTGCTCCCCGACGATCAACTCGGTTTCTGGGCTGTCACCGTCGGCACCAACATGGCCCGCGCCACTCCCCTTCTCGGCCACGAGGGTCCGTTCGGGGCGCAACTGGGAATGACTCCTTATAATGACGTGCGCTTCGGCCTGCTCGGCGGCTCCATCGTGGATGCCAATGCCCTGCTCCGCTCTTACATATGGCACTGTATTGGCATTCCCATCATTGCTTCCGTGTTCATGATTGTGCACTTCTGGCGCGTGCGGAAGGATGGCGGGATATCCGGGCCGGGGCAGGTCATGCTCGACTCCGAAGTCAAAGAGGCGAGGAAATAACCATGGATTGGAAACAACTCTGGGAGATTCTCTCCGCTCCGGACAACGTTCCGATCATCGCCATGATTCCGCTGCTGGCGTTTTACATTTATCTGGCGTGGAGGCAGGCGCATGCAAACGACGTCTTGATCGAACAGCTCGCCGGCGACGCTGCGCTCGCCAAAACCCATCACCGCAAAGCATGGCCGTTCAAGCCCGGCTGGCAAAAAGAAGTGCACGTCTGGCCGTTTCTTCTGCGCGTCGAATTCCTCGCCGCCATCATCGTGACCATCATTCTGATGGTCTGGTCCATCACATTGAATGCGCCGCTCGAAGAGCCGGCCAATCCAAACCTCACCATGAACCCCGCCAAGGCGCCGTGGTACTTCCTCGGCTTGCAGGAGATGCTCGTTTACTTCGATCCCTGGATCGCGGGCGTGGTCATGCCTACGCTCATCATCATCGGCCTGATGGTGATTCCTTATATTGATACGAACCCGCTCGGCTCCGGCTACTACACCTGGAAGCAGCGCAAATTTGCCATCAGCACCTTCCTCTTTGGATTCATCATTCTTTGGGTCTCCATGATTTTTATCGGCACCTTCATTCGCGGGCCCGGCTGGCAGTGGTTCTGGCCCGGGCAGACCTGGGACCACAATCGCCTCATCTACGAAGTCAATCGCGACTTGCCCGACATTTTCGGCATTACCTCGAACTTGGGCAAGGGCATTTTCGGCGCCATCGTGGTCGGCGGCTATTTCACACTCGGCGGCATGTTCGTCCACGCCTTTTTCCGGCGCAACAACGACAAAGACTACAAGCGCATGAGCCTGCTCCAATATTCCATCATGATGACGTTTTTCCTCACCATGGTGGCTTTGCCCATCAAGATGCTGCTGCGCCTGCTCTTTCACATTAAGTATGTGTGGATCACGCCCTGGTTCAACATTTAGCTCCAGGAGGATCTGGTGCCCGAGAAACCTGCTCCCGCGAACGATGATCCGATAACCAGCAAATCGCTGGCGAAGCTGTATGTAATCTGCATGGTCATTCTCATGGCCACGTTCTTCTGGGCGATGTGGGATGAGGATTTCGGGCAGCGCCCCTGGAAACGCTATCAGGAAGTATGGAAGGACCGGTACGCCGCTTTTCTCAAGACCGCTCGCGTGCAATCCCGCGACTCTCAGAAAGAGATCGAGAACAGTCCCGACTATCAAAAGCTGAAGACCGACTACGATGCCGCCAGCCAGGCTGCGGCCCCGCGCATCAAGGAAATCAACGAAAAGCTGCACGACCTGAGCGCGAGGATTCTCGCGGTTCAGAACGTCTTCACCGACCGGCGCGCATACGTCAATGCTTCTACGTACGACATCGAGACGGACACCAGTGCTTCCTCCAAACAGCGTAAGCAGCGCAACCTCGAGGAATACAAGAGCGAATCCAGCGTCGTAGAGATGCCGGACGGCAAAAAGCAAAACTTCAAGAATTTCGACGCGCTGGAAGAAACCTACAACGAACTAAAAAACGAACGCACGCAACTGAGCGCTGAGCTGGGTGAAGTCATCAAGCCCGTCAACGAAAAAAAGGAATTGATGGATTCCTACGTCACCGATCACATGGTGAACCTCACGCCCTCCCAGCTCACCAATCTCCAGAACGGCGTGGAAGCCCTCAGCCCGAAAATCCGCCAGATCAACGTCAACGAGCACGCCGCCAACCTTGAGCGCGAGGACGCCGCGCAAATCGTGGACCGCTGCGAGTCCTGCCACCTGGGCATCCGCGAACCCGTCAGGCTCACCGCAGCCGCCATGTCGCTGCCCGGCAAAAACCCTGATGAATATGCGCGTGCCTTCACCAGTCATCCCAACAGCGACCTTCTGAAGATTCACGATCCTGATAAGTTTGGCTGCTCGCCCTGCCACCAGGGCAATGGCCGCGCCACAACCAGCGTCGAAAAGGCTCACGGCACGTACGAGCATTGGCTGTGGCCCATCTTCACATCGCAAAATTACGAATCAGGCTGCCAGATTTGCCACTCCGCCGACATGGTTTTGGTCAGCAACGATGTTGGCTGGGTGGTCAGCGAAGGCAAGGATTTGTATCGGCAGCGCGGCTGCGTCGGCTGCCACCGTTACGAAGGCTACGACAAGGAGCCGGAAGATCTCCTCTCCATTGCCCAGGAAATCAAGCTCCTCGAACAACAGAAAAAAGACAATTTGAAGCAGTCTGAAGACTTCATGAAGCAGGCTGACAAAGCCGCGACGAATGAAGAGGCCAATCATTTGAACGATCGCGCCGTCGCCCTCAAAGTCGAAAACAGCAAGCTCGACCTCCGCATCGTCCAGCTCGACCGCACGACGAAAAGCCTTTTGCAGGACATCAAGAAAGTTGGGCCGAACCTGAAAGACGTTCGCCTCAAGTTAAATAGAAATTGGATTCCCGTTTGGCTGAAAAAGCCTACCGATTTCCGTCCGACCACGAAGATGCCGAACTTCCGCCTGAACGACGAGCAGATTCGCGCCATCGCGGCTTACGTCTGGCAATCCGGCCTGACCGATCCGCTCCCCAAGCACAAGCCCGGCAACGCCGCTCATGGCAAGGAACTGTTCGAAATGCGCGGCTGCCTTGCCTGCCATTCCATCGGCGAAGGCGACCAAACGCAGGGTGGTGTGTTTGCCGCCAATCTCACGCGCGTCGGC
>Ga0187780_10001083_pt1 | contig 20482 bp, 12 predicted proteins | sample 1015_Q2_SP10_20__FD_132429 | JGI IMG/M metagenome (GOLD analysis project Ga0187780, IMG submission 132429) | Tropical peat soil microbial communities from peatlands in Department of Meta, Colombia - 1015_Q2_SP10_20_MG | ecosystem: Environmental > Terrestrial > Soil > Wetlands > Peat | place...
CGGGACCGAGGCCTCGCGGGAGGTCCCAGCTGAACAGTCCCCATCTGAACGGTCCCCGTCTGGCCAGCAGCCATCAGGGGCTGCCGGGCCTGCGGCGGGCGCCTGGGAGGAAGACGGTGCTGCGTCCTGGCCGCACCGGGAGCCCGGCGCACCTTGGTCCGCGGCGCCGCCGCCGGTCGCGCCGCAGGGCAGTGCCGCGGACAGCGGGAACGGTTCCGGGTTCCCGGGCACCAGCAGCCCCGGGCGCGTCGGCCCGCCGGTCGAGCCGGTTGTCGGCGCCACCCGGGCGCTGTGCGGCCGTCCAGGCGGTCCGGGATTCCAGCCGAGGCGTCCTGGTCCTGGAGACAGGAGGGTAACGGCCGATCTTTCGCCGTGGCAGAGATCGCAGCGCCTGTGGAGCGAATCGGACATTCCGTGGGGACCTCATCCGGCGGACGGTTCATACCAGTCGGAGCTCTTCCCGTATCAGGAGCCGGATGCGCGTCCGGTCTCGGTGCCCGCGAACCAGCCGGCGCCGCCTCCTTTGCCGCGGCGCGTTCCGCCGCCCCGGTCGCAGCCATGGCCCGGCGCGGGTGAGCGCATCGAGCCGGAATCACCTCCGGCCGAGCCGATGAACGGCGGCTGGCCATTGGCCGTGCCGGTCCCGCTCGGCGCGCCGGTGTTCGCCGAGCCCGACAGCGAGCCGGCCGCCGACCCGCAGCCCGGGCCGGAGACCCAGGTCCACCCGGGTCTCCGGCGGCCGACCGACGGCCCGCCGCCCCTGTGGGACCCTCCGGCCGACCCGGCCGCGCCGCCCTCGGCCGGTTACGGAGCCAGGGACACCCTGCTCCTTGAGCCCGAACTGCCCGGCAGCCCGCAGCCGAGGGCCAGGCGCAGCCGTGCCCGCCGCCGCACGGCGACCATCGCGCTGCCGATTGTCGTACTGGTGGCGGTGGCCGCCCTGGCGCTGGCGCTGCTGACTGGCCACGGCCCGAGGATCGGTCCGCTGGCCGCGAACCAGAAGGGGAGTCAGCCCGGGGACCAGCCGGCGAATCAGGGCACCAGGCCGCAGTCGACGCTGACCATCGGCATGTACCCCGGGCAGCAGCAGCGTGGCGTGTTCCAGACCATCGACCGCGTGGTGGCCTCGGGGAACACGGTGGTCGCGATCGGCTCGCAGGCCAGCGACGGGGTAGTCCGGCAGCAGTTCTTCGTGTCCGCCGATGGCGGGGCCAGCTGGCGGCTGGCGCCGGTGCGGACGCCGGGTGGCGGCGAGCCGCCGGTGGGGTATCCGGCGGCGCGGCTGGCCGGGGGTCCCGGCGGGTGGGTGGCGGTCGGCCCGCAGGCCATCTGGACCAGCCAGGACGGGCTGTCCTGGACGCTGGCGGCCACCCATGGCATCACCCCGCAACTACCCGGCGACCAGATGTGGGTGCTGAGCAGCACGGCGCAGGGGTTCCTGGCGGCGGGCGTGGGCGCGGCCGACGGCGGCAGGACCCAGGCGGTGATCTGGACGTCACGTGATGGCCTGACCTGGGAGCGAAAGACGGCCGCGCAGCTGGGACTGGCCGGACCCGGCGAGACGGTGCAGAGCATCTCGTACATCACCTCGCGGGGCGCGAACACGGTTGTCTCCGGCACGGTGGTCAAGGGCCGCGCGACCTACTCCGGCACGTGGCTGAGCACGGACGGCGGATCGACCTGGGCCCGGGTGCCGGTTCCCGTCGATCACGGCGCGGGAACCTCGATCACCGGCCTGGCGTATGACGGGTCCGGCATGATCGCGGTCCGGCCGGGCCGCTCGGCGAACGGCGCCGGCGATGGCGTGGCTTATTTCTCCCCGAACGGGCAGGCGTGGCAGTACGCGGGCACCATCGACGCGGCCGGCGGCTGGATTCCCACCCTGGTGAAGGGCAGTGACTACGGCTTCGTGGTCACCGGGGCCAGCACCACGGGACAGATCGTGGCCTACACCAGCGCCGGCACCGGGAACCTCTGGCAGCCCACGGCTCCGCTCGGTGATGCCGCCGGCGAGTCCGTGGCCGGCGCGACCGTCGGCCCGGCCAGCACCGTCATCGCCATCGGCTACACCGAGGGCAGCAAGGTCAGCCAGCAGCCGGTGTTCCTGAAAGCGAACACGGCGGGCAGCGTGCAGCCGGTCCCGCTGGCCGGCGTCCCGGGCGCCGCCATCCCCGAGCTGGCGGTGAACGGCCTGGCGATCGCCGGCGGTCAGCAGGTGGCGGTGGGCAGCGTCGACGGCTACCCGGCGGTGTGGCGGAAGGCGTCCGGTGGCTCCTGGGCCCTGGTTTCGTCCCTATCGCAGGTCTCCGCCGACCCGGCCCTGAGGGCGCTGACCGGGGTGGCGTACGGGTCAGCCGGCTGGCTCGCCGTCGGCGCGCCGGGCCCGGTGGTATTCACCTCGGCGGACGGCACGACCTGGCAGCCCGCCAGCGGCCCCGGTTCCGTTACCGATGACCTGGCCGGCGTGTCCGCCGTGGCGACCGCCGCGGGCCCGGCCGGGTACGTCATCGTCGGCAAGCTCGTCGCGCCGGGCGGCGGTTGCGTGGCCGATGTGTGGTGGTCGCCGAACCTGAGCTCCTGGACCCGCGCCCATGACGTGAACGATGCCACCGGCTCGAGCCAGGTGCTCTCCGTCGCCGCGGACGCGCATGGCTTCGTGTCGGTCGGGTCGCACAACGGCAAGCCGGCGGTATGGACCACCACCGACGGCCGCAGCTGGGCCACGATCGTCCTGCCGGTGCCGGCCGGAGCCTCCTCCGCGGTGCTCCAGCAGGTCGCGATCAACGGACACCGCGTGGCCGCCCTCGGCCAGGAGACGACCGCGGGCGGCATCGTGCCGTTCGCTGCGCTCTCGGCCGACGGGGGCGCGAGCTGGAGCGAGGTGCCGTTCAGCCCGGCGGGACCGGACACGGCCTTCACCGCGCTGACCGCCGACTCCGGCGGCTTCACCGCCGCCGGGCAGTTCGGCGAGCCAGGACAGCGGCATGTCGCGGTATGGACCTCGGCCAACGGGACGGCCTGGGCGCTGTCGCAGTTCAGCGGCGCCGCCGGTGCTGGGGCGGGCGGCAGTTCCCAGATCACCGCGTTGTCCCCGTCCGGTTCCGCCGTGACCGCCATCGGCTCGATCGCGACCCAGTCCAACCAGGCAGTCTTCACCGTGACTGTTCCCGCCCGCTGACCGCAGCGGCCGGAGCGCCGCCGGCAGGTTGGACGGGCGTGCAGCGCCGGAAGAACCTGCCGCCGGCTTGAACCGGATGGGCAGGCGCACACGTATCAAAGACGTGAGGTGTCTCATCACCGCCGCGCTCCTGAGCGCGACCGTGCTCGCGGCCAGCACGACAGCCCAGGCCGCGACCGGCTTCATCACCGTAGCGAGCCCCAATCCGGGGACGAACTACAACGAGATCGACGGAGTCGCCGCCGTCGCCAGCAGCAATGCGTGGGCGGTCGGCTTCCAGCGGAGCACCGGACTGCTGTTCCACGTGCTGGTCGAGCATTGGAACGGCTCCTCCTGGTCGGTCGCCGCCTCCGCGTCGCTGCCGTCCTCCCACGACACCCGGCTGCACGCGGTGGCCGCGCTGTCCGGTACCAACATCTGGGCTGTGGGCAGCAATACGACCGAGACGGCGACGTCGACGAATTCCCAAAGCCTCATCGAGCACTGGAGCGGCTCCTCCTGGTCGGTTGTCCCGTCCCCGGCGGGCGAACCCGCCGACAGCGAGCTGCTCGGCATCGCGGCGGTCTCGGCCAGCGATATATGGGCCGTCGGCCACAGCACGGTTGAGGTGGGTGAGTCCGGGTCGCTGATCGAGCACTGGAATGGCTCGGCCTGGAGCGTCGTCTCGAGCCCGGCGCTGAGCGCTTACGGCTATCTCACGGGGGTGGCTGCCGTCTCGTCCGATGACGTCTGGGCGGTAGGCCGCGACGGCCGGCATCCCACTCCGATCATCGAGAACTGGAACGGGTCGGCCTGGGCGCAAGTCAGCCAGCCGGTCAGCGGGTATGACAGCGCGCTGAACTCCGTCGCGGTGGTCAACGGCAGCGACGTGTGGGCGGTGGGCGAGCAGAACCTCAACCAGACCGTGACCGAGCGGTGGAACGGGACGAGCTGGACGCTGGTGCCCAGCCCGTCGGTGACCGCCAACGGCGCACAGGACACGCTCGGCGCGGTGATCGCGCTCGGTAGCGGAGATGTCTGGGCGGTCGGCAGCACCCTGCAGAATCCGGTCAGCTCGACACTCGCCGAGCAGTGGAACGGAACGGCCTGGCAGATCGTCCCGACAACCAACCCCGAGGCCGGCTCGAACGTCCTTGACACCGTGGCAGGCACCGCCGCCGGCCAGCCGCTGTGGGCCGCCGGATACGGCACGAGCAGCGGCACGCCGCCGACCGCCACCCTCATCGAGACCACGACGGGGTAGCATCGCGCTCCGGCAGCGGGGAACATGTCCGAGGATCAGGGCGCGACGCAGAAGCGTACCCGGGTCGTCCCGGGCGGCTCCACCGTAAGCTCTTGTTTAACATTTATCTCTTGGAGAACAGCTTAACCAGGAATCGGCTCTTTCGGTGGGATTTCATACGGCAGGCAGAGGATCGCTGCAGTAGCGCCGCAGCCAGCGTGGGTGTCCTGGGTCCAGGACCATCACCCAACCGCGAGGAGGCGGGCACGTTGAAATCCAGACTAGGCAAGATCGTCATCGCTACCGCCGTCGGGGCGGGTGCGCTCGGCGTGGGGTTCGGCGGCAGCCTCGCTGTGGCCAGCGCCGCGACCAGCCACTCGTCCACGCCTGCGTCGACGACATCGTCATCGACGCAGGAATCGACGGCGGACAACGCCGGGTCTGCGAGCACGGCAGCGACTCCCACGCCGTCCGCTACGCACAATGGCACGCATAACTGCCAGAACATGAAGGGCGGGCAGGGCATGCAGGGCGCGCCAGGGAGTTCAAGCACCGGCAGCTAGGACTCCGGTGAGCGGCCGGCCTCTCCTTCCAGGTCCGGGAGAGGCCGGCCGTCCGCCGCCGCCGGGCTCCCGAGCGTGTACACCGTGCCCGGCAAGCACCTCCCCCAGGAAGACCAGGCCCCCGCCATCGCCAGGAAGGTGGCCGAGCTGGCGTTCAGTGGCCAGCCCGGCAGGCCGTCCCCATAGCCGGGCAGCGCCATCTCCAGGCCCGGCGCCGATCAGGAGTTTCCCAGTACGGGCTGCCGCCCGCCGGTGCCGGGGACCAGCTCCCGCGCGGGATGCGCGCGGCCCGCGGGCCCGGCGGCGAAGGCCCTGAGGATGTTCGCGGTGGCGACCCGGATCACGTGCTGCACGCCGGCGCCGAGAGCCGGGCAGTCCGCCGCGTCCGGCAGGGCGCAGATCCAGTCCTCGGTGCCGGAGTCGAACACCCCGGCGCCGCTGCCGGCCACGTAGTAGGTGACGTCGCTGTAGGAGGGGATGGCGCCGCAGCCGACCGGCGACTGGGCCATGACCTCCAGCGGCCGCGGCGTCGGCTCTGACGGGTTGACCTGGTCGACTTCCGGCCCGACGAGCCCGGGCAACGACTCGCCGAGGTGCACGCCGGCTCCTGCCCACACCCAGTTTCCCGGATCGGTCACGACCATCGCGGCGTTGCTGGTGAACGAGCACACGTAGGACTGCCCGATCAGGGAGCTCTCCGGGTCGGCGTCCGGCGCAGTCGGCCAGTTCCCGGTGACCAGCGCGTCGTCCCTGCCGTAGAGCGGATCCTCCTGCGGGATCTTGTAGTTCACCTCGATCCGGTCCGGTCCCAGCGGCGATGACTCGAACCGGATCTTGCGGAAGATCGCGTTGGCGCCGAAGAAGGCCACGTTCACGCCCTGGTCGCGGGCCAGGGTCAAGGTGGCGCGCATCGCCGTCGACCAGTACTCGTCATGGGCCTCGCTGATCACCGCCCGCGCGCCAGCCAGGACGTTCGGATCCAGGTCGAGGTCGATGCTGGTGACGTAGGCGAGCGGGAGGCCGAGCCGTTCCGCGAAGGCGACGAGCGGCAGCTCCAGCTGGAAGTAGGCGCCGGCCCCGTGGTTGTAGGAAAGGGGCCGGTCGAAGGTGACCCGGCGGCCGCGGTTGGCGAAGCTCCCGCCCGGGCCGCCGTACAGGCTGTACCCGCCCCACCCGTTGTAGGCCTGATAGGAGGTCCACGCCGAGACCAGCACCACCCGGCCGGCCACCGACGGCGAGCGGATCACGATCGGCACGTAGCTCTGCACGCCGGTCGAGGCATCCAGCCGCAGCAGGTACGAACCGGGCGGCCAGTTCCTGGTCGGCACGGACAGGCTCGGCTGCCAGGGCGCGACCACCATGGAGCCCGGCTGGACGATCTTCGCCGCGGCCTGGTAGTGGCCCGGTGTCACCGGCGAGGTCCACACCAGCCGGGCCAGGTCGCCGGCATACCAGCCCATCCGGAAGGCCAGGACCCTGAAGCTGGGCGCCGTGGTGGAGACGAACAGCCGGAACGAGGTGCCGGGCAGCACGTCGGTATGATCGGCGAACCCCTGGAGCTGGTACAGGTGAGCGGGATCGGTGATCCGCCAGTGCGGGTCACCGGGCAGCGCGTTCTGGGCGGGGATGTTCTCGGCGAGGGCGAGGCGCTGCGCACCGCTGACCGCCCGGCTGGTCCGCGGAGCGGCGTGCTGGGCGGGTGGCGGCGCGCCCGTGCACGCCGCCGCCGCGAAGGCGCTCAGCAAGAGCGCGGTGACCAGGTAAAGCGGCCGCCGTCCCGCCCGCGTGCCGCTGGCCGTGCCACCTCTGCGCGCTCTCACATCATGTTTCTTAGCACTTACCCTCCGCCTGGCGCGCGCGAAGTGATTCCCTGCCCGGTTGCGCGGACGCGGATTGCCTGGTCAGCGTGCTCTTGTCGCCAGCTGCATCACATCGGCGGCCCGAGGGCCGGCGCGACCTGGCGCCCCGTCGGTGCCGAACAGCAGCCGCAGGTAACCGAGCAGGTGGCCCGGATCGGCCGCCGACCCGCGCGCCGCGACGTAGCCGTCCGGCCGCAGCAGGTAGACGCTTCCCGCGGGGGCGAGGTCATCGGTGACCCGGACGACCTCCATCTGGCCGGGGCAGGTGCGCAGTCCCGGCGGCCAGGCTTCGCCGGGCAGCAGCAGCACGTGCCGGCCGTGGCGCAGGATCTCGTAGAGCCGGGCAGGCCGACCGTTGATCGTCACCCCCAGGTCCGGTACCCGCCGTCCCGGCCGGATCCCGGCGCGGCTCCGGTCGCGACGCGTCAGCGGGCTGGAGGGGTACCCCACCTGGACCTGGCCGATCCGGCGGGCGGCCCGTCGCTGGACCGGCGCCAGGCGGCCCGCCGCCGGGACGATGGCGCGGCGGACGGCCCGCGACACGGGGTGGGTCATGGTCCCGAGCCTGACCAGGGCGTGCGTCAGGGCCAGGACGTCGGCGGCCACCGGGCCGCGTTCGGCGCCGTAACTGTCCAGCAGCTCGTCTGGCGCCTGGCCGGAGGCCACCAGGGCCAGCTTCCAGCCCAGGTTGTGGGCGTCCATGATCCCGGTGTTCATGCCCTGCCCGCCCGCCGGGCTGTGGATGTGCACGGCGTCGCCGGCCAGCATGACGCGCCCTCGCCGGTAGGCATGGGCGGAGCGCCGCTGGCACCGGAAGGCCGCCAGCCAGGCCGGATCGGACACAGGCACCGGCCCCGGCGCCCGCTCGCCGACCAGCTGCTGGATCTCCTCCAGCGTGGGTGCCCCCCGGTCACGCTCGCCGGCGTAGGGCAGGATCACCCGCCAGCGGTGCTCGCGCATCGGCATGCAGATCAGCGGCCGGCCATCGCGCCGGAAGAACGCGTGCATCTCGTCGTCGGGCCGGTCCCAGTCCAGGCGGACGTCGGCGAGCAGCCAGTCCTGCGCATACGGGTGCCCGCGGAAGTCCAGGCCGAGTTCGCGGCGGACCCGGCTGTGCGCCCCGTCGGCGCCGACCACGTAATGAGCCGTGATGGCCTGCGTGGTGCCTCCCGGCCCGCCGACCACGGCGGTGACGCCGCCCGGCTCCTGGCCGAGACCCCGCAGCTCCGTCCGGTCCTCCACGCTGCCGCCGAGCTCGCTGACCCGCTGGCGCAAGATGGTCTCGGTCACGTCCTGCGGGACGTCCAGCATGAAGCCGTACGCCGAGCCGTTGCGCGCCAGGTCCAGCCGGACCAGGGTCCTGCCGTCGGCGTACATGTGGAAGCGGCGTACCACCTGGCCGCGGGAGATGAACCGCTCGGCCAGGCCCATCAGGTCGAACACCTCGAGCGTGCGCGCGTGAATGCCCAGGGCCCGGGTCTGCAGGATTACCCCGTCGCCCTGGTCGATGATCCGGACCCGGATGCCGCGGGCCAGCAGCTCGCAGGCGAGCACGAGCCCGGTCGGCCCCGCGCCCACCACCAGCACCTGGCAATCGCGGGGGCTGTCCGGCTGGGAGCATCTGATGCTTGTCATGACCGCAGACTGGACCCGCGCGCCCCGCCGGGACATCGGAAAAATTACCGAGGTGGCCTACGTATCTTTGCCGATCAGCCCGGACTCGTAGGCCCAGGCGGCCAGCTGCGTGCGGGTGCTGAAGCCCAGCTTGGTCAGGGCGTGGTCGACGTGCGTGTCGACGGTGCGGACCGACAGGCACAGCTGATCGGCGATGCGGCGGTTGGTGAGGCCCCGCGCGACCAGGGCCGCCACCTCAAGCTCGCGCCGGGTGAGCGTCGGGCGCGGGCCGCTGCGCCCGGCCTGCTCGGGCTCGTCCGCCAGCGCGTAGGCGACCGCTTCGGCCGGGCTCATCCGCTGTCCCTCGGCGATGACCTGCGCGGCCGCCGACCCCAGCTGCTTCCTGGCCGGCGCCAGCCATCGTCCCAGCTCCGCGTCATTCGGCACCGGCATGCTGAACTGGCCGGCCTGGCACAGGCCCCGCACTACTCCCGCCAGCCTCAATGCCCGCCTGGGCCTGCCAGTGCGGGCCGCCACCCCGGCGAAGCCGGCCATCACGAGAGGGACAATCCAGCGGTCCCCGAGTTCGAGGCTCGTCGGCAGGGCCTCCTCGAGCGCGCTGCGCGCCCCGCGGATGTCACCCAGCTCGAGGCGGGACTTGCCGAGCTGCTGCAGCGAGCGCGCGCCCCGCGATCGGTAGCCGGCCGCCCGGCACAGGTCGACAGAGCGTTCGTACGCGATGCAGGCCTCCTCGAACCGGCCGGTGAAATGCGCTACCACGCCCGCGTACAGCAGGGCGAACGCGACCGTGGCCGGATCGTCCTGCTCTTCCAGCAGCCGCAGGGCGCGCTCGACCGGGGGGCCCGCCTCGGCCGGGCGGCCGCTGGCGATCAGGCTGCGGCCCAGGTAGACCAGGGCCGTCGCCTCGCCGTGCCGGTAGCCCAGCGCCTGGCTCAGCCGGATGCTCTCGCCGACCAGATCGCCGGCCTCGGCGTGGTCGCCCTGATCGATGGCCAGCGATACCGCGCCGTTCAGCGCCTCGACCCGCGTGGCGGTCGCGTCCCGGCACGCGTCAAGCAGCGCCTCCAGCCGCCGGCGGCCCTCCGTGAAGTGACCTCGGATGCCCCAGAAGCGGGACATCGCCGCGGCCAGGCGCAGCGCAGCGCAGGGCCGGTGCCGGGCGTACCAGTCGATGGCGGCCCGGATGTTCTGATGCTCGGCCTCGAGCCGGTCGAGCCACTCCTGCTCGCCGGGGCCTTGCAGCCCTCTGGCGGCCGCCTCGGCCAGGGCCAGGAAGGTGGCGGCGTGGCTCTGCTCGATTCCCGCCCGCTCCGGCATCTCGGCCAGCCGTTCGGCGGCGTACTCGCGGACCATGAACAGCATCCCGAACCGCGGGCCGGACGAACCGGCCACCCCCTCGACCCGGCGCAGCAGGCTCTGGTCGACCAGCTCCTCAAGTCCGTCCAGAACCTCGATGCCCAGATCGATGGCCGCCAGGCAGACGGACTCGGCGTCTTCGAGGCTGATGCCGCCGCGGAACACCGAGCAGGCGGCCAGCAGGCGCCCGGCGCCGGTACCGAGCAGCCCGTAGCTCCAGGCGATCGTGGCGCGCAGGGTCTGCTGGCGTTCCGGCAGGTCACGGGCGCCGCCGACGAGCAAGGGCAGCGAATGCTCCAGCCGTGCGAGCAGCGCGGCGGGCGGCAGGAGCTTGACCCGCGCCGCCGCCAGCTCGACCGCCAGGGGCAGGCCATCCAGTCTTCGGGTGATCGCCGCGATCGATGCCGCGTTCTCTTCGCCGAGAACGAAACTCGGCCGGGCCGCGCGGGCGCGCTCGGTGAACAGCCGCACCGACTCACAATCGGCGATCGCCGCGATCGCCGCGCATTGCGCGTCGGGCACGGGCAGGGGCGGAACCTCGAACTCCTGCTCGCCGCTGACGTGCAGCGGCGCGCGGCTGGTCACGACGAACCTCAGTGCCACCGTCGCCCGCAAGATCTGCGCGACCAGCGGGGCGGCGGCGATCAGGTGCTCGAAGTTGTCGAGCAGGACCAGGACCCCCGCGTTCTCCAGATGGCTCCGCAGCCGGTCCAGCAGCGGCCGGTCGCCGACGTCCCGCAGCCCGATGCCCTGCGCGATCGACGAGAGGACCAGATCCGGGTGCCCGACCGGGGCCAGCGGCACGAAATACACGCCGTCGGGGAACCCGCCGGTGACCTCGGCCGCCAGCTGCAGGCCGAGCCGGGTCTTGCCGCTGCCGCCCGCACCGGTGAGGGTCAGCAGGCGGCTGCGTTCCAGGAGTGCCTTCAGATCCTGCAGCTCTCGCTCCCGGCCGATGAAGCTGGTCAGCTGGCGCGGCAGGTTGTCAGCGGGGTGGCCCAGGCCGCCACCCGTCGGGCGCATACGGCCATTATCATCCCCCGCGGATCGGTCCCGCCGGCGGCGGCAGGCCGCGGAGGGAAGCGTCGAGCATCTCGGCGGTGTGGGCCACCGCGATATGCTCCCCGCGGTCGGCGACTGCCGCGGCGATCTGCATAGAGCAGCCGGGGTTGGCGGAGACGAGCAGCGGGGCGCCCGTGTCCAGCACCGCCTGCGCCTTGCGCGCGCCCAGCTCACCGGCGGCCTCGGGCTGCAGCAGGTTGTACACGCCGGCCGAGCCGCAGCAGGTCCCCGCGTCGGGCAACTCGACCAGGTCCAGGCCGGGAATCGCGCGCAGCAGCTCCCGCGGCTGCCGGGTGATCCGCTGGGCGTGCGCCAGGTGGCAGGCGTCATGGTAGGCGGCGCTGACCGGCAGCGGGTGCCGCGGCGCCGCCGGCCCAAGCTCGGCCAGGAACTCCGCGAAGTCCCGGACCTTGCCGCTCATCGCGGCCGCCCGCGCCGTCCACCCCGCCATCTCGTCCCGCTCGGCCCGGGCCAGCAGCCGTTCGTACTCCTTCATCGCCGAGCCGCAGCCGGCCGAGTTGACCACGATCGCGTCCACCTGGGCCTGCTCGAAGGTGGCGATGGTGCGCCGGGCGAAGGCCGCCGCCTCGGCTTCCCGCCCGGAGTGCAGCGACAGCGCGCCACAGCAGCCCTGGCCGCGCGGGATGAGCACGTCGCAGCCCTCCAGCGCGAGCACCCTCGCGGTCGCCGCGTTCACCTGCGGGAAGAACACCGACTGCACGCATCCGGTGAGCATGCCCACCACCGCGCGCCGCGTCCCCCGGGCCGCCACGCGCTCGGGCAACCGGGGCGAGGCAGACGCCGGCGGGGCCAGGCGCAGGACCGCGCCGAGCGCGGGGGACACGCGGCCCGGCAGGCTGCTGCGGGCCAGCCGCCGGTCCACCCCGGTGCGCTGCGCCGCCCGGAGCGGCCCGATCATCGCCCGCAGCCGGCCGGGATAGGGGAACAACGAGAAAATGGCCGCCCGCGCCGCGCGGTCCCGGACCCGCCGCCGCCCGACCTCCGCTACGGCCGGCCCCGCAGGTCCGGCTGCCCCCGCAGATTCCGTGCCGTCCGAGCCGCGGGCGCCCGCGCGGGCCTCTTCGGTCCAGACCCGGGCCGCCTCGATGAGCTGGTCGTACTGGACACCGGACGGGCAGGCGGTCATGCACGCCATGCAGCCGAGGCAGCGATCGAAGTGCTCGGCGGCCGCCGCCGTCATCTCCGCGCCCTCCAGGATCTGGTTCACCAGGTAAATCCGGCCCCGCGGCGAGTCCATCTCCTCGCCCCACAGCTGGTAGGTGGGACAGGCGGGCAGGCAGAACCCGCAGTGCACGCAGTCCTTGATCACCCCGCGCAGGCGGTCGACCTCTCCAGCTGCGTTCTCCCCGACGTCGCGCATCAGCGTCCTCCCGCCAGGCGCCCGGGGAACATCCGGTGGCCCGGATCGAACTGATCCTTCACGGCCGCCATCACGGCGAAACCCGGGACCGGCCCGTACACGCCAGCGGCCGCCATCACCGACGGCGGCGCGGCCAGCACCGCCACGCTGCCCCGGGACAGCCGGGCCACCGACCCGTCGGGCCCGTCGGGCCTGCCGGGCGCGCCGTAACCAAGCCGGTCCCGTAGCGCCTTGACGAACCGCACCGCTGCCTCGTGCTCGGTGCTCGGATCGAGGCAGGCGTACAGCAGGCCCGCGCCGGCCGACCCGCTGACCGCGGGCCTGACTCCGGCGCTCGCGCCGGCCGCCGCGATCGCGTCCAGCACGCCGGGCAGTTTCCCGACCCAGAACGTCACCCGGACTACGGCGCTGGCCAGGGGAGACGACCGCGCCGGCCCCGCGGGGGCGACCCCCCCAGATCCTCCCGGCCGGGGGAACGCAGCCCCCCGGAACCCCCTGGGGCCCCCGCGCGAGGGCATGGGTGATGGCAGCCGACCCCACCGCGGCGGCGGCGTATCAGACACCTGCACCCCGGGGGAGCCGCCCGCGGACGCCAGCAGCTCCGACATCTGCCTGGCTCGCTCGGCCACCCCCGCCTCGGTCCCCTCGAGCAGCACGCCCACCCGGAGGGTCCGCGACGAGCCCCCCGGCCAGTCCAGCTCCACCGCCGACGGCACCAGCGCGGATCCCGCCGCCGAGGTCACCGCCGCCGCTGCGCCCGCCCGCTCCGACGGGCTGAAGTCCGCGGTCACGTACGCGATCGCGCGCGGGAGCGGGTGCAGCCGGAAGGTCGCCTCGGTGATCAGGCCCAGGGTGCCTTGCGATCCGGCGAACAGCTTGCCGAGGTCGTAGCCGGCCACGTTCTTGACCACTTTGCCGCCGGAGTGCGCGACCACCCCGTCGGCGCGAACCACGGTGATCCCGATCAGCAGGTCACGCGGGGCGCCGTAGCGGAACCGGCGCGGCCCGGCCGTGCCGGTGGCGACGACCCCGCCCACCGTCGCGTCGGCCGGAGCATCCAGCGCGAGCTGCTGCCCGGCCCGGGCCAGCACCGACGCCAGGTGCCCGATCGTCGCGCCCGCCTGCACCCGGGCCACCAGATCGCCGGCCGCGTGCTCGATGACCCGGCCCATCGAACTCATGTCGATGACCAGATCAGCCGAAGACGGCGGCAGGCTCCAGCCCAGCCCGGTCCCGGCCCCCCGCGGCACGATGGCCAGGTCGTGCGCGGCCGCCGCGCGCAGCAGCGCCGAGGCCTCTTCGGTGCTCGGCGGCGACGCGACCAGCGACGGCCTCACTCCCGCCACGGAGTCAGCCGCCGGATCGGCCTCCCGCACCGTCCCGCTAGCGGCCGCCAGCGCGGCCCGGACCTTCCGAACCACTGTCCGTTCGGTATTCATAAGAAGATCTCCGCCTGCCCGGCCGCCACGGCGGGATGGGTGGCGCGGCGGCGACCCGGGACCTCTCCGCAGAGCCGGGGCGTGGGGAAGACCTTGCCGGGGTTGCAGAGGCTGGCCGGGTCGAACGCGCAGCGGAGCAGCTGCATGGTGTCCAGGTCATCGGGGTCGAACATCTTCGGCATGTACCGGGATTTGTCCACGCCCACGCCGTGCTCGCCGGTGATCGAGCCGCCCTGTTCCAGGCACGCGTCCAGGATCGCGCCGGACAGTTCCTCGGCCGCGATCGTCTCGGCCGGGGACGCGTCGTCGTAGAGCACCAGCGGGTGCAGGTTCCCGTCGCCGGCGTGGAACACGTTGGCCACCCGGATGCCCGTCTCGGACGACAGCGCCGCGATCCTGGCCAGCACCGCCCCGAGCGAAGTCCGCGGCACCACGCCGTCCTGCACGATGAACGACGGGCTGATCCGCCCGACCGCGGCGAAGGCGGACTTGCGGCCGGCCCAGATGACGGCGCGCTCAGCCGGGTCGTCGGCCGCCCTGATCTCGGTCGCGCCCGCCGCCGCGCAGATCGCGCGGACCGTGGCCAGCTCCGCCTCGACCTCGGCGGCCGGGCCGTCCAGCTCGACGATCAGCACCGCGCCCGCGCCCGCCGGGTAGTTGCAGTGCACGGCGGCCTCGGCGGCCTCGATGGACAGCGCGTCCATCATCTCGATGGCGGCGGGCAGGATCCCGGCCGCGATGATGTCGGAGACCGCGCGGCCGCCCTCGCTGGTCGTGGCGTACGCGGCCAGCAGGGTGTGCACGGTCTCAGGCAGCGGCATCAGCTTGACGACGATCTTGGTGACGATGCCGAGCGTGCCCTCGGAGCCGGTGAACGCGCCGATCAGGTCGTACCCCGTGGTCACCCCGGTCCCGTCGCCGAGCCAGGTCAGTTCCCCGCTGGGCGTGACGATCTCCAGCCCGGTCACGTGGTGCACGGTGAACCCGTGCTTGAGGCAGTGCGCGCCGCCGGAGTTCTCCGCTACGTTGCCGCCCACCGAGCAGACCACCTGACTGGACGGGTCAGGCGCGTAGAACAGCCCGAACGGCGCCGCAGCCTTGCTCACCGACAGGTTGGTCACGCCCGGCTCCACGATGGCCCGCCTGCTCACCGCGTCGATCTCGATGATCCTGCGCATCCGGGACATGACGATGAGCACGCCGTCCTCGCGCGGCAGCGCGCCGCCGGACAAGCCCGTGCCGCTGCCGCGGGCGACGAACGGCACCCCGGCCCGCGCGCATTGCGCGACGACCGCCGCGGTCTGCTCGGCGGTGCCGGGGAGCACCGCGAGGGCGGGCACGCACGCGTGCGAGGTGAGGCCGTCGCATTCGTAGGTGCGCAGCTCCAGCGGGTCGGTGACGACGTTGCCCGCACCGCAGATGTCCGTCAGCCGCGGTATCAGCGCCTCGATGGTCGTTGCCATGCCTCCCACCTCGCTGCCCTGCCGTGCCCGTGCCGGCGCTGTCGTGGTTCCGGTCCCGCTTTCGCTGATTGTCCCCTTTTTCCGGCTTCTATGCACCGGCCCGACCGGCGTCACGGGACTCCAGCCGCCGGCCCTGCGCTGCCCGCGGGCTCAGGGCATGCGTTCGTAGGCGGGGATGGTGAGGAACTCGGCGAACGCATCGGCCAGGGCCACCTCGGTGAACAGCGCGACGGCCTGGCCGTACCGCTCCGGGTCGAAGTCGGGCCCGGCCTGGACGCGGATCTTGGCCAGCTCCTCGTCGATGAGCTGCTCGACCAGCTCCCTGGTCACCACCGGCCCATCGTCGAGGGCGACGTCGTTGTGGATCCACTGCCAGACCTGGGACCGCGAGATCTCGGCCGTCGCCGCGTCCTCCATCAGGTTGAAGATGGCCACCGCGCCGTTGCCGCCCAGCCAGGAGGCGAGGTACTGCAGCGCCACGCTGATGTTGTTGCGCAGCCCGGCCTCGGTGATCACGCCGGGCGTCTTGCTCACCGCGAGCAGGTCCTCCGCGGTGACGCTGACGTCCTCCCGGGTCCGGCCGAGCTGGTTCTGCTTCGCGCCCAGGACGCTGTCGAAGACCTCCTTGCAGACGGGCACCAGGTCCGGGTGGGCGACCCAGGAGCCGTCGAAGCCGTCGCGGGACTCGCGCGTCTTGTCCTCCCTGACCTTGGCCAGCGCCGTGGCGTTGACCTCCGGGTCACGCCGACTCGGGATGAAGGCGGCCATGCCGCCGATCGCGTGCGCGCCGCGCCGGTGGCACGTCTTGACCAGCAGCTCGGTATAGGCGCGCATGAACGGGGCGGTCATCGTGACCGAGTTGCGCTCGGGCAGCACGAACTCGCGTCCCCTGGTGCGGAACTTCTTGATCACGCTGAACAGGTAGTCCCAGCGGCCCGCGTTCAGTCCCGCCGAATGCTCCCTCAGCTCATACAGGATCTCCTCCATCTCGAACGCCGCCGGGATCGTCTCGATCAGCACCGTGGCCCGGATCGTGCCGCGCGGGATGCCGAGCGCGTCCTGCGCGAGGTTGAACGCGTCATTCCACAGCCGGGCCTCGAGGTGGCTCTCGTTCTTGGCCAGGTAGAAGTAGGGTCCCTTGCCCTTGTCCAGCTGGCGCTGCGCGCAGGCGGCCAGGTACAGCGCGAAGTCGACCAGGCTGCCCGACGCCCGGATGCCGTCGATGAGGATGTGCTTCTCGTCCAGGTGCCAGCCGCGCGGGCGGACCACGATCGTGGCCAGCTCGCCGTCCGGGTTCAGCGCGTAGTCCTTGCCCTCGGGCGAGCGGAAGTCGATGGTCCGGTCCAGGGCGTCCTTCAGGTTGAGCTGGCCGCTGATCATGTTGTCCCAGAGCGGGGTATTGGCGTCCTCAAAGTCCGCCAGCCACACATTGGCGCCCGAGTTGAGCGCGTTGATCGTCATCTTCTTGTCGGTCGGGCCGGTGATCTCCACCCGGCGGTCCGCCAGCCCGGGCGCGGGCGGCGCCACCCGCCATTCCGGGTCCTCGCGGATCGGCCGCGTGTCCGGGAGAAAGTCGAGCATCGCCCCGCGGGAAAGCTCCACCTGGCGGCGGCGGCGCGCCGCCAGCAGCTCGGACCGGCGGGGGCCCAGCTCGGCGTGGAGGGCGGCGATGAGGTCGATGGCCTGCGGCGTCAGGATCTCGTCGTAGCGGTCACCGTACGGCCCGGTGATCTCCACGCGTTCGGTTCCCGGCATGTCTTGGCTCCTCCCGGGCCCTTAGGCCCTCCGAAGTCGTGCCCTACATCCTAGGCAGCCAGCCCGCACCGACACAGCACCGGCCCAAAACTCCGGGCCAGCCTGCCAGGATCGCGAAAAAGCACGTTCGTCGCCCAGCTGTCGTTGACCGTCCAGGCACCGGAGCCGAGAATGGGACGTCTCAGCCAATCCCCGACGCTGCTGTAGCAATTGCGGTCGTGCCTCCAGACGAGCAGAACGGACAAGACAAAGGACAGGAAAGCAATTACCAAGCCGGCAACGGCCGGATATAGGAGGTAATCGGTCAAGGTCACGTTACGACTCACGGTAAGCGCGACCGTTGAAGACATCCCGGGCTGATCAACGACCAGCGTGGCCGTCTCCGGCACCTGGTCGAGGTTGGTGAAGGTCACCAGCACCTGGCACGAGCGAACCGCTCCATAGCAGGTTCCGGAGCGGACCGGTGCGGTCAAGTCCCAAGCCGCAGGGCTTTGAGTCGGCAATACCGCGGAACTTCCGCGAAGTCCGCTTGACCGGCCGTACCTGGCATAAACCGCGAAAACTGCTAAACTTGCCTGGCCAGGTGATCGGCGCTAACCGCGCCTGGGGTGCATAATTTTAAAAGAAAGTATATCACGAATTATGACGTCTCGCCAGACGAATTCCGGCACCAGTGCCGTTGGCCAGGAACAGGCGTACGTGGATATGCTTTACCGCCTGCTGGATCAGGCCCGCGAGCGGGCCGCCGAGGCCCTGGCCCGGACCGAGGGCAGCGGCGGCGCCGGCGGCACATTCCAGGCCCGGGTGGAGCGAGATGTCACGGCGGCCGAGCAGGCCAGGCGGCTGGCCCAGCTGAGCGCGGTAGAGCAAGGCCTGTGCTTCGGCCGCACCGACGGGTACGAGGCTCCCGGCGCTCACGAAAACCGCGACGCCGATGGCGCTCAGGAGGGAAACGCCGGCGAATCCCCGGTCACGTTCTATATCGGCCGGATCGGGCTGCGTGACGACGAGCACGAGCCGCGGCTGATCGACTGGCGCGCGCCCGCCGCTCACCCGTTTTACGCCGCCGCTCCCAAGGACCCGAACGGCCTGATCCGCCGCCGCCACATCTACACCAGGAACCGCACCGTCACCGGGGTCGATGACGAGGTCTTCGACCTGGACCAGATGTCCGAGCCGGACCGGAAGACCCTGTCCGGCGAGGCGATGCTGATGGCCAGCATCACCGCCGGCCGCACCGGCCGGATGCACGACGTGGTCGCGACCATCCAGGCCGAGCAGGACCGGGTCATACGCGCCGGGCTGCAGGGCGTCCTGGTCGTGCAGGGCGGCCCGGGCACCGGCAAGACGGTCGCGGCCCTGCACCGGGCCGCGTATCTGCTGTACACCTACCGGCGGACCCTCGAGCGGCGCGGCGTCCTCGTCATCGGCCCGAACGCCACCTTCCTCCGCTACATCAGCCAGGTGCTCCCGTCCCTGGGCGAGACCGACGTGGTCCTCAGCTCCGTCGCCGAGCTGTTCCGCGGCGTCCGGGCCGCGCCCGACGACAATCCGGATGCCGCCGTGGTCAAGGGCAACCTGAACATGGTGAACGTGCTGCGCCGGGCGGTGCGGAATCGCCAGCGGGTCCCGCCCGGCGACCTGGAGGTCACCGCCGACGGGGTGCGGATGACGGTGCCCAACCGCGTCTGCCTGCGCGCCCGCGACCGGGCCCGCGCGCTGCGCAAGCCGCACAACGTCGCCCGCAAGCTGTTCGTCACCGAGATGCTCGGCGCGCTCGCGGCGGCGGAAGCGGCCGCCCTCGACCGCCCGCTCGACCCCGAGGACATCCCCTACGCCCGCGCCAGGCTGTGGGATGAGCCGCCGGTCCGGGCCGCGCTCGATGACCTGTGGCCCTTCCTCACCCCGCAGCGGCTGGTCGCCGGCCTGCTGGCCGAGGAAGGTACCCTCCGCCGCGCCGCCCCTGGTCTTTCTGATTCCGAACGGGCCGTGGTGCTCCGCCCCGAGGCCCCCGACGCGTGGACCGTGGCGGACGTCCCGCTGCTGGATGAGGCCGCGCAGCTGCTCGGCGCCGACGACTCGGCGGAGCGCAGGCGGCGCCGCGCCGTGGAACGCGAACGCCGTGCCGAGGAGCGGTACGCCAGGGAGGTGCTCGAGATCACCGGCCTGGCCGGGCAGGGATCCGCGCCCTTCGTGGACGCGGCCACGCTCGCGGACTGGAACCGCGACCCCGGCCAGCAGCTCACCACCGCCGAACGCGCCTGGGCCGACCCGTCCTGGGCCTACGGCCACGTGATCGTGGACGAGGCGCAGGAGCTGTCCGCGATGGCGTGGCGGATGGTGATGCGGCGGATCCCGACCCGGTCCGTGACCGTGGTCGGCGACGTGGCGCAGCGGGGGAGCGCGGCCGGGGCCCGCTCCTGGGCGCAGATGCTCGACCCGTACGTCCGCGGCCGGTGGCGCGAGGAACAGCTGACGGTCAACTACCGGACGCCCGCGGAGATCATGGCGGTAGCCGCCGACGTGCTGGCCTCGGTCGCTCCCGGCGAGCTGCCGCCGGAGTCCGTCCGCGAGGAAGGCATGCCCCCGCGCGCCGTTCGCGGGCTCGGTCGCGTCGCCTCAATCGTCCGCACCGAGCGTGCCGACATGGGCGATGGCGGCAGGCTGGCCGTGATCGCGCCGACCGCGCGGATCGGCGAGCTGGCCCGGGCGATGCCCGCGGCGGTACCCGGTGACCAGGCGGAGGTGCTGGATTCCCCGGTCGCCCTGCTCACCGTGGGCCAGGCGAAGGGCCTGGAGTTTGACCGCGTGGTGCTGGTCGACCCGGCTGGGATGCTGGCCCAGTCCCCGGCCGGCGGGCATGACCTCTACGTGGCGATCACCCGTGCCACCCACCGCCTCACGGTGGTGTACGGCGGTGACCTGCCCGCCTCGCTCCACCGTCTCGCGCGCTGACCGGCCGCGGGGCCCGGCCAGGCCTGATCCTTGACCGCTGGCCGGTGTGCCCCGCGCACACGCTGCACAGATGATGCGGGTGGTGCCGTTGACCGGTCTCGCCGCACGCTGCTAAGGTCGGCGAGCTTCACCCCAACGGGTTGATGACGCCCCGGACGGCTCCGGTCTAGCGTCTGGAGCAAGGCTGCGGACAACTACCGGTACAGGCTTGTTGATCCTGACGGCACACGCAGGGGCCCGCGGGGCGGCAGGAGCACCATGGCTGAGCTCATACACATTCTGAGGTGACCAACGGCGTTGAGCCCGCATCGACAAGCAAAGGCCACGGCCGCCCTGATCGTGGTCATCACCCTCGCCGGGTTTCTCGGGGGCATCGCTCCGGTGGTCGGCGGGCTGGGAGTGGTCGAGGTGGGCATGATCCTGGGGCTCACCGCGGCCGGCGTCTCCGAGGCCGACGCCACCGCCGCGGTCTTCATCCAGCGGCTGTTCAGCTCCTACCTGCCGCCCATCTGGGGTGGGCCACCCTCGTGTGGATGCGCAAGAGAGACTACCTGTAAGCACTACCTGTAAGCACTACCTGTAAGCACCGCCCAGGCCGGAGGCGCCTATGAGAA
>Ga0187780_10001084_pt1 | contig 20482 bp, 17 predicted proteins | sample 1015_Q2_SP10_20__FD_132429 | JGI IMG/M metagenome (GOLD analysis project Ga0187780, IMG submission 132429) | Tropical peat soil microbial communities from peatlands in Department of Meta, Colombia - 1015_Q2_SP10_20_MG | ecosystem: Environmental > Terrestrial > Soil > Wetlands > Peat | place...
CGCGGCCAGGTACCGGTCGGCCTGGGCGAGCTGGGCGGCGAGCTGGGAGTCGATCCCGGCCAGCTGCGCGGACGACATGCTGGTGATGAACAGCCAGCCGCCCAGGGCAAAGATGGCTGCGGCCGCCAACCCGAACGCGATGGCCAGGCGGAGCCGGATCGGCATGACCGCTACTCGCCTTCGGCTTGGCGGAGCCGGTAGCCCATGCCCCTGACCGTTTCTATGTCGTGCCGCCCGAACGGCGTGTCGATCTTCCGGCGCAGGTAGTTCACGTACTGGTCGACCACGTTGGACCCGCCGTCGTAGGCGAAATCCCACACGGCCTCGATGATCTGGGAGCGAGACAGCACGTTGCCGGGATGCCGGAGGAACAGCTCGAGCAGGGAGAACTCCTTCGGGGACAGCTGGAGCTCGGTCTGCGCCCGCCAGGCCCGCTTGGTGGCAGGGTCCAGTTTGAGGTCGCCCTCGGCCAGGATGACCGGCCGGGACCGGTCATCGCGGCGGGCCAGCGCCCGGAGCCTGGCCGCGAGTTCGAGCAGGCTGAACGGCTTGACCAGGTAGTCGTCCGCGCCCGCGTCCAGCCCGCGGACCCGGTCCCCCACGCTGTCGCGGGCGGTCAGCATCAGCACCGGTACCCAAGTCCCCGCCTCCCGCAGCCGCCTGCACAACTCGAACCCGTCGAAGCCGGGCAGCATGACGTCAAGGACGATGGCTCCGTAGCCATTCTCGGTGGCCAACCACAGGCCCTCGGGTCCGTCCGCGGCCACGTCGACCGCATGGCCTTCTTCCTCGAGCGCGCGCTTGAGCAGTGCGGCCATCCGGATCTCGTCCTCCACTACCAGGACCCGCATACCAGCAGGCTAGGCCCGGCCAGATGAGAAAACGATGAGAACCTGAGCCAGATGTGAGCCGCTCTCATGATCCTCTCACGGCTGGTTCACCTGCGAGTACGCATCCTGGACCTGCCGGTACAGCCATATTGTTCGGGCCAGGAGCAGTCAGATGGATCAGAGATCTCCCGGGCGCGTCAGGGGCCTCCGCCAGGTTCGCCGCTGGTCGAACTGGACGGCCGTCGCGCTGGTCGGGGCGACCGTCCTGACCACTGGGTATTTCGCACGGGCCAGCCTCACCGCCGGCCCGGCGGCCGCGATCCCCGGGACCGCTCTGGGAACCGCAGGCCGGCCGGGTGCTGGCGGGGCCGCTGGCACCAGCCAGCCGTGCGTCTACGTGCCGGTCGCCACGTCGGGCGCCTCGGGGGTCCGGGTCCAGACCCCGGTGCTGTCCTGCGGACCGGGGGCCGGCACTCCGGCCATGCTCGGTCCGGCCCAGCTCAGCTCGGGCCAGGGCGGCTGGGGTCGCGAAGCGGAAGGACATGATTCTTGAGGTCCGTCTCGGTCCGCCGCACCGCCGGTATCCCGCATCCGGCCAGCCTCGGCCAGGTCCTCGGCCTGCTGGCCAATCCGGCCTGGACTGGCATCCCGCTCGGCGCCGGCACCGTGGCCGTGGCCGAGCGGGATGCCCTGGGCACCACCGCGCGCGTGGCGGCCTGGCCGCGTACTGACCTGGCCGAGGCGCTGGCCGCGGTGGACGCCGCGCTCGCGTGGCTGGATCGGCAGGCCAGCCGGTTCCGTGCCGATTCTGAGCTGTCCGTGATCCACCGCGCACCGGGCCAGGTGCACCGGCTCAGCCGCGGGCTGGCGGAGGCCGTCCGGGTCGCGCTGACCGCGGCCGGCTGGACCGGCGGCCTGGTCGATCCCACGGTTGGTTGTGCGCTCATCGCGCTGGGCTACGACCGTGACTTTGCGGCCATCGGCCCCGGACCCCGCGCACCACGCCCCGGGCCAGGTCCGGCGCCTGGCTGGCGCTCGGTCAGCCTGGACGGAGCCATGCTCCGGCTGCCCCCTGGGGTGCGGCTGGATCTCGGCGCCACGGCCAAGGGACTCGGGGCCGACCGGGCGGCCGCGGCCGCGGACCAGGCCCTGCGCTGCGGCGGCGTCCTGGTCAGCCTGGGCGGTGACATCGCGGTAGCGGGCCAGCCGCCGACCGGCGGGTGGCCTGTTGCCGTCGCGGACAGTTCGGATTCAGGCTCCGATCCCCTCGGGAGGCCGGGTCAGCTGGTCAGGCTGGCGGCTGGCGGGCTGGCCACCTCCTCGGTGACCGGCCGGCGATGGCAGTGGGCCGGACGGCCGGTGCACCACATCATCGATCCTCGCACCGGGTTCCCGGCAGACGGCCCGTGGCGGACGGCGAGCGTCGCGGCGGCCAGCTGCGCCGAGGCCAATGCCGCCTCGACCGCGGCGATCGTGGCCGGCCAGGGCGCGGAGGCGTGGCTGGCCCGGACCGGGCTGCCGGCCCGGCTCACTTCGCACGACGGCGCGGTACGGCTGCTTGGCGGCTGGCCGGCCTGCGCCGGAGCGCCTCTGCCTGGTCCGCTGGCCAGCTGGCTGCCCCCGGCCGAGGGCGGCGAGCACGAGCCATGCTGAGCGCCGCCACGGTCACCGGCTCGCAGGGCCTCTGGTTTGTCTCGCGGGGCAGCGGGCTGGTACTGCTTGTGCTGCTGACCGTGGTCACGGTCCTCGGGGCCGCGACCCGGGCAGGCTGGACACCCCGGCGCTGGCCTCGGTTTGCGGTCGCCGAACTGCACCGCACGCTGTCGCTGTTCGCCGTGGCGCTGCTCGCCCTGCACGTCCTTACGGCGCTGCTCGACCCGTATGTGACGATCGGCTGGGCCGCGACCGTCATCCCGTTCGCCTCGCCGTACCGCAGGCTGGCCATCGGGCTCGGTACGCTGGCGGCTGACCTGGGCGCCGCCGTCCTGCTGACCAGCGTGCTGCGTTCCCGGCTGGGGTTGCACTGGTGGCGAGCGGTGCACTGGCTCGGCTATCTGGCCTGGCCGGTCGCGTTCTGGCATGCGCTGACCGCGGGCGGCGACATCCGCCGGGGCTGGGCGGCCGCTGTCGGCTGGGGGTGCGCAACGCTGGTGCTGGCCGTGATCTTGGCCTGCCTGGCCAGCGGGCGGCGCCGTCCCCCGGGCGCCGCCCAGGGCGAGCGCGAGCAGCCGGCCGCGACCAGGCAGGGAGCCTGGCGGTGAGGCGTCAGGCCGCAGGGCAGCTTATCGTGGGCGCCCGGTACCGGCTGCTTCCCGGCGGGCCCGCCGCCCGGTCCGACAGCCTGGACGAGCACCTGGCGCGCCACGGATTGCGCCCGGCCTGCGGTGACTCGCGGCGGCGCGAGGAGCTCTTCGGCGAGATCGAGCGGGCAGGGCTGGCCGGCCGCGGCGGAGCGGCCTTTCCCACAGCGGCCAAGCTGCGCGCACTGGCCGCCGCCCGCGGTCAGCGCATGGCCGTGATCGGCAATGGGGTGGAAGGCGAGCCGGCCAGTCACAAGGACAAGGTGCTGCTGGCCGTGGCCCCGCACCTGGTGCTGGACGGGGCGGTCGGCGCGGCCGAGCTCATCGGCGCGCGTACGGCCGTAATTGTGACGCACCGCGCGGTCACCGGCATCGTCAGCCGCGCCGCCGCGGAGCGGCGACGAGCCGGCTGGGACCCGGTTCCTGTGCGGGTGCTAGCCGCGGCCGACGGCTTCATCGCCGGCGAGGCCAGCGCCGTCGTGAACTGGTCCGAGCGCGGGAGGCCCGCGCCGACCGGGCGGCCGGCCCGGCTCGGCGGCCCCGGCCGCGGCCGACGGCCGGCGCTGGTGCAGAACGTGGAGACGCTGGCGCACCTCGCGCTGATCATCCGGCACGGCGCGGACTGGTTCACCTCGGCAGGCGCGCCGACCGAGCCCGGATCGATGCTCATCACGCTGCTCGGCGCGGTGCGGCGGCCTGGGGTGTACGAGATCGAGATCGGCACGCCCGTGAGCGGGCTGCTCGAGCTGGCCGGAGGGCCCGCTGCGCCGCTCGGCGCGCTGCTCATCGGCGGTTACTTCGGCATCTGGGCCGAGCCAGATTCGGCCTTGCCGCTACCGTTCTCATCAGCGGGACTGGCGGCCATCGGCGCGAACCCGGGCGCCGGGGTGGTGGCGGCGCTGCCACGCACCGCGTGCGGGCTGGCTGAGACCGCCCGCATCACCCGCTACCTGGCCCGCTCCTCGGCCGGACAGTGCGGCCCCTGTATCTTCGGGCTTGACGCGATCGCAGGCCAGCTGGAGCGCCTGGCCGCGGGCGAACGGTGCGACCTGGCCCTGGTGCACCGATGGCTGGGGGACGTGACCGGCCGCGGCGCGTGCCGGCACCCGGACGGCACGGCGCTGATGGTGGGCAGCGCACTGCGCGTGTTCCGCGCCGAAGCCAGGCTGCATTCCCGCGGCTGGTGCAGCGCCGTCGGCGCCGCGGGCGTGTTCCCGCTACCCGGGCAGGTGGTGTCATGACCAGCGGCCTGCGGCTGACCGTCAATCCGATCGCCTGCGACGGGCGCGGGTTCTGCGCCGAGCTGCTGCCTGAGCTGATCACCCTCGACGACTGGGGGTTTCCCCTGGTCGGTATCCGCGAGGTGCCGACCGCACTACGCGGGGAGGCCGCCGCCGCCGTGCAGCTGTGTCCGCGCCTCGCGCTAAGGTTGGAACCCGGGCCGCACCCGGCCCCGCGGGATAGGCACTGACCCGGTTGTCTCTTCACGATCCTTTCATCGCCGGCCGACATCCTGGACCCCATGTGGATGCCCAACTGGCCGGTGGCCGCGGCCAGCACGCCGTCGGCCCCGGCGAGATCATGACCGGCCGCCGCGGTCTCGGGTCACGCCTGGGACCGCTGGCCCTGGCGAGCGTCGCGAGCCTGGTCCTCGTGGCGTGCACCACCAGCACGCCGTCCGGTCCAGCTCCGGCTCATCCCGGCAGCACGGCATCGACCGTCCCGACGGCCCGGCATCGGGCCGCCCCGACGGGCACCGCGGCGAAGGTCGGCACGGTGACGGCAGCCGTTCCCGGCCGGCTGCTTCCTGCCCCGGCCGCGCTGGTGCCGTACGGGACGACCGGTGCCCCGGGCACCTGGCGCCCGGCCGGGCGGCCGGTCAGGGGGATCCGCGTGGTCTACGAGACCACCCTGGTCCCGCCGGGCGGCACCGCGCCCGCCGGGATCGCGTGGCTGGACACCGGCCTGCTTTCGGCCCGGCTGTACTCGGGCTCGGTGAGCCCCGGCGGCGGGCCCTACCGTTACACCGCGCCCGTCGCGCCGGCTCAGGCCGCGACGCTGGTGGCCGCGTTCAACGGCGGGTTCAAGATGAACCAGGCACGCGGCGGGTACTACACAGAAGGCCGGGTGATCGACCCGCTACGGACCGGAGCGGCCTCCCTGGTGATCTACGCCGACGGGAGCGTCGACGTCGGAGCCTGGGGCCGCGACGTGACGATGACCCCGCAGGTGGTGAGCCTGCGGCAGAACCTGTTGCCGCTGGTGGCCGGCGGCCGCCCGACACCGCAGGCGGCGAGCCGGCACTGGCAGGCCTGGGGATCGACGTGCGGCGCGACCTCCTGCCTGGCGACGGTGCCTGGGATCGAGCACCAGTGGCGTTCCGGGCTCGGTATCACCGCCGACGGAGCCCTGGTCTACGCCGCTGGCCCGGCCCTGGACCCGCTGCAGCTGGCCCAGCTCCTGGTGCGCGCCGGGGCCGTGCGCGGCATGCAGCTCGACATCAACCCGAACTGGCCCGTGTTCGTCACCTACGATCCTGCCCCGGGCGCCCCGGCCGCCCCGGCCAACGGCAGCAAGCTGCTGGCGGGGACCGCGCAGGGCCCGCGGACCTTCTTCGAGGCCACCTGGGCCCGCGACTTCATCACGATGTCGGCCCGGTGACCGAACGTGCTCAGGACCGCTGGCCGGAGCCGGAACGGTACTTCTTCGGGGGCGAATTTCATATTTTCTTCATTAATGGCGCGCTTCATGTTGCCTTCATAAGCAGTCCGTAGGGTGCAGGTGAATGAAATGGACCTGGCTGGGTTGGACGGAGGAATAATGCTGAGGCTGGAACAGAAGTGGGATCGGCGTGTCGAGGGCTGGCATTCCCATGTCACTTCGGCGGCGGCGTTCGAGCAGGTGCTCGGCCGCTTGATCCGGCTGGCCGCGCCGGAGCCGACGGATACCTGCGTAGACCTGGGCGCGGGAACCGGCTTCGTCACCACCGCCCTGGCCCCGCTGGTGTCCTCGGTCATGGCGGTCGACATCTCGGCCGCGATGACCGCCTCGCTGGCCGAGCGGGCCGCCCGCGACGGACTGCGGAACGTGTCCACCTCAGTGTGTGACCTGAGGAAATTCGACCTCCCCCCGGCCAGCGCCGACCTGGTGGTGTCCAGCTACGCGCTGCACCACCTGCCCGACCCCGACAAGCGGGCGCTGGCCGCCCGGGTCGCCCGGTGGCTCCGGCCGGGCGGCAGGCTCGTCATCGCGGACATGATGTTCGGCCGCGGCGGCAGTCGGCGAGACCGCGAAATCCTGCGGCAGAAGGTGATCGCCCTGGCCGCCAAGGGGCCCGGCGGGTGGTGGCGGATCGTGAAGAACCTGACCCGCTACGGCCTGGGCGTGGGGACCGAGCTTCCGGCCACGCCGGAATTCTGGCAATCGGCCCTGCGGGACGCCGAATTCAGCGAGGTGATATTCCAGCCGGTGGTTGCCGAGGCCGGGCTGGTGTACGGGATGCGGCCGGGTATTTAACGGGGCAGGCACCAGGTGCCGTTCGGCATATTTGTCTTTATTTTCCGAACGAACGGTGGTTATCCGCGATCAGGACAGCCGGAAGTGAGCCAGCTCGGCCTCGGTGAGCAGCCGTGATCTGATCAGGAAGCGGACGCCATCCGGGGCCTCGACGGAGAAGCCGCTGCCCCGCCCGGGCACCACGTCGACGGTCAGGTGGGTGTGCTTCCAGTACCGGTACTGGGACGCCGACATCCAGAACGGGACGGGCCGGGCCAGCCCGGGCACCCGCAGGTCGCCCAGCAGGACATCGGCCTCGCCGGTCAGGAAGTCGCCGTCCGGATAGCACATGGGCGACGACCCGTCGCAGCAGCCGCCCGACTGGTGGAACATGAGCGGCCCATGCCGGCCGGTCAGCCGGCGCAGCAGGTCCTCGGCGGCGCCGGTCAGGGCGACCCGGCGCGGTTCGTCGGTGGCCATCTGGTGCCTCCTGGTCGCGGGCGGACCGTGACGGGTCGGTATCCCGGCCCGCCCGCTGGTCTGGCTCGGCGCGATCTAGAAGAAGCCGAGGGCCTTCGGCGAGTAGCTGACCAGGAGGTTCTTGGTCTGCTGGTAGTGATCGAGCATCATCAGGTGGGTCTCGCGGCCGACGCCGGACTGCTTGTAGCCGCCGAACGCGGCGTGCGCAGGGTAGGCGTGGTAGCAGTTCGTCCAGACCCGGCCCGCCTGGATCTCCCGGCCGGCCCGGTAGGCCAGGGACCCGTCCCTGGTCCACACGCCCGCGCCCAGGCCGTAGAGCGTGTCGTTGGCGATCTTCAACGCGTCGGCCTCGTCGGCGAAGCTGGTCACGGCCACCACCGGGCCGAAGATCTCCTCCTGGAAGATGCGCATGGAGTTGTTGCCCTCGAAGATGGTCGGCGTGACGTAGTAACCGCCGGCCAGGTCGCCGCCCAGGTCGGCGCGCTCTCCGCCGGTGAGCACCCGGGCGCCCTCGGCCTTGCCGATGTCGATGTAGGACAAGATCTTCTCCAGCTGGTCGTTGGAGGCCTGCGCGCCGACCATGGTCTCGGTGTCCAGCGGGTTGCCCTGCCTGGCCGCCTTGGTCCTGGCGATGGCGTCCGGCAGGAACTGGTGGTAGATGTCCTGCTGGATCAGGGCCCGGGACGGGCAGGTGCAGACCTCGCCCTGGTTGAAGGCGAACATGGTGAAACCCTCGAGCGCCTTGTCGTAGAAATCGTCGCGCGCGGCGGCGACGTCAGAGAAGAAGATGTTCGGGCTCTTACCGCCCAGCTCCAAGGTGACCGGGATCAGGTTCTGGCTGGCGTACTGCATGATCAGCCGGCCGGTGGTGGTCTCGCCGGTGAAGGCGACCTTGGCGATCCTGGAGCTGCTGGCCAGCGGCTTGCCCGCCTCGGCCCCGAAGCCGTTGACGACGTTCAGCACGCCGCGCGGCAGCAGGTCGCCGACCAGCTCCAGGACCTTCAGGATCGACCAGGGCGTCTGCTCGGCCGGCTTGAGCACCACGCAGTTGCCCGCGGCCAGCGCGGGCGCCAGCTTCCACGCGGCCATCAGGATCGGGAAGTTCCACGGGATGATCTGGCCGACCACGCCCAGCGGCTCGTGGAAGTGGTAGGCGACGGTGTCGGTGTCGATCTCGCAGACGCTGCCCTCCTGGGCCCGGATCGCGCCGGCGTAGTAGCGGAAGTGGTCGACGACCAGCGGCAGGTCGGCGGCCAGGGTCTCGCGAACCGGTTTGCCGTTGTCCCAGGTCTCGGCGATCGCCAGGGATTCGGTGTTTGCCTCGATCCGGTCCGCGACCTGGTTCAGGACGGCGGCCCGCTCCGTGGCCGAGGTCCGGCCCCAGCCGCGTCTGGCACCGTGGGCGGCGTCGAGCGCGAGCTCGATGTCCTCGGCGGTGGACCGGGCGATCTCGGTAAACGGCTGGCCGGTGACCGGTGAGATGTTCTCGAAGTACTCGCCCTTGCTCGGCGGAACGAACTCGCCGCCGATGTAGTTGCCGTACCGGCCCTGGACGGAAACCAGGCTGTCGGGCTGACCGGGTACTGCGTAAAGCGCCATGGTGGGAACCCCTTCACTGATCGGGTTGGCCGTCGTGGCAGGTCCGGTGAGCCCTGACTACCCGTACGACTCGTGATACGAGCACCGTAGAGATCACAACGTTGCACCCACGTTGCGCCCGAGTTACGCGCTCTTGGGCCCTGGGGGTTTCGCGGGTCCGCGGGGGGCGGGAGCCCCCGCGGGCCGGGTGTCAGCGGAACTCGGCGTCGAGCTTGGCGGCGGTCGCGGCGGCGATGGGGCGCAGCGGCGAGCGGGCCGGGAGCACCGCGGCCAGCCGCTGCCATATTTCCAGGTCATCGGCGCCCCACCGGGTCCTGGTCCAGGACAGCAGGAACTCAGGCTGGCCCGCGGCCAAGATCGCGGCCCGCAGGCAGCGGTGCAGGTCGCCGCGCACCTCGGCCACGCCAGGGGCCTCGCTGCGCGGCAGCAGCGGGCCGCGGTACAGCCGCAGCGCTTCGGCCAGGTCGCCCGCGGCCAGGTGGGCCGATACCGCCGCCCAGTCCGACGCGACTTCGCAGGTCAGCCGGTACGGGCGGGAGGCGAGCAGGCAGTCGCCGAGCAAGGCGCGCAGCCGGACGAGCTCGGCCCGGGGCGTGACCGATATCACATCGGCCGGGTAGAGCAGGTAAGCCAGCTCGTCACCGGTCAGCCCGGCCGGGCAGGCGGCCAGGATGACCATGATCTCGCTGTGCCGGAGGCTCAGCCTGACGGTCCTGGTCCCGGTAGACACCACGCACTCCGACCGGCCCAGGGCGCTGAGGCCGATCCTGGCCAGGGGTTCCCTGGCCAGGACGTCGAGCGGTTCGCGATGCCGCACCGCGGCGATCATGGCCTGCCTGGCCAGCTCGGATTCGGCCATCCGCGCGGCGGCCCTGACCAGCGCGATGGTCTGCGGAGCGCCGACCTCCCGGCCGCCGGTGATGTCGATGACGCCGAGGATGGCGCCCGAGCCGGGGTCGTGCACCGGCGCGGCGGCGCAGCTCCAGCGCTGTACCGGGCGGACGAAGTGCTCCGCGGACGTGATCGTCACGGGGGCGTCCAGGCGCAGCGCCGTCCCCGGCGCGTTGGTGCCCGCGTGCCGTTCGTCCCACTGCGCGCCCTCGACGAAGCAGATGGACTCGGCACGCCGGCGCGTCCCCGGTTTGCCGTGCACCCACAGCAGCTGGCCGCGCGCGTCCGCGATGGCCATGACGCTGTCGCAGTCCTCGGCGGCCCGGCCGATCACGTCGTCCAGCAGCGGGACGATGTCGGCCAGCGGGTGTCGCGCCCGGTACTCGCCGAGCACTTGCGAACTGAGGGTAATGGGCGGCCTGTTGGCCTCGACGTCCACCCCGGCCGCCACCGAGCGCAGCCAAGAGTCGGCGACCACCTCCCGGACGCCGACGGGGGCCGCCCCTTGCTCGAGCAGGTGCTCATGGGCCTTGCGCACATCCGGCAGACGGCCCCTGACAGGCACGAACATGACGCTAACACGAGGCACCGGGCCCGGCGAGGGGCCGAAGGTCCCTGGTTGCCCCGCGCTACGGCGCGGGCCAGAAGGAACATTCACTCTTGACAGGCGAGTGCTGGCGTGGTCTCCTAAGATTATCAAAACGAATATTCCTTCTTTATGTGGAGGTCATGGTGATCACCCTTCTCCGGCCGGGCGCTTCCCGCCAGGTCAACACCTCGGTCGTCACCGCGGTGGTCTGCATCGCGCTCGGCGCCGTGGCCGCGGCGATGGCATCGCTGAACGTCGCGCTGCCGGACCTGGCCCGGTCGACCGGCGCCACCCAGACCCAGCTGGAGTGGATCATCGACGGCTACTCGCTGATCTTCGCGGCGCTGCTGCTGCCAGCCGGGGCGCTGGGCGACCGGTTCGGCCGCCGCCGCGCGCTGCTGGCCGGGCTGGTCATCTTCGGCGGGGCCTCCGCGGCCGCGATGACGGCCTCGTCGGCCAACGAGCTCATCGGGCTGCGCGGCCTGATCGGCCTGGGCGCCGCCCTGGTCATGCCGGCCACCCTGTCCACCATCACCGGCACTTTCCCGCCGGCCCAGCGCACCCGCGCGGTGTCGGTCTGGGCGGCGGTGGCGGGCGGCAGCGCCCTGCTCGGGCTGCTGGGCACCGGCACGCTGCTCGAGTGGTTCTCCTGGCGATCGGCCTTCGCCGTCAACGTGGTGCTGGCCGTGATCGCCATCGCCGGCACGATCGGGTTCGTGCCCGAATCCTCTCACCCGGACGCGCCGCCGCTGGACAAGGTCGGCGCGCTGCTGGCCATGGCCGGGCTGATCGCCCTGGTGTTCAGCATCATCGAAGCGCCCGAGGCCGGCTGGGGCAGCGCCCGCACGCTGGGCGGCGTCGGCGGCGGGCTGGCCATCCTGGCCGTCTTCGCCGGCTGGGAACTGCGCGCCGCTCACCCGATGCTGGATCCGCGGCACTTCCGCAACCGGCGCCTGTCGGCCGGCAGCCTGTCGATCTTCATCCAGTTCTTCGCGTTCTTCGGCTTCACCTTCGTCGCACTGCAATACCTGCAGGGCGTGCGCGGCGACAGCCCGCTGGCCGCCGCGCTGTCGGTGCTGCCGCTGTCGGCCGCGATGATGCCCACGGCGCGGATCACCCCCAGGCTGACCGCCCGGTTCAGCGCCCGGACCGTCTCGGTCACCGGGCTGGTCCTGGTCGCCGCCGGGCTCACCGTCATCTCCCGGGTGGGCACCGGCAGCCCGTACTGGCTGCTGCTGGCCGGGCTGATCCCGCTCGGCATCGGCATGGGCGCGGCGATGACGCCGGCCACCGCCGCCATCACCGAGGGGCTGCCCGCCGAACAGCAGGGCGTCGGATCGGCGCTCAACGACCTGTCCCGTGAGGTCGGTGGCGCGCTGGGCATCGCGGTCATCGGCTCCATCGTGACCGCTGTCTACCGCGCCAACCTCCAGCTGGCCGGCGTCCCTGCTGGCCTGGCCGATAAGGCCCGCGGCTCGTTCGCGCTGGCCATCCACGCGGGCGGCCCGGTCAAGGCCACCGCGAGCACCGCGTTCGTCGACGGCATCCACACCGGGCTGCTGTACGCCGCGGCCGCCGCGCTGCTCGCCGCGATCACCGTGGCCGTACTGCTGCCCGGCCGCGCGCGCGGCCGGCGCCCGGCGCCCCGCGAGGACCAGTCCCTGAGCCTCGTCGCGCCGGCCCGTACCGCGGCGCTGGCCGCAGCACCCGCCGCCGCCGCGCAGCGAAGGGCAACGTCATGACCGCGATCAGGCCGGCCGAGCACGGCACGGCAGCGAAGGTCATCGACATGGCCACGATCAGACGGCGCCGGCAGCGTCCGGCTGGCGGCGGCGCGGCACGGGTGGTGGTGGCCGGCGCCGGGTTCGGCGGCCTGGCCGCCGCCCGGGCGCTGGCCCACGCCGGGATGCAGGTCACGCTCATCGACCGCAACCTGTACGCCACCTTCCAGCCGCTGCTGTACCAGGTGGCCACCGCCGGGCTGGCCAGCAGCGATGTCGCCTATCCCGTCCGTGCCGCCGCCCGTCGCTACCATGCGGCGTTCCGGCACGGCGAGCTGGCCGGCCTCGACCCCGCCGCCCGGCAGGTCACCCTGACCGACGGCACCACGCTCGGCTACGACTACCTCATCCTGGCCACCGGGGTGGCCGCCGCCTACCACGGCATCCCCGGGGCGGCCGAGCACACGCTGGGCCTGTACACCCGCACCGATGCCATCATCCTGCGCGACCGCCTCATGCGGGTCCTGGACCGGATGAGCCGCGGCGGCGGGCACGGCGACGTGGCGGTGACGATCATCGGCGGCGGCCCGACCGGCGTCGAACTGGCCGGCACGGTCGCCGACCTGCGCACGACCACCCTGCCCGCGCTGTTCGGTGACATCGACCCGGCCCGCGTGCACATCAGGCTGCTGGACCGGGGCCCCGCGCTGCTGGCGCCGTTCCACCCCGGCCTGCGCGAGTACACCCGCCGGGAGCTGACCGCACGCGGCGTCGAGATCCGGCCCGGCACCACCATTACCGAGATCACTCCCGATCAGGTCCTGCTCGCCGACGGGACCACCCTGGCCAGCGATATCACGGTATGGGCGGCCGGCGTGGCCGCTCCGGACGCCGCGGCCGGCTGGGCCCTGCCGCAGGCGGACGGCGGTCGCATCCGGACCGGGCCCGACCTGCGGGTCGCCGGGCAGGAGCGGATCTTCGCGGTCGGCGACATCGCGCTCATCGACGGCGAACCCCTGCCGCAACTGGCCCAGCCCGCGCTGCAGATGGGTCGGCACGCGGCCGGCCAGATCCGCAGGCTGGAGCGGGGGCAGCCGGTGGTCCCGTTCCGCTACCGGGACAAGGGCATCATGGCCACCATCGGGTACCGCTCCGCGGTCGTCCAGCTGCCCGGTGGGCTCCGCAGCCGCGGCACGCCGGCCTGGCTGGCCTGGCTCGCGCTGCACCTGATTACCCTGCTCGGCGGGCGCAACCGGATCTCCGCGCTGGTCAACTTGTCCTGGCGCTACCTGTCCTGGCGGCATGGCGGCGGCCTGATCGTCGGCGAGGGCACGACCGGGCCAGTCCCGGCCGAGCGGTCCGCCCGCCCGGCGGGCGGCGAGGCCCCGGTCCGCGGGTACTCCTACGTCGCCGATGCCGCTATGAACGCGCCCGGCGGACGGTGAGCGATGGCGGCGCAACCAGCTCACCGGCTGCCGTCGGCGCAGTCCTGCTGTACCGGATCATGACCTCCAAGATCGCCGGCACGCTGATCTGGGTCCTGTACCCGTATCTGAAGCGCAGGCACGCGCGGATCTGAACCACCGCGGACTGATCCCCTCGAGTCGGGCCCGGTCTCGGTTTCGTCGCGTCTGCCCGTTTCCAGCCGGACCAGCTTCGCCTTGGCCAGCTCGAGTACTGGCGGCACCCCTTCCGGCTCGATACCCAGGCCGACGGCGATGAGCGCGTCGGCGGCGCCCGCCTCGTGCAGCCGCAACCCGATCGCCAGCGCCAGCGGCAGCCGGCGGATCCGCGCGTCTCGATTCACGGCCACCACCGTAGTCGGCCGGGCGCGGCGGGTCCTCAGTAGTGGACTACTGCAGATCGCCGGGCCCGGGGCCGGCCCGGAGCAGGCGGAGCTCATGCCGGTCGCCGATGCCGAGTTTGCCCATCGCCCGGTACAGGTGAGATTCGACGGTCCGCACCGACAGCACCAGCCGCTCGGCGATCTCGGCGTTGCTCGCGCCCTGGCCGGCCAGCTCGACGATCTCCCGCTCGCGGCGGGTCAGCTGGGCGGGGGCGAGCTGTACGGCCGCCAGCACCGGCGACCGGACGTCCTCGCATTGGCCGAGGAAACGGCCGCTGAGCGCCAGCGCGCGCCGGGCCGGGTCGCCCCGGCCGGCCCGGCTGTGGGCGGTCGCGGCCTGGGCCGCCGCCTCGGCCGCCCACAGCCACGCGCCCATCTCGCCCAGCGCGACCGCCGCGTCGGCCAGCGCCGTGCCTTCGCCATCGGCCAGCGCGCTGGCCTGCCGGGCAAAGACGCTGGTCAGCGGGGCGTCGCAGGACGCGGCGGCCGCCGCAAGTGCGGGCGCGACGAGCTTCGGGTCCGCGTCGGCGCGCAGCGCCTGGTACAACAAATGACCCCGGTCGTTCGGCATCCCCTCGCCCGCGGCGGCCTCCAGCAGGATCGCGGCGGCGCGGCTGGTCTGCCCCTCGGCCACGGCCAGTGCCGCAGTGGCCCAGGTCTGCTGGTGCTGCTGGTAGGGAACCGTGGCCCCGGCCACCAGCGAACGGTAGCGGCCCTGTGCCTCCCGGGCCGCGCCCGGGTCGCCGTGCATCGCCTCGGCGATGACCAGGTACAGCCAGACCAGCGGAAGCCGCCGCATCGGGTCACGGCGCATCAGCGACGGGATCGCCTCGCGCAACCGCCGCGCCGCCGTCACCGCCCTGCCGCGCCGCAGCGCGAAGACCCCCAGGGCGGATGCTACCTGGCCGTGGGTGAGCGGCTCGTCCCCGCCCGCGATCGCGCGTTCGGCTCCGGCCAGCCACGCCTCGGACTGGTCCCAGTCGTACCCGCATTCCATGCAGACCAGCGGCCACAGCACCATCGCGTACACGTCGTCGTCGCGCAGCGGCATGTCTGGCCGAAGCCGCAGCGCGGCGGCATACGCCTCGGCGTTACGTCCCATGTGGTGCAGGCTGAACGCATACGCGACCGACGCGCGCCGGCGCACCCGCGGATCCAGGTCCGCCCGTTCGAGTATCCGCTCGGCCGCCTCGGCCACCCGGGCGGCCTCGGGGCCTGTCGTCCCTACCTCCAGCTCGATCGCCTCCACCCGCGACCGCCAGCCCGCGTCGGCGAACCAGTCCCGGGCCCGGGCCAGCACGGCGAGGGCCTCGGCGGTGCGTCGCAGGCCCAGGTGCAGCACCAGCATGGTCCGTTCCGCGAGATAATCGGCGGCCAGCTCGGGCGTGGCCAGCTCCCCCTCCAGCCCGGCCAGCAGCTCTTCCGCCTCGGCGAAGCGCCGGCGTAGCACGTGGGCGCGGGCGATGACCAGGGTGGCCTGCACCCCGCCGGCCGGGGCTGCCCGGCGAGCCAGGCGTTCGGCCAGGTCGGGATCGCTGGCCGCGTTGGCCTCCTGCGCCGCGGCCAGCAGCAGCGCCGGGGCCGCCGCCGCGCCCGCCTCATCCAGCCATGACACCACTCTCAGCGCGTCCCCCCGGCGCGACAGCCCGCCCGCCTGGACCGCCTCGGCCAGCCGCCGCCGCAGCTCGGCCGCCCGCAGCGACGCGGTCATCTCACGCACCACCTCGCCGTACAGCGGGTGGCCCAGCCGCGCCTCACCACCCGCGGCCGACCCTTGCGCCGGGACGATGACCGCCAGCCCGCGCTCCTCCAGCCGGACCAGGGCGGCCGTCCCGGCGATCCGGGCCAGGTCACCAACCGCCAGCGGCTCGCCAAGCGCCAGCAACCTGACGGTATCCAGCTCCTCCCCGGATAGGCCCGCCAGCCGGGCCGAGATCAGGTCGACCAGCGCCGGGCCCGGATGCGGCCGGAACCGCAGCCGCCACCGCCCGCCCGCCTGCGCCAGGGCGCCCGACCCCAGCGCCCCGGTCACCAGCTCGCGCAGGTACAGCACGTTCCCCTCGCTAGCGCCGAACGCCCACCGCCGTACCTCCGGGTCTACGCCCCCGCCCAGCACCTCCGCCAGCAGGCCCGCCGTGTCGTCTTCGGACAGCTGCTGCAGCTCCAGCCGCACCGCCCCGGCGTCCTTCCATAGCGCCACCACCGGATCCGGGCACGGCTCCCCGGCCCGGACGGTCACCACCACGAACGCCGTCCCGCTCGCGGCCAGGTGCAGCACCAGCGCCGCCGAGGCCGTATCAAGCAAATGCGCGTCATCGACCCCCAGCAGCACCCGGCCGTCGGCCGCACGCTGGGCCAGTGCCTGCGCGCACAGCTGGAACAGCTGCAACCGGTCCCCCGTCCCCGCGCTCGGCGGCACCAGCCCGGCGAACGCGGCCAGCGGGATCGACGCCGCCGCCCGGGTCCCCTGGACCCACTCACCAGCGCCGCCATCCGCCCCGCCGGCCGCCAGCAGTTCCCGCGCCAGCCGCGTCTTACCCACCCCGGCCGCGCCGCTGACCACCACCCCGCGGCACCCGCCCGCCCGCCGCCGCGCGGCCACCCACGCCAGCTCCTCCTCGCGGCCGAAAAACGGCCACGCGGCTGGCCTGTCCGGCCGGCCCGCAGCCCGGCCCCGCGCCTCCATGGCACTGCCGAATCTACCACTCAACCAGCCGAAAGGCGCCGGCTGATCACCGCCAGGACGGCAGCTGCCCGCCGGTGGCCGCCCGCCGGTGGATCTGGGCCGCGGGAGCGCGGCGGCTGCCTTAAGTAGCCCGTCTGCGCGCCCTCAGTAACCCGGCCCGCGGATTGCAGTAGCGCGGTACTGAAGACCTAAGCCAGCGCCTGAGGGATTCTCGTGCTGCCGGCCGGCAGCAGTGCCACGGCGCGGCGGTTCCCCCGCCCCGCGCCTCGGTCCTGGGAGGTCACCATGAACATCAGTGCCCGGTACCAGACCGCCGTTGCGGTGACTGCCGCCGCGACCGCGGCCAGTCGCGTGCTCGCCCTGGTCAAAGACGCGCTGCCCGGTCATGGGGATGATTAACGTGGCGCAGCTGAGGGAGAACCTGGCTACGGGCCGCGCGACGCGCCCGCAGAGCGAGCCGGGGCGGCGTCCGCTGTCCGACCTGGCCCGCCGACGGGGCACGCTGGCTGCGGTCTCGGCCGCGTTGTTCGGCATCCAGCTGGACTTCTTCGCGCTGAACCTCGCACTGCCCGGCATAAGCCATACCTTCTCCGCGGGGGCACAGGCGGCCCAGTGGACGCTGAGCGGTTACATGCTCAGCCTCGGGGCCCTGTTCATCGTGGGCGGCAGGCTGGGCGACATCCTGGGCCGGCGGTCCGCGCTGCTGGCCGGCTGCGCGCTGTTCACCGGTACCGTCATCGGCGCGGCGCTCGCGCCGAGCCTGGCCGTGCTGGTCGCTTTCCGGGTGCTTCAGGGAGCGGGTGCCGGCCTTATCTTTCCGGTCGGCATCGCCGTGGTGAGCAACGCCGTCCCGGCAGATGGCCGAGCCAAGGCGCTGGGCCTGACATTCGCGCTCGCTAACGTAGGCACCGCCCTTGGCCCGTTCGTCGGCGGTGCACTGGTCCAGGGGCCTGGCTGGCGGTGGATCTTCTGGACGCTGGTCCCGGTGAGCGGGAGCGCGCTGGTGTTGACCCTGCGGTTTGTTCCGCAATCGCGTGACGAGATCGCCCCACGGCAGGTCGACGTCCCTGGCGCGGCCATCATCGCCGCGGGGATCGCCGCCATCAGTGCCGGGGTGGACCGGGCGAACGTGGCCGGCTGGACTTCCGCCAGCACCGTCGGCTTGCTGGTCGCGGGGGTGGTCTGCCTGGCCGTCTTCCCGGCGCGGGAACGGCGCGCCCGGTACCCGCTCATCGACCTGTCCCTGTTCCGGAACCTGCCGTTTGACCTGGTTACCTTCCTGGGAGCGGTGAGCAACGTCAGCTACGCGGTCACGATCTTCCTGGTCTCACTCGATGTCCAGACCGTGCGCGGCCTGACCCCGCTGCAGGCCGGGGTCCTGTTCCTCGCCCCCGCCGCGCTGGTGGCCCTGTCCGGGCCGATCGGCGCCCGGTTGCAGCCGCGCTTCCGGCCCACCCTGGTGATGGCATTGGCCGGCATGGTCTCGGGACTGGCCATGCTCTGGCTTACCTCGGTCACCGCCTGGTGGGCCTATGTTTCCGCCTTTGCCCTGTGCGGATTCGGCCTCGGCCTCGGCTGGACCTTCGCCAACATCGCTACGCAGGAGGTCGTTGACCCGGACCGCGCAGGCGAGGCCTCGGGGGTGGTCCTGACCATCCTGGTCACGATCGGAGGCATCGGCCTGGCTGCCGCCGCGACGACCGTCCAGGCGCTGACGCACGCCGGATACACCAACGGCAGCGCGTATGAGATCACGCTGCGGCTGTGCGCCTTCCTGTCACTCGGCGCATCGGTCGTGGTCATGGTGATCCGGCAGCTGCTCGTCCGGCGCGGCCTGATGAAGCCACTGTCCATGGCGGCCGACATCGCGGCCGCCCGCGTGGCCGGGCCGGGAAGGTGACCGCCGCCATGTCCCCCCCCGCGCAAAGAAAGCCCCGGTTCCGCGGCTGCCGGCAGGCCGTCGCAGCCGGCGCCGCACCGGATCGGGGTGCGGCGCATCGGCTGGGCCCGCGCCCGGTGGGACGGTCTGCGCTGGACCGGCTGCCGACCGCTGAGGCCGGCGGCCGACTGGGGGGGCTGCCGGGCGAGACCCGGATCCTGGTGGAGATGCTCGCGGTGCTGGATCGGCCGATGCCGCTGGCGCTGCTGGGGCAGGCGGCGGGGGTGGGCTCGCCGAGCACGGCGGTCGAGCCGGCGCTGGCCTGCGGGGTGGTGGACTGGTCGCCGGAGGAGCCGACCTGCCCGGTGCGGATCTGCCATCCGCCGGTCCGGGACGCCGTCTACGCCAGGATCCCGGCGGCCCGGCGGCGGGCGCTGCATGCCCGCGCGGCCGGGGTGGTCAGCGAGTCGGCGTCCTGGGAGCACCAGGTGGCCGCGCTGGACCGGCCGGACGAGGGCCTGGCCGGGCAGCTGGAGTGCCTGGCCGGGGCGGAGCTGGCGGCCGGCCGGCTGGCCTTGGCTGCCACTCACCTGCAGTGGGCCTCGGCGGTTTCCCCGGCCCGGGCCGGCCGGGAACGGCGGCTGCTGACCGCGGCGATGCACCTGATGCTGGCCGGGGAATCCCGCGGCCTTTCGCTGCGCCCGGCGGTGCAGCAGACGGCGCCGTCCCCGCTGCGCAGCTGCGTGCTGGGCACGATGGCGTTCTCGGCGGGCCAGCTGCGCGAGGCGGAGCAGTGGTTCGGCGGCGCGCTGGCGCAGGCCCGTGATGACCCGGACAGCCAGCCGCTGGCCGCGGCGATCGCCAGCCGGCTGGCCGCCACGTACGTCCTGCTGGGCGCCGGGGACCAGGCGGTGCCGCTGGCGCGGTGGGCGCTGGGTACCGGCTGGCTGGACGCGGCGGCGGCCAGCCGGACCCGGACCCTGCTCGCGATCGGCGCCTGCCAGCTGGCCGGGCCGGCCGCCGGGCTGGCCGAGCTGGGGCACCTGGACGCCGAGCCGGCCCGGATCGGCCCGGCCGACGTGGACGGGCTGGCCTTCCGCGGGGTGTTCCGGCTGCTGGCCGGGGACCTGGGCCCGGCCATCGCCGACCTGACCGCCAGCCTGCGGCTGACCCGCCGCGGCGCCACCTTGATCCAGGGCCAGCGCTGCTACTTCTACCTGGCGCTGGCCCAGTACCTGGCCGGGGCGTGGGACGACGCGGCGGCGGCCGCCGGCCAGGGAGCCGCCGCGGCCGCGGCCCGGTCCCGGCCCGGCGATCTGCCGCTGCTGCACCTGGCGGCGGGCTGCGTGCCGGCCGGGCGGGGCCAGGTACAGGAGGCCGAACAGCACGCCCGGCTGGCCGGACAGGCCGCGGCCGGCCTGGACTACGGCCAAGAACAGCTGTACGCGGCGATGGCCCGGGCCCTGGCCTGCCAGGCGGCCGGCGATTACCCGGGCATGGTGCGCGCGCTCGGACCCTGGCAGGACGAGCAGGCGCTGGACGGCCGCAGCCGGATGTACGCGGTGCTGTGGCGGCCGCTGCTGGCCGAGGGCCTGCTCGGCTCCGGCCAGCTCGACCAGGCCGCCGCCGTGCTGGCCCAGCTCCGCACCGGGCCCGGCCCGGCCGGCTACCTGCAGCCGGCCCTGGCCTGGCTGGACGGGTGGCTGGCCGAACAGCGCGGCGACCCGGACCAGGCGCTGCGGACCTACACCCGCGGCGAAGACCCGGCCGGCCCGCACAGCCCGGTCTACACGGCCCGGCTGCTGCTGGCCCACGGCCAGCTGCTCCGCCGCACCGGCCAGCGGCGGCTGGCCGTCGAGCGGCTGCGCCGGGCCAAGGACCTGTACCAGTCGCTGCGCGCCGGGCCGTTCGCCGCCCGGGCCGAACGGGAACTGGCCGCCTGCGACCTGCCCGCCGACCCGGCCGGCCCGCACCGGTCCGTGCTGGAGCTGACCGCCCGGGAGACCGAGATAGCCCAGCTCGCCGCCAGCGGCCTGTCCAACCCCGAGATCGCCGCCCAGCTGTTCATCAGCCGCAAGGCAGTGGAATACCACCTGGGCAACATCTACGCCAAATGCGGCCTGAAAGGACGCCACGAGCTACGCCGCTTCGCCGAGCAGCGGCGCC
>Ga0187780_10001085_pt1 | contig 20478 bp, 20 predicted proteins | sample 1015_Q2_SP10_20__FD_132429 | JGI IMG/M metagenome (GOLD analysis project Ga0187780, IMG submission 132429) | Tropical peat soil microbial communities from peatlands in Department of Meta, Colombia - 1015_Q2_SP10_20_MG | ecosystem: Environmental > Terrestrial > Soil > Wetlands > Peat | place...
GATGGAGATGATGCTGGTCTGTCTTTCGGTGATCTGGGGCGGCGTCTGCGAGCGTCACCCGAAGATCCGCATCGGCTTTCTCGAATCGGGCGGCGGCTGGATCGCGCCGTGGCTCGACCGCATGGACCGCCACTACGACGACAAGGGCTTCAACGATTCGGGCCTCGGGATGCGGCCTTCCGACATCTTCCGGCGCAACTGCTGGATCTCGTTCGAGCCGGTCGAGGGCTCGATCGCCCCGCTCGCCGAGTATATCGGCCCGCACAAGATCCTGTGGGCGACCGACTATCCGCACCGCGACGGATTTTTCCCGGGCGCGCCCAACATGCTGCGCGAGCGCATGAAGGGGCTCTCCAAGGAGTCACAGCGCCAGATCATGGCGGGCGGCGCCATGGGCTTTTACGGGCTGCATTGAGCGACGCCCGTCGATTGCAACTCCAGGAGGGAGGAGCGGATGGCAGTACCAGCCAGACAGACCTACGTGATGACCGAAGTCGTCGGCAGCTCCGACAAATCGGTGTCGGATGCGATCGGGTCGGCGATCTCCACGGCGGCCCGTACCTTGCGCAATCTCGACTGGTTCGAGGTGATCGACGTCAGGGGCCGCATCCACAACAACAAGGTGGCGAGCTACCAGGTGACGATGAAGCTCGGGCTCAAGTACATGCCGAAGAAGAAATAGGCGGCCGCCCGGCTCAAGTCCTGGGCGGCGTCGGCCCGTAGTTGGGATCGAGCTCGGGCGGCGCGGCCGGCCGCTCGTCCTGCTCGGCCGGCGTCACGCTCCAGTCGATGCCTGAGCTCGTCGCCCACGCCTCGAAGGCCACCGCATCGCCCGCCGCCCGGAAACCCCATACGCCGAGCGCGCCCTCGCTCCACCAGCGCCAATGCTCGTGCGTGAGGCCGCGCAGTGCGTGGCTGATGTGACGGTCGCGCCAGCCGCCGGCATGGCCGAGCACGACCTGATAGGGAAACGTGCGTGCATAGTCCCGCTTGATCGATCGCCACGACCGGCGAACTGATGGCGACATGGCCGCTCTCCCATTGCCGCGGCCGGCTCCCCTGCCCCGCCGGGACATTAGCGCCGACCAGGCACCACGCCGAGTCCTCATTCGCGATCTATCGTGAGCTCTGCCGCCATTCGGAGACGGGCAGGCAATCATGCGCGTGCAGGCCGCGGCCCTGCTCGCGCGCGTCGCGCTCGACCTCGCGATAGGCGCCGCCGCGGCTTGCCTGCGCCCAGGCCATGCCGGCGCTCACCATGGCGGCGGACAGGTCCTGGCCGTCGGCGCGGCAAAGGCCGAGCACCCGCCGGTAGGGGTCGCGGCCCCAGTCGGCGCAGTCGATGCGCCGGCTGCCCGCGATCAGGTCGGCGAGCGTGCGCCTCGCCGCCGCGCCCGCATGCCATCCGTCGGCGCAGTCCTGGTTGAGATCCGGCGCCTCGATGCCCCACAGGCGATAGTGCGTGCTGCCGACAATGATCGTGTCGCCGTCGACCACGCGCACCGCGGGCGCGCAGGCCGCGATCGACAGCGCCGACACGATCGATACAACAATCTCCCCCACGGGTTCCCGTAGCAACCGCGAGCCGAACGACAACGCGTTCCTCCCCCAATGGCCGGTCTGCGAGATTTACCACTTCGTCGATGGCGCGAGGGCGCTTGCTGCCGAAGAATTAATTGCAGTCAGCCGCGAGCTCACCACAACCCTTACATTTGCCTAACAACATTTACACTTCGGCATGAGGAGCCGCGCAAGTGATCTGCTACACACGCTGCGAGGCCAATGCGAACGAGAAATCGTGGCCATCTCCCAGAACAGACCAATCCCCAGGGTACTGGTTCACGGAGAACAACGAAAGCGGGCGGTCAGGCGATGGACCGCCCGCTTTTTTGTCAGCGGAACGTAAGCGTCGCCGCCGGAATGATCTGAAATTGTATCGGTGCGGGGATGATCGGCGGGCTGAGCGCATAGCACGATGAGAGGGCAGCAGCGGCATCGATGCCACCGCCTGCTCCGATTGCCAGACGAGGAGAGCAACCATGACTGCAGTGAATATTTCCAAGGTGGGCGCCGCCGTGTTCGCCGCCCTGTGCCTTGCCAGCTTTGCCGGCAGCACCAACGCATTCGCCGAGACGCAGTGGGAAAAGAACCATCCCCGGCGCGATCAGGTGAATGACCGGCTGGAGAACCAGAACCACCGGATCAACCAGGAATACCGCGAGGGCGAGATCAGCAAGGGCCAGGCGCGGCAGCTCCACAAGGAGGATCGCGGGATCCGCCAGGAAGAGCGTGACATGGCAGCGCAGAACGGCGGCCACATCACCAAGTCCGAGCAGCGTGTGCTGAACCAGCAGGAGAACGCGGTCAGCCGGCAGATCGGCCAGTAAGAATTCCGTCAGCTCGAGCTCCCGCGCCCGAAAGGGCGCGGGAGTTTTTTTGCGTTCGCGTCGGCGAACAGGATCGTCCGTGCGTGTCGGTCGACTCGATTACGCCCGCCTTACGCGGCGCCTTCGACTGCAACAAATGACCGATACAAACCGGTCAGGACTCCGTAAGTGGCGAACGTCACAGTTCGAGCGTCCGCGAACTTCGCGAGCGGTGTTGCGTCAAGCGTTGTGATCAGTCTCGAGCGGAATTCTTTACGACCGCTCTTCACGCCGTATCCACTCGTAGCAATTGGAGGAAGAAATGTTTTCGAAGGAATATTCCCGGCTTGCCATCGCCGCACTCACGGCGCTGTTCGGCGTCGCTGCCTCCGGCAGCGCCTTCGCCGAAGGCAAATGGAACCATGAGCAGCAACGGCCGCAGCGCCAGCATGTCGAGCGTCACGAGCACCACGACCGCAATGTCCACCAAGAGTGGCGCGAACGACACGAGTCTCGCCATGAGCATCGCCGGGACGAGGCGCGCCGCGACGAACGGCGCGGCGACGAATGGCGCCATCACGAGCGCCACGAGCACTCGCGCCGCGACCAGGTGAACGACCGTATGAAGAATCAGGCCCGCCAGATCCACGAGGAGCGGCGTGAAGGCGATCTCGGCTCCAGCCAGGCCAAGAACCTGTGGAAGCAGGAACAGTCGGTCAGGCAACAGGAGCGCGCCGATCTCGCGGCCAACGACGGGCATCTCACGCGGCCCGAGCAGAAGCAGCTCAACGGCGAGCTGAACACCATCGAAAGCGAGATCCCGCGCTGAGGCGGCTTCTCCGGCGAGCGTCTGACGTTGGGCACCCGGCCAATCGGCCGGGTGTCTGCTTTTCTACTGCGCCGCAGCCTGCACGTAGACAGGGAAGCTCGCCTCGATGAACTGCAGATGCGGCGGCGCCGTGCCCGGCTTGGGCTCGATCGCGATCAGCTTGTGCTGGCCGGCCTGGAGCATCGGCATCCTGAAGCTCGTCTGGAAGCCGCCGACCGGCCCGACCGGCGCCTGCGCGAGGCGCGAGGTCTTGATGTTGTCGACGTAGATGCCGACCTCGCCGTTGGCCGCGAAGCCGGCGCCCCGCACGGTGACCTGCCCGGCCGAAATCACGACCGAGTTGGGCGGAAACATCGTGCCGTTCGCCGTGTTGACCACGCCGAACGTCGCCGCGCAGCCGCCCGCTTGGCAGACCGTGATCTGGGCGCTGGCGGGCGGCCGGCCATAGATGCTGGCGTAAAGAATGTGCTGGCCCGGAGCGGTGGCGGGCGGGATTCGCACGTTGGCGGTGAAGTCGCCGCCGGTCGTCGGCGCGGGGAATTTGCCGACCGGATTCTTGATGTCCTTGTCGAGCCAGAAGATCACCTCGTTGGCGCCACCCGCCTCGGTCTTGACCTTGACCTCTTCGCTCGCTGGCGCGCAGGTGAGGCCGTCGCACTCCTTCACCGAGAACAGATATTCGGTGAGCGGCTTGAGCCCCGTGACGTCGAACGTGGTTGCCGTCGTCTTGACCACCGTGGGCGGCGGTCCGTAGGCGATGGTCGAATGCGCCGTGCCGATCACCGTCTTGTTCCAGGACAGCGGGATCGAGGTCGAATAGGTGCCGAGGAAGCTTGAGGCCTTCACAGGCAGGAGCTGGCCCGCCAGCACCTCGGGCTGCTGGATCGCGATCGAAGGCGCGATGATGCTGCCCTTATTCTGCGCGGCGGTGGCGTTCTTCAGCTGCGGCTGCGCAGGCGGCAGATAGACCAGGCCGAAATCGAGCATGAACGGCGGCTTGTTCTTTACCGCCCACACCCCGACGCCGAATCCCCGGAATCCGGAGAGATAGGCGTTGTAGACATTGGTGAAGAACTGGTTGAACTCGTTGCCCACTGTCTGGGCGTTGGCGTTCAGCGTGCCCGACCCGACAAAGCGGCTGATCGCAGCCGACACCCGATCGCGCAGATGCTGGTCGTCAAGGAGCGCGATGCCGGTGCCGATGCCGTCGATCAGGACCTTGAGGCCGTTGACGACGAATCCCGCCGCGGCCTCGGGAAGCGACGCGCCGCCCGTGACGCCGACGCTCGCCGCCTCCACCAGGGTGCTCGTGGCGAAGTGCTCGGCCGCCTGCTTCAGCTGGCCGGTGACGTCGCCGCCGTAGACGCCATCGATATCGATGGAGCTGTTCGGCTGGCAGGCTATCGGCGGCGCGAATGTCTGGACGGTGGCGGTCGGGTAAGGCGCGCAGAGAATGAAGATGTTGGCCGTGAACGCCACCATGAAGGCGGGATCCTGCGGCTGGCCCGGATTGCACGGTCCATGGCGATTGCAGGTGTGCGGCGAGGTCACCCAGAACAGCACACCGTTGAAGGGCACGCTAAGGTTCATCAGGATCCGCCGGCCCGAAACCCGCTGGAACTGGTCGTTCTCCCAGTTCGTCTCGAAGTTGGCCATCATGTAAGACTTGGCGCTCATCACGCACGCCTGCATGTCGTAGACCGAATTGCCGTTCCCCTGGCCGACCTGATTGACGAGCCGCGTGATGTTCTGCTGCACGTCGTTGCAGACGGAACCCTTGATCGACTGCCACAACTGGTCGAAGTAGCCGGTGCGCAGGATCGGCGAGCCCTTGGCGGCGATCAGCGACGGCGGCATTCCATCCAGCTCGGCGGCCGACAACTGATCCACCTGCTTCAGCTGGTCGCTGCCGGTCTGGTCCTTGTAGGCGAGGTTGAGCCTGACCGGACCCGTGATCAGGCTCTGCAAGTTCGACTGCTGCCAGAGATCGAGATGTTCCTGGGAGTGGGCGGCAGTCGCGCGGCCAATCAGCAGGACGAGTGCGACGGCAAGCGCGCGCGTGAAGGATCGAGACTTCGCATCCATGCGGTATCTCCCCCAAGTGCTGCCGACCAGCCCACTTACTCTAGAACACCCCCCGCGGTTGAGGCAGGCGGCCTCGAATGAAGACCGCGCCAAGCTCCGGCGCGGCCAAATTAGGACAGCAATGCTGACCAAGTTTTACCTGCGCTGATTTCACCCTCGCTAATTCGCATGACCAGCGAGCATTCCTTGCGTATCGTCTACTTTAATAAGATGGGTTGCCCGGCAAACCGGGGACAGGGTGGCCAAGGCAATTGCTCCGCAAGTCCAGTACCTTGCCGTCGGAATTTGGCGGGCCGGGCGAGGCGGAAACAGTGTAACGTCCGACGCAATTCAGCGGCGAGCGGCTTGGGAGGCAAACAATGAGCAAACTGGGCAGGCGTTCGGTCCTTCGTGGAACGGTTGGTTTGGCGGCGGCCGGAACATTCGCCAGCCCCTTCATTGCCAACGCGCAGGCCAAGACGGCCAGCGTCCTGTGGGTGCAGGGCTTCGTCAAGGAAGAGGACGAGGCGTTCAAGGTGCTGGTCGAGGGGTACGAGAAGGCGAGCGGCAACAAGATCGATTACAGCCTCATCCCGTTCGGGCCGGCGATGCAGAAGATCGTCGCGGGCCTGACGAGCGGCGACACACCCGACATCATGATGCACGACATCGCCGACCAGGCGGTGGTGCCGCAGAACACCTGGAACGACAAGCTCGTCGACCTGACCGACGTGGTCGACACCCAGAAGGCGAAATTCCACCCGACGGCGCTGCTGGCGTCGCAGTACTACAACAATGTCACGAAGCACCGCGGCTTCACCTACGTTCCGGTCAAGTGCGCCGTGCTGCCGTTCCACGTCTGGGGCTCTCTGGTCGAAAAGGCCGGTTTCAAGATGGCCGACGCACCCAAGACCTGGGACGCGTTCTGGGACTTCTTCAAGCCGATGCAGAAGAAGCTGCGCGAAACCCAGCGCGGCATCTATGTCCACGGCCTGCAGCCGACCACCAACGGGCCGGCCGACGGCAACAATACCTTCCATCACTTCATGATTGCCAACGGTGGCAACGGCATCGTCACGCCGGACGGCGTGGCGCATCTCGATGACCCGCAGGTCAAGGAGGCGGTGATCAAGTCGCTCACCTATATCAGCACGTCCTTCAAGGAAGGCTACGTGCCGCCGGGGGCGTTGAGCTGGAGCGACGCCGATGACAACAACGCCTTCCACGCCAAGCAGATCGTGATGGACCTCGACGGTACCATCTCGACCGAGGTGGCGATGTTCCACGAGAAGGACAAATATAACGATGTCATCACGATGAAGTTGCCGCTCGACAACGCCGGCAAGCCGATGACCGCGGAACTCGGGGCGTCCGGCGCCTTCGTCGCCAAGAGCGCGAAGAACGTCGCGGTCGCCAAGGATTTCCTGAAATACATGATCCAGCCGGATGTGGTGAACACCTACCTGAAGTCAGGGCTCGGCCGCTGGCTGCCACCGATGCCTGACTTGGTGAAAAACGATCCGTTCTGGCTCAAGCAGGATCCGCACGTCGCGGCCTACGCCACCGAAGGCATGGTCGACCCGACCGTGCCCAACTATCCGTGCTTCAACCCAGGCTACGCCGAGGCCAACGCCCAACAGGTCTGGGGCATCGCGGTGGCCGACGTTGTGAAGGACGGGATGGCGGTGCAGGCGGCGGCCGACAAGGCGCTCAAGCGCATCGGCACGATCCTGGCGAAATACCCGGTTGCGCGGAGCTGAGGAGCCGACATGAGCACCCAGACGCTCGGAGGCAGCGAACCCATTCTCAGGCGCCGGCCGTTGCGGCTGACATGGCGCGGCGGACTGCAGGGCTCGGAATATGCGTGGGCGATCGCCTTCACGATTCCCTACATCGCCCTGTTCCTGGCCTTCGTCGCCTATCCGGTCGTCTACGGTGCGTGGCTCGGGCACGAGCCCAGCCTCTATGTCGAGTTGGCCGAGGATCCGATCTACCAGCGCACGATCGTGAACACGATCCTCTATGTCGGGATCGGCGTTAACCTGAAGATGTTCGGGGCGTTGCTGCTGTCGGGGTTCTTCATGCGCCGCGGCTGGTGGATCAAGACCCTTCTGCTCATCTTCGTGCTGCCGTGGGCGGTGCCGGCGCTGCCCTCGTTCATCTCGATCCACTGGATGCTCAACGGCCAATGGGGCCTGTTCAACAACTTCCTGTGGAACGTCTTCGGCGTCGACGGGCCGGGCTGGCTCGACACCTCGCGGTGGCTGGCGCTCGGCGCGGTCATCTTCTCGCACATCTGGAAGTGGATGCCATTCTGGACCGTGATCCTGCTGGCCGGCCGGATGGCGATCCCGCAGGAGCTCTACGAGGCGGCCGAGGTCGACGGCGCCACCGGCCTGCACCGGTTTACGCACGTCACCTTCCCGCTGCTTGCGAACCTCTATCTCGTCTGCACGCTTCTCTCGACGATCTTCACGCTGGGCGACTTCAACTCGGTGTACTTCGTCTCGGGTGGCGGGCCGGCGCTGTCGACGCACGTGCTGGCGACCCTGGGAATCCGCGACGCCTTCGAGGTCGCGCGGCCCGAGCTCGGCGTGGCGGCCGTGTTGACGTCGCTGCCGCTCATGATCCCGCTGGTGCTGATCCTGATGCGCAAGCTGCGCACGACGGAGGTCTCGCTGTGACCGTCGCCGTCAACGAAGCCGGCCCGCGCGTTGCCTCGGCCGTCGTGCCCGCCGCGGCGGATCGCGGGCGGCGCGCGCGCGCGCTTCGCCGGTGGAAGGAGGCGGGAGCCCTGGGCGTCGGCGTGCTGCTGCTGATCTGGACGCTGATTCCGATCTACAACATCGTCATGGTGTCGCTCGAATCGAAGGGCGACGTCTTCACCAACACGATCTGGCCCGCCGAGCCGTCGGCCTACAGCTTCTGGGTGGTCATCACCCAGGGCTACTGGTACCTCGAGTATTTCTGGCACCAGTTCGGCAACAGCCTCTACATCGGCGTCGCCACAGTGTTCTTCACCCTGGCGATCGGCTCGCTGGCGAGCTTCGCCATCGGGCGGATGCGCATTCGCTACGGCTGGCTGCTCAGCAACGCCGCGCTGCTGACCTACGTGATCCCCGCCTCGTTCCTGGCGATCCCGTTCTACCGGATCATGCAGATCTACGGCCTGACCAACAATCTGTGGTCGGTGATCGCGGCCGAAGTCACCTTCGCGACACCCTACGCGATCTTCATCTTCCAGCAGTACGGCACCAGCATTCCGCTCGAGCTCGACGAGGCGGCGCGCATCGACGGGGCTTCGCCCTTCCAGGTGTACTGGAAGATCTACCTGCCGCTGATGGCGCCGGCGCTGGTCGCGGTCGGCACCTACGCGTTGCTGCTGGCCTGGAACGAGTATCTCTATCAGTTCCTGTTGCTGTCCTCGAAGCAGAGCATGAGCGTGCCGGTGGCGCTGGCGCAGTTCTTCAACAGCGACGAGGCGCCTTGGAACTACATGATGGCAACCGCGATCGTGTACGCGATTCCGCCCGTGGCGATCTACTACGCCTTCCGCCGCCGCATGTCGGCCGGCCTCACGATGGGCGGGGTCAAGGGCTGAACCAGCCTGCGAGGCGAGCGTGAACAGCGCAAGCGACACGCTCGCCCTGCAGTCCGACACCAAAGACCATCCGCCCGGGCGTCGCCTGCAGCGCTCCGAGGTCGCCTGGGCATTCGCGTTTCTTGCGCCATACCTTGCTGTGTTCGCGGCCTTCGTCGCCTATCCCGTGGCCTATGGGGCCTGGCTGGCCCGCGAACCCGCCCTCTACGGCGAACTGCTCGCCGACCCGCTTTTTCTCGGGACGGTGATCAATACCGTGCTCTATGTCGGCCTCGGCGTGAACGTGATGATGTTCGCGGCGGTGCTGCTTTCCGGCTTCTTCATGCGCCGGGAGTGGTGGGTACGGGCGCTGCTCGCGGTCTACCTGTTCTCATGGGCGTTGCCGGCGATCCCGTCCTTCGTGTCCTTCCACTGGATGCTGATCGGCGAGCAGGGCCTGATCGACAGCCTGCTGCGTGAACTGTTCGGCGTTGAAGGGCCGATATGGTTCAACGACCAGCGGCTGGCCCTCGCCTGGAACGTCACCGCTTACGTGTGGAAGTGGATGCCGTTCTGGACCATGGTCTTCCTGGCCGGGCGCATGGCGATTCCGCAGGAGATCTATGAGGCTGCGGCGATCGACGGCGCCACAGGCGTGCGCCGTTTCCTCCATGTCGTTTTTCCGCTGCTGGCCAACATCTACCTCGTCAGCACGCTCCTGGCGACGCTTTGGACGGTCGGCGACTTCAACACCGTCTACCTGGTGTCGATGGGCGCGCCGGCGCGGTCGACCGACGTTCTGGCGACGCTCGGCTTCCACTACGCCTTCGATGCCGCCAATCCCGAGCTTGGCGTTGCCGCGGTCATGTGCGCGCTGCCGCTGCTGGTGCCGCTCGCGCTCGTCCTGATGCGCCGCCTGCAGGCGGGCGAGGTGCAGCTGTGAGCCTGGCCAGCCCGCGCCTGCTCCGGCTGCCCGAGGCGGCGGCCTGGCCGCTGCTGCGGCAGCCCCACCGGCTGAGGCGCCTGCTCGGCACCGCGGCGGCAATGGCGCTCGGCCTCGTGCTGCTGATCTGGTCGCTGCTGCCCACCTACAACATGCTGCTGATCGCGCTCGACGCGGAGGGCGACACGGAATATTCCGGCATCGTCTGGCCCGACGAGCCGACCCTCGACAGCTTCCGCGTCGTCGTGAACGGCGACTACTGGTACCTCGAGCATTTCTGGCACAAGTTCGCCAACAGCCTGCTGATCGCGCTGGCGACCATGCTGCTCACCGTGCTTCTCGGCTCGCTGGCGAGTTTTGCGCTCAGCCGCATGCGGCTGGCGCGGGGCTGGCTGCTCGGCAACTTTCCGGTTCTCACCTACGCGGTGCCGGCGTCCTTCCTGGTGATCCCATTCTACCGCATCATGCGCGTCTACGGCCTGTCTGACACCCTGTGGGCGGTCATCGCCGCCGACGTCGCCTTCGCCACGCCCTACGCCATCCTGATCCTGCAGCAGTATGCCAAACTGATCCCCAGGGAATTCGACGAGGCGGCGCAGGTCGACGGCGCCTCGCCATTCGCGGTGTATCGCAGCATCTACCTGCCCCTGACGGCGCCGGCGCTCGTTGCCGTCGGCACGTTCGCCCTGCTGCTCGCCTGGAACGAATATGTCTACCAGTACCTGCTACTCACCTCGGAGCGCAACATGACGGTCGCGGTGGCGATCGCGCAGTTCTTCGACGCCGACGAGGCGCCGTGGAACTACATGATGGCCACGTCCATTGTCTATGCACTGCCGCCGGTGGCCATCTTCTTCGCACTGCGCCGCTGGATGACGGCCGGACTGACGCTGGGCGGCGTCAGGGGCTGATCCGGATCCGGCCGGAACAGGCGCTACGCCGTCTTCTGCGCCTTGAGCCCGAGCTTGCCGATGGTCTGCTCGCGCATGACGAATTTCTGTATCTTGCCGGTGATTGTCATCGGGAAGGCGTCGACGAACTCGACGTAGCGCGGGATCTTGTAGTGCGCGATCTGGCCCTTGCAGAATTCGCGCAGCTCCTCGGCGGTGGCCTTCTCGCCCGGCCGGAGCTTTACCCAGGCGCAGATCTCCTCGCCGTACTTCGTGTCGGGAACGCCGATCACCTGCACGTCCTGCACCTTGGGATGGCGGTAGAGGAACTCCTCGATCTCGCGCGGATAGACGTTCTCGCCGCCCCTGATCACCATGTCCTTCAGGCGGCCGACAATGTTGACGTAGCCCTCCTCGTCCATGGTGGCGAGGTCGCCGGTATGCATCCAGCCGCCCTGATCGATCGCCTCCCTGGTCTTGTCCTCGTCGTTCCAGTAACCCTTCATCACCGAGTAGCCTCGGGTGCAGAACTCGCCCGCCTGGCCGCGCGGCACGACCTTGCCCTCCGAATCGACGATCTTGATCTCGATGTGCGGTTGCACCTGGCCCACCGTCGAGACGCGGCGCTCGACCGGATCGTCGGTCGCGCACTGGGTGGAGACCGGCGAGGTCTCGGTCATGCCGTAGGCGATCGTCACCTCGTGCATGTTCATCTTGCTCTGCACCCGCTTCATCACCTCGATCGGGCAGGGCGAGCCCGCCATGATGCCGGTGCGCAGGCTCTTGAGATCGAACTTCGCGAACTCGGGATGGTCGAGCTGGGCGATGAACATGGTGGGAACGCCGTAGAGTGTCGTGCAGCGCTCCTCGGAGACGGCCTGCAGGGTGGCCAGCGGATCGAACACCTCGGCGGGATAGACCATGGTCGAGCCGTGCGTCAGGCAGCCCAGGTTGCCCATCACCATGCCGAAGCAATGATAGAGCGGCACGGGAATGCACAGGCGGTCCTCGGGCGTCATCTTGAGCCCTTCAGCGACAAAGAAGCCGTTGTTGAGGATATTGTGGTGGGAAAGCGTGGCGCCCTTGGGGAAACCGGTGGTGCCCGACGTGAACTGAATGTTGATGGCGTCGTCGAACTGCAGCTTGGGCCCCAGTTCGGCGAGCTTCACGCGCTCGGCGTTGCCGCCCGCCCGCGCCACATCGTCGAAATTCAGCATGCCCGGCGTCTTCTCCCCGCCGAGCCGCACGACGTGCCTAAGATGCGGCAGTTTCCGGTCCTTCACGAGGTCGGACACGATCTCGAGGTAATTTGAGGTCTTGAGCGCGGGCGCCATGACCAGCGCCTTGCATTCGACCTTGTTCATGGCGTACTCGAGCTCGGTCCGCCGGTAGGCCGGGTTGACGTTGACCAGCACCAGCCCCGCCTTGGCCGTGGCGAACTGGACGAGGACCCATTCGGCGTTGTTGGGCGCCCAGATGCCAACCCGGTCGCCGCGCTCCAGGCCGAGCGTCATCAGGCCGGCGGCGAGGTCGTCGACACGCCGCGCCAGCTCGCCCCAGCTCCAGCGCACGTTCTGGTGGCGAACCACGAGCGCCTCGCGTTCGCGGTAGGCCTCGACCTGGCGGTCGAAAAACGCGCCGATCGTTTCGCCGATCAGCTTCTTGGACGACACGCCGTGGTCGTAAGAGATTTTGGGGGCAGCCCGAGTATTGGTCATGCGGCGAGCTTAGCGTCCTGTGACAGATTTGGAACATGCAACGCCAATATGTCACGGTCGATGTGTTCACCGACCGGAAATTCGGCGGCAATCCGCTCGCCGTGCTGCCCGACGCCCGGGGCCTCGCATCCGAGCAGATGCAGGCGATCGCGGCCGAATTCAACTACGCCGAGACGACCTTCGTGCTGCCGCCGCGGGACGCGAACAACACCGCCCAGGTGCGCATCTTCACGCCCAAGGCCGAGATGCCGTTTGCCGGCCATCCCAATGTCGGAACCGCCTTCATGCTGGCCCGCCTGAAGAACTTCACGGGCGACAGGATGGTGTTCGAGGAAAAGGCGGGCCTCGTGACGCTCGACATCGTGCGCGATCGCGGCGAGGTCGTCGCCACGCGATTGCGCGCGCCGTTGCCCCTGACGCTGGGCGACGAGATCGCGCCGGAGATCGTCGCCTCGGCGTGCGCGCTGGAGGTCGGCGACATCGAGACAGCCCGTCATCGCCCCGTGGTCGCCTCGTGCGGCGCGGCTCTGGTGTTCGTCGAGCTGAAATCGCGGGCGGCGCTCGCCAGGGCCGTCTGCCGGGCGGATGTTTTTACCAGGCACGTGCCGATGGAGCTCGCCACCGGCATTCACCTCTATGTGCAGGCCAAGGAGGCATCGCGCGACATCCAATGCCGCATGTTCGCGCCGCTGTTTGGCGTGACGGAGGATCCCGCGACCGGGGCCGCCAACGTAGCGCTGATCGGACTGCTGGCTCACCTCGACAAGCGCACCGAGCTGACGCTGGCCAGGACCATCGGCCAGGGCTTCGATATGGGTCGTCCCAGCGTGCTTGAGGCGGCGGCGGAGAAGACGGCGGGAAAGGTCGTGGCGACCTATATCGGCGGACGCTGCGTGCCGGTGATGAGCGGCACGATCGAGGTCGGCTAGAGCGCGAGAAGCCGATCGAGCAGTGCGCGGTCATTCCTGAGCTTGGCCGACGGGCCGGAAAAGCGCACGGAACCCTTTTCCAGCACATAGACGCGGTCGGCGAGTGCCAGCGAGAACTCGATGCCCTGCTCGGCGAGCAGGATGGTGAGGCCCTGCGCCTTCAATTCGCCGATCTTGGCGAGCAGCAATTCCACCACCAAGGGCGCCAGACCCTCCGACGGTTCGTCGAGAAGCAACAGGTCGGGGTTGCCCATGAGAGTGCGGGCAATGGTCAGCATTTGCTGCTCGCCGCCCGATAGAAAGCCACCCTGCCGGTCGCGCAGCGCCGCAAGCACCGGAAAGAGCTCGATGACCGTCTCGATCGTCCAGCGTCCGGGGCGCGCCGCCGCCCGGCGCGCGACATCAAGATTCTCCCACACCGAGAGCTCGGCGAATATGCGGCGATCCTCCGGCACGAAGCCGATGCCGGCGCGGGCGACGCGATAGGGCGCCCAGCCGGTGATATCGCGCGACTTGAAGCGGACATGGCCGGCGTTGGGCGGCGTCAATCCCATGACGGAGCGCATGGTGGTGGTCTTGCCGACGCCGTTGCGGCCGAGCAGACAGACGCATTCACCCTGGTTGACCTCGAGCGATATGCCAAACAGCACGCGGCTCAACCCATAGGCCGCGTGCACGTCCTCGAGCTCGAGAAGCGCGTTCACGATGGCGCGCCCGTCGAATGGTCGCCGAGATAGACGCGGCGCACTTCAGGATCGGCGCGAACCGAGGACGGATCGCCATGGGCGATGACACGGCCCTGATGCAATACCGAGATTTTCTGCGCGATCGAGAACACGACCGCCATATCGTGCTCGGTGAACAGCAGCGTCAGCCGCCGCTCGTGCGCGATGCGCTCGATGAGCGCGATCGTCTCGTGGGTTTCGCTCGCCGACATGCCGGCGGTCGGCTCGTCGAGCAAGAGGATCTTGGGATCGCTCGCCAGCGCGATGCCGAGCTCGAGCTGCTTCTGGTTGCCGTAGGACAGCGTCCCTGCCGTGAACCGCGCCTGATCGCCAAGGCCGATCGAAGCGAGCAGCGCCTCGCTTTCGCCAAGAAACAGCTTTTCCGAGCGCGACCAGAAGTTGGGGCCCTGGCCGCGATGGACCAGAAAGGCCGCCTGCACGTTTTCCAGCACGGTGAGCTTCGGAAAGATGTTGGTGCGCTGGAACGACCGGCCCAGACCCATGCCGCAGATCTTGTGGGGCGCCACTCCGGTGATGTCGCGCCCGTCGACCAGGACGCGGCCAGCCGTCGGCTGCAGGTGTCCGGTGATGAGGTTGAACAGCGTCGATTTGCCCGCGCCGTTCGGTCCGATGACCGCGGCAATCTCGCCTTCGGCGACGGCGAGGTCGACGCCGGACACGGCCCGGAAGCCGCCGAACGATTTGGAGAGGCCGCGCACCTCAAGCACCTGCGGGCCCCCTGCGCTTGCGGCGAAGCCAGGCGAAACCGGCCGTCAATCCGCCGACGATGCCTCCGGGGAAGGCGAACAGCAGCACGAGCAGGATCGCGCCGAGCACGAACGGCCAGTACTCGGTGTAGGACGTGACTTCCTGGTTCAGGATGACGAGCGTCGCCGCCCCCACAACCGGACCCCAGAAATGCTCGATGCCGCCCAGAATGGTCATGATCATGACTTCGGCGGACTTGGGCCAATAGACGAAGTCGGGAAAGACACCGCGATTGAAGATGCCGAACAGCGCGCCGGCGATGCCGGCGAAGAAGCCCGCGGCAACGAATGCGGCGAGCTCGTAGCGGCGCACGTCGAGCCCGATCGACGCGGCGCGTTCCGGATTTTCGCGAATCGTGGTCAACATGCGGCCGAACGGCGAGGCGATGATGCGATGCATGGCCGCCAGCGACAGCATCACCAGCGCCAGGGTCATCACGTAGAACTGGTCGCCGATGCCGAAATCGCCGAAGAAAGGGATCGACGACATCCAGTCGAGGTTTGGATAAGGCACGTCCGACAGGCCCTGGTCGCCGCCGGTGACCTCGTTCCACTTGAAGCAGATCGCCCAGATGATCTGCGAGAAGGCGAGCGTCAGCATGGCGAAGTAGATCCTGGTGAGGCGCACGCAGAAATAGCCGAACACCAGGGAGCTGAGCGCCGAGCCGAACGCCGCTGCCGGCAGCGCGAGCGCGAACGGCACCGCATAGGTCTTCATCAGGATGCCGCAGACGTAGGAGCCGATGCCGAAATAGGCGACGTGGCCAAACGAGACGAGGCCGGTCGTGCCCAGCAGCAGGTTGAGGCTCACCGCGAACAGCGCGCTGATGGCGATCTGGGTCGCGAGGAACGTGTCGTAGCGCGAGCCGAGAAAGGGGATCACCATCGCCGCGACGAAGACGACGAGCGTCCAGGGAATGCGCCGGGCCAGGACGGTACCGGACGTCATCGCAACGGCCTTCCGAACAGGCCCCAGGGACGCACGATCAGGATCACGGCCATCAGGGCGAACACCGAGAACAGCGAGAAGCTCGGCAGGATCAGGATGCCGAAGGACAGCACCTGGCCGTAGATGACCGAACCCCAGAAGGTGCCCCAGAACGATCCCAACCCGCCGATCACCACGACGATGAACGCCTCGACGATGATCTCGACGTCCATCCCCGGCACGATGCTCTCGATCGGCGTCACCAGCGCACCCGAGAGGCCGGCGAGGAAGGAGCTGACGACGAACATCCCGGTGTAGAGGGCGCCGACATTGGCGCCGAGTGCGCCCAGCATTTCCCGGTCGAGCGCCGCTGCGCGCACCATGCGCCCGGCCGTACTGCGCGTCAGCACAAGCCAGCCGGCGACAGCGATCGCCGTGCCGGCCAGCATGATGAACAGGTTGTAGGCGGGAAGCTCGCCGCCAAAAATCCGGATGCCGCCCGCGAGCATCGCCGGGCGCGAGACGGAAAGCTGCTGCGTGCCCCACAGGGCCTTGGCGGCGTCGCCGAGGATCAGGACCAGCGCGTAGGTGAGAAGGAGCTGGTAAAGCTCCTCGCGGCCGTACATGTGGCGCAGCAGCAGGCGCTCGATCAGTCCGCCCAGCACCGCGACGCCCAGCGCCGCGATGAGCGCCGCCAGCCAGAAGCTCTCAAGCACGGGCGCCAGCCATGCCACCGCCTGCCAGGCGAGATAGGCGCCCAGCATGTAAAAGGAGCCGTGCGCGAAATTCAGCACGCGCAGCACGCCGAACACCAGCGACAGTCCCGACGCGAGGAGGAACAGGAACATCGCCGTCGTGAGGCCGCCAAGGAACTGCGTGAACAGGAAAGACGCGCCGGCCATCGCTCAGGCCACCGCCTTCGCCGTGCACGACCGTACGCTCCCTCCCCCGCCAAGGGGGAGGGAGCACGTCGCGCCGGCGGTTTGCTGATCCAAGCTCACTCGGAGGCGGATTTGACGGGCGCCATCAGTTGGTGAAGGGGCCCTGAGCGAGATACTTGGGATTCTTCATGATCGCTAAGGGAGAATTCGGGTCCTTGACCATCTGGCCCCAAAACTCGCCCGCCTTGGTCTCGTGTGTCTTGGCGTCGAAAGTGAGCTTGCCGATCGGCGTGTCGAAACTCATGTCCAGCATCGCCTTGGCCACCGCCTCCGGCTTCGCGCTGCCTGCCTTCTTCACTCCCTCAGCCAGCGCCAGGATCGACTGATAGCCAATGATGGCCCATCCGGAAGCGTAGTCCTGCTTGGTGAATGCCTTGAGATGATCGATGAAAGTTTTGTGCGCGGCCGGCTCGTTCTCCGGCCAGACGACCGGGTCATAGGCGTCGGACCAGATGCCATAGGGATAGTCCTTGCCTAGCGCCTGCGCGACGTCGGTTGTGCCGACCTCGCCGCCGTCGACCAGACGATTGTTGATCGCCTTGAAGTAGCCAAGTGGCGTCGCCTGCTTGACCAGGGTGACGAAGTCGCCGCCGAAGACGGAGCAAAACACGGCGTCCGGCTTGGCGCCCATTTGCGCGGTGATGAACGGCGTGAAGTCGGCCTGGCCGAGTTTCGGCCACTGCTGGTCGACGATTTCGATGTCGGGCCGCGCCTTCTTGATGTAGTCGACGAAGGCGGCGACGGCATCGCGGCCATAGGCATAGTCTGGCGCGATGGTTGCGACGCGCTTGACCTCCTTCCAGGCCGCGACGATCGAGGCGCCGGTGCGGCCGTCGATGTCGGTGTTCGAGGCGAGCCGGAAAATATAAGGATGCAGGTTGGCCGGCGCCACGAGCTGGATCGTCTTCGCCGTCGGCGCCACGAACACGACCTTGTTTTCCTTGGCGATGGTCGACACCGCCGGCGCCTCGGCCGAGGTGAGCGTTCCCGACAGCAACTCGACGCCATCCTTGATGATCATTTCGCGCGCGAGGCGCACTGCTTCGTCGGGGCTTGCCTTGCTGTCGCGCGACAGCAGCTCCAGCTTGCGGCCGAGCACGCCGCCATTCGCATTAATCTCCTGCACGGCCATTTCGGCGCCCTTCGTGATCGGCACACCGTAGACCGAAGCCGGACCGGAGAGCGGCATCGGATAGCCGATCTTGATCGTGCCCTGTGCCGCGGCCACCGCCGGCATCAAGCTTGCGGCAATGATCACCGCTACCAAGCGTTGCGAATTCATAGGCATCCTCCCAGGTGATTTGTTCTTGCTTTGACTTGCCACTATCACGAACCGACTTCCGCTTGATGCCGCTCCTATCGGCATCGTGCGGCTTCCTGCGGGTATGTTCTCAGGTCCCGCCCGACCTGTCGAACGCGTCACCATGACGCTACGGTGCGGGCCGGTCAATTACACAGAGGAGCTGGAAATCTCCGCGTCAGGTAAAGCCGGCTCGACAGTGGTGGTGCGGGCTCCAGCATGGCCGCACAGCCGGCGGCAGTTCACCTGCTGCTTCGGTAGCCGTCCAATGTCACGGCGAATCTTTGCATGCGGCTGGAATCCGACACCGCACGCACGTGCTTGACCAGCAGGCCGAGCGAGCGTTCGAGATCGCAGCCGCCCGCGGACAGCCATTTGATATTGGGCAACTGCTGCTCGAGCCCGATGGCGATGCTGAGATAGTCCGACCGTGCACGCGTGATCTTGTCCGCCTCGGCGGCGAGCGCGTCGTCGAACGCCCGGCAGAGATCCGGCGTGACCTGGAGATCGAGGCGGAACAGATCGGAAAGGCCGTTGATGCGGCCCGCCTTCAGTAATGCAACCGCGTCGGTCTGCCGGCTCTTGACCCTGCGCGCCCCCTCGAGCGCTTGGCGTGAGCGTGTGTCGCCGCCGGGCAGATATTGCAGGTAGTCGCTCAGCGGCGAATCGGGGCCGAGCTTGGCGAACTCGGCCGACTCGCGCTTCAGCGCGTCGCGCTCCTCGCGCTGGAGCCTCTCCTCGTGCTCCTTCTGCGCCGCCTCTTGTCGCGCGTCGCGCTGGCGATCGGGCAGGGCGTTACCCACGGATACGGCGAGCGGCGCCAAAGTGAGAAGCATCACCGTTCCGCCGAGCACGACGGTTGTCCGTCGCTCGGGCAACCGCGCCTGAACTTCCGGCAGCCGGGCCCACAGCGCATAGGCCGCGATGACGGGCGGCAGCAGCAACGGCACCGCGATTGCCCAGTCGTCCGAGCCGCCGCCATAGAGGTCGATTGCCACCGACGCGGCGACTGCCGACAGCGGCAGGAGAATAGCGGCACCGACCCTGCCGGCGAGCGGCATATGGCCGACGACGGATGCGACGGTGAGCAGCAGAGCCAGCACAAGCCACAGCGCCACCCCGAAGATCGCCGCGAAGGCAAGCGCCATGCCGCGTCCGGCGGCGTCGGTTCCCTGCATGCCGCTGAGGCTGCCCATCATGCCGCAATAGAGCAGGCCGGCGAGCCCCAGCAGGACAAAACTGCCGACAGGCGGCGGCAATTTGCTGTCGTCGCCTTCCCGCTCTCTCGCCGCCGGCGTCGTCATCGGGCAATTCTATCAGCGAACCGGCAGCGCCGTCCCCTGCTTGACAGGGCGCAGCGCGAACGAGCTCCTGATCTGGGCAATGCCCGAGATCTTGGTGAAATCCATGACGAAGCGCTCGTAGGCCTCGAGGTCGGGCACGACGACTCGCAGGAGATAGTCGCTGTCGCCGGTCATCAGGTAGCATTCCATCACTTCGGGCCGCGCGATGGCGGCGCGCTCGAACTCCTTGAGCGACTTCTCGTTCTGCGTCGACAGCGACACGCTCACAAACACATTGACCGACAGGCCGACCGCTTTCGCGTCGAGCAGGGCGGTGTAGCTTTTGATGACACCCGCCTCCTCGAGCGCCTTGACCCGGCGCCAGCAGGGCGAGGAGGAAAGCCCGACCTTCTCGGCCAGATCAGCGTTGGAAAGGCGGCCATCCTGCTGCAGGCGCTCGAGAATTCGCCGGTCGATGGCATCGAGGGAGATCATTCCTCAAAATCTCCGTAATTAGGGAGAATCTACCCTATACAGCCGCCGATTTGGTTCGAACGCAAGGATTTTCCCCCTTTCGAGGCGTATGCCCTGACGATGGCCACCCTGGCGCCGGTACAGCGGTTGAAGCTTCTTCGCGAACTGGAGCGCAAGGTGCTGTGGCTCAGCGCCTGGACGATTCACCACGCCAACCACATTCGCCCCAACCGCGACGGGCTGAAGGTCGGCGGTCACCAGGCTTCCTGCGCCTCGCTCACCACCGTGATGACCGCGCTCTATTTTTCGGTGTTGCGGCCGGAGGACCGCGTTGCAGTGAAGCCGCACGCCTCGCCCGTCTTCCACGCCATCCAGTACCTCTTCGGGCACCAGGCGCAGGACAAGCTCGCACAGTTCCGGGGTCTTGGCGGCGCGCAATCGTACCCTTCCCGCACCAAGGACGTCGACGACGTCGACTTCTCGACCGGCTCGGTGGGCCTCGGCGTCGCCATGACGCTTTTCGCCTCGATCGTGCAGGACTATGTGCGCTTGAAGAAGCTCGCCCCTGAAGGTCGGCCGGGCCACGAACACAGGATCGGGCGCATGGTGGCGCTGGTCGGCGACGCCGAGCTCGACGAAGGCAATATCTTCGAGGCGCTGCTCGAAGGCTGGAAGCACGATGTCAGGAACCTGTGGTGGGTGATCGACTACAACCGACAGAGCCTCGACGGCGTGGTCAAC
>Ga0187780_10001086_pt1 | contig 20473 bp, 14 predicted proteins | sample 1015_Q2_SP10_20__FD_132429 | JGI IMG/M metagenome (GOLD analysis project Ga0187780, IMG submission 132429) | Tropical peat soil microbial communities from peatlands in Department of Meta, Colombia - 1015_Q2_SP10_20_MG | ecosystem: Environmental > Terrestrial > Soil > Wetlands > Peat | place...
ATTGTTCAACCGGACTCAGGATCTTTCCGCACTGGATATTGGTGCATGTGAGTGCGCAAGCAGCGGCCACAGTTAGGGCAGTGACGCAAGCTTGAATCTTGCACGGGGTGTGAATCGCTCGATGCTGATGTTCAGCTGGGTCGACTGCGGCGTGGCAAGGACTACCCGAATACTCAGCCAGTTTGACGCTTCACAAGACTTCTCTCCATAGCTGCCATCCCGATCTCGCAGCAGGTAACGCGGAGCGTTGTCCCAGGGAAAAGCTTCGAGCAGTTGGTGAGCCACGCATTCCGCGGTGGAATATTCCGTGACCGCAAGGTGGACGAGCCGGCGGCGGTCGTGAGACAGGATCACGAAGATAGACAACACGCGAAAGAAAACCGTCGGAACGACAAAGAAGTCAGAGGAAACCATGTCCTTCGCGTGATTGGCCAAGAACGTATGCTAGGTCTGCGAGGGCGGTATCCGATGACACGCCATGCAGTTGGCTACGGTGGCTTCTCACTGCTCGAATCCTAGTTTCAAAAGTTCCCCATGGATGCGTGGCGCTCCCCAGCGAGGATTGGCCCCGCTCATCTTGCGAATCAGAACGATGACCTCCCGCGGCACGCAGGGCCGACTTTCTGGATGGTGGCTATTCCACCTCCAATACAGGCGGAATCCTCGTCGCTGCCAAGCGATGACCGTTTTCGGCTTGACGATCACCAAACCTGATCGCAACTCGCTCCACAACCGTGAGAGCCCGCTGGACTCTTTGTTGTCGGGACAGCGAATCGATTTACTGAGCAGAGCTTCAGGTTTGCCTCATACTCCGGACCTAAACAGCACGGCAGGGTGGCGCCCTCGAACGCATCGAGGCTGGCTGAATGTGTTAAAACACTTGTGTTCGCCGCAACTAGCACTCTGATTTGCAACAGCAGCGACCTCTTGCAGACACATACGAAGGGCAGACTCTCACATATGAAAGCCAAACTCCTGCGGTTCAGTTTCTTTGTCTTGGCATTGACGTACGCGACAAGCGCAGCGGCGCAACTCCCCCCCGAAGTTCTGAAAGGACTCTGGAAGGCGGAATGGATTACCTCGCCGAGCACCTCACAACGGGATACCGTCGTGTTGCATTTTCGGAAAACATTTGAGCTTTCACGGATTCCGGAACATTTTGTTGTTCATGTCAGCGCCGATAGCCAATTTGTCCTCTGCGTAAACCAACACGAAGTCGGTCGCGGCCCCGCCCTGAGCGACCTCGCCCACTGGAGGTATGAGACCTTTGATTTGGCAACCGTTCTCCATACGGGCCGAAATGAAATCACGGCTACGGTTTGGAACTTCGGTGCCCACTCACCGCTTGCTCAGATCAGTGATCGCACAGCGTTCGTGCTCTCAGGAGATTCGGACACGGAAAGCGTCGCGGAAACCAACAAGAGTTGGGAAGTCGAAGAAGAGAAGGGCGTAGAACTTCTGCCAAATCCGCCTGAGTTTCAGCGGTTCTATTATGTAGCGGAGCCCTCGGAACGCATCGATGGGGCATCCTTCGATTGGTACTGGAACGATGCGACTCTGTCTCATGGCAGATGGGGAAACGCCGCTTCCCTTGGAAATGCCATCACCAGAGGAGCCGCGCTGCAGAACATCAACTGGGAATTGACGCAAGACCCTCTGCCCCCCATGCAAATGGAACTGACGCCGATTGGACAGGTGGTCCGTGCTTCCGGGGTCCAGCCAAAGAGCGATTTCCCTGACGCGGCATTCGAGATTCCTGCTCATAGCGGTGCCACCCTGCTGCTCGACCGTGCGCACTTGACCACCGCTTATCCCGAGGTGACCGTCAGCGGCGGCGCCGGGAGCACGATTCGTCTCACCTATGCCGAAGCGCTTGTCGATTCTAAAGGAGAAAAAGGGAACCGGAACGAAATCGCCGGCAAGCATATTGTTGGCATTTGCGACGAATTTCTTCCGGACGGGTCCGGGGAGCGTCGCTTCATGCCCCTCGGCTGGCGTACCTGGCGTTATCTACAACTCGATATCAGCACCGCCGATCAACCGCTTCGTATCGAAAAGCTCCGCTCCTGGTTTACGGCGTATCCCTTCGAAGAACGCGCGCACTTTGCATCTGACGATCCATCTCTCGCTCAGATCTGGGAAATCGGCTGGCGGACTGCCCGGCTTGATGCGCATGACACCTACATGGACACGCCATATTGGGAACGGATGCAATACGTCGGCGATACACGCATTCAGGCCCTGATCTCCTACACTGTTGCGGGCGATGATCGCCTTGCTCGCCAGGCAATTCAAGCCATCAACGATTCTCGAATTCCGGACGGCATTACGCGCAGTCGCTATCCGTCATCAGTTTTGCAGATCCTCCCCACTTTCTCGCTGCTGTGGATCGGCATGGTGCATGATTTCTGGCTTTATCGAGGAGACGAAGAATTCGTTAAAGCACAGATACTGGGCACGAGAACAGTACTGGATTGGTTTCTCGAAAGGCAGAGACCGGACGGGCTCCTCGGAAACTTAGAATGGTGGCCCTTTGTTGACTGGGGAGAGGATTTTGGCTTCGGCGTACCTCCCCAAGATGTGAATGGAGCATCTTCTGTCATCTCGCTCCAGTACGTCGAAGCGCTTCGTTATGGCGTAGAGTTGGAAGCCGCGTTCGGAGATTCGATGCGCGCGCAACGGTATCGAGAAGCTGAGATTCGGGCCGTGAACGCGATCCGCAAATTGTGCTGGAATGACACCTATCGTCTGATCGCCGACACTCCCGCCCTGAAACATTACAGCCAGCACGCCAACATTCTCGGCGTGTGGCTCGACGTCATCCCGCGGGAACAACAAAAGGATGTTCTCTCCAAAATCCTCTCCGTGAGCGACCCAGGATTCGTCTCATCTGAGACCGTTCCGGACATGACTAAGGCAACCTACTACTTCCGATTTTATCTGGCGCGCGCAATCGATCACGCAGGCATGGGAGAGCGATATCTGAGCCTGCTTAAGCCGTGGCGGGACATGGTTGCATTAGGACTTACGACATGGGCTGAGCAACCGGAGCCAACAAGATCTGATTCGCATGCCTGGAGTGCTCACCCTAATTTTGACCTTCTTACGATTGTCGCTGGAGTCCGACCGAAAGCGCCTGGATTCTCGAAGGTCACTATCGAACCTCATCTGGGCCAGTTAAGTCGTGTGGTTTCCTCTGTGCCAACTCCGAAAGGAATGATCGAGGTGAATTACACTTCCAAAACCTCAGGGGTGAGTGCCGAGATTAATCTCCCCTCGAATGTGGCGGGGGAATTGATCTGGAAGGGGAAGACGCTCAGTCTGCAGGCTGGTCATCAACAATTTCTTTTGCCTTGAGACTGACGGTGAGTGTGGCTTGCGTCAACTCGAGGAGTGCAATTAGATTGACCTCGCAACTGCCAGAAAGGGAATTGCCCGCTTGCCTTTTCAATTGGGACGGAACCATTGCAGATTCCCTGCCACCATCCGACAGGACGCTCTTGCAAGCTTGAACCTGAGCCTCGGCGGAGCACTCGGGGAAGCTTAACTGACATTTCATCGCATGATGGTACTGCAGCTTGAGCTCAGTGGGTCGGGCTTGCTTTTCCCACATGAGATCCACTTAACGGCCACTCCGTACGCGCCATCCCTTCAGCCTGTCGCCCGATCGTTAATGCATGTAACCCTGTTTCTGCCCTTGATGCATGTAACCCTGTTTGTGCACACATAGGCCCCGGCGCACCGCCTTGTTCGCCAGGGCTGCGGCTTAAAGGTTGCTTGCCTATTCGGGCAGCTTTTTCGTTCCCTTGACTTTGAACGCTCCCGCAACCACTGGTGCGCCGGTGTTTGGCTGGCCACCACCTATCGACACCGAATATTCACCCTCTGCGATCATCGGTTCCCCCGCCTCGCTCACCATGCTCAGATCGCGCTCATTCAGTTCGAAGCGCACCTTCTGCGACTCGCCCGATTTCAGGTGCACGCGCTTGAATCCGCGCAAAGCACGCAGGGGCGCCCCCGGCACATTCGGGAAGCTGAGGTAAAGCTGCACCACCTCGTCGCCCTCGCGTTCTCCCGTGTTCGTGACGGTTACTTCAGCCGTGAGAGGATCGCTCGCATGGATCGCCTTTTTCAAAAACCGCAGCCCACGATACGAGAACGTCGTATAGCTAAGCCCAAAGCCAAACGGGTACAGCGGCTTGCCCTCGAAATAACGGTAGGTGCGCCCTTTCATGGCATAGTCTTCAAATGGAGGCAACTGCTCGATTCCCGTGTAGAAAGTGACGGAAAGCCGGCCCGCGGGATTGTTCTTTCCCGAAAGCGTTTCTGCGACGGCCGTGCCGCCCTCCTCGCCCGCATACCAGGATTCCAGAATCGCGTTCACGTGTTCCTTGGCCCAGTTCACGGCGAGCGCGCTACCGTTCGCCAGCACGAGCACAACGGGTTTGCTGGTTGCGGTCACGGCTTTCAGCAGATCCTCCTCCGGCTTGGGGAGATCGATGTTGGTGCGATCGCCGCCCTTGAACCCTTCTTCGTTGATGGGCATCTCTTCGCCTTCCAATTCGCTCGTAATACCAAGGACTGCGACAACGAAGTCCGCGTTCTTGGCCGACTGAATCGCTTCGGGGTTTGGCTTAGGATCGTATTTCGACCAGATCAATTGCGCTCGCACGGGTCCAGCGTTCCCTTGCCCGTAACCGACTTTGAGGTACACTCGCTTCCCCTGCTCAAGGTGTACGTGGCCGACCTTTGCCTGCACTCCGTCCTCGGTGCCAACCCACGCTGCCGCCACGGGTCTACCATCTAACTGGACACTGGCGAAACCAGCTTCCAGTCGCACGCCTATGCTGTAGTCCCCCGTTTCCGTCGGCGTCAGAAAGCCGGTCCACTCAACCCGCAGCGGGTATTTGCCTGACGCTTCTTGAGGAATGTCCGACGCCTTTAGATCAACGTTGGGCACCTGGCGGGCTGCCAGCACAGTTCGTTGCGGTCCGAACATTTCTCCAGTGGAGTATTCTGCCGTGAGCCCTGGCTGACCTTCGAGTGTGGTCAAGAACGACGCCGGAACCACATCGCCTTCGTTTCGCAAGTACTGCGTTCCCGCATCGAAGGTGATCTGCGCATCGGGAAACTCCGCCTTGAGCGCATCCAGGACGGAGACGATGTGCGTTGGCCGCCCGTTGTAGTTGCCAAGCAAATACCTCGTCTGATCCGCGAGCGGGCCGATCAAGGCGATCTTGATGCCGGTCTTCTTCAGGGGCAGGGTGCCGTCGTTTTTGAGAAGGACCATTGATTCATTGGCCAAAACGCGAGCCAGTTCGCGATGCGCCGGGCTGTCGAGTTCCTTTTCGTCGATTTTCGTATAGGGAACCATCTCCGGCGGGTCGAACATGCCCAGCTTCATCCGAGCCGTGTACAGCCGGATCAGGGCCGTATCGATCTCGCTCTCTTTGAGGAGGCCTTGTTTGTACGCGTCGAGGTATGGCCGGTAGTCGTGGTCGTCCTTCACCTGGCCGTATGTCAGACACTCGTTGTCCATGCCGCGCTGTACGGCCAAAGCGGAAGCGTCCGGCTGCGTCGAACTGAAGTGGTGGCCGCGAAAGATATCGATGACCGCACCGCAGTCGGACACAACATAGCCCTGAAAATTCCATTTGCGGCGCAATTGGTCTTGCAGCAAGAACTCGTTTACGCAGGCGGGCTGCCCATTGATGCGGTTGTACGCGCACATCACCGAGCCGGCTTTAGCTTCGGCCACGGTCGCCCGAAACGCCGGTAGATAGGTGTCCAGTTCATCATGCTTGCTGACTTTGACATCGACCGTGTGGCGGGTCGGTTCGGGTCCGCTGTGCACGGCATAGTGTTTCGGAGTCGAAATCACCCGGTAGTATTTGGGATCGTCGCCCTGCATGCCCGTCACAAAAGCGACGCCCATTCGCGCAGTCAAAAAAGGATCTTCGCCATAGGTCTCCTGCCCGCGCCCCCAGCGTGGGTCGCGGAAGAGGTTGATGTTCGGGGCCCAGAAATCCAGACCCTCCATGACATGGCTGTGGCCCGCTCGCTCAAACTGGGTATGCTTGATCCGCGCTTCGATGCCGATGGCAATTGCCATGCGGTGAATTGCCTCAGTATCGAACGTCGCTGCCAAGCCGACTGGTTCGGGGAACTCCGTGGTACCCCCGCTCGCCACGCCGTGCAGCGCCTCGCTCCACCAGTTGTACTCGGGTATATTCAACCGCGGGATCGCGCGCGACTGGTTCACCAATTGCGTGACCTTTTCCTCCACGGTCATGCGGCGTACCAAGTCCGCCGCCCGCTGCTCGGCGGGCAACGAAGGGTTCAGGTATGCCGGCGGTTCAGCGTTCTGCGCGTGCACCTGGCTGGCAATCATGAAAACAGCAACTGCGGCAAGAAGCTTGGGGTTCGACGTTCGCATGTTCGGAATAGGCCTCCATTCGTGCTCTATATTTAACCAGCTTTCAGATCGACTCTGCTCAACCGCTTATTGGCCGGCTTGTTTGCGAGCCCCGCGGTCAACTTCAAGCACACTCCGCCCGCCTCGGGCGGGTTTCCTCACCCGCAAATGAATTCTTGCTTGTTCGAGACCTTCCCCAGCTTAGGCGGCAGGTCGTCCATCGGCCCCATCCACTGCAGCTCTCTCTCAATGTCCGAGTGCAGCCGGTACTTCTTCTGTACCGACGCGATGGTCGCCCCAATCACATCGATCTTCGCCAAGTCATACTGCCCCAACCCCATCTGGCCGCAGTACACCAGGTAACCCGGCCACTCGCTCTTAATCCCCATCACTTCCAGCCCCACGCGATCCGCCGCAATGTAATCCGTCGACGCAATCGCCAGCCGCGAAGCCACCGGCGTCCCCGACGTCGGCCCGTTGCCTTCCATGCCTTCAAATCCGTCGATCACCGTTGCACCCCAGAACGGCCGCATTTTCTGTGCTGTTAGCATGATGTTGTACTGCATCTGCCGCACACCCACGTGATACTTCCTCTTGTCGCTCCAGCGTCCCTGGCCCGGTGCAGCGTGCAGCGGCGCGCCCAACGTCATGTTCTTGATCGACAGCGATGCCACTGCCGCGTTATGCGTCTTCATCACGGCACAACAAATAACGTACGCGTCCGGATCGAACAGCCTCGCGGCCAGCCGCACCGGCGTAATGTGCAGGTCATAGTCAATCAGGGCATGGGTCTCGTATTTCGCTTCGCGATTCAGATCCACCAGGCTTAACTGTTGCGACCGCCGCTCTCTCTCCACCTTTGTGTAGCCGAAGTTGTGATACGCATCGAGCGTGTCTTCCGCTGACGATTCCGCAATCATCACCGGCCCACGGAACCGCGGTGCCAAATAATCCAGAATCCCGTTGATGGCATCTGCATGCGTCGACGCGAGATCCTTTTCCGCCGAGACAAGGTTCGGTTTGATCAACACGTACTTCTTGCGTTGCAACCCGAACTTCACCTCCGCGTCGATGCTCGTCAGCCCTTCCAACACGTTCTTGCGCCGGTTCTCGCCGTGGGCCAGTGCCACATTCGACCGCTGCGTGTACGGAAAGATCGGCTGCGTGTTGACCCCCGGCAGATTCCCTCCGGCCCCCTCCCCAGGGGACCCGCCCCACAGCGGCGACGCCAGCCCATTCGAGGTCTTGGCGCATAGCAGCACCCCTGCCGCCCCAGTAAACCGAAAAAAGCGTCTTCGCGAAAAATTCACTGTGCCCTCCGTCACTGCAGCCACCACACACAACTAGGCTATCTTTAAAGATAGTCCGTCTCGCGGGGGCTTCCTATGACATACAGCACATCTCGTCGCGGCTTTCTCTCAACCGGCCTCGCACTTCCCATCGTAGGCCTGGGCTCTAAACTAGGACCGTTTCGGTCCCCGAACTTCCCCTCCGACGACTCTTCCGTTAAGCTCGACTATCGCACCCTGGGCAAAACCGGCCTGAAGGTCACCACCCTCGGCTTCGGCTGCATGATCACCTCCGATCCCAGCGTCATCACCCGCGCTGCCGATCTCGGAATCAACTATTTCGATACTGCGCGCGTCTACCAGCACGGTAACAACGAAAAAATGGTCGGTGCCGCGCTGAAGGCCAAGCGCAAGGACCTCGTCCTCTCCACCAAGACGCCCTCCTCCGACAAAGAGTCGGCGCTGAAAGATCTCGACACCAGCCTCCGCGAACTCGGCACCGACTATGTCGACATTTGGTACCTGCACGGCAAAGACAAGCCCTCCCAGATCAACGACGACCTCATCGAAGCACAGCAAATCGCCAAGAAAGCTGGCAAAGTTCGTTTCGCAGGAGTCAGCACGCATTCCGGTCAGAAAGAAGTTCTGCCCTGGATGGCGCAAAAGGGGGTATTCGACGTCGTTCTCGTTGCCTACAACTTCACCATGGATGCGGGTATGGATGCGGCGCTCGAGACTGCGGCCAAGGGCAACCTCGGCATCGTGGGGATGAAAGTCATGGCGGGCGGCTTCCGCATGCTCAAGCCAGGCGACTCCAATTACGAAAAACTGCATCGCGATGGCGCCTTGCTTTCCGCGCTCAAGTGGACCCTCAAGAACAAAAACGTCCATACCACCATCCCCAGCATGACCGACATGGATCAACTCGACGACAATCTCAAGGCCATGTCACAGCCCTTTGGTGCTCCTGACGAAAAGCTGCTCGCCGCCAAGCTCGACGTCATCAAGCCTCTCTATTGCCGTCTCTGCGGCGAATGCGAAGGCACATGCGCCAAGGGCCTGCATGTTGAAGATACGTTGCGTTTCCTCACGTACGCCGAAGGCTATGGCCAGTTTGCTCTTGGCCGCGAACACTATCAGGCGTTGTCCGTCGTGCAGCAGCAAGTCCGCTGCGGCGCTTGCGACGAATGCACCGTGAAGTGCCGCCATGGCGTCAACGTTGCCGCCCGCATGACTCGCGCCCAAGAGCTGTTCACGTGAATTTTTCTCGTGAGTCGTTTTCCGTTAAAGCACGGCTTCAGCCGGGGTGTAAGTGGCGTGGCCGTAATCCGGCTCTAGCCGCAGAGGGCGTGCTCCCCCCATCCTTATTATTCAAACTCCTGTTCGCCCTGGCTCTTTTCCTTGTCGGCCGCGTCGGCACCGCCTCCGCCCAGGACTACCTCAACTGCCACCTCGTCCAAGGCTGGGAACAACCCGGCCCCAAGCGCGATTACGGCCCTGATACGCTCTACGAGTACATGGACGGCAATGCCGAAAGCTATCTCCTCTACGGCTTCTTGCACATGCAAGGCATCACCTGCACGTCAGGCGAGAAGAGATTTGTCATCGACGTTTCCGAAATGCAGGATTCCGACCTGGCCTACGGAATGTTCGCTTCCAACGCCGATCCCAACCAGCCCATCGCCAAAATCGGCATGAGCGGACAGATCCAACCGCGTCGCGCCAGTTTCGCCAAGGGCCAGTATTACGTGGAGATCGCTGCCAGTCCCGAAGGTGACCACACCGCTGCCTTGCAAGCCTTCGTCTCAAAAATCGAGCCCCTCCTCGAAGGCCGCAGTAATCCTCCCGACGCGTTGAGCTGGTTTCCCCAGGAAAACCTTGCTTCGGTCCGCTTGGTTCCCGAAAGCGTTTTGGGCCTACGTCAACTCAAGCGCGGCTACGTCGCCAAGTACGCCCAAGGCCAAGCCTTCATCGTGATCGAGTCCTCCGTCGAATCTGCCGCCGAGGTCTTCAAGAGGGTTCAAGCCCGTTTCCCCGACGCCACCGCCGCCAAACTCGCTGACGATTCCTTCCTCGCCAAGTCTCAGTACCTCGACTCGATCTGCATTTTCCGCAAAGGCCGTTACATCGCCGGCTATGCCAATCAGCCTTCTCGCGGAGCCGCCTTCACCAATGCTTCAAATCTCGCCGCCCACCTCCCGGATTAACGTCTCGTGACTGACTTAGGGAGGACGTCCCCGCGTGCCGCGCAAAAGCGGAGTGGGTGGGTTACGGATTCATAATTCCGCCTCTTGGACTCGTAGTCAGCCAGCAGGCTCTGCGTTACACAGGGGGCTGATGACCAGCGTGCAAGTTTTGGGGCGTTTGCCGTAGAGAGTGTAAGCGCAGGCTTGGGGCCCTCTGGACAAATTGAAGATGATGAGTCTAGGCGGCGCGTGCCTAATAGACGGTGGATTAACGGACAACTAAGTGCCGGTACCGATATGCGGTTATCAAATTGAGCAAAAGCAGAAGAATCTGATTGGTTGTGGTGCTGACAGAAGAATAGAGTCTGCCTTGAGAAGTGAGCTGGGCCTGCTTCTCGCAGACGGGTCACTTCAACGTGAGATTCGATTGCCTCGAGCGGGCCTCTTTCTTCTTGTCCACAGCTGATGCTGGACGGCAAAGGGGGTACTGAGATGCCTCGCACATTGCCCTCCCTGCGGAACCTCAAGGACATAAATGCGGAAGCACGCAACCTGCTGCATGATTTGCGACGAGGTGATGTCGTAGCTGTTCGACGATACTATCTCTTGGATTCTGAGGCCGGTGAGTTTGAACCCAGGCTTGCAGATGCCCAGTACATAATTGCGCGGAAGTACGGCTTTATCAGTTGGCAAGCGCTCCAGCGGCGTCTAGCCATTGCTGCTTGAGAAGAGGGGCTAACAAAGTTGTCGATAGACAGCGGGACTGGCCCAGGTTCCGTACGTCGATTTCTAATCGGTAGCTGCTGTGATTGCTGACTCGCACTGTGTTCACCCCTACAGCTCGGTTGCGTGTCGCTTCATCGCCGTGGTCTTGCTCTCCAAACATTTCTTCGGTCATTTCCGGCCCTGATGAGTTCTGCGAACTCCCTTCGCGAGAAGGGAGGCGGATCGCCCAGAAAAAGCTCCATCGCCAGCGTGGTGACGGGTCCCACTCCAGGATGGGTCATGAACAGTCGCGCTCCGGAACGTTGCCCAGCTTGTTCCGCGACTTGCTCGGTCAGGTTCTCGATTTCCTCTTCCATCATTCGGTGTATGAAACATGTGCAGAGGATGTTCGATACGGTCTAAGTTGTTTTGTCTCCTATTGGCCGTAGGTTGACACTGTGTAAATGTGCTAGACAAGCTTACATTGCTTCAGAACACTTCCTCCTCCCGGAGACGGACTCTCTCTTTTTTTGGTGGTAAGGGCTGGGGCTGCCCACATCGTCCCGCAGACGGCTCTCTCGGCCTGCTCTCACTCATTTCCGCTGCGTGTGCAGACGTGCCTACCACGGAAGTCTGGTGTGGTACTCTTTCGGGCCATGAAGGCGATGTTGCGAAATGAGGTCTGTTCCGGCACCCCTGCAACCTCCTTCACGCAAAGATACATCCGGCCTTCGGAAGATGGGCTACGACACAAGTTTGCCTGCTCTGGCTCGCCTACTTTATCGGAATCACTCCACTTTGGCAGCACTTCGCGCAATGCGCGGTTAATTAGGGGGCATCAGTGTCCAGAGCCTTTAAGCTATAGGTGACGCAGTGAGGAGAAGCAATGCTCATTCGATCCCGTATTGAGATCGCGAAAGCCGCATTCGCGGCACTCATTGCCTGCACATTGTTCCCGCCGAGTGTGAGCCCCCAGATTGGACCCGGCTACACCATCGAGATGAGCCGCATGATTCCGATGCGGGACGGCGTCGAACTCGAGGCATGGATTTTCAAGCCTTCCGGGCTCACGTCCAAAGCGCCAACTGTGCTCTGCCTTACGCAGTACGAAATTGATGGCATGGCGCATGGACACTATTTCACACAGCGTGGGTACGTGTATGCGCAGGTCTATGTGCGCGGGCGTGGGCGCTCGGGAGGAACCAAGAGCGAAAATCTCGGCCTGCAGGTTGGACGTGACGGGTACGATGTTGTCGAGTGGATCGCCGCCCAACCCTGGAGCGATGGACGTGTCGTCATGTACGGTGCATCTTTTTTCGGCATGACGCAGTGGCGCACGGCAGCCCAACTTCCGCCCCATTTGGCCGGCATAGCTCCCTATGTTCCCATCTATCCCGGCTGGGATGTGCCCAACACGAACGGGATTCCGCAGGCATGGTCTGCCGTGATCATGGGTGACGTGGCGGGTAGGTCGCACAATACGGAGTTTGTGGACAGCGACTACTGGCAGAAGCAGATGCTGGAGCAGTTTTCGCACTACCGTCCCTTTCGCGAGCTCGACAACGCGATAGGAATCGCACAGGACGACTGGTGGATGACCGACGATCGGGGGCAGAAGCTGTCATTTATGAAAATGTGGTTGGACCATGTCGGTGATGAAACTTTCAACCTAGCCGCGGAGCCCAAGCCGGAGGATTTCGCACGCATGAGTTTTCCCATTTTGACCGCCACCGGCTATTTCGATGACGACCAACCAGGATCACTTCGTTATTACCGTCGGCACCTCTCTCATGCAGCCCCTTCCTCAGCACAGAAGCACTATCTGATCATCGGCCCATGGGATCACATTGGCACGCACCATCCACTGAAACAAATCATGGGTGTTGGGGTACCCGATCCAGCGGTCCTCGACATGGACAAGCTGCGGGCGGATTGGTACGACTGGATTTTGGGCAGGGGGCCGAAGCCCGAACTCCTGAAGGATAGAGTCACCTATTTCATGTTGGGGGCCGACGCGTGGCGGTACGCCAATTCGCTCGAAGCGGCTTCGTCGGGTGAGCATCTCATTTTCTACTTGTCGGATCCTGACGGCACGCCTCGCGATGCTTTTCACTCAGGAGATCTTTCCGAACAGCCACAAGTCAACCAACCTCCCGCGATGATTGTCAGCGATCCACGCGAACTGCCAGAACTCGAAGTGGCCAAATATGCGGCCAATGAGGATCTCACCAGCCAGTTTCGCGATTTTCAGAAACGCGCGGTCGTGTTTCACTCTGATCCGTTTCCCAAGAATGTGGAAATAGCCGGGCATATGCGTCTTAAGTTAGCAGTCCAGTCGGATGCCCCGGATTTCGATCTTTGGGCACAAGTATTAATGGTCCTTCCCGATGGATCGACAGTGCGTCTAGGCGAGGACATCCGTCGCGCTCGCTTCCGCAACAGCTTTTTCCGTCAAGAGCTGCTCAAAGCTGACGAGATCGTCGAAATACCGTTCGAGTTCTATTGGATGGCTCGGCGGATTCCGGCAGGCGCACGTCTACGTCTGACGATTGCGCCGCTCAACTCCCCGGCTTATCAGAAAAACTACAATACCGGTGGGCGAATCGGTTACGAACAGATCGAGGATGCGCGGACTGCACATATCAAGCTGTTTCACGATAGGCAGCACACAAGCGTGCTGGAGTTACCTCTTGCTGCTTCATCAGAAAACAAACCCAGCACAAATGATTGAAGCAGGAGTCTCTACCTATGGATGGCTCGTCCTTGTAGCCTTAATCGTGAACCACCGCTTCAGTGGACTCCCCGCTTCGCCTACATCCGCAGTCTGCATGAAGGAGGTTGGGGTGATGTTCGAAATCACCTCGTAAAACACCTGTTTCTTTCCGTTTTCACCAGATTCAGCGTGTAGCACAAGTTGTTTCCCGTCCCATTGCGGTCCAGGCTGGGGAGGTGGTGGAAACATTTCGCAGCCCGTGGGATAGATGTTGATGCACCACATGTGCTGGAGACCTTTTCTTGCATCCCACCAGATGATGCCAAAGCCAAAGAGTTTTCCCGAAGGGGTTTGCGAATGATACTCCTCTTCTAAGGTAAAGCCTCCGGGTCCCGATCGAAATGTGGTTTCGCCGTGCCCTTCGCCTCCGTTCGGGGTAAGAAAATTCGGTTCGTACTTTTCCTGAGTGGTCCATCTACCAACTAGCGCCTTGGTGAGTGTCTGTAACTGGTGTGCTGGTACCGGCTTGGTACCGACTGTAGCTGCCTTATCTTCGACAGTCTGAAGAGCGGGAGTAGCGTGGACACAGATCGCAACAGCTATAGCGAAAGACAGACAGCGAAATCGCATGCAAAATTCCTTTCTTGAGTGCGTGAATGTGACTCTCGTACGGATTCCAGAGTGCGTGGCAGCGTACTGCAGGTCTGCTCAAGAAATCAACGGTGGGCCAGATGGCTTGCTGTGACAATTCTCTCTCACTCCCGTTAGTACAAAAACGCTCGTCAAGTCACTCGCATTGTGGCTGAGCCACACGTCTAGTATATAATTGCTTTTTTGTAAGTCTCGTATTTTATAAGTCTCGTAGAAGAGGACGCTGATGAACAAGGGCGTAATCTCTCTTTTGGCAACGGCTGCGCTGATCTTGTCTGATGGCGTGTCCCGGAACTCCCACTACAACCCCACTGCTTTCCTTCAAGGGAGTGTTTCCGGTCTTCATGCCGCCTTCGCTGAAGATCGTTTGCGACTCCGGCTATCGAGCGAAGCGGGGCTCCAGGCGGTTTTCGATCTAGCGCAGAGAGTAGCACCTTGGCTCACTCCAAATCTGGAATTGAGACTGATTCCCGAGGAGGGCCACAACGGTGTGTTTGAGCTCGAAACCGCAAACGGCAAGCTCATAGTTCGAGCGTCGGACCCTTCTAGCGCCGCGATGGGGCTGAACTGGTACTTGAAATACTATTGCCACCGCTCCACATCGCATCTGGGAAACAACATCGCCCCGGTGGCGACGCTGCCAAGAATACCGGGCCTTCTGCGAAAGGTCTCGCGCTTCCAATACCACTATTTCTTGAACTACTGCACCCTGAACTACTCGCTGGCGTTTGCGGACTGGCCGCGTTGGGAGCGCGAAATCGACTGGATGGCGCTGAACGGCGTCAATCTAGCCCTAGCCACGACCGGCACCGAAGCCGTGTGGCAGAACACGCTCCGGCGCATCGGGTACAGCGATGCCGAAATCCTTCAGTTCATTCCCGGGCCGGCCTACACAGCCTGGTGGCTCATGGGAAACTTGGAAGGTTGGGGCGGTCCAGTCACGCAGGCGATGATCGACGACCGCGTCGCCTTGCAGAGAAAGATCCTAACGCGCATGCGCGAACTTGGCATTGAACCGGTACTGCAGGGCTTCTACGGTATGGTGCCCGCCTCGCTTTTGCAGAAGTTTCCGGCGGCAGAAATCGCCGCCCAGGGTTCGTTTGGAGGTTTCCGCCGGCCCGCGATTTTGCTATCGACGGATCCGCTCTTTGTTCATCTCGCCTCCATTTACTACGAAGAAATGAAGAAGCTGTACGGGACGGCGCGGTTCTTTGGCGGTGATTTGTTTCACGAAGGCGGGCAGACTGCGGGGCTGGACGTTGCCGCAGTGGCACGAGGAGTCCAGAACGCCATGTTGCAGGACAATCGCGACGCGGTGTGGGTCTTGCAGGGATGGCAGGACAATCCAAAGAAGGAACTGCTGGCTGGGCTGTCGCGTGACCGCATTCTGATCTTAAATCTCGAGGGCGACGACTCTCAGAAACTGAAGGGGTTCAACGACGCGCCTTGGATTTGGGGCATCGTCAACAACTTCGGTGAGAACACCGGGATGTTTGGGGACCTGCGGGGAATTGCTTCGCAACCAGAGCGCGCGTCTCGCGGCCCCTATGGAAAGAGCTTGGTCGGAATCGGCGCGCTGATGGAGGGCATCAACAATAATCCGGTCGTATACGACTTGCTCTTCGAGATGGCATGGCGCGATGGCCCGGTGGACGTGCAGCGGTGGCTCGCGGACTATCTGCAATACCGCTACGGACAGACCACACCGGAGCTCGACCGTGCGTGGCATCTGCTGGCGGAAACCGTGTACAGTTCTGGCACCGGACAGCAATCGATATTCTGTGCTCGACCCTCGCTCAATGTAAAAGGGGTATCAACCTGGGGCACGACGCGAATTGACTACGACCCCGCCCTCCTGGAAGACGCAGCACGGGAACTCCTCACAGCCGCCGACAAGTTGGCAGCCAACGACGCATACCAGGCCGACGTGGTGGATGTCGTCCGGCAGGTGCTGGACAACCGCGGCCTGACCCTCTACCGCCAAATGGTTTCCGCATACGAAGCCGGAGATGCTTCGGGCTTTCAGAGAACTGCAAATGCCTTTCTGGAGCTCATGCGCGATCAGGAGGCACTGCTTGCCACTCGCAAGGAATTTCTGCTGGGGACCTGGCTGGCCGGGGCAACAGCCATGGGTCACACAGAGGCAGAGCGGTCAATCTGCGAAAAAAATGCGCGCATGCAAATCACCTACTGGGGGCCGGACGAACCGGCGACCGACCCGCACGACTACGCCAGCAAGGAGTGGTCAGGGTTGCTGCGAGACTTATATATTCTTCGATGGGACATCTTCATTCGTGAACTGCAGGGCCGCTTGAAAGGCAAGGCGGCCACTGACATCAACTATTTCGAATTTGAAAAGAACTGGACGCAACAACGCAATGCATATCCCGCCGTGCCGTCCGGCGACCCCGTTGCGACGGCAAGCCATGAGTTCTGGTGGACGTCAGGCACAGTCCGACCGAAAAGATGAATACGTTGCGGGCGGGAGGAGGCGTTTATCGACCGCCCAAGAATCTGCCGGAGGGCGCACCCGCAGGCTGGATGCCGCCCAGGCGATTGTGGAATTCGTAAGCGTCTCCGCGGTACAAGGTTTTCTCGAACCACAAAGGCTCGCGCCCGATTAGGTATCCGGTCGAGGTGATTAGCAGCCCTGCTGTGTTTTGGCGCGCACCCAACAAAGTGGCTTCCGCGCGGCGGATGTTGACGGCGCGGATTGTCTCTTCTGCTCCCTCTACCTCGAGATGGTAACGCTCCTTCCAGACCCGATATAAAGAACCCTCGAGATCGCTCGCATTCAGCCTCGGGCAATAGCGTGCGGCGACGTAGCGGCGCTCCAGGACTACGGGCAGACCGTCAGCCAACCTGAGCCGCTCCAGATACCATAGCTTATCTTGAAGTGATGCTTGCAGGGCTTGAGCGACGCCTTCAGGAGCGTTGCTCGCCGCGACTTCCTCGAACCGCAGCATACGTGTCTCCGGTCGCTTGCCCGCGGCAATGGCTTCATCCGTGAAACTGACCAGCGCCCGCAGGTTGTAATCCATGGGCCGAGGGCAGACGAAGGTGCCGACGCCCTTGCGAAATACCAGCAGTCCCTCCGAGACCAAGTTGGACAACGCCTTGTTCGCGGTTGCGCGGCTCACCCGGAAGCGCTCGGACACTTGACGCTCGGTCAGAAACTGCCCGCCGGCTGGAAATTCCTGCGAGCCCACAAGGGAACGCAGCAGTTGGTTCAACTGCTGATACATCGGTTCCCGCGTCAGGCTCGGCATCGAGGCGACACTCACCGGCGCCCCCTTTGCTGAATTGTTTGGACCATGCTCTTTCAAGGCTGTAAGCTCCGCAGAACGGGGTCAGGTGGCCATGTGGCTAAACCACCATGCAGCATAGCAGCCTACCCTGCGTCAATGTCAATACCAATGTGGTGGTGTCTGGCAACGCCTGTGTTCGCGCTACCTCAGCAAGCCAGCAGAATTAGCCTTTGCCGTATCTTTCGAACACCTGCAGAACTTCGAGAAGATCTGCTCCCTGCATTCTTGATATCTCTCACCAATAGTAGGCGGCAACCACCTCCGGAGCACCCGGGGTGTCTGAAACCACTCGAGCCGTAATCACGAACTGCAGGTTCTTGCGCTTCCACTCGCGAGGCGCATCCTTAAGAGCGGTCTCCAGACAGGGTGTAGACATCACACATTCTGCTGAAGCCATGGTTCCTGGTGATAGGATGCCACCGATGGCCACAAAGGCCTGCCCAGTTTCACGGTCGAAAATCCGGGAGACCAGTCCGTAATCCCGGAAAGTCGTGGTACCGATTTCCGGGGTGATCTCCCAGTGCCGCCAGGGGGTTGTCTGCTCTCGAATCCCCCAATGTTGTCCCACGGGGTGAGCAAAAGCGAAATGGAGTTGCTCAGTCATTTGCAGCGTCCACTGGTTACTGAAAGCGCCGATCATGAGAGCTGGATAGTTGCGCAAATCCTCAAAAGATGTGGAAGTGGAAGACCGCATGCGCGTCATCATGCCCTTTGCGCCCAAAAAGGACGACAGCTCAACGGCCGCCTCCGCGTCGTGCGGCATGATAGTAATCATGGGAGAGATCTCCTCGATGCGAACGACCTCCCCAGGTTTGCGGTTCGGTCCCAGACGATCCTCTGCGCGCGGGAAGGAGTAGGCATTGGGATGTCCGATGCAAACGAGCACGGACGATGAGCTGCTCTTGAGCGGCATCCAGAAACCGTCCAAAGCAGTGGTTCTTGACCGCGTAAGAAGGTAACCGATCCCAACCAACAAGGCGGCTAGTCCCGCAAAAAGGGCCACGCGCAAGAGGACTGGAAATCGGATGGCAGGCCGACGAGGCGCCACTCGGGCTGCAAAGGTGAACTCCGGCACATAGGAACCCAGTGGCAGGTCGATTAAGACGGTCCGCGATGTGCCCTCGTGTTCTTGGTACTCTTTCAAGCGTTGCCGCACATCCCCCGCAGCGACGCGAACCACCGAATCATTGCCCGTATCGTAGGACGGCGAACGGCTGAAGAGTTCCACTCCAATGGATCGCTCTTTCAGCAGATGGCCGCGTCCGGCTAGGCTCTCCTCGACGATGTATTGCAGGAATTGCTGACCTCGCTTGCTACTCGCGAAGGCCCCACTGGAGAGTATGGCTTGAAGCTCTTCAAGCACGCGGGTTCTCTGTTCCGACGATAAAGGGGATTTCATGCTGGGGCCGATTTGGTGAACAGACCCGGTCACGTAAGGGAATGTTACACCAGCGTTTAGGGCGCGGTAAAGTGAGCAAAATCATAGGAAGGCGCCACGTTAGAACGACGTGTCTAGCCGTGAGAAACCGTGTCGAACTAGACGCCTGGAGCAAAACCGACAGATTCTCTTGGAGTCAGGCAAGGCCGCCTGCAAGTGGGCGCGGTGAAATCTGTGCTTGACGACGGTACCACTGCCGAACGTAATGGGCAGCATCGTGGCTATGCCACAGTGGGGGTGTTTCAATGAGTTGTGCCTCGAGACTCTTTCCAGGTTCAGCACGCAGTTTTGTCGTTCCAGCGCGGGTGCTGTTGCTGACAGCAGCCGCTTTCGCAGTCTTGTTCCTTTTGCAGCCCACCACTTCAGCTCAATCGCTGGTCGCCACTCTTAGTGGCACGGTGACAGACTCCAGCGGCGCAACAATAGTGGGCGCCAGTGTAACGATTAGACCGTCCCATTCCGGGGACATACGAAAAACGGTTACGAACGCGGAAGGATTCTTCAGCGTGCCGGCGCTTCCGGCTGGCACGTACGAAGTGGTTGTGGAGATGAAGGGCTTTCAGAGATGGCAGGGCACCGACATAGCTTTGAATGCGTCGGACAGCCGTTCGATGAAGATCGAACTTAAGGTCGGTTCGGCTACGGAAACTGTGGAAGTAACAGGATCAGTCACCGAACTGGCGACGACTGACTCCGGAGAGAAATCCGCGCTCATTTCCGCCAACGATTTGGATCATCTCTCTCTGGTCGGCCGGAATGCAGCTGAGTACTTAAAAATTCTCCCAGGGGCAACTTTGCACCCCAACGCCGATCTGAACAAACTAGGTGATTCGGGCGAAACTGTACAAATGAACCAGTCACCCGTTTCGGTCTGGGGATCTCTCGGAAATGTGAATATCAATGGCCAGATTGCTGACATCACCCTGGACGGCCAGCGCGTCACCGACACCGGCAAAGCGATGTTTACGCCGGTGAACCCGAACCCTGAGATGATTTCGGAAGTGAAAGTGCTAAGTTCGAATTTCTCGGCCGAGAACGCTAAGGGCCCCGTGGTGATGAATAGCGTCACCAAGGGGGGAACAACCGATTTTCACGGCGCAGCCTACCTTTACACGCGAAATTCAGCGCTGAACGCCACCGAGCACCACAACCTGGCGGAGCACGTGCCCAACCCCAAAACGTCGAGCTACTACTACTTTCCGGGGGCAAACTTCGGGGGACCGCTGCTCATTCCAAAGACAAATTTCAATAAGAGCCGCAAGAAGCTCTTCTTCTTTGAAGGATTCGAGTATTACAAGCAGCAACTGGATGGAGGTCTGGCGCGCGCCTATGTGCCCACGCCTGACATGCTCAATGGCGACTTCAGCGCCTTAATCGGCTACGGCGGGCCCAAGGTTTCAAGCGTCCTGTACGGTGTACCGGCGGCGCCGGCGGCTGGAGCCTGGCTCGGATACGACATCCGCGCGGCGGCTGGCTGCACCATCACGGGCGGGGTTCTTTCCCCGGCTTGCATTCTCCCTGCGGCGCAAACTCTCCTGAAGGACGTAGTCCCGACGGCAAACGCCGATCCGACAACCAATAATGGCTTCAACTTCGTTCAGACCTACTCACTACCACAAAATTCCTGGCAGAACGTTACTCGCGAGGACTGGAACATCAGCGACAACACCAAGGTCTACGTCTCTTGGAGCCGTCAGCGGGAGGTAGACAACTGGCCCGTGGGCTTGTGGGTGACTGCCGGTGACTTCATGGTTCCTACTCCGAGTCC
>Ga0187780_10001087_pt1 | contig 20472 bp, 29 predicted proteins | sample 1015_Q2_SP10_20__FD_132429 | JGI IMG/M metagenome (GOLD analysis project Ga0187780, IMG submission 132429) | Tropical peat soil microbial communities from peatlands in Department of Meta, Colombia - 1015_Q2_SP10_20_MG | ecosystem: Environmental > Terrestrial > Soil > Wetlands > Peat | place...
ATGAACGTCGAGAGCTTGAACGTGGGCGGCGGCCGGCTCGGCTTCTCGGCCGGCGCGGGGGTCTCCTCGGGAGTCTCCTCTTCCTCGGTCGACTCCGCCTCGTCCGACGGTTCCGTCTCGGTCGCCGTCTCCTCCTCGTCGGGGAGCTCTTCCGTCGACGCGGCCGAGGGAAGCGGCTTCGACCGCTCGCTCATCAGGTCTCGCCTCCGAGGAACCGACGCAGGAGCGGGTTCATCTCCATCAACTGTTCGCGGCCCATCGCCTCGTAGAGGTTGATGATGATCCCGACCGTGAGCAGCACTCCGGTCCCGGACGCGTTCCCGAGCGTCCCGATCAGGTCGGCCCCGGCGGCGAGGGAGCCGACCGCGGCTCCCGAGATCACCGTGATCACCGGGATGTATCGCTCGAGCACACGACGCAGGACCCTCGGTTCTCTACGGAACCCGGGGATTTGCATCCCGGATGCCTCGATCTGACGTGCGACCGCCTCCGGTCCCATGTTGGTCGTCTGGATCCAGAACTTCGCGAACAGGATCGAGCCTCCGACCATCGCGCCGAAGTAGACCGCGACGTGGACGAGCCCCTGCCACCAGGAGTGGTAGACGAGGAACCCGCCGTACTGCTGGTAGTTCAGGATCGGAAGGAGCCACGCCTCGAGACCGTTGACGGTCGACAGGTAGTAGGCTCCGCCGCTGATCGGCGTTGTCTGGCTGATGCCGAGCTGGCTCGCCTGGGTGGCCGTCGGGTACCCTCCGACCCACCACTGATGGCCGATCAGTGGGAAGTGGACGAGCGAGGGATTCGTCCAGAGAAGGATCGAGACCATCGAGACGTTGGCGAGCAGCGCCGACATCAGGATGACCGGGATGTTCGATGCGTAGATCAGGCGGAGCGGATAACGGCCCCGCGCTCCTCGGGCCTCGGCGTGCGAGAGGGGGAGCTCGATGCGCGTCGACTCGGTCCACGCGACCAGGAAGAAGATCGCCGCAGTGCCGACGAGCGCGACGATCGGGTTCGGTTGACGAAGGAGGATCTGCTCCCAGCCTCCGGTCGCCATCTGGGAGGCCGAAAAGTGGGAGAGGAACCAGAGCGTCTTCGGGATCGTCCCGCTCGGCGGGTTCGTTTGCGAGATCGGGAGCGATGGGTTCTGGGGAACCCAGTTGAGCGTTCCCTGGACGATCTGCTGCGACACCCCGGCCGCGATGAAGAGCGAGATCCCGCTCCCGATCCCCCACTTCGAGACGACCTCGTCCATCAGGAATACGAGGTAGCTCCCGAAGACGAGCTGGGCGATGATCACGCTGTTCGCGAGAAGGGCGCCGTTCCCCGGCGAGACCGCGCCGAGGCTCGAGACGAGGGAGCCGGAGGGGGAGAGGTAGCCGTACACCTGCGGGATCGCCTCGATGAAGATCATCGCGACGACGACGACCTTCTGCGTCCCCTGGTAGACCCCCTTGTCCTCGTCGTCGGTGAGGTCGAGGTTGATGATCTTCGCGCCGGTGAAGAGCTGCATGATGATCGACCCGGTGACGATCGGGCCGATCCCGAGGTGCATCAGCGTCCCCTGCGCTCCGGCCAGGATCGCGCGGTAGCTCGCGAACAGGTCGATGACGGTCGCCTGGTCGACGCCGAAGAGGTAGATGTTCGTGAGGAGGAAGTACGTCAGCAGGACGCTGATGGTCCAGAACAACTTCGTCCGGAAGTGGACGTGGCCCTTCGCCTGGGACACGGCCGGCATCCGGGTCGTGACGGGCTTGAGTCCGTAGAGTCTCGAGCGAGGCCCGTTGTAGGAGAGCCCGAGGTAGAACAACGTGAACAGGACGGCGATCGCGACGGCGATGAGCGCGAATGCGAGGATCGTCGGCTGGCCCCAGAACCAGAAGAGGGCAAGGATCCCGGCCGCGAGCAGGCCGAGCGGGAGTGCCCATCGACGGTCCCGCGGGATCTCCTCTTCCGCCATGGAGCCGTCGTGGAGCCGGTGTGCGAGTTATATAGTCTACGGGACGGAATCCTCGGGACCGGCCGCACCGCCTCCCGGGGGATTGTCGAGGATCGTCACCTTCTCGCGGGCGTGCTTCGACACGTGCGGAACATACACCTTCCACACGTGGGTCGTCGCTCCGCCACCCAGCAGTCGGTCGATCCCGGCCTTCGCGAGGTCGGCGACGAACGCCTCCCCTTCGTGCGAGAGTGCTTCCGCCGCGAGGAGGTTCGGAACGAAGGCGTCCAGCTCCCCGACGTTGATGCTCGTCGGGCGTGCGATGATCTCGGGAGGTCGCTTGAAGCCGTGCCGTCCGAAATGGTCCGGCGCGTAGATCAGCATCGACTTGAACTTGTATTTGTGAAGTCCCGCGTTCCCGCGGCCGCCCTGCTTGCCCGCGCCGCGGCCGGCCTTGATCCCCCGACCGTGCGTGCGAAGTCCTCGGAACTTTCGGGTGCGGCTCGGCATCGTTCCTCGTCCTCCCGCCCTAGAGCATCCGCCGAACGAGTTCGTTGATGTCCCGGCCCCGGTAGCCGAGCGAACCGCCGAGGGTGAACGGCTTCTTGGTCGACCGCCATCCGCCCTTCGGAGCGCGCAGGCGGAAGAGCGGTTTGAGGCCCCGGACCTGAGTGAGACCGCTCTCGGCGACCGAGCGAGTGAGGAACGGCAGGTCCTTCCCCGGGGCGATCTCCTGGACGGCCTCGGCCGTCAGCTTCTGGCCCGTGGCGGTTTCGCCGCGCTCCTGGAGCAGGAGGGAGACGGTGTCGGGCTCGGCCTCTCCCCAGGTCACGTACCCCTGGACCTTCGTGAGCATGCCCCGCACCGAAGGGACCTCGGGAACGACCGTCGCGTGATTCGGACGGGTGAGGTGGAGGTACTGGAGCGTCTCGGTAACGTCGTGGCGCGCGTGGACCGTGCCGCGGACCCGAACGATCATCCACGCCATGGCCGCTCACGCCCTCCGCGGGGGTGGACCCCGACCGGGGCCCCCGCGCGGTCCGCCGGGACCGGCACGACCGGGGCCGCCTCGCTGGGGGGGTCGCCGACCCCCTCGCCCGCGGCCTCCGCGCATCGGGCGTGGCGCGGTCTCGTCTTTCGGGGGCAGGATCGAGGTCCCGACGGGGCCCCGAACGATCTTCAGTCGAGTGAGGTCCTCGGCGGGCACCTTGAGCTGCGAGAGCTCGAAGAGCGCCTGGAACGCGGACTGAGCGTAGTTGACGGTCGTCTTCGTGTGGCCGTCCGTGAACCCCCACGCGTCGGTGATCCCCGCGAACCGAAGGATCGGTTTCGCAACGTCGCCGACGGCGAGGCCCACGCCCCGCGGGGCGGGCTTGAACGTCACGACCACGGACCCGGCACGGCCCTGCACCTGGAACGGAAGCGTGTGGGCGCGACCGCAACCGCACTCCCAGCTTCCGCATCCCCGGGCCACTTCAATCACGCCGAGTTTCGCCCGGTCGATCGCACGGCGGATCGTGGGGCCGACCTCCCGGCCCTTCGCCCGACCGAGCCCGACGAAGCCGTCGCCATTGCCGACGACGACCGTGACCGCGAACTTGAACCGGCGGCCCGAGTCGGTCATCCGCTGGACCATGTTCACGTCGAGCACCTCGTCGTGGAGACCGGGAAGGAGCTTGTCGACGATCTGGGGCTCTCTCAGCGGGAGCCCGCTCGCGAGAGCCGCGCTCATGGTCGTGATCTCGTCTGAGGCGACGCGCCGGCCGAGCTCGGTCTTCGGGACCCAGGGAGGTGGAGCGGCCGGTCCTCCCGGAGCCGGGGCACCGCGCGAGGGGCCCTGGACAGCTGCGCTCATGCCGCCGCTCCTGCCCGCGCCTGGGCGAGCTCGGGAAGCTTCGTCTTGTAAGCTTCGAGGGGTTGGGGAAGTGGCTTCGGAAGGTGCGCTCCGTTCAATCGGTCCGCGCTCGGGAACCCCTTCTCTCCGTGCGGTACCTTGACCCCCGCATCGAGAAGCCCCTTGAGCGCCGCGGAGAGCCGGCCTCCTGCGGTCGGGTGTCGAATCCCCGTGTCGAGGACGGCGGTCTCGGAGCCCGCGGACTTCGAGCGGAGGCCCGCAAGGTACGCGGTGAGGTACGCGGCGGGGGTCGACGAGAGGCTCGCCGCGGGGAACCCGAGCCGTCCGAGCTCTGTGCTGTCGGCGGCTGCGACGACGCGGTCCCCGACCGGGTCGTACTGGACGATCGAAACCCGGACGCGCCGGCCGGAGAAACGGACGACCGCGCGGGGCTTGCCCGAGCGGAGGAGGCGAAGGCGGACGCGGTAGTCGGTCTTCCCTTCCCGTCGGCGTCGGAAGTGGACCCGGTATCTCGGACCCTGGCTCATGCCGTCTTCTCCTGCGGAAGGTGGCCCGCGAGGCGCAAGTTGACCATAAGGTGCGCGCGGCTGCGGAACATCCCGCCCTTGGCGCGACGGTAGAACTCGCGGTAGACGGACGCCGGGATCTTCTTGGTCGCGCGGAGCTCCTCGAGGAGCTTCCTCTGCGCGCGGATGCGCCGCATCCAGCGCTCCTTCCGCGGCACACGGGCGCTCGGGGTCCCGCGACGCGAGCCAGGACCCGAGTGCCGACCTTTCAGGACCTCGAGAGCGTGGCGACGCGCCCGGGCACGGGACGTCCCCTGCACCGGAGCGCGGCGAATCACGCCGGCCTTGATCGCACTGCGGACGTCTGCGCGGGTCACCGCGTCCGCGAGCTCCTCCTGACTCGCCGGGTCGATCCAGACCCTGCCCTCCCCACACTTGAGGAGGGAGGCAGCGAGACGACGCTGGTTCGATAGGTCGGGCATCTCCTCTACCCCTCCCGCTCCGAAGTAACGATCGGGTTGAGCACGCGGATCCCGAGCCGTCGGGCCGTTTCCTCAAGGACCAGACGCCGGCGGGTGCCGACGGTGCGGGCGATGACCGCAGCCTCGACCTTCGCGTCCAGCCGCTTCAGGTCGGCGTCGGTGCGGACGAGCATGGGGCGGAATCCGCTCGGGACGAGGCCGCGGACCCGAGCCGGCGAACGATAGCCGACCCTGACGATGCGCGGACGGTAACCGTAATGGCGCCGCTGCTTCGACTGAAGACCGCGGGGCCGTCGCCAGGCCATGTCACGTCCGATGCGGTAGTAGCGGTACCTCGCCTGACGACCGAAGAGCGGCCGCCGGCGATCGATCTCGTCGCGGCTTCGCATCAAGGCCCGGACCTCGGGGGAGAGGTCGGCCCGGCGCGGTGCGCGAGGCTCCTCGCTCTTCGCCTTCGTCTCGGCCTTCTCGGGCGTCTCGGCGGGGGTCGCGGCTGGCGTTTCCTTCGGAGTCGTCTTCGCCCGGCGGCGCGGAGCCGCCGCCTTGGGTTGGGGCTCCTTCCGGGGGGCTTCCTCGGAGGTCTCGGTCACGACGGGAGTCTCGTCCGCCATCAGTTCGCCTCCTTGAGGTGGGCCCGTTCCACGAGGTAAATGCCGTCCTGGAAGACACGCGGGTCGTACTCTCGGATCTTGCTCGCCCGCTCGATGTTCGCGGCGCTTTGGCCGACTTGCTCGACGTCGAATCCCGAGAGGATCACGAACTCTCCTTCGACCTTCGCGCTCGTGCCGGGAAGAAGGTCGGAGGAACGGGGGTGCTTCTCTCCGAGGAAGTTCTCGATCAGGATGTGGTTCTCCTTCACCTGGACTTTCATCGGGAAGTGCGCAGCGACGATCTTGAGCCGCGCCTCGACTCCTAGGGTGAGCGAGCCCGCGAGGTTCTTCAAGTGAGCCGCCCACGTGTTGAGGAGCGACTGGGAACGCTTGCGGTGAGACGGCAAGCGCAGCGTGAGTGTCGCCTTTCCCGAGTCGACCGCCAGCTCGAGGGCATCGGATGGGAACGGCCGCTCGACCTCGCCGAGCGGACCTTTCGCGCGAAGGCGCCGGCCCGTCACGGTGAACGTGACGCCCTTCGGGAGGTCGACGGTCTGCTGGCCGCGGTCGCGCTCAGTAGACATAGGCGAGCAGCCGACCTCCGATCTTGAGCTCCCGCGCCTGCTGGTGGGAGAGGACTCCCCGGTTGGTGGAGAGCACGAGGATCCCGAAGTCCTGCGCGGGAAGGAAGCGGGACTCGAATCGCTCGAGTCCGTCGAACGAGACCGCGAGCCGGGGCTTGATGACCCCGCAATCGTTGATCCGCCGGGAGAGCGTCACATCGTACTTCCCGCCGCGGCCCGTGGGGACGAACGTGAATTCCTCGATGTAGTGGTGTTCGCGGAAGATCCGGAGCACTTCCGCGATCAGTTTCGAGGTGGGCGCGAGCTCGACGTGCGGCTTCCCGTCGCGGTCGGCGTGACGGAGGGCGACCAGCGCGTCGTTCAGTAGGTCCATCTGCATCGTTCCCTCCTCCTCACTGGTACTTGCGGAACCCGAGGTCCATCGCGACCTCACGGAAGCACTGTCGGCAGAGGTGGAGGCCGTAGCGTCGTACGATCCCGCGCTTGCGGTCGCAGCGCAGGCACCCGAGCTTCCGGCCGAAGTTCTTTTTGGGCTTACTCAAGGAGCGTCACCCCCAACTGGGAGACGAGGAACTGACGGGTCTCGTCGCGGGTGGACCGAAGCACCTTCGGAAGGGGCCGTGCCTGGAGTCGACGGTCCCGGATCCGGTGGCCGGCCCGGCCCATCTCGACCGAGATGTCCATCCCGTGAATCCCGATTGCCGGGTCGTACTTCATCCCCGAGAAATCGGTGTAGTCCGCGATCCCGAAGGAGAAGTTGCCGTTCCGGTCGATCGAGTCGACGTCGAACTGCTTGTCGCGTGCTTCGAACGCGCGCTTCAAGAAGTCGAGGGCGGTCTCCCCCCGAAGGGTCACCTTCGCCCCGATCTCCTGACCCTTGCGGATCCCGAAGTCGCGGTTCGTGGAGTGGGAGCGGGTTGCCACCGGCTTCTGGTGCGTCACCATCTCGAGGACCTTCTCGGCCTTCGTGCGAGGCTCCCCCGACTCGCCGACGCCGGTGTTGACGACGACCTTGATGACCCGCACACTGCGGTACGGGTTGGCGGACGGAGTCGCTCCCCCCGGCGTCCCGGAGGTTGTTGCGGGCGCGCTCATCGGTCCATCCCCTCGGCCAGGGTGACCTCGGGCGCCGTCTGGCCGACGACGAAGACGTACTCCTTCACGGTCGAGAAGCCTTCCTTGAAATGGACCAGGTTCGGCTGCGACGAGTTTCGGACCTCGACGCGCTCGACCCGGGCGAGCTCCCCGACATGGGAGCCACCCGAGACGTAGGCGAGCGACCCCGGAGCGAGCGGCAGGTGCTCGACGACCTTCTGTTCCGGGAGCGCGATCTTCACCGAATCCCCCACCCGATACGGGGTCGTCGCCGGCACGAGGAGATTCCTTCCGTCGTGGAGCGTAACCTCGACGCGGCCTCCCGAGACCGTGTGCTTGAACCGAACGCGACCGAGCTTGAGGACGGCTTCGGTCGACGGAATCGCTACGAGCGCGAGCTTTCCGCGCCGGTCCCGAACGACCCGGAAGTGAGCGTCGAGGGGGGCGGCGAGCGAAAGAGTGTCCATGAGGCCCAGGCCGCGCGAGAGGTCCCGCGTGACCTTGCCGTCCACCTTGACGGCGCCCGAGCGCAAAAGGATCCGCGCCTCGCGGGCGCTCGTGACAACATGGCGGAGGTCCCGGAGGACCAGAAGAAGAGGGATCGATTGGTCCTGCGCGTGAGGCCCCGGGGCAGGCCGCTTCAGCCACTTCGTCCCTTTCCGGGGGACGGTCCAGGTCCGCGGAGCGGCGCGGCGTTTCAGTCGGAACGTCATGCGTCGTCCTCCTCCTCGGACTCCCGGGCCCGCGAGCGACGCGGCGCCTTCGTCTTCGGAGTCGGCTCCTCTGCTTCGTCTGTCTCGTCGTCGGACGCTTCGGCCGATGCGCTCTCATCCTTCGTGTCGGCGCTCGGGGCGGGTTCTGTCGAGGGAGCCTCTGCGGCAGTTGGCTCGGCTACCTCCTCGGCTTCGGTCGTCGTCTCTCCTCGCTCCTCGGGAGTAACGTCCTCGTCCCGGAGGCGCATCGAACGACGGCGCCACGGGTCGGCGAGGTTCAAGCGCGTGATCACGAGGTGGCCGACGCTGAGCGAGAGCGCTTTCATCTTCTCGTCGGCCGTCTTGAGCGTGACGTTGTCGAGGGTGACCGAGTAACTCCGCCGGTCGACGTGCGCGACCCGCTCTTCCCGTCCCGCGAAGCTCCCGGAAAGGATGCGGACGGTGTCGCCCTTGCGGACGGGAATTGCCCTTCGACGGAATCGTGCTCGGAGTTCGCGAGAGAGTGGCACCGTCATGCGGACCCTCCGTTCGGAGGTCGGTGCAGTGAAGAACGCCTTTCGTTGGCGCCGGGGAGAGTGCGGAGAGACGGACATCGATGAGATCCTCCTACAGGATGATCGAGGACGCGGCCGCGATCCGCGGCCAGCGCTCGGCGGCCTCCTTCGCCACGGGTCCCTTGATCTGGGAGCCCTTGATCTCGCCAGTCTCGGTGGTGATGACGGCGGCGTTGTCCTCGAACTGGACCCGCGTCCCGTCCGGGCGACGCATGGGGGAGCGAGCGCGGACGATCACCGCATGGAGCACCTGGCGACGCATCTCGGGGGTTCCCTTCTTCACGGAGACGATGACGAGGTCGGCGATCCCTGCCCTCGGGTAGCGGCGGTGGGTCCCGTGCCAGTTTCGAACGGCGATGATCTCGACGACCTTCGCTCCGGTGTTGTCGACGCACTCAAGGCGAGCTCCCTTCGGGAGTCCTCGTCCCCGGCGACCCGCGAGTCCCTTCATGCGGGCGCCTCCTTCGGAGGTTCGGGGGCTTCGGTCGGCGAAATGGCCTCTTCGCCAAGGACGCGACGGGCAGCCTCGCCAAGGTCCTCGACGATGCAGAAGGCGACGAGCTTCGACAGCGGCCGGGTCTCCGCGATCCGCACGCGGTGGCCGACCGGCACGTTCAGGCACGGAGGAGAGTGTGCGAGGTAGCGTCGGCGCCGCTTCTCGTATCGCTCGAACTTCGCAACGTAGTGGAGGAGCGTGCGCTCCACGACCGCGGTGCGCTGCATCGAGATCGAGACGACGGTTCCCTCGAGCACCTGGCCGCGCACCGGCAGCCGTCCGTGGAACGGACAGTGGCGGTCGTCGCACCGGGTCTTCGGTGCCCGGACGTCGAGACCGATGTCTCGAGCGCGACGTGCGGTCGGGGTGCGGGTCGGTGTCATCGGAACCTCCGAGAGCCGCCCGACAGGAGTCGCTTGGTGCGGTCCTCGGGCCGCACGCGAAGGGTCTCGCCTCTTAACGGTAACTCTCCCGACGGGAGGACGATGGTCCCCTCGAGGCCGGCCTTCGGTACGCGCACCGTGCGCGACGAGGACGCGAGCCGGACCGTGAACGTAGAGAGCGACTCGTCCACGAGGGTTCCGGTGACGGAGCTTCGGAGCGCGGGGGACGCGGGGAACGAGACCGGTGCACCGAGGATCTCCCCGGCGAGCGCCTCACGTTCGGCGCGGGAGAGCGGTGCGGGGGCCGTGGGGTTTGTCGGCATCGGCTCACCTACGCGCCCCCCCTCCGGGACGAGCGACCTGCGGGGAGTTCGCGCGCTCGCTGAGGACCGTGAGTGCCCGGGCGACGTTCGTCCGCAGGGCGCGGATCCGCCCAGGGCTCGGCGGAGCTCCGCCCATGGCAGCGACCCCGCGCTCGCGTAGGAGTGTGTTCTCGTCGTCGGCGATCCGGCGGAGCAGCTCCTCGTCCGTAAGGGCGCGAAGCTCCTTCATCCGCTGAAGCGTCATGGAAGCTCCGGAGCCTCCGCGTCGGGTCCGGCAGGGACGCTCGCCGTTTCTTCCGGGGTCGAGATCTCGACAGGCGCGGGCTTCGGACGGTCCTGGACCCCTTTCACGACGATCTCGTCCGGCAGTTTCGCGGTCGGACGCATGATCCAGACATTGACGCCAATCGCGCCGGGCTTCAACCGCGCCTGGTAGAACCCCTTGTCGATCCAGAGATGAACCGCCTCTCCGCAGTACTTGATCGTCCCGGCCTTGAACCGTTCCGTGCGGTGCCGCTCTCCGGTGAGCTTGCCCGAAAGGATGACCTGACAACCCCGAGCCCCCGCCTCCATGATCCGTCGGACCGTGGAGTGCCCAGCACGACGGAAGTGCCAGCCCCTCTCGAGCGTGGAGGCGAGCTTCTCGCTCATGAGCTGGGCGTTGAGGCTCGGCGCGCGCTCCTCTTGGACCTCGATCTGAGGGTTGTCGAGCTGGAATCGGGCATGAATGTCGTCCGTGAGCCGCTTGATCAGCTCTCCCCGGTGGCCGATGAGGATGCCGGGCCGCTCGCAGATGAGCGTCACGCGCGTTCCCATCGGAGTGCGAGTGATGTCGAGCCCGCCGAAGCCGGCACGAGCGCTCTCCTGGACCAGGTAGTCCTTGAGGAGGACGCGACGCATCTGCTCCTGGATCACCTTCCTTTCGGCGCTCATTCCGCCTCCTTCCGCTCGGCGAGGACGATCTCGATGGAGGTGGTCTGCTCGTGCCATGGGGTGGCCCGACCGTGGGCGCGCGGCATGTTCGCCTTGCGGATGCGCCCTCGGCTGCTCGCTGCAACCTTCACGTAGAGTCGGTCGGCGTCGAGACCCTCGTACTCGGCGTTCTCCCGCGCGTTCTCGAGGACCTTGAGGACGTTCTTCGCGACCTTCGTTGCGTAGCGACCCGGTCCCGACCCGACGTGGTGAGCGGTCTCTTGGTTGTACCGACGGAATGGGATCGTACGTCGGAGGGCGATCGCGTCCTCGAGCACCGAGGCCGCACGGTCGACCGGGAGACCCCGGATGGCGTTCAGGATCTCGTACGTCTTCTTCGGGGAGATCGGGACCTCGACCCCACGGGCGCGGGCGACGCTCACGCCCGTTTCACCCTGGTACGTGTAGCCCTTCATCGCCCGACCGACCTCCTTACTTCAGCGGCATGAACTTCGACGAGCGCGTCGCGCCGACACCCGGGCCCGAGTGCTTCTCGAACCTCCGCGTGAGCGAGAATTCCCCGAAAAAGTGCCCGATCATCTCCGGGCGCACCTCGATCTCCTTGAACTCCTTCCCGTTGTGCACGGCGACGTGTCGTCCGACATGTTCCGGTAGGACAAGGGCGTCCCGACAGTGTGTGCGCACGGTCTTTCCATGGTCGGTCGCGCGCATCCGCTCGAGGAAGAGGTTCGTCTCCACCGTGAATCCGCGACGGATCGACCGGCGCGCACGCGCCGTCACGAGCTTTGAGAACTCCTCGAGGTTCATCGCCTGAAGCTCGGGAAGGGTCTTTCCCCGGAGGGTGAACTCTCGCTTGCGCCGAGCCTCGACCTTCTTCGCCCGACGTGCCTTCGGCATGACTAGCGGCCCCTCCCCTCGCGGAGCTGTCTCTTCTTCCGGGCGGAACGAGAGAACCGACCGACCTTCGCACCGGGCCACGTCCCGCTGGACACGGTGCTCGGGCGGCCGACGTGCTGGTGCGCACCGCCGCCGAATGGATGGTTGACCGGGTTCATCGCGACGCCGCGGACCTTGAACGGCGAGCGGGCGAGCGAGCGGGTCGCCCAGAACTTCTTGCCGGCCTTGATGATCGGCCGTTCCTTGCGACCGCCGCCACCGACCGCGCCGACCTGGGCGCGACAGGTAGCGAGAAACTGTTTGAACGCTCCCGAGGGAAGCTGGACGGTGACGTCTGAGCCCGAGTGCGAGACGACCAGAGCGCTCGAGCCCGCGACGCGCACGAGCCGGCCCCCGTCGAACGGCTTCACTTCGATGTTCGAGACGAGCGTCCCGTCGGGGATGTTCCCGAGCGGAAGGATCGAACCGCGGTCGAGCTTACCTTGCTGGAACGCGACCGTGTCGCCGGTCGCGAGGCCCGCGGTGGCGAGGATCCGAACCGTGCCACCCTGGGGCGCAGCCACCTCCGCGACCGGCGCGGACCGGCCGGGCGACGGGAGAATCGCGATGACCGTCCCTTCCCCCACGACCTCGGGAGGAGGGTGGTAGATTGCCCCGTGGTGGCGGTGACTCGGAGAGCGGTATCGGCCCGTCCCGGCGCCCCGGCGGCGGGAGATGATGCGCTTCCCCATCAGAACACTCCCGCTCGGCTTCCGATGTCCTCGGCCGAGTAGTCCTTCGTCAGGCGGACCGTGGCGATCTTCCCCGTCCGGACGATCTTCACGGTGACCTTCGCGACCTTGCACTGGTACGTTTCTTCGACGGCCTTTCGGATGTCGGAACGGTTCGCGCGCCGGTCGACGACGAACTCGAGCTTGTTCTGGCGCTCCATCTCGTCCATCGACTTCTCGGTCACGTACGCGTGAAGAATGATGCGGTGGCGAAGGATCGTCATGGAGCAACCTCCCCGAGGCGCTCGCGGAGCGACTCGACCGCTGCGCGGGAGAACAACGTGAGCCGACCGGCAGCCCCCCCCGGCGCGAGGTCCTCGGTCGAAAGGCTCCGGGCGGGAACGACCTCGACCCCGGCGAGGTTTCGGAACCCGAGCGCCTTCCTGGGTCCGCTCGTCACGAGGAGAAGGCTCCGAGGCGTGCGACGAACCCGGCCCCGACGGCGCGCTCGTCCTGAGGAACGGAGGTGCCGACCCTCCCGCGCCCGCTCGACGTCGCCCCACAGCTTGAGCCGCTCGAGGAGGAGCCTCGCGTCCTGAGTCTTCTGGATCTCCTCTACCGGATCCTCGACCACGAGGGGAAGGTGAAGAGCGTGCGGTACGACGTGACCTCGGCCGGTCGCGAGCTTCGCGTCACGCGTGGCCGCGAGAGCTGAGGAAAACGCCAGCTCTCGTTCCTTGCGGTTGATCTTCTTCGACCAGATCCGTTCGACCCGGGGGGGATGCGTGAGCCTCCCGCCGACGGTGTTCGGCGCTTGAGCGCCGCGCATCGAGTCCATGAGGCGCGGCGTCCGCGCTACCCCACGGCCCTTGCCGGACCATTCGACCGAGTGGCGCAGGCCCCCCGTGGGGCTGGTTCCGTACGGTTGCCGTCGGTGAGACTGGGCAGCAACGACCGCACGCTGAATCAGGTCGGGGCGGACCGGGGCGGAGAATGCGAGAGGCAGGGTGACCTGAACACCGGGTTTCCCGTCCATCCCGAGAAGGTGCACACGATGATGCGGGGACGCCCGTTCGGCGGGCGTCGGCCGCTCGGGGCCAGGGGATTCCGGCGTCATGCTCCCTGCTTCGAACGGGTGCTGAAGTACCGCAGGTCGACCTTCTCGACCGATGTGACATGGCTCCGGAGGGGGGCACGGAACCGAAGGAGGCGCTTCGCGGGGCCCGGCAGCGAGCCGTGGAGCACGATGCAGGAGCTCTGGACCTCGCCGTAGTGCGGGAAACCTCCCGCGGGGGTGATCGGGTCGGTGCGCGGGTCCCGGACGACCTTGAGCACCCGCATGTTGAACTGCGTGCGTCGGTGGTAGCCCTGCTGACCTGCCTGAGGGATCCGGTAGGTGACAAAGCTCGGATTGTGCGGGCCTAGGGTGCCGATCATCCGACGGTGCTTCGAGTTCTTGCGGGGCTGCAGCTTCACGCCCCATCGCTGGATGTGACCCTGAAACCCGAACCCCTTCGTCACACCGATCACGTCGACGAACTCCCCCTCTTTCGTGAGGCGTTCGGCGGGGACCTCCTGGCCGAGCTGCTGGAGGGCGAACGAGCGCCGGTCCTCGAACTTCTCGCCCGAGACCCGGACCTCGAAGAGAGTCGGAGTCTTCGAGCCCGTTCCCGTGAGGATCTTCGGTTGCGTGTGAACGACCAGACGGACCTCGTCCCCCGGGGTCTTCCCGAACGTTTCCAGCGCTTCCGGGGGGCTCGCGGAGTGCTTTGGGATCCGGCGGGAGAGCTCTTCCGAGAGGCCGTCCGCCCAGACCTCGGAGACCACCCTCGAACCGTAAGGGTTCCGGGTGTAGAGTCGGGCCGCGGCGACGCGAAGTGGCGGGACCTCGACGACCGTGACCGGCACCGCGACCTCCTGGCCCGCGGTCGTCGACCTCTTGCGGTAGTCGACCACAAAGGCGTGCGTCATTCCGACCTTGAAGCCCGCGAACCCTTCGATCGACACCGGTTTGACCGCAGGGGACCAGGAACGCACTCGCGGCACGGGCCGTGCGGCCCGGGAGCGGGGGGAGAACGCGAGGGATCCTCGCCTTGGGCGATGACGTCGGGCCATGGGTCGATAGGAGGTCCTGCCTCCGGTGCGGGCGGGGGAGTAGGGTGCCCTATATAAGCGCTCGCGCGCGCGAAGGGCCGGGACCGTCAGAAGTCGAGGTTTCTCCTCGAAAACGGGCGAGCCGACCTCCCTCGCTTCGGACGCGCGCGTAGAGGGGCCGACGGCGACGCTGCAGAGGCTCGCGGCCCGGGAACTCCCCAACCGTTAAACCGCCCGGGTCTTCCTACGAGCCGAAGGTGTCGTCGTGCAGGCGTTCGTGAAGACCGTGCGCGGTCCGGGAGGAGAGATTCGAACGGTTCCGGACCCGAAGCCGGGCGACGACGAGGTCCTCGTTCGCGTTCGAGCCGCCTCCATTTGCGGGACGGACGTCCACATCTGGGTCTGGAACGAATGGGCCCAGTCGAGGGTGCGCCACGTACCGATGATTTTCGGGCACGAGGTGAGCGGCGAGGTGATCGAGGTCGGAAAGCGGGTCCAGAGCGTTCGACTCGGCGACCACGTTTCCGCCGAGACTCACATCGTGGACGGGACCTGTTTCCAGTGCCGCACGGGGAAGATGCATATCTGCGAAAACGTCGAGGTTCTTGGTGTGGACCGAAACGGCGTCTTCGCCGAATATGCCGTTCTCCCCGAGAGGAACGCGTGGGTCAACGACCCGAACTTAGACCCTGCGCTCGCGTCCATCCAGGAACCTCTCGGAAACGCCGTTCACTCCCTCCTTCCCGAGGAAAATCTCGAGGACATCGCGGGCGGCACGGTGCTCGTGACCGGGTGCGGGCCGATCGGACTGCTTTCGATCGCGGTTGCCCGGACGCTCGGAGCCCGGAAGGTGTTGGCGACGGAAGTGAATCCCCTGCGCGCCGCTCTCGCGACCAAAATGGGAGCCGACCGGGTCTTCGACCCGACGGACCCGAGCGTCCCGGCCGCCAAGGCGATCCGCGAGGAGACGAACGGTCACGGGGTCGATGTTGCCGTCGAGATGTCCGGCCACCCCGCGGCGCTCAAGCTCGTGTTCGACGCGCTCACCCCGGGAGGTCGGGTGTCGCTCTTGGGTCTGTTCGACGGCGAAGCGAGCCTGAATTTCGACGATGCGGTCATCTTCAAGGCGGCCAAGGTCCACGGAATCTTTGGTCGAAGGATGTTCGAGACCTGGTTCCAGGTGAAAGGTCTTCTCGCCGACCCGGCCTTCCGAGGGAAGATGTCCCAGATCATCACGCACCGCGTGCCGATCCGGGACCTTCCCCGAGCGATGGAGCTGATCCAATCGATGCAGGCCGCCAAGGTCTCGCTCGAAGCGAGGTGGTAAGATGCGCGACCCAACCGCGTTCCTCGGACAGGAATACCGTCAGCTGGTCGAACAGGACCTCGATTGGCGCATTCGGGTGCTCGAGAGCCCGAGCATGCCCTGGTGCGAGATCGACGGGAAGCGGGTCCTCATGTTCTGCTCGAACAACTACCTCGGCCTCAGCAATCACCCGAGGCTCAAGGAGGCGGCGCACCGGGCCATTGACGACCGCGGGGTCGGGTCCGGTTCGGTCCGCCCAATCGCGGGTACGATGGACATTCACATCGAGCTCGAACGACGTCTCGCGAAATTCAAGCATGCGGACGCGTCGCTCGTCTACCAGACCGGCTTCGCGGCCAACGCCGGGCTGATCCCGCAACTCGCCGGAGAAGGGGACCTCATCGTTTCGGACGAGTTGAACCACGGGAGCATCATCGACGGCGTACGTCTGTCGCGCGCCGAGCGCGCGGTCTACCGTCATACCGACGTCGAGGACCTCAAGAAGGTGCTCACGAAGGCGGAGGAGCACGCGCCGGCGTACCGACGGGTCCTTGTGATCACGGACGGAGTCTTCTCGATGGACGGGGATATCGCCCCACTCGACAAGATCAGTCAGGTCGCCGCCCAGCATGGCGCCATGGTCTACGTCGACGACGCGCACGGCGAGGGGGTCCTGGGGCCCGGAGGTCGAGGGATCGTCGCCCACTTCGGGCTCGGTCGGGACAAGGTCCACGTCGAGATGGGGACGTTCTCGAAGGCGTTCGGCGTGGTCGGTGGCCATATCTCGGGGTCGAAAGACCTCGTCCTGTTCGCGCTCAACAAGTCCCGGACGTGGCTCCTCAGCGGTTCGCATCCGCCGCCGGTTGCCGCCGCGTGCCTCGCGGCGATCGACGTCCTCGAATCCGAGCCCGAGCACGTCGAACGGTTATGGACCCACACCCGCCGCTTCAAGAAGGAGATGCGAGACCTCGGGTTCGACATCGGACACAGCGAGACCCCGATCACTCCGGTGATCGTCGGCGAGAGCTCTCGCGCCCAGAAACTGAGCTCGCGACTGTTTGAGCTCGGGGTGTTTGCGCTCCCGATCGTCTACCCGATGGTCGCGAAGGACAAGGCCCGGATCCGAACGATCATGAACGCCGCGCTCACGCCCGATGACGTGACGACGGCGGTTTCGGCGTTTGCGAAGGCCGGTCGGGAGCTCTCGCTCATCTAACGCACACGGCCGGACTGGTTACCTAGAGCCTATCGCCTCCGTTTATAGGGGGTGAGGGTTCTATTAGAGAGAGGAACTCGATGGCCCGTTCCGACCGCCCGAGCGACACCCCACCCCCGGTGGCGCCGCCCCGCCTCTGGACGGCAGCGGAGGCAAACCAACGTCTCTCCGAACTCGCGGAGCTCCTTCCCCGCCTGAGAGCATGGGCCGCCCGCCTCGCGGAAGTGCACGACGAGCGGGAGCGCTTGGCGTCGTTCTGGGGATCCGAAGCCGACGCCGAAGACCAGCCGGACCACGAGCTCAAGTCCCGGTTGGACGCGGAGTGGAAGCATCTGAGCCACCGGCTGGACGAAGCGATCGGGGCGCTGCGGGCCGAGGGGATCGAGGTAAAGGACCTGGCATCGGGACTCGTCGACTTCTACGCGATGGAGTCCGGCGAGCTCGTCTATCTCTGCTGGCAGCACGGCGAGGCCTCGGTGGAGTATTACCACACCCTGACGGGGGGTTTCCGCAGCCGTCGGCCCCTCCCCGGAGTGTCCAAGGGCCCGTCGGTCCGCACGCAGACCCAGGAACAGCCCTAGTTCGCTAGCCTGGAAGCGACTCGGGCCGGGTCTGGTAGAGCTCGAAGACGCGGGTCGCGGTCGCGAAGGCGCCAAACGCCGAGAGTGCCGCGGTCGCGGCTACGAGGATAGGGAACGCGCCGCCGAGTGCGAGGAGGTAGAGCGGCACGGGGGCGAGGAGCCCTGCCATCCCACCCACGACACCCACCGCAGGGCGGTCGGATCGAGCCGTCACGATGGCGGCCACTGCCCCGAGGACCGCGACGATGAACAGCAGTACTGCGCCGCTCCCGACCGACGCAACGAACGTCTCGAGGTCCGGGAAGGGTGAGAGTGTATCCGTCGTCCCATTGCCGACGTTTCCCTTGGCGAGATAGATGCTCAGACCGGTCGTGCCCGCATTGTACACAGGCGACGCGAACGTGAGTATCGTGACCGGCGCATACCCGGGCTTGGTCACGTTGACCGAGATTCCGCCGGGCGGGACGCTCGAGAAGGAAAACGACCCGTCCGCCGCCGTCAGTACGGTCCGGTTCTGCCCGTGGTCGGTGGTGAGCACGACGGTCGCTGCGCTGGCGGGCAACGACCCGAACCCGCTCTCCTCCATCACGGTTCCCGAGACTACGTAGTCGCCCGGACCGAGCGCTTCGACCCCCAGAACCGCGAGGATCCCGCAGAAGACGAGCGCGAGCAGCGCGACGCCGACCAGGGCGACCTGAGCGGCCCGTCGAAGCCGGAGCCGAGGCCGGCGAGGATTCGGGAGAGCGGGATATAGCCCGGGAAAGACCTCCCACGTGTACAGCGGGGGCAGGTCCCGGGGAACGACTACGGGAACCGGAGAGTGACATTGCGGGCACGGGAACCACTGCGTGGGGGGCGACGGCGCGAGAACGACCCGAAGCTCGGCCCCGCACGTCGGGCAGCGGACGGAGACCGCAGGCGCTCCCATCGAGCTGGGCGGACCTCTTCCAAGGTCATAGCGTTAAGGCGTTCCCTGGGAAAACCCCACCCGCGTGTGGTAGGGGTAGACGATGGAGCGTTCTCCCGAGGAGACCGGTATGCACCGATCGCCGCGGTCGCGCTGACGCTTCCCGAGCACGTCGAAGCGGTCCGGACTGGTCGGGTGCGCGTGGACGGGTCCGACGGGACGCGCCGAGTGGTGTCGATTGTCCGGGGCCTCGGCTCCCTCGAGGGGGTACGCGCCGTCCTGCTCGACGGTGCGGTAGTCGGAGGGTTCAACGTCCTCGACCTCGATGCGATCTCCCGGGAGCTTGGCCTTCCCGTGGTGGCCGTGACACGACGGCTCCCCGAGTTCCCGCGGATCCGGGCGGCGCTGCGAAAGTGGTTTCCCCGGACCGCCGACGCCCGCTGGGCGCTCCTACGGGCCCACCGGCTTTTCCCCATTCCGACTGGCGAGCGACCGATCTTCGCGGCGGCCGTCGGCTGTACTCAGGTGGACGCGGTTCGGCTCGTCACCCGCGCAACCGTGCGGGGGTTCTGGCCGGAGCCGGTTCGTCTCGCGCATCTCGTGGCGTCTGCGTTCGGTTCGCCGAGCCGCGGTCCGACGAAGCATTAAGGAGCCCCGAGGCCGTCCGTCGCTTGGGCCTGTAGCTTAGCATGGACAAAGTCCTGGCCTTCTAAGCCAGTGAACTCGGGTTCAAAGGTCCCGGACGAAGAGCGAACGTCCGGGGCGGAGACTCCCGACAGGCCCGCCCGACTAGGCAGGAGCGTTGACCTTCGCCTCGCAGTTGTCGCAGAGGATCCCGTGTGGGCCCGGCGGAAGCGCGGCGCCACAGAGCGGGCACGATGCGCGGGCGTCCGCGGCCGCGATCAGCTCTTGAACGCTCGTCCGGAGCATGGCATCGGACCCGGTGCCCATGGCACCGGCCGTCCGCGCGGTTTCGGCGCCGCTCGGGACGAAGGCTTCGAGCCGCGCCCGATAGACGCCTGTCCGGCGGTCGAAGGTAACGAGCTGACGGGCGACCAATCCCTGGAGGGCGGAGTCGACCAGTTCGCGGACCGTCCCGAACACGTGGGCGAGCTCGACCGACGTGAGACCCTGAGACTCGCTCAACACCTCGAGGCAGCGGGCCGCGAGGAGCGAGAGGTCGCCTCGTCCGATCGTACGGTCCACGGCGAAGCTCAGGCGGGAGGTCCGTCGTACACGTCGGGCGGGAGGGAGGCGACCCGACCTCGGGTCCGGGAGAAGGCTCGTCTCGAGGAGGTCGAACTCGTATCGCAGTCGTTCGTCCGGGAGGTAGAGTAGAATCGCCACCGCGAACGGCAAGAGACCCCGGTCTCGGTAGACCGCGAGTCCGCGGTCGAGCGTTCCGAACTGCGTGTCGAGCTCGACCCGGTCACCTCCCGAGGCCGCGCGGTCCTCGTCAACCCGCGACCGAGGGAGAAAGTGCTCGCGGAGGAGGACCCGGGCGATGCCGCGCTCGGGCGGTCCGGGCACGACCGGGTGGAGCTCCGCCGAGCCGTCCGACTTGAGGATGATCCGCTGGAACGGCCTCAGGAATCCCCACTCGTTTGGCGGTGGAATCGGTTCGGGCCGGATTTCAAGGACCGTCGGGGAGGTCTTCTGGTCGGCGAGCAACGCGTAGATGGTGGGGTACTCGGTCCCGTCGGCGGTGACGGTCACGCTCGCCACGGGTCGCCGGGCACGGGAGACGTACTCCTCGTAGGCGCGGGATAGCGCGCGCTGGCTGAAGGCGTCGTGGCGGTCGCCGACGAGCTGCTGTGCGAGAGAGTCCAGCTCAGCCAGAGACACCGAAGTCACGTTGGGACCTCCGTTCTGCTGCTAGCCGGTAGAGGGAGATAAACCGGCGGGCCATGGTCTCGAGCGAGGCGGTGCGGCGAACGAACTCCGCTGCCCGAGTGCCGACCGAATGGCGCTCTGCCGGCTCGTCGAGGACGTGCGCGAGGGTCTCGGCGAGCGCGCCCGGCACCGTCACCGGAACCTTCCATCCCGTCACTCCGTCTTCGACGATCTCGGAGGCGCCTCCGTCGGCCGGAGCGATCGCCGGAACGCCACACGCCATCGCCTCGAGGAGCGCGACGCTCGAGGTGTCGCTCGTTGAGGGGAGCACGAAGACGTCGGACTGCGAAAGGAGTGCCGCCTTTTCGGTCTCAGCGACCGGTCCCACGTAGCGCACGTGCGACGCGAGCAGCGGGTCCTTCGTGAGCCGACTGCGCACACGCTCTTCCTCCGGACCCTGACCACCGACGATCGC
>Ga0187780_10001090_pt1 | contig 20416 bp, 16 predicted proteins | sample 1015_Q2_SP10_20__FD_132429 | JGI IMG/M metagenome (GOLD analysis project Ga0187780, IMG submission 132429) | Tropical peat soil microbial communities from peatlands in Department of Meta, Colombia - 1015_Q2_SP10_20_MG | ecosystem: Environmental > Terrestrial > Soil > Wetlands > Peat | place...
AGCACCACCATGAGTTCGATGAGGGTGAAGCCTTCCTCGAGGCCCTCGCCGTCACCGAGCTCGGCAGCGCGAGCTTCACGAGCACGCTGGAGCAGGGACTTGAGCATGGACTTCCTCCTTGGGCTGGAGATTCCGGCTCGGTACCGGATCTGTGTCCGCCGTAGGCATCGGCACCGCCGCCGAGCCCCTTAAGGGCACGAGCCCAACCGAAACCCAACTCGAAAACGCCTCTTGACCAGGGTAAGGACGGGCACAACGACCAGCGGCGCCGCCGGCCGGCCCACATGGTGACGAAGGTCCCGACGACGACGGGACCTCCTCCGGTCGTCTCGATGACCCACACGAGAGCGGTCACCCGAGGTGGCCGCTCCCACCCCCGCCAGGTGGCCCTTCAACCGCAGGTCAGCTGTTGTTCGCCGTGGTGGTCGCGCCGGTGCCCGACGGCGCCCCGGCGCCGCTGCAGACGTCCTCGCGGCCCACCGAGTAGTAGATGTCGCCGCCGAGCGTCAGCGTGTAGGGCCCTGCGTTCGGGTCGACCGGCGCGCCGCCGGCGACCGCCGGCCCGCCGGTGATCGAGATGGTGGACACCGTGAACAGGCGCGGGAAGCTCGTGAGCCCGTTGATGAAGGCCGTCATCTGGCCGTAGGAGCCGTTGAGCGTGAAGCTCACGGCCACCGCGGTCACACCCTCCGAGGCGCCCGCGGTGCTCGTGCTCTGCGTGACGCTGATGCTGGGCGTGTTGGGGTCGCCGCTGCTGACCGCCAGCGCCGTGATCTGACGCAGGAAGGCGTCCACGTCGGGCGCGCCCGGGATCTCCGCGATGTCGGTCGTGAGCGTGTCGCAGTCCACGGCCATGTGGGCCTTCTCGCGCTTGAGCGTGGCGATCTGCGTCTCGAGGGACGTCTGCTGCGAGACCAGCTGCTGCTGGCGGGCCCGGAGGCTCGACAGCGACGTACCTTCCGGCGAGATGAACGCCAGGAAGAGGACGAGCACCCCGACCAGGGTGCCTGCCCCGATCAGGATCGGGTTGCGGTAGCGGCGGATCTGGTCCATCAGTGAGCCTCGTTCTTCTGGACGCTGGCATCGCCGGTGAGCGACACGTTCGACTGGAAGGACACCGTGGTGGTGGCGCCCGGTGAGTTGGAGACCGCCGTCACGCCCGGCGGGCTGAACATCGACGACGCCGAGATCCCGTCGATCCACAGGGCGACGGGCGAGAAGTGCGCGTCGTTGGGGAACGTGCCGCCGATCAAGGCGGTGAACTGTCCGATGGATCCGGCCGCGCCGTGCGTGGACGACGATCCGGCCGACGCCTCCGACGTGGTGGTCGACGCGCCCGCATTACCGGAGAAGTTGCTCACGGCGAGCCCGGCCGGAGTCCGTGCCGTGAGCTCGTCGAGGACCGCCGCCCAGTCGACCGCGCTGCTCGTGATCTTGGAGACCTGTGCCGTCGCGCTGCGCAGCTCGTTGGTCGCTGCGACCACGCGGTTGTACGTCGGGATCTGCGCGTTCAGGGACGCGACGCTGGCCTGGAGCGAGTTCACCGTGCCCTGGGCGCTGTGGACCTGGAGGAACCGGAAGGCGCCGAAGCCCACCGCCAGGACGGCGACCGCCGCCGCGGCCATGGTCACCCGTCGCGTGATCGTGCGGACACGGGCGCGCTCTTTGATCTCGGGCGGCACCAGGTTGAAGTTCTTCACCGCCGGGTTCGGCTCGGGCAGGGCGAGCCCGATGGGGGCGGCCAGCACCGGGTCGATGAGCGAGGCCTGGGCGGGGGTGAGGTCCACCGCCGTGAGGTCCAGGCGCGACAGCGGCGAGATGACGACGACGGGGATCTGCACCTGCGCCTGGAGCGCCTCGGAGAAGCCGTGGAGCATCGACCCCCCGCCGGTCAGCAGCACGCGGGCGATGGGCGCGCGATCGGGCTGGGAGGCGAAGTACTGGATGGAGTTGCGGATCTCGCCGACCAGCTCGCGCATGCAGCCGGCGACCGCCCGCTCCGCCGACTTGGACTGCGTTCCCAGCTGCCCGAGGTGCCGCTTGGCCGCCTCGGCGTCGACGAGTGGGATGTCGAGGCCGGAGGAGATCGCCGCGGTGGCCGCATTGCCGCCCGTCCCGATGGTCCGGACGAAGAGCGGGCGGCCCTGCTGGTGCACGACGACGACGGACAGGCCGGCGCCGACGGACACGATCGCCTCGGGCTCCTGCCCCAGGTCGGCCTTGTCCACGAGGGCACGCACCAGGGCCGACGACACGAGGTCGACGCCCTCGACCTCGAGGCCGGAGCGCGTGACGACGTCGATGACGCCGTCGACCAGGTCCCGGTGCGCGGCCGCCACCAGCACCCGTCGCGTCCGCGTGCCGTCCGACGCCTTGTTGTCGGCCAGGACCTGTGCCGAGAGCAGGGTCTTGTCCGGCGGGAAGGGGATGACCTCCTCGGACTGGAAGCGCACCGCGCTGTCGACCTCGTCGTCGGGCACCCACGGGAGGTCGAGCTCGCGGGTGATGGCCCGGAGGCCGGCGATGCCCACGACGACCGAGCGGGACGTGAAGCCCCCGTTCTCCCACAGCCGCGAGATGGCATCGGCGACAGCGGAGTGGTCCTGGACCTCGCCGTCCTCGATCGCGCCCGGCGGCAGTCCGACCTGGCCGAAGGCGATGAGCACCGGCGAGCCCCCGCCGATGGCGAGCTCGGCGGCCCGCACCGCGCTGGTGCCGATGTCGAGCCCCACTACCTGAGACATTGCCCTCTACCTCTCTCTGGCGATCGATTCACCCGGCTGTGCCGACCGCGAGCCCGGCCATATCGGCACCGACCGGCGGCGCGGACGGTGCGCTGCGGCGCCCGAGCCGCTCCGGGTACATCGGCACACTGGCGCCCAACACCGCGACAATTGCCCCAGTCACGGGAAGCCACCACGCCCACTGCGACAGGTGGTAGTCGCCGAACACGGTCACGAACACGGCGAACACCCCCGTGACCAGGAGCTGACCGAGCCGGAGCGACGCGACGACGAGGCCGAGCGCCACGGCGGGCCAGGCGTAATAGGGGTCCATCACCGACTCGGTGGCGCACCGGAGGGCCAGCGCCAGGGCGCAGCCCCAGACGATCATGTCGGGCCGGTCGCGCCAGCGGCGGGCGGCCCACAGGCCGATGCCGCAGGCGACCAGGACGGCCAGGATGCGCCCGGGGCCCCCCGCGACGGCGAGGTCCTGCCCGTGCCCGCCGAGGCGCGGGGCGAGGGCGGTCCAGGGCGTCCTGTGGTCCATGTTCGGGTAATTCGGCTGGCTGACCAAGGCATTGATCGTCGTGCGGAACTCGGCCGCCACGGGCAAGGCCAGCAGGACGACGGCCGGCGCGAGTGCCCGCACGACGAAGGGCAGGACCTGGCGCCGGCCGGTCAGCGCCAACACCACCGGGAGCATGAGCAGTACCAGTGGCTGGGTGGCCACGGCGGCGCCCGCCAGCCAGCCGGCCGCGCGCCAGCGCCCGTCGAGCGCGGCGAGCAGCGCGTAGGCGGCCAGGCCCAGGCCGAGCGCGTCCTCCGGGTGACCCCAGACGGCGGTCACGTTGAACAAGACCACGGCCTCGGCCAGACAGAGCAGGCCACGCCGGCCGCGGGCCACACCGAGGCGCTCGGCCAACGCGTCGAAGGCGAAGAGCGCCACGCAGCCGAGGAGCAGCTCGTAGGGGCCGAGGACCAGCCACGCCGTGGGATGAGGCAGGGCGAACGGGTAGCTCTCGCTCATCCCCAGCGCGCCGGTGAGCGCCGCCAGCGGAGCGAACAGCAGCAGCAACCCCGGGAAGGCCACGAGATGCGTCCCGGCCGCGTAGATGCCGCCGAAGTCACCCCAGACGACGAGGTGCGCCGACCGATAGGCACCCCAGATGTCACCCGGTGTCATCCAGCCCCGGTGGTGCTCGACGGCCGGGATCACGAACCACGTGACCAGGCCGGCCACGAGCACCAGCGCGGTGCACCCGATCGGCCAGGGACGGCGCGCCAGGCGGCTCGGCGGGCGGCGCGGCGGGCGGCGCGGCGGCGCGGGGGGTCCGACTCCGAGCGTCGCCAGGCCGGTCACCGTCTCAGCTCTGGGGGATGTGCTTGATGTAGGTGAACATCGGCAGGTACATGCTGACGACCATGACGCCGACGCCCGCGCCGAGCACGACCGTGAGCAACGGCTCGAGCATGGCGGTGAGGTTGTTCACCGTGTTCTCGACCTCGCCGTCGTAGAACTGGCCGACCTTCTTCAACATCGAGTCGAGCGCACCGGTCTGCTCCCCCACCTCGACCATCTGGGTGACCAGCGTGGGGATGACCTCCTCGTGCTCACGCAGCACGTCGGCCAGGGCACGGCCTTCGCGCACGCCGGACTTGGTCTCGAGCAGGGCGTTGGCGACGATGCGGTTCCCGGCGGTCTCCGACACGATGTCCAGGGACTCGAGGATCGGGACACCCGCCTGGACCAGGGACGAGAGGGTGTGGGTGAAGCGGGCGATGGCCACCTTGTGGACGAGGGGGCCGAAGATGGGCGGGCGCATCTTGAAGCGGTCCCACTTCTCCCGGCCCGTGTCCGTCGTGATCCACTTCCGGAAGGCCACGGCGGCGCCGACGAGCACCAGCACCACCACGAAGGCCCACGGACTGAGGATGATGCCGGAGATCGCCAGGATGACCTGGGTGGGCGCCGGCAGCGATGCGTGCAGCGACGTGAAGAGCTTCTTGAACGTCGGCACGATGAAGATGAGGAGCGCCAAGAAGATCAGCACCATGACGCACAGCACGACGATCGGGTACGTCATGGCCGACTTGATCGTGCGCTGGAGCTCGGCCTGCTTCTCCATGGTGTTGGCCAGGTCCAGGAGCACGTGGTCGAGCGTCCCGCCCGCCTCGCCGGCCTGGACCATGGTCACGAAGAGCTCGTTGAAGACCTTGGGGTGCTTGGCGCACGCCGCCGACAGGGAGGACCCGCGCTCGACGTCGAGGCGCACCTCGGCCAGGACCCTGGCCAGCTCCTTGTTCTCCACCTGGCCGGCCAGGATCGACAGCGACCGCACCACGGAGAGACCCGAGTCCACCATGGTGGCGAGCTGTCTGGTGGCGACCGCCACCTCCTTGAGCTTCACCTTGTTGGTGAGCCCGGGGATGGTGATCTCCTTGTGGACGTCCACCTTGGACTTGGGCGTGACCGAGATGGGCAGATATCCCATCTCGCGCAGCTTCCCCACGACCAGCGCGAGGGAGTCACCTTCGAGCTGGCCCTGGACCAGCCCGCCGGCGCGGTCGCGGACCTTGTATTCGAACGTCAACGCCATCGGTCGTTCAGCCCCTTACATGCTCAGGTGGTTGCGCAGGTCTTCCTCGTTGCGGCAGCGGTCGAAGGCGACGGCCTCGGTCACCTTGCTCTGCTTGACGAGCTGGGAGAGGCCCTGGTCCATGGTCTGCATCCCGTATTGGGCGCCCGTCTGCATGAGCGAGTAGATCTGGTGCGTCTTGTTGCTACGCACCAGGTTGCGGATGGCCGAGGTGCACATCATCACCTCGCAGCACGCGTACCGACCTGACCCGTCGGCACTGGGGACGAGCTGCTGGGTGACCACGCCCTCCAGCGCACCGGCGAGCATCGTCCTGACCTGCTCCTGCTGCGACGTCGGGAACACGTCGACGATCCGGTCGATGGTCTGCGGCGCGTCCTGCGTGTGCAGGGTGCCGAACACGAGGTGACCGGTCTCCGCCGCGGTGAGGGCCATGGAGATCGTCTCCAGGTCGCGCATCTCACCGACGAGGATCACGTCGGGGTCCTCACGCAACACCCGGCGCAACGCCTCGGAGAAGGACATCGTGTCCTGGCCCACCTCGCGCTGGTTGACGATCGAGCGCTTGTGGTTGTGGAGGAACTCGATGGGGTCCTCGACCGTGATGATGTGCAGCGGCTTGGTCCGGTTGATGATGTCGACGAGCGACGCCAGTGTCGTCGACTTGCCCGATCCCGTCGGGCCCGTGACCAGCACCAGCCCGCGGCGCATCTCGGCGAACGAACGGACCGACTCGGGGATGCCGAGGGTCTCGAACGCCGGGATCTCGTGCGGGATGGACCGGAGCACGGCCGCGACGGTGTTGCGCTGCTGGAACACGTTGAGCCGGAACCGGCCGACGCCCACGATCGAGTGGGAGGTGTCGAGCTCCTTCTCGGCCTCGAAGCGCTCGCGCAGCGCCTGCGGCAGGACCCCGAAGATCATGGTCCGGATGGTCTCGTTGTCGAGCTTGTCCAGCCCGCCGATGGGCTGGACGGCACCGTTGACCCGCATGCACGGGGGCATGCCCGACGTGAGGTGGAGGTCCGAGGCGCCGTTGCGGATGGCGTGGCGCAGCAGGTCGTCGAGGTGCAGCGGCGTGTCGTCGTCGTCCCCGCCCGAACGCACGAAGGCCGTGCTCCGGTCACCGGCCGGCTGGGCGGCCGGGGATGCGGCTGCGGGAGGCAGGGGCCCCCTGTCCCGGCGCTCCTCGGGCGCGTCGGCCGGGAGGGACGCCGCCACCGCGGCCGCGGCGGCCGCCATGGGGTCTTGGCCGAGATCGCCGACCGGGCCCGTCGAGTGCTCGGGTGGCACCGGCGGCGAACCCGCCGCGTCCCCGGCCACCGGGGGCGCCGGCGGCACCGACGCCTCCTGGGGCGCCGGCGCCACGGACCCCGCGGCGGCGGGCGTCAGCGCGTCGAGCTCGCGCTCGATGGCGAAGGGGTCGGCCAGCAAGGGGACGACCGCGTAGCCGAGCATGACGGACAGCGTGCGCAGGTCCTCGGCGTCGGGTGGCTCGCCGAAGGCCACGAGCAGCTGGTCGCCGTCGAGGCGGAAGGCGAGCGCCCCGTACTCGCGGCCGATCATCTCGGGCACGAGGCCCACGGCATCGGCGCTGGGCCGGTCCACGTTGAGGTCGACGGCCGGCAGCTGCGTGAGCTGCGACAGCATGCCCACGGCGACCTCGGACGAGACCAGCCCGCGCGAGATGAGCAGGGCGACGAACGAGGAACCGAAGGCGTTGGCCTCGTCGAGGACCGGGTTGACGACGTCCTCGTGCAGGTACCCGTGCGTCACGAGCGCGAGCGCCAGCCGGCGCGCCCACTCGAGCTTGGTTGCGGAGGACGGGCTCATGCCACGACCCGCAGTACTTCCTCGAGGGTCGTCTCACCCTCGAGCGCCCGGCGCAGGCCACTGTGGCGCAACGTCACCATGCCCTGCTCGACGGCAAGTTGGTGGATGCTCTCCACGTTGCCTCCTTCCATGATCAACCGCTCGATCTCGTCGGTCACGATCAACAGCTCGACCAGGGCCTTTCGGCCCCGGTATCCCGTCTTGGAACACGCGCTACAACCCACCGCCCGGTACAGGACCGGCGCATTGCCCTGCAGCTTCGAGAAGACCTCCTCCGGCGACCAGCCGAGGCTCACGACCTCCGCCTCCGTCGCCTCGTAGGGCTCCTTGCAGTGCGGACAGAGCCGGCGCGCCAGGCGCTGGGCCAGGGCCGCACTGAGCGACGAGGTCACCAGGTAGGACTCGAGGCCCATCTCGACGAGGCGCATCGGCGTGGAGGCCGAGTCGTTGGTGTGAAGCGTCGCCAGGACCAGGTGGCCGGTCAGGGCGGCCTCGACGGAGATCATGGCCGTCTCCCGGTCCCGGATCTCGCCGACGAAGACGATGTCGGGGTCCGCGCGCAGGATGGAGCGCAGCGCAGATGCGAAGGTCAGCCCGGCCTTGACGTTGAGCTGGACCTGGTTGATGCCCCTGATCCGCAGCTCGACCGGGTCCTCGATGGTGATGATGTTCTTCTCAGGCGAATTCAGGGCAGCGAGCGTGGCGTACAGCGTCGTCGTCTTCCCCGAGCCGGTGGGCCCGGTGACGAGGATCGTGCCGTAGGGCTTGCCGTAGATCCCCCGGTAGGCGTCGAGCACGTCCGCGTCGAACCCGAGGTCCTCGAAGCTCAGGACCACGTTGGACTTGTCGAGCACCCGCATCACGACCTTCTCGCCGTAGATCGTCGGCAGGGTGGCCACGCGCAGGTCGATCTGCCGGTTCCCGACGCTGATCGAGATCCGGCCGTCCTGGGGGACCCGGTGCTCGGCGATGTTCATGTCGGCCATGACCTTGAGGCGGGTGGTCACCGCCGCGGCGATGGCCCTGGGCGCGGTCGACATGTCGTGGAGCACGCCGTCGATGCGGTAGCGGATGCGCAGGTTCTCCGCGGTGGGCTCGACGTGGATGTCGGACGCCCGCTCGTTGAGGGACTGCAGGATGAGGAGGTTCACGTACCGGACGATGGGGGCGTCGTCGACGACCTGGATGTTGGAGAGGTCCTCTTCGCCGATGTCGTCGAACTCCGACGCCGCCGAGGCCGCCACCTCGGTCGCGTCGCCGCCCTGGTTGTAGGCCTTGTCGATGTAGGCGTTGATCTGCGAACGCGTGGCGACGACGATCACGAACGTGCGCCCGATGATCGTGCGCAGGTCGTCCATGGCGAAGACGTCGGTCGGATTCGACGCGGCGATGACGGGCACGCCCTCGCGGTAGCCGATCATGAGCACGTTGTGATGCCGGGCCGTGGCCTCGGGCAGCTGGTAGGTGGCGGCGAAGTCGATGGACTGCACGTCCAGGTCGACGAACTCGAGGCCCATGTCCTCGGCCATCCCCCACATGAGGTCCGCCTCGGTGACCAGCCCTCGCGCCGTCAGGATCCGGGCGATCGCATGCCCGGTGCGGTCACGCTCTTCGATGACCGAGTGCATGTCGTCCAGCGAGACACGCCCGCCCTGGACGAGGACGCGCGCCAGCGGCGGCAGGCCGGCCAGCGACGCGTCGACCTCTGCGTCGCGCGTCTTGTGCCCCTCGGACTGCTCGTACTCGGCGACCGCCTCCTCGACGAGCTCCGCGGTGAGGGCCACCTCCTCCGCGCTCGGCGGTGGCGGCGGCGGCACCGTCGGGTCCGACTGCACGAGGCCCGCGGTCACGGTGGCGATGGTGGCGAGGTCCGCCTCCGACGCGGCCAGCTCGGCGGCCAGCTGCTCGACGTCACCGTCGATGGCGCCCGGCGCGACGACCATCTGCTGGTCGAGGAGGGTGCCGTCGGGCGCGGTGGCCTCCAGCACGCCGGAGGTGGCGAAGTCGGCCACCGTGTCCGGTGCAGCGGCGCTGGCCGAGACGGCCGCATCCGTCACGCCGACCGGCGCGGCCTCGGGCACCTCGGGCTCGGCCAGGGCCACGGCGGCCGCCTTGGTGCTGCCCGGCCCCTTCGCGCCGGCGGCGGCCTTCGCCTGCTTGGAGGACTTTCCCGATCCCCCCGCCCCGTAGAAGCGGGCGAGGTACCCGTCGATCTGCTCCCCGACGGCCACCACGGGGATGAACTCGCGGCCGATGACGGCACGGAGGGTGTCCATGGCCACGACGTCGCCGGGGTTCGAGATGGCGACGATGGGCGCGCCAAACTTGCGACCGATCGGCACGACGCGATGACGGCGAGCCACCGCCCCGGGGAGCAGGGAGGCCGTGCTCTGATCGACGTCGTAGCGATCGAGGTCGACGAATTCGAGGTTGTACTCGTCGGCGAGGAGGCGCACAGCCTCCGCATCGCTCATGACCGTGTCCATCGGCACGTGCCGAGCACAATTTGAACGACGGCGACACTCCGATTGCACGACACCGGCACTCCGGATCGTCAACGCCGGCGCTCAGGCAATTGCGCCGTGCTACCGTGACCGCCCGCATGGAGAACCGCCCGACGGGCTCGCGTCAGCGCTGGTCGGCGGGGGTTTCCCGATGACGCTCCTCGCCGGGACGGCCGGCGCCCTGACGCCGGCGGTGGCGCGCGCGGCGACGGCGGTGGTGGCCGGGGTGGTCGGGCTCGTCATCGGGTCCTTCCTCAACGTCGTCGTCTACCGCGTCCCCCGCCACCTGTCGGTCGTCACGCCGGGCTCGTTCTGCCCGAGCTGCGGCACGCCGGTGCGCCCCCTCGACAACGTGCCGGTGGTCTCGTGGCTGGCACTCGGGGGACGGTGCCGAAGCTGCAAGGCGCCCATCTCGCCTCGCTATCCCCTGGTCGAGGGCCTCACCGGAGCCCTCTTCGCCCTCGTCGCGGCCCTGCTCGGCCCCCACCTGACCGTGCCCGCGCTGTGCACGCTGGCGGCCACCTACGTGGCGGTCGTGGCCATCGACCTGGATGCCGAGCCGGTTCCGTATGCCGTGCCGTCGGTGGGCGCCGGCCTGGCCCTCGCCCTGTTCCTCCTCCCCGCCGCGGTCCATGGCACGTGGGCCAGCTTCGCCGCGGCCACGGCGGCCGGTGCGGTGGTGGCCGTGGCGGTCGCCCTCGGCCGGCGGCTCGCCGGGAGCGACTCGACGGGCGCCCCGGAGACGGGGGCCCTGGGCACGCTGATCCCCCTGGGCGTGCTCCTCGGGTGGCTGGGGCCGGGCGCCCCCTGGGCATCGGCGGCCGGCGCGGCCGGCACCGCCGTGGGTGCGCTGGCACTGGGGGCGGCACGCGGCGAGCGCGGCCGCCCGGCGTGGGCCCGGGTCATGCGCGCGTCGCCGTTGGCCAGCGCGCTGGGCGCGGCGATCGGCTTCGGTGTGGCCGCCGGCCTCGGCGCCCTCGGCGGCGCCTAGCCCTCGCCGGGCGCAGCGGTCAGGAGACGGCGGCCTCGACGTACCCGCGACCGGTCTGCACGATGCCCATGCGCTCGAGCATGACCTTCAGGTCGTGCGGGTTGCTGGCGGCGTTCATCGCCTCTCGCAGGTCGACCAGCCCGCTCTGGAGCAGGCGGGCCAGCGCCTGGTCGAAGGTCTGCATCCCGTAGTACTCGCCCTCCACCATGATCTGCTCGATCGCCGAGGTCTGGGTGGGATCGGTGATCGCCTGCTGGATGCGGCCGTTGACCACCATCACCTCGAGCGCGGGCACCCGGCCCATGCCGTCGGCGCGAGGCACCAGGCGCTGACAGATCGTGCCCCGCAGGGCCGCGGCGAGGCTGACGCGGATCTGCCCCTGCTGGTGCGGAGGGAAGAAGTCCACGATGCGGTTCACCGTCTCGGTGGCGTTGGTCGTGTGCAGGGTCGAGAAGACGAGGTGCCCGGTCTCCGCCGCGGTGAGCGCCGTGTAGACGGTCTCGGGATCCCGCATCTCGCCCACGAGGATCACGTCGGGGTCCTGTCGCAGCACGACCCGCATGGCGCTGGTGAAGCTCTCGGTGTCGAACCCCACCTCGCGCTGGTCGATGGCGGCCAGCTCGTCGCGGTGGAGGTACTCGACGGGGTCCTCGATGGTGATGATGTGGCACGGCCGCGTGCGGTTGATGTGGTCGATCATGGCCGCCAGGGTCGTGCTCTTGCCCGAGCCGGTGGGGCCCGTCACGAGCACGAGGCCGCGGTGCTCACCGGCCAGCGACCGCACCACGTCGGGGAGCCCGAGCTCCTCGATGCTGGAGGCGTGGGTGCGGACGCTGCGGATGGCGAGCGCCACCGAGCCGCGCTGGAAGAAGGCGTTCATGCGGAACCGGCCGAGGCCCTGGACGCTGTAGGCGAAGTCCGCCTCGTGTTTCTCCTCGAACGTCTGGCGCACGTTCGCGGGCATGATCTGCTCCGCGATGCGACGCGTGTCCTCGGCCGTGAGCGAGGGGTGGTCCTCGAGCGCCCGCAGCTGTCCGTTCACACGCACCCGGGGAGGTGCGCCCGCCTTGATGTGGAGGTCCGAGCCGTCGAGGTCCGCGAGGACGTGCAACAGCCGGTCCAGGTCGACCTGGTCCATTGGGCGTAGTGTACGAAATGCGATACCCAACAATCAACTCTTATTGTGACAACAGAAACACTCTTTGTGGTGAACGCCGTCGTCCCCGCTCCGGCGGAGCCCCATGACCGATCCCACGACCCCGCCTGACGCGCCTGCCCGCGCAGCCGCGGACGACCCCTTGTCGCTGACCCTGACCGGTGTCCACGTGCTGGCCGGGGAGGGCACCCCCGTCCCCGACGGCCAGGGCCCGAGTCCGGTCGGCGCCGGCGCCGGTGCCGGGACCGTCGAGGCCGAGGGTCAGGTCGTCGTCCCCGGCATCTCCCTGGTCCTCAACCAGATCGGGATCACGGTGCTCAAGCCGGACGGCGGTGTGGGCGCCGTCCTCCCCTGGAGCTCCCTCTCCTCGGTCTCGACGGTGGCCCGGTGGTCCACCCCGACCGGTGCACCGGCCCTGCTGGTGGAAGCCGTCACCGACAAGCGGACGCACCGGTTCCTGGTCCCGGCCGAGGATCCCGACGAGCTGCAGGCGATGATCGCCGAGGTGGTCGCGGCCCGGAGCAGCCGCCGTCCGAAACGCGGACGGCGCACCGCGGCCCTGGTGGCCCTGGCGGTGGTCGTCGCGGCCGGCATCACCCTGGCGCTCCTGTTGACGGTCGGCGGCCTCAAGCTCTGACCGAGTCTGACGGTGTGCCAGATCCCGCGCCCGTTTTCCCAGGTCGGCTGGTACGGCGGGTGGCCAAGCCATCACCAACAAATTCTTCGTAATGGAACCGCAACAATTCCGTGCCGCATTTGCAGCGTTTCGTGGGCATGATCGTTCCCATGGATCCCCTCGTCCTCGAGTCGTGCCACAGCACGTGGCTCTTCGATACGGAGCGCATGCGCTTCCGTCGGGTGCTGAAGGGCCTCGATCTGGACAGTCACCCGGCCTCCACCGGCTGGCGGCCCTACTTCGGGCTCGACATCGATCCCGTGTCGGAGTCCTTCGTGGTGCTGCTCAACGCCGAGGGCACCCGGCTGCTGCGCTCGTGGCGTCACGTGGAGCACTGCACCCAGTGCGGCGGCGAGGCCACCGGCGAGCTGTCCCTCGAGGATCTGCGCAGCGCGGCGCGCGCCTGATCCCTCGTCCGGCGCGGTCGGCCTCGGACGCGCCTGACCCCACCAGGTCCGTTTCGAATGCTTGCAGCGGCGCGCCTCGTCGCCGACTGAAGTGGGCGTCCGCGCGTGGGCGATGTTCGCCCACATTTGCGCAGGAGTTGGCCGACGAGTGGATCAAGAGACGGCGCGAACGAGCCGACACCTCACCCGTACGCGTACGGGGCTGACGAAGAGCGTGGAACTCGACGGCTACGATCGAAGTCGGCTCCCGCTGGTCGAACTCCGCCTGGCGGCCGGCAGGTCACAGGCGTGGGATTGCAGCACGGATCGAAGGGGTTGGGCCGAGCATGACGATCGAGGGCCGTCCTCCGGGTGACGATCAGTCCGATACCGATCTCGTTCGGTCGATGGCCGTGTCGTCGGCCGAGCTCTGGCACGAGATCCTCGAGCGGCTGACCCAGGTCCAGGAGAGCCAGGCAGCGCTCGCGCGCGCCATCTCCGAGCTGGGAACGATCATGCACAACGTCCTCAGCGGCGACCTGCCGGCCGCGCTGGCCGCCAACGCGCAGAACGCCCGGGCACCCCGCCATGCGCTGGGTGTCGCGGAGACCAAGGCGTCTCGGGACGTCGTCGATGCGCTGCTGGGACTCGACGAGCCGGCGACCGAGGTCGTCTCGGCCGACCTCGACGAGCCTGCGACGGCGACCGCGGAGGCCGAGCCGGGCCCCGTCGTGACGACGTCCCATCGGGTCACCCCACCGGTCGAGGCGCCCGCCGCCCCGGTGGCGACCGTGCCCGCGACGGGGACGGAGGTCCCGCCGGTACCCGACCGCCCGAGTCCCCCACCCGCGGTGTCGCCCGTCACGCCGCTCACACCGCCGGTCGCCACGCCGTTGGCCGCGGCCGCGTCGGCCGCCCCGGCCGCCGTGGCCGAGGCGACGGAAGCCGAGCGCCCGTCGTCGAACTTCGTCGTGGCCGACTTGTCACCGGAGGCACTCGACGCCTTCCTGATGGCGGAGTTCGGTGACGCCGCGGCGAAGGGCGCCCCCGTCCTGGTGGCCGACGCGTCGTCGAAGGACGACGTCCTGCTGGACGCGTTGCTCGGGGGTAGCGATTCGCCCAAGGCCACGACCGAGTCGTCGAAGACGCCCACCGCGGCCTCACCGCTGCCGTTCGCGCCACCGATGCCCGCGCCAGCCGCGTCGTCGGCCCCTACGCCGGCCACTGTTCCGGGTCCCGCGCACGTGCCCGCCCCTGCGCCGGCCCCGCGACCCGCACCCACGATCTCGTTCGCACCGCCTCCCCCGTCCGGCTCGGCGCCGGTCGCTCCGCCCGCGGCGCCCAAGACGCCCACGCCGGTTCCGTCCGTCGGGGACAAGTTCGCCGCCCCCGCACCCGCGGACGCCGTGCCGGCGGCACCCACGCCGGTACCGCCCCCGCCGGCCGTGCCGAAGTCGCCCGTGCCGGTGCCCCCGCCTGCGCCCATGGACAAGGTGCCCGCGCCGGTGACCACTCCGGTGCCCCCGCCTGCGCCCATGGGAGCGATGCCCGCCCCGGTCACCACACCGGTGCCCCCGGCCATGCCGAAGGCACCCGCGCCCGCGCCGGTGCCGCCGCCGCCCCCCATGGACAAGGTGCCCGCGCCGGTGCCGCCGCCGCCTCCGGCCATGCCGAAGGCACCCGCGCCCGCGCCGGTGCCGCCGCCGCCCCCCATGGACAAGGTGCCCGCGCCGGTGGCACCGCCGATGGGTGCACCCGTACCCCCGCCGACCGACACCCCGGTGCCCGCGCCGCCGCCGGCAGGCGTGGCTCCGATGGCACCACCGCCGCCGATGCCCACACCGGCATCGCCGTCCTCGGCTGCATCGATGGCCACCGAGATCCTCGCCCTGACGCCCCAGGCCTCCGCGCCCGACACCCCGAGCGAGCCCGAGGCACTGGTCGTGAGCGAGGACCTGAACGTCGGCGGCAAGTCGCGCAAGAAGCGCTTCCGCCTCCGCTGAGCACGCCGCACCGCCTGGCCGTGGCGGCCCGAGGGCCGCTCGGTCGTCAGGGCAGGGGCCGCCGCCAGACGCCCGAGCTCCCCCCGGTCTTCTCCCACAAGGCGAGCTCGCCCACGCTCATCGTCCGGTCGGACGACTTGCACATGTCGTAGACGGTCAGCGCCGCCACGGCACATGCCGTGAGCGCCTCCATCTCGACACCGGTCCGGTCCACCGTCTCGACTTGGGCTTCCACCTCGACGTAGTCGTCGCCGATGTTGAAGTTCACGTGCACCGTCCCCACCAGGAGCGGGTGGCACATCGGGATGAGCTCGGGTGTGCGCTTGGCAGCCTGGATGCCGGCGATCCGCGCCGTGCCGAGCACGTCGCCCTTGGTGATGGCATTGCTCGCTACCAGGGCCGTGGTCTCCGGGGCCATGATGACCCGGCACCGGGCGAGGGCCCGACGGTGCGTCGGCTCCTTGGGGGTGACGTCCACCATGCGGGCACCACCGAGCGGATCGAGGCGGGTCAGGCTGCGGTCGGACACCCCGCCAGTCTACGCATCCGCTCCCGATTCGGCCTCGGACCAGGGCTGCGGCCGCGAACGGCGGCGATCCCCGGTAGGATTGGCAGTCGGAGCTCGAGAGTGCCAACGACTCCGGGCGAGCCCGAAGTGCGGAAAGGCCCGAGCGGAAAGGCCCGAGCGGAAAGGACGGAGGCGGGACCACGATGCCGACGTACGAATACGCCTGCACGTCATGCGGCGATCACCTCGAGGTCGTCCAGTCCTTCCGCGACGACGCGCTGACGACCTGTCCCAGCTGCAGCGGCGCGCTGCGCAAGGTCTTCGGGTCGATCGGTGTGGTGTTCAAGGGCAGCGGCTTCTACAAGACCGACAGCCGGCCGGCCGCCAAGAGCGGGGCTTCCTCCGAGTCGAAGAGCACCGACTCGTCGTCGGCGCCCAAGGCCGACACCAAGGGATCGTCGTCGTCCGACAAGTCGTCCGACAAGTCGTCCGACAAGTCGTCGGGATCGTCGGGGTCGTCGGGATCGTCGGGCGCCGGCAGCGGTTCGTCGAGCGCGGCGGCCTCCTAGGAACCCAGCGTCGCGGGCACGCCCGCCGGTCCTGGCGGTACGCCGGCACGCGCCGGGTGGAGCTACGACCCGCTCAGCGTCATCCCCTCGATGGCCAGCGTCTGGCCGGCGGCCACACCCGGCAACCACTCGAGGTCGGCCCCCACGTGGAGCACCGACAGGAGCATCCGCTGCATCGTCGACGCGATGGTCACCTCGCGTACGGGCTCGGCGAACAGGCCGTCACGCACCATGACGCCCTCGGCGCCCACCGAGAAGTCCCCGCTGATCGGGTTGACCCCCGAGTGCACGCCCGTGACCGACTGGACGTAGAGCGCGTCACCCACGTCGGCGAGGATCGCGGGCGCGTCGAGCGGCCCCGGCGACAGCACCAGGGCCCGGCAGCCCGCCACCGGCGTGGAGGCATAGCCGCCGCGCACGGCCGAGGCGGTGGACGTCGTCCCGGCGCGGCTGGCCGAGGTGGTGTCGAAGACGAATCCGCGAAGGACACCCTCCTCCACCAGGACGTTGCGCCGGCAGGCGAGCCCTTCGGCGTCGTGGGACGCGGCGCTCAAGGCCCGGGTGTCGGTGGGGTCGTCGACGATGGTCACCGACGGCACCGCGATCTTCTCGCCCAACCGGCCCGCGAACAGCGAACGGCCCTTGGTCACCGCCTCGCCGGACAGGGCAGACGCGACGATGGCGAGGAGCGTCGAGGTGACCCGGGGATCGAACACCACGGTCCAGCGACCCGAGCGCGCCTTGGTCGCGCCCAGCAGGCGCGTCGCCCGTTGCACCGCGTCCACCACGACCCGGTCGGGGTCGAGGTCGCCCGGGCCGCGCACGGCGCTGAAGCCGACCCCGGTATGGCTGTCGGCACCCTCGCCGGCGATGGCCGCCGCCGACATCGAGCACAGGGTGCGGCGCGTGGACGCCGCGATCCCGGTAGAGGAGGCGATGGCGGCCTCGCTGGCCATGTCGCCGTAGTCGGCCGAGGACACCTGCCGGATCCTCGGGTCTGCGGCCCGCACACGGCGCTCGAGGTCGAGTGCCATGCGGACCTTCTCCTCCACGGGCGTGGCCGCGAGCTCCTCGTCCCACACGTCGAGGTCGCAGGGCACGTGCCCGTCGGGGACGGCCAGGCGCACGTGTTCGTCGGGGGTCGCGAACCTGGCGTTGTCGCGCGCTTCGGCCAGGGTCTCGGTCATCACCGCCTGGTCGAGCGACCCCGCGTAGGCGAAGCCCTGCCGGCCCCCGTCCACGACGCGGATGCCCACGCCGGCGGAGGCCGCGGAGGACAGGGACTCGACCTCGCCGTCATAGGCGCGCACGTCGGTCTCCACGCCCCGCGACACGTACACCTCGAGCTCCTCGCTCCCCCGCGCCTGTGCCGCGACCCGGGTCGCCAGCTGGAGGAGGTCGTCTGGCCCGCCGGGGCGACGTGCCCCGTTACCGGACGCGTCAGGCACCGGTGGTCCCCCCGACGGTGACCCCGGTGATGCGCAACGTGGGCTGCCCGCAGCCGACGGGGACACTCTGGCCGTCCTTGCCGCACGTGCCGGGCGTCATGGCGAAGTCGTCGGCCACGGCGTCGATGCGGCGCAGCACCTCGGGCCCGTTGCCGATGAGATTGGCGTCGCGCAGTGGCTCGGTGATCCGGCCGTCCTCGATCAGATAGGCCTCGTTGGTCCCGAAGACGAAGTCGCCGGTGGTGGTGTTCACCTGGCCCCCGCCCAGCTTGGCCACGTACACCCCCGAGGGGGTCTGGGCCAGGATCTCGTCCGGGTCGTCGGTGCCGTTGATCAGGAACGTGTTGGTCATGCGCACCATCGGCAGGTGTCGGTAGCTCTGGCGCCGGCCGTTGCCCGACGAGACCCGGCCCTCCTTGCGGGCGCGCACGTAGTCCCACATGTAGTCGGTGAGCACGCCGTCCTCGACGAGCACGTTGCGCTGAGCCGGCCGGCCCTCGTCGTCGACCGCGAAGCTGCCCCACTGGGGTCCCACCGTCCCGTCGTCGACCAGCGTGACCAGCGGGCTCGCCACCAGGTTGCCGACCTGGCCCACGTACACGGACGAGTCCTTCACGATGTGGTCGGCCTCGAGCCCGTGCCCGCAGGCCTCGTGGAAGAGGATGCCGCCGCTGCCCGAGGCGAGCACCACGGGGACCTCGCCCGAGGGGGCCGGGCGCGCCGTGAGCTTCGACAGCGCGCGACGGGCCGCGACGGCTGCGAGCTCGCCGACGTCCACGGTATCGAAGAGCTCGAACCCGAGGGTGAGCGCCGTCGACTCGAACCCCGTCTGCATCCCTGCGTCGCCCACGGCCACACAGGTCACGGCGAAGCGGGTCCGGACCTGGTCGTCGGCGGCGAGCACGCCCTCGCTGTTCGCCACCAGCACCCGGCGCCGGGCGTCGCCGTAGGAGGCGGAGACCTGCGACACGGCGCCCCCCGCGGCGCGCGCCGCGTCGTCGGCCCGTCGGAGCAGCTCGATCTTGCGATCCTTGGACACCGTCTCGGGGGCGAGCGCGACCTCGTTGGGGCGCGGCGCGGACACCGGCTCGAGGGGAACCACGCGGGAGGCGCCGCCGGCACGTGCCACGGCGGCGGCGGCATCCGCTGCGGCCAGCAGGCCCGCCTCCGACAGGTCGGCGGTGTGGGCGTAGCCGGTGGTCTCGCCCACCACCACGCGCACGCCCGCCCCCCGGTCGCGTCCGGTGGAGAGCTCCTCGACCCGGCCGTCGTCGAGCACCGCGGCGGTCCCCCGACGGTCCTCGGCGAACACCTCGGCGAACTCGCCTCCACGTGCCAGGGCGGCCCCCAGGACGCGCTGGACGACGTCGGTCTCGATCAACGCCGCGTCGGCCACCGGACACTCCTCTCCCGACGGTACGGCTCCGCGCGACGAACCGTCGGGTCGGCCACCGGCGCCAGATTCAGTATCGTACCGCCGTGCCCCTCGACCCCGGCCGCAGCGCGCGGGCCACGTTGGTCGTCGGCGACGGGGACACCGCCGTCGCCTGGCGGTCCGGCGACGTCCACGTACTGGCCACGCCCCGGCTGGTGGCCCTGTGCGAGGAGGCGTGCTGCAGCGCGCTCGCCGGGGCGCTGCCCGCCGGCCACACCAGCGTCGGCGTGCGCGTCCAGTTCGACCACCTGGCCCCCGTGCGCGTGGGGTCGAGCGTCGACGCCGAGGCCACGCTCGAAAAGGTCGAGGGGCGACGCCTCACCTTCACCGTCTCGGCTACCGACGCCGCCGGCCTGGTCGGTGCCGGCCGGATGACCCGGGTCGTCGTCGAGGCGGACGCCTTCCTCGCCAAGGCGCGCTGAGCGCCGGGCCGGCGGTGGCCGAGGAGGAGACGCTCAGGCCGGTCGCCTGGACGTTCGGTGCCTTCGGCGGCTTCTGGGGCACGTGGGCGGTGGCCGCCGCCGACGTCCAGCATCGGTTGCACCTCTCCGACGGCGGCCTCGGGCTCATGCTCACCGGGTCGGTGGTGGCCGGCGGGGTGCTGGCCGCGGCGGTGGGGCAGGTGACCCATCGCGTGGGGACGGCGCGGGCCATGGCGACGGCGCTCGGCGCCTGGGGGCTGTGCGTGCTGGGGGCGGCGGTGGCACCGGGGGCCGCCGCCTTCTTCGCCGCCCTGGTGGCGGCGCTGGTGGTGGCCGGCACCGTGGACAGTGCCATGAACACGGCCGTGGCCATCGGCGCGCGGGGAGATCCCGCCACCATGGTCCGCTTCCACGCCCTGTTCAACGCGGGGGCGCTTGCCGGTGCCGCCCTCACCGGGATCCTGCTCGTGACCGGTTCCAGCTGGCAGCCCGCCTTCGCGGTCGAGGCGCTGGTGTGCCTCACGGTGGCGGTCGTGGCGCGACGCGCGCCGCTGCCGGGCGCACGACGGGGGCCGGGTGCGCCGGCGCACGGACAGCCGGCCCCGGGCGATGCCGCGCCCGGGCCACTGGGCTGGGGGGCGGTGCGCGCCCTGCACCTGCGGGCTCTGGCCGGCGTGTTCCTGGCCACGGCCCTGGTCGAAGGCGGGATCGACACCTGGGGGGTGCTCTACCTGCGGACCCGGCTCGGCGCGGGCGTGCTGCTCGGCGCCGGTGCCTACGCCACGGGACAGGCCATCGCCGTGGGGGTGCGCTGGTCCAGTGCCCGGCGGGTGGGACGAGCCGGCGCGCGCGCCGGCCTCGTCGTGGGGGCCGGCGTCGCCGCCGCGGGCCTGGCGCTGGAGGCGACCGCACCGTCCCCGGCGCCGGCCGGGCTGGGGCTGCTCGTGGCCATCGGGGGCATCGCGTTGTGCTGGCCGCTCGTCATGGCCGTGGTCTCGGCAGCCGGGGCCGTCCTCCACCCACGCGCGGCCGTCGGCGCGCCGGGCGGGGCGATCCCGGTCGTCGTGGGCACGTTCACCGCCATCGGCTATCTCGGCTGGGTGGCCGGCCCGGGCATCGTGGGCTGGGTCGCCGACGCCGCCGGCCTGCGCGCCGGATTCGCCCT
>Ga0187780_10001091_pt1 | contig 20416 bp, 11 predicted proteins | sample 1015_Q2_SP10_20__FD_132429 | JGI IMG/M metagenome (GOLD analysis project Ga0187780, IMG submission 132429) | Tropical peat soil microbial communities from peatlands in Department of Meta, Colombia - 1015_Q2_SP10_20_MG | ecosystem: Environmental > Terrestrial > Soil > Wetlands > Peat | place...
CTGCGGCGATTTGTTCGTGGAAAAGATCGTAGAGAAATTTCACGTGCGGATTGCCGACGGAACGAACGATATCGAAACCCTCGGCGGACTGCGTCAAGAAATATTTGGGATTTTCTTCGGGGTCGATGTTTTCGATGAGAAGTTCGATGTTGTTTTCCGCGGCGATATCGGCGCCGCGTTTGAGCGTCTCGGTGCAATGGGCGTGCATTTCGGCTTGCGAGAGACCGGCGACTTTATCGCCGGTTTGCATGATGAGCCGGGTGCATTCGAGCTCGCGCATGGTGGGGATGAATTCGCGTAAGGCCTTGAGAAATGCATCACGCACGCCGGGGTCCGCCAGAGGCAACCAGACGCCGGTGGTACCGTCGAATTCGAGTCCGAGTTCGCGCTTTTTGCGGCGGGCGTCGGCAAAATCCTGCTTTTTCCAATCTTTGAACTCTTCGACGAGTTCGACGGCGTGGTAACCGGCCTCAGCGGTTTTCTCGAGCCGCTGCGGGAACGGCAATTTGGTGTAGACGGTCCAGAGCATGACCGACAAGGAAAACGGCACTTTGTCTGATTCGGGAGCGGAAGATTCAGCAAGAGCACCGGCCGGGGACACTGGTGCGGCAGCGGAGAGAGCGGCGCCGGTGCAGACGCCTACGAATTCGCGGCGGCGCATGTTATGCACCGAGCAACTCGTTCCGGACGTTTTTCAAAACGTAGGCGGCGCGCTCGACGCCAACTTCTCCGGCAAGAATGGGATCTTCGTTTTCGATACTGAGAATGCCTTCGTAGCCGACGTCCATGTAAGCCTTGATGATGGATTTCCAGAGGCTGGCGCTGTGACCGTAACCGACGGCGCGAAACGTCTCCGAGGCCTGGTCAAGGTTAGCGGTTTCGAACGCGAAATTGAGGACGCCGTATTTGTTCACATTCTCGGGAAAGAAGACCGTGTCTTTCATGTGCGCATGAAAGATGGCGCCCTGCTTGCCGAGATAGTGAATGACTTCGATGGGATCGCAACCCTGCCAGAAGAGGTGGCTGAGGTCGTTGTTGGCGCCGATTTCTTCGCCGACGGCTTCGCGAAGTTTCATCAAAGTGCGCGGATTGTATACGACGAAGTTGGGATGCATCTCGAAAGCGAGGCGCCTGACGCCATGATCGCGGGCGTACTTTGCGGCTTCTTTCCAGTAGGGGATTACTTTTTCTTTCCATTGCCAGTCCTGGATGCGCGCAAACTCACCGGGCCAGCGGTAAGTCACCCAGTTCGGCTGGGTATCTTGAGGAGTGCCCCCGGGGCAGCCGGAAAAACCAACAATGACTTTTACTTCGAGCATTTCGGCTAGCAGGACGGTTTTGCGGAACGTATCGATGTCCTTCTTCGCGATGTTGGCATCGGGATGCAAAGGATTGCCGTGGCAACTGAGGGTGGCGACTCGAATGCCACGGTCTTCGAATTTTTTCTGCCAAGCTTTGGCCTTGGCGCGGTCCGCGATGAAGTCGTCGAGCGGGCAATGATGATTGTTAGGATAGCCGCCGGTGCCGATTTCGATGGCTTCGAGACCGAGGGCACTGACTTTATCGAGCATGGCGTCGAGCGAAAGATGCTCGTAGACGGGATCGAAGACGCCGATGGGGATTTTGCGCAGGTTGCCGGGAGGAGCGGGCTCAAGCGAACCAGCCGAATTGGCCAACGGGCCCGAAGACGAATGGAAGGTTGAGCTAGCGGGAACGGTGGCGGCAAGCAGTCCGCCGGAAGCAGCGAGAAACTGCCGGCGGTCAATGGCAGACTTCTTCCCGGATGTCTTCATGCGCGTCACCTCGGCAAACGCAGCGTGTAGATAGGCACCAAACCGCGGAATTATACGACGTGTGACGCGTAAACATATATCGAAAACCGTTTTAATGAAGAATATTCCTGTGCTTAACAAGGAGCGAACGAACGCGGATGAATGTCAGCGGGTCTTCAGTTCGGCGAGTGACGGGATGGAAACGGGAACGGTAAGGGCACGCTCAGGAAGGTGTTTCCCTCGTTTCAGGGCGTCGACAAACAGTTCGATGGCTTGCCCGGTGTTAGGGGGAACAAAGATGGTAGCAGCGAGCAAACGGCTTTTGACCCAAGCCTGGCCAGTGGCAGGCAAGCCGTCGCAACCAAGGTAGGGCAACTTCAGCCAGCGTTCGCGATCGGTCTCGTTGGGCAGCTCTTCGAAGGCTTTGCGGGCACCGATGGCCATGGAATCGTCTTGTGCGGCAACGAGGTCGATGGCGGCTTTGTGAGAAGTGGTGAGTTTCAGCCAGGAACGGACTGCCTTTTGCGAGCTTTCCTCGGTCCACTGGCCGCGGAGAAGGGTGAGGTGAGCGTTGAAAGGCTTGGTTTCCTGCATACCCGCAGTGCGTTCTTTGGCCGCAGAGTTTTCAGCCGGACCCTGGATGTAAAGCACATTGCCGCCGTGCGGCAGCAGCGCGGCGATCTGGCGTCCCTGAATCCGTCCGATCTCAAGATGATCGGAGGTAACCACGAACATGGGAGACGAAGAACTCCGAAGTTCGGTGATGTAGTTGGCGTCGCGATTGAGCACAGCCCAGCCAATCCCAGCACTGGCAGCGGCGCGGGCGACTTGCGGCAAAGCCGTGCCTCCGACGGGCTCAAAGAGGATGGCATCGGGACGCTCAGCTTCCGAGGATTGAATGACTTTCAGAAGCTGTGTGCTTTGGGTGATGGCATCATTGTCGGCATAGATAATCTGAACGTCGACGCCAAATTTTTGGGCGGCTTCCTCCGCGGATTTCGCCTGCTCGAGCTGGTAATCGTTCTCGTTCGTCGTGAGCGAGACAAGAAAGTGCAGCTTTTCCATGCGAATGGAACCCCTTGATGGCAACAGCCATTAGAATACTGCGTGCAAAGAGCCTAGAGGCATGAAACTCCAGGGACAGTTTCATGTCAGGAAATGCCCGCCGAAAAACGAGCATCAGAGTATTGCAAAGAACTTCTTGGGCCGAATCACTTTGATGGAGGCCTGGTCATCTCCATGGCCCAGATGGCCGCAGGGCGCATGTACATGGAGGCGCGATAATTGCCGGAAATGTCCCAGGCCTCGGGAGTGCGGAACCAATAGCCCTTCGTTTCGTAGCTGGTGTGATAGACGCCCCAAGCGGTGCGAAACGCCTCGTCCTTTAAGCCGTCTTGAAGCATCAGGGCCGCGAGAGCAAAGGTAGTGCCGGTCCAAACTTCTTCAATCTGCTCGTTGGTCTTGATGATGGTGCCATCGGAAGCGATGCCGTTGACGGCGCCCATGGAGCCGTCGGCAAATTTCAAAACGTTAAAATTGTAGATTTTTTTGAGTGAGCTGAGCTGCATGTCGCGAGGAACGAGATCACCGAGCCCAGTCATGTTGGCGTACCACTGTCCGGAGAGCTGGTCGGCCTGGATATTGTCGCGGTATTCGCTCTGGGTGTCGTAGCGGAAATACTCGCCATTCCACAGTTTCTTGATGTAGCTGGCCTGGGCGCGCGCGAAGAGATCGTGATACTTCGTGATGGCAGAGGAATCGCCGAGTTGCTTGGCGATTTCTTCGGCGGAGCGCAGAGCCGCGAGCCAAAGCCCCCCGGAATAGGCGCTTTCGCCGCGGACCACCCAGGTGTCGTAAGTTTGATCCGGATAGCCGCCGTTTTCGGGAATGCCGTCGCCGTCGGTGTCGTATTTGGCGAGATAGGCGAGGGATTCCTGGATGGCAGGCCATGTGTCGCGGAGGAGTTCCTTGTCTCTTGCGCCGGTCAGAATGAAATCGCGATAGACCATCAGGACAAACTTGGGGTTGAGGTCCTTCCAGCCATTGGTGTCCTGCCAACTAAACTGATTGATTTGCATGAATGGGTCTTCGTTGGGAACACCCAAGTCATGGGGAACTGCGCCTTTGGCTTTGCGAATCTTGAAGCTATTCGTCCCGGTTTGCTGGGATTTCCATTGCCAAATCATCTTTTCATTTGATTCTTGAGGAACCGTAGCGGCGAACGCGCGCATCACGTTTTTCTCAATGTCCGGCCAGAATTTGAGCAGGGGCATGGAGCCGTAGAAGCGCACGTCGAGGGTCTCGTAGAAAGGGTAGTCGTAGCACTCCATGAAGGAATACACGGGAGCGGCCTTCGCATCCGATCCGAGCGCGCGGCCCCAGAACGAGCCGCCGTCGGCCAGAACATAAAGCTCGTTAAAGAGCATGCCGCGATACCAGAGCGGCTTGGATTCGTCGTTCACATAGGGAGCTTGCCAGGCGTCGATGGCGTCGCTCCAAGCAGCGGCGTTCTTCAATCCATCGCGCGCAATGGCCCAGGAATTAAGGCCAGAAGCGCCATAAAATTCCGTGTAATGCCGATACCACTTGCGGCCGGCACCGAATTCAACGATGGGCATGTCCCAGGCAACGACCATGGGGACAACGCGTTTTTCGCCAGGCTCGAGCGTGAAGCGGACGGCGACCGCGGCAGCGAGCCGTTCGCCAGTGCTGGTCCACTTGTCGCCGCTGTTGGAGAGGCGGCCGTCTTTGCTGAAGGACTGCCAGACTTCTTTGCCATCTCCGCCAGGATCGAACGTCGCGAGATAGGTCAGCTCGACGCCGGGAGATTCGAGAGAAGCGACGGTCCATTGGCCGTCCCAAGCGTCTTGAACGGCGCCGATATGGTTGCGTTCGAAAATGATGCCCTTCATCGTGCCGGTTGAGCCGAGCAGCTCGCTGGCGGCGCGATTGTAGTTGCCTTCGTTAAGACTGTCGCTAAAATCTCGGGACGTCGTGCGAAACCAGCCGAGCATGTTCTCCCAGGAAAGAAGAACGGAAACCGTGACTCGCTTCCTCGTGGGATTTTCAGCATGCCAGCGGTAAACGGCGACCGGATAACTGGTTTCTTTGTAATTGTCCGGAAGAATGGGAGAGAACTGCTCCAGTACGACGTGAGCGGGAAATTTTTCGGAGCGATAGTCGAACCAGGACTTGGGATAGAGAGCGTAGTAATCGCCCTCTCCCACAGGATAATCCCATTTCCAGGCGTGCAGAGCGTTCGAACGCGGGTGGTATGCTGCTAGAACCTGGGCAAAGCCTTCCGCGTCGCCTTCCGCTTTTTGAAACATGGCGAACTGGTTCCCATCGATGGTTTGGTATTTGTGGACGCCGCCTTGAATGTGCCAACGAGCAAAGTCGCCGCGATAGGTCAGCGAGAACGTGCCAGCGCCAAAACCGCCAACGGGAGCGCCTTGCCAATAGCCATCGTCAATGTGGCTGGCCTCGAGAGAGGGCTTCTTGGTGCCGGGATGCTCTAGGGGGGCGCCGATGGGGCGCTTCCAGGCCGCCTTGGGGATCTCATCGCCACCCCGAGAAGGGGCCGGATACTGCAAGGTTAGGGCAAATAGAACGAACGGAATGGCCCTTCGCACGCGCATAAATCCTCCTCGACGTCAACAAAACCGGGCCATGGCACGACTTGGATGCACCGGGCCGAAATATAAAAAATCCTATAGAATATCCTTATTCTACGCAATCAAATTCTTGCTGCTGGTACAAAAAAGTGCGGCGAGAATTGGGGATTTAGCGGGTGCTCCAGCCTTCAAGGCTGCGGAGTCGGCCCTGCTGCGGGAGTTGCCGCAACAGGCTTGGCTCTGGCGGGCAGAGTGGGGCGGATTCGCTCGGCGGGCACGATTCCGGTGCCTTCGAGGACGGAATAAAACTGGTCTGCCGCAAGGTCGGTAAGCGTATCGGTCTTTCCGGAAGGCCAGTAGATTTCGACGCGGTCGATTTTAGTGGCAGCGCCCAAGCCAAAGTGCACGCGCAGGTCGCTTTGGGAAAGATAGCTGCCGCCGCTGTGAATTTCGTCGGTTTGAGTGATGCCGCTGGCGGTCAATTTGAGGCGCGCGCCAATCGCGAGGCGGTTGCTCTTCGTCCCAGCCAGTTCGAAACTGACCCAGTGGCGCCCGGGAACGCCATGGTTTCTTAAAATCATGGGCGCGCCGTCGAGCTCGCCAATAACCACGTCCATGTTGCCGTCATTGAAAAGGTCCGCGACGGCGAGGCCTCGCGAAACGTGCTTTTCCTGAAGCGCGGGGCCAGCCTGGTCGCTGGCGTCACAGAAATTCCCATCTTTTTGGTTCATACGAAGTTGCTTGGGTTCGCGGTAGGTGGCGCCGGAGGGAAGTGAATCCACCTGCGGGTAGACATGGCCGGTGACGGTAATGAGATCGAGCCAGCCATCGTTGTCCAAATCGACGAACGCCGTTCCCCATTTCACAAACGGCAGCGAGGGCAAGGCCACGCCGGAGGCATAGGAAACGTCCGTGAAATTCCAATTGCCGTCATTGCGGTAGAGCAGATCGTTTTCGTCGGAAAAATTGGTCACGTAGAGCGAAGGACGGCCCGTATGCAGATAATCGCCGACGGCAATGCCCATGGAGGCCTGCTCGGAGCCGTCTTCGCTGACGGCGGTGCCGGATTCCAGGCCAATATCGACAAATTTTCCGTTGCCAAGGTTTTTGTAGAGAAATTTCGGCGTGGAATCGTTGGCAACATAAATGTCGGGGCGTCCGGTATTGTTGAAGTCAGCCCAGATTACGCCGAGGCCGTAATAGCCGTTGGGATCGTCGACGCCGGCGGCTTTCGAAATGTCGGAGAAGGTTCCGTTGCCGTTATTGTGAAACAGCGAATCGCCTGCGCCTTTTAATCCGCGAGGGCCGCATTGCACGTCGATGCCACGATACTTGCAGTTGGGAGAGCTGCCGAAGCCGGGGAGATCATCGAGGTGGAAGTCGACGTAGTTGGTTACCATCAAGTCGAGAAAGCCGTCCCCATCGTAATCGCCGAACGAAGCACCCGTCGACCAGCGGCCGTCGGCAACGCCAGCTCTGGCGGTGACGTCGGTGAACGTGCCGTCGCCATTGTTGTGATAGAGGACGTTTCCGCCGAGGCAAGTCAGATAGAGATCGGGCCAGCCGTCGTTGTCGTAATCGCCGACGGCGCCACCCATCGCGAAGCAAGGAGAATTCAAACCGGACTTAGCGGTGACATCGGTGAAAGTCCCGTCGTGATTGTTGTGATAGAGCGCTCCAGAAGCTTTTTGGCCTTTGATGGCCATTTCGACGCTGGGGGCGTTGGTGAAATAGATGTCCGGCCAGCCGTCGCGATCGTAATCAAAGATAATCACGCCGCCACTCATGGATTCGATGATGTATTTCTTGGCAGGGTCGGACGTGTGCTTGAAAGTGATGCCGCTCTTTGCAGTGATGTCTTCAAGCTGCGGAATGGGGCGGCCGCTGCATTTGGCAGATTTGGCGCCGGACGGAGGAGGAGTTGGCACGGGGTGCCCTCCTTGGGCGCAGGCCAGATGCGCGCTCAAAGACAGAAGCAAGAGGGTTTTGGCGAGGCGTTTCCAGGTGAATGCGATCAAGGGGATTCCCGATAAGAGGATATCACGGGCGCTCGACCGGCTGAGCACAGTGCGCTCGCGCGACTTCGCTTTTAGTTGCTTGTACAGTTCCAGTTCGCGATCAGCGTCCGCGATGCGCGATTCCTTGCGATAAGCCGCCTGCAACTGGTAATGAACGCGTGATCGGGATGAAACACCAGAACTTGCCAAAACAATTCTATGGCGTCGTCGATTTTAGATTGCCACAGATAGCCAAATCCAAGGTTGAACTTGGAGTCAGAATCGATCGGCACCGGAGCGACTTCAGCTGCGGCAAAGATCGTCTGGCAGCGCGGCAATTCTCTAGAACAGTGATCGCAGGTGCTATAGCGCCCTGCCAAATTTCCCCCACGGGACTTGAATTTCTGGTTGACAAGTTGGAGTTGGTGCTATATAGCTATACGCCATTCGGACCTACAGCGGTAAACGGTGCAGCTTACCGGTCGAGGATTTCAGTTAGGGGTAGAGGCAGTTGGGCGACCGACGGCCTCGAATCGGAGGAGTCAATATGAGCAAGAAACATGGTTTGGGGTTCGGAATATTGATTTGTGCGCTGATTGCGCTGCTTTGCAGCGCGAATGCGGCGCGGAGCCAGGAAGTCACAGCAACAATCACCGGTACGGTCACGGATTCCTCGGGGGCGGCGCTGGCAGGCGCAACGGTGACGGCCAAAGACATGGATCGCGGAACGATGTGGCCCGCGACTACAAACGGCGAGGGAATCTACAGCATCCTGCGAATACCCGTAGGGACTTATAGTTTGAAGGTCGAAGCCAAGGGATTCCAGACCGCCGAGTATCCGCCGTTTACGTTGGTGTTGAATCAAGCGGCACGCATCGACGTGCAAATGAAAGTCGGCGCAGTCACTGAAACCGTGGAAGTCACCGGCGCGACTCCTCTACTGCAAACGGAAACCACGGAAGTCAGCAGCCTTGTTGATTCCCACACGATTACGACGCTGCCGTTGGCTGCGCGCAATTATATTCAGCTCTCGCTTCTCTCTCCCGGCACGACGACGGTTAATCCAAGCAGCCTCTCCCAACCGCAATTGATGACCAACACGGGCCGGCCGGACATCAACGGCAACCGAGAACAAGCCGTTGGCTTCCTCCTCGACGGAATTGTGAACCAGGAACCGAAGAACAACGAAGTTGCTTACATGCCCAACGTCGATGCCATTCAGGAATTCAACATTATTACGCAGAATCCTGGCGCGGACTTCGGCAATTACGCCGGCGGCGTCATCAGTGTCGGCATCAAGTCCGGCACTAACAGCTTCCACGGCGACGTCTTCGAGTTTCTGCGCAACGATTTCATGAATTCTAACTCCAAGTCATCCGCTTGGGCCACTGGCGTTGCCCAGGCAAAACCCAAGTTGCGATACAACATGTTCGGCGGCACGGCCGGGGGCCCCATTATTAAAGACAAGCTTTTCTTCTTCGGCGATTACCAGGGTATGCGCATTCCCACTTCTGGCCCCACCAACGCTCAGGTTCTCACTCAAAATGAACGAAACGGTGATTTTGGTGGCCTTTGTACCGACGCAGGCGGCACTTTCAACGCTTCGGGCGTCTGCAGCAATGCTTCTGGACAGCTCTATGACCCCACAAGCGTTCCGGCGCCGAAAAATGGCGTTCCTTACAATCCCACGCCAATCCCGTTCAACAATTTGGTCAATTACTATGGGGCCGCGTCGGAAAGCGCCGTTGCAAAAGCACTTTTCGGCGATACCAAGTACTATCCCCTCCCCACTAAGAATACGGCTGTCGGCAACAACATTACGTACAAGACCGGAAACAATTTCAATAGCGACCAGGGTGATCTCAGAATCGACTACAAAATATCCGATAAAGACAATATCTTTGGCCGCTACTCTAAAATGGACACAAGCCAATCCGTTCTTTCCGCTCAGCCCTTGCTTAATGCCGGTGCCGCCGAAGGCACAGACGAGCCTGGTTGGAGCACGTCCGAAAGCTGGAACCATTCTTTTAGCCCCAACCTTCTCAACGAGGCCCGCATCGGCGTCAACGTGTTCCGCTTCAATCAAAACCAAACTCCCTCCACGACCCTCGGGAATGTGGGGGAACAGCTTGGCATAGCTGGCTCAAACGTTCAGGCTCCCGGGTTGCCGCAGATCACGATTGCTGGAGGCGGTGGAGCTAGTGCTAGCCTTGGCCTGATCAACCTGTGGCAAATTTTCCGCGACACGGAAATTCAACTGGAAGATAACGTGGCCATATCCCGCGGGTTGCACACCTTCAAGATGGGGTTTCAGTTCATTCGCGAACGCAACAACTACATTTATCCCGGCAACGAGGGCGCACTCGGAAACATCAATATCAACAATCTCCTGACGACGCAGCCATGCACTCCGACCGCGGCGGCCCCCTGTCCGTCCGGTTCAAGCGTTGCTGACTTCTGGCTAGGCAGCACGGCTGGTGGCGGACATCGCGATACTGGTTCCACCACTTTGGAGAGGCTACGCGGCGACGTGATTGGCGGCTATTTCCAAGATACTTGGCGGTTGAAACCTTCGATCACTCTGAATCTTGGCGTTCGCTTCGAGGATCACACGCCCCTATATGAAGAGAACAACCGCGTAGTGAACTTCAACATCCTGACTGGCGCCATCGAAACGGTACAGCCGGGAGCTTCCGGATTCAGTGACCGTGCTCTGTATAACAACTACACGGGCCTGGGCGACTGGAATCCTCGCATTGGTATTGCCTGGACTCCCCGGTTCCTCGATGGCAAGACGGTTATCCGCGCGGCCTACGGCAGCTCTTCTTATCGGGAGGGCGGTGGCAACAACGAAGAACTGTCGTTGAACTTGCCCTACGGCAATGTGCTGTCCACTTATCCGACCGGCATCGGCGCTCTGGGCCAAGCATTCCCAGGCGCTCCGCCCAGTTGCGTCGGCTTCTCGTTCTCCTGCTACGTTGGCCAGCGGCTCCGGGTTTACGATCAGAACTTCCGGCCCGCCCTCATCCAGCAGTGGAACCTGACCGTCGAGCACCAATTCACCAACACCCTTACCCTTCAGCTCGGCTACGTCGGCCAGAAAGGTACACATCTGCTGAACTTTGAAGATTTGGCCCAGTGGGAACCTCTGGCGAAACAAGCAGACGGAACACTGGGAATCGCGCAGCCCGGTCAGGTGATTACCAACATCGTGCCCGGTCCGTACCTTGGCAGCCAGCTTCCAGGCGCCAATCCATCCAACAATTTGGGTTGGGCTGAGGCCGCTCCCTACTTGACAGGTGCCGGAACCAGCACGACCGCAGCTTTGGTGGGCACCAACATGTCCAATTCCAATCAGCGCTACGACGCGCTTCAGGCCGTCCTCAAGGAGCGCGGCTACAAAGGCTTGGACGGCCAACTTGCCTACACCTACTCCAAGTGCTTGAGCAATTCGCCCGGCTACTTCGGCACCGGCTGGGGCAGCACGCAGGCTCAGAGTTCCGGCGGTCAACCCGGCTGGGGGAATATTTATGATCCTGGAGCGTACTGGGGGCCCTGCTACTACGACGAAACCCACATCATTAGCGGCTACTTCACCTACGAACTCCCGGTTGGCCACGGCAAGCAGTTTGGCAGCGATGCGAGCCCGATATTGAACCAATTTATCGGCGGATGGGAGCTCAGCAGCATCATCAGCCTCCACAGTGGGAACGCCCTGACGCTCAACGAATTTGGTGGATGGGGTTCCTATCCCACGGCTTCCAATCCGGATCTCTCTGGTGGCATCGGCCCATACACTTTGAGCGATTTGCCCAACTGCAACGGCACGATAACCATTGCGGATCAATTTGTGCCGTACAACAGTAAGTTCGGCATTCCGGCACACATCCAGTGGTTCAATACCAGCAACATTTCCAACCCGGCTCCCAATACCTTCGGCACTTGCTCGGTTGGCAACGTCCGTGGTCCATGGCTAAAAACTCTGGACATGAGCATCCAGAAGACCTTCAGCATCATGGAGCATAAAACTCTAATGTTCCGCCTGGACGCCTTCAACGCCTTCAACAACTCCATCTGGACATTCAGTGGGGGTCCCGCCGGTGGCTCCTTTGATCAGGGTCAAGCCTCGAACGGCGTCAATTCGCAAGGTTCGCTCGGGTGGATCACCGGCACACAAGGTGCTAGACAGCTTCAGCTTTCTCTGAAGTTCATATTCTAGGTTTACACCTCAACACCCCATGGAAATGGCAGGTGCTTCGGCACCTGCCATTTCTTTTGTCCCGATGAATAACGGCGGTGCACTTAGATGTACAATTTGTTCATGGATCGGGTCTCTCATAAGCTGGCGCTGTGTTGCTGCGCGACTCTGCTCGCCTGCGGTCCTGCTTTGTCCCAAGCGCCCACGAAAAATCCGGCAGCCGCGGCGCAAGCTCCACTTCCCCCCCAGCGGGCCGTCGCGCTCGCGGAATCTGGGCACTGCGTCGAAGCTCTCCCGCTTCTCAAAAAGTCCATACGCCAGGTGACAGATCGCGACTTGAAAAAGCACATCGGCCTCCTTGGCTTGAACTGTGCTATGAGACACAATGCTGCCTCGGATGCTCTCGATTTTCTGGCGGTCCTGCAACGCGAATTCCCGCGCGATCCGGATGTGCTGTACGCCGCCGTCCATGCGTTCTCCGATCTCTCGCTCCGCGCCTCGCAGGATTTAGTGCGCGAGGCTCCTTTTTCCTATCAGGTCCACTTGTTAAATGGCGAGGCACTCGAAACACAGGGTAAACTTGCGGAAGCCGCTGCCGAATATCAGAAGATTCTGGACATCAATCCGATGCTGCCCGGCATACACGCCCGCTTGGGCCGCATCCTGCTTTCGGGCCAGCCCTCCCCGGATGCCGTAGCGCAGGCAAAGAAGGATTTTGAGGACGAGCTGGCGATCGATCCAAACAATGCCACCGCCGAGTATGTGCTCGGAGAGCTTGCCAAGGACGCCGACGATACGGCTACGGCAATTCAACATTATTCTCGCGCCACGAAGCTCGACACCAGCTTTGCTGAGGCCTTTCTGGGGCTCGGTTCTGTTTTGGTTGCCACCAAGCAATTTGCCGATGCCATTCCGCCGCTTGAGCGGTACGAAAAACTCGCTCCCGATAGTCCCAGCGGGCACTATCAGCTGGCTCTCGCCTATAGCGGCGTCGGACGCAAGGAGGACGCGAACCGCGAGGCAGCGCTGCAACGGGAAACTGCGAAAACGCTGGAGCAGGTCAAGCGGCGCGTGGCAGAAGGTCTTGAGCGCCAAAAACCTCCTCAGTGAAACGGCGCGCACGTCTGAATCTCATGCATCCAGCTCTCTTCAGCCGCCGGGATTTTGTTCGTTGGCTTACTAGTTCAGCCGCTGTGTCTGCGCTTCCTTCGTGGGGCATGCCATTCGACAAAGCTGGCTCCGCTTATCCTTTCTCAGAGGTGCTGCCAGCGAGTTCGGGCATTCATTTTGTTCACAGCAGCGGGAAATCGCCACAAAAATATCTTCCGGAGTCGACCGGAGCGGGCTGCGCCTTTTTTGACTACGACAACGACGGTTGGATGGACATTTATCTGGTGAACAGCGGGCCGTGTGATTTTTGGATGCCCACAGCGCCGCTGCGGAACGCGTTGTACCACAACAACCGCGACGGGACGTTCACGGACGTGACGGAGAAGGCGGGCGTGCGCGGCGGCGGATACGGGATGGGGGTGGCGGCGGGAGATTACGACGGCGACGGGTTTCAGGACCTATATGTCACCCAGTATGGCCGAAGCATCCTCTATCACAACAATGGCGACGGGACTTTCACCGATGTAACGGAAAAAGCTGGTGTTGCCGCTCCCGGTTGGGCCTCCAGCGCGGTCTGGTTCGACTACGACAACGACGGCCGGCTGGATCTTTTTGTATGCCGGTTCGTCGACTTCAGTAAGCCGAAACATCATGTTTGCAATGCGCCAAACGTGCCTGCTCTCGCGGGGCTGAATGAATATTGTTACCCCCGCATCTTCGATCCGATGCCTAGCTGGCTTTACCACAATAATGGGGACGGCACGTTTACGGACGTCAGCCGAAAGATGGGCATCACCGATAATCCCGGCAAATCTTGGGGCGTTGTCGCCACAGACATCAATAATGACGGCTTCCTCGATCTCTTTGTGGCCAACGACACGACTGCGAATTTCATTTTCGCCAATCGCGGCGGGAAGCGATTCGAGGAAATTGGTTTCACAGCAGGCGTCGCCTACGGCCCGGGAGGCAAAGCACGCTCGGGGATGGGTGTGGACTCAGCTGACTTCGATCAAGATGGGTGGATGGACCTGTTCGTCACAAATCTAGATCACGAGTTTTACGGGTTCTATAGAAACAAACACGATGAGTCATTCGAGGACGACGCTGCACCTGCCGGCATCGCCCGGGCCACCCAAATGATGAGTGGTTGGGGAGTCAAATTCTTTGACTTCGATAATGACGGCCTGATCGATCTATTTGTAGCCGACGGGCACCCGGATGATTTAATCGACAAAATAAATCCCGGGGTCAGCTACAGCGAGCCCCTTCTATTGTTTCGAAACACTGGCAACGGCTGGAAAAATATCAGCGGGGAAAGCGGCCCGCTTTTTTCTCGCCCACTTTCCGCACGTGGCCTAGCTCTTGGAGACTTTGACAACGACGGTGGCGTGGACGTGCTGATTTCGGTGAACGACGGTGCGCCGGTGCTGCTTCGCAACCATGTGGGCAGAGAAAACAACTGGCTGGGAGTGAAGCTAGTCGGGAAGAAGTCGAATCCGGATGCGATTGGGGCGCGGTTAACGTACCAGGCGGGAGACCTGAAGGGGAACCGGATGAAAGTCGGAGGCGGAAGCTACCTATCATCGCACGATCCGCGAATAGTGCTAGGGATTGGTAAGCGCGAGAAGATCGACTGGCTCGAAGTGAAATGGCCGCTATCAGGCGATGCGGCACAACGATTTGTCAATCTGCCGATCAATCGCTACATCACAATTGTGGAAGGAGAGGAGCAGTGGAGCCAGGTTGGAGAAAAGATAAGCCACAGAACGTGACGTCGCTTGCCCGGCGCCGTCGGCGCAAGTTGCGCTAAAATCGCACTTTAAGGTGATGCGTGTGAATGTGTTCAACCACACGGCCTTAAGCCTGAGTACGCCAAGGATCGCATCCCGATTTTGGTACGTGCTCGGAGGATCCTGCAGATGACGTCGCCGAGAAAAAGGCAAAGCCAAGCCAGCGAAAGCAAGGTTACCCTCAAGACGATCGCAGAATATCTCGGGTTAACGCCAGGAACCGTTTCGGCCGCACTGAACAATTCCCCTGCGGCACGCTCCATTCCGCAACACACCAAAAATCGCATCATTGAAGCGGCGCGAGCGCTGAATTACCGGCCGAATTTTTTCGCGCGCACTCTGCGGTTGCGAAGAACCTACACCATCGGCGTGATTGCGGAAGAAATCGGTGATGCCTACGGCGCGATGGTGATCAGCGGGATCGAAGAATACCTCCGCAAGAACGACTACTTTTTTCTGACGGTGATTCACCGGCACGACCCCAAACTTCTGCAAACGTACGCGCAGATGCTGCTGACGCGCGGAGTAGAAGGGTTCATCACGACCGATACATCGCTGGCCGAGAAATTGGCGCTGCCGACGGTGGCGGTCGCTGGACACAAACAGGTCGAGGGCGTCACGAATATCGTGCTGGATCACAAACGCGCGGCACAACTGGCGCTGGGGCACTTGCAGGAACTCGGTCACGAGCGGATCGCGTTTATCAAAGGACAGACGCTGAGTTCGGACTCCACAGTGCGCTGGAATGCGATCTGCGAAGTGGCGCAAGAACTGAATATTTGCATTCGCCCCGAACTGACGATCCAACTGGAAGGCATGGATTCGACGCCAGCGATTGGATATCCCTTCGCAAAAGAACTGCTGGCCCGGAAACACCCGTTTACCGCGCTTTTCGCCTATAACGACATTTCAGCGATTGGTTCCCTGTGGGCTTTTCGTGAAGCGGGGCGGCGCGTCCCGGAGGATATTTCGATCGTCGGTTTCGACGATATTCCCGGAGCGGCCTACGCAAATCCGGGGTTGACCACGGTTCGCCAGCCGCTCGTGAAGATGGGGCAGATCGCTGCACAAACCGTGGTGGACTTGATCGAAGGCCGCGGCGAGTATGTGTCAGAAATTGCCATCGAGCCGGAATTTGTAGTGCGCGAGTCGACCTGCAGGGTGCGGGCGAGCTAGCCAGCGCATATTCTAGCCTGTGGGTTCCCACTTCCCGGCGCCTTCAACGACTGTAATGTAGCGATCGATGGGCAGATCGATAAAGCGCTCCACGGCCCCGCTTGACTGAGGCCATTTTATTTCCAGCCAATCCAGCTGTCGTCGGTTCCCGATTCCCAGCACGACGCGCGGATCGTGTGCGGACAGGAAGCTCCCGCCACCGACCTTCATGCGGCTGCGTTTTAGGTCGCCAGACTGGTAAGAGAGGCGGGCGCCGACGGCGTCACGATTGCATTTGCGGCCAACCAGGCGAACGCCAAGCCAGTGTTTGTCCCTGGCGGAGTTGTTGCGCAGGAGGACGAGAGCAGCATCGTTCACCGATATGAGAATGTCGGTTGCGCCGTCGTTGTCGAAATCACCGATGGCCAGACCGCGGCCGGCAAATGATTTAGCAAACACAGGACCACTCTGAGCGCCAACGTCCTTGAAGGATTTACCTTCATTGTGGAAAAGGAGGAGCGGCTCTCTATAGGTGACCTGGTGGGAAAGCTGCTCGACGAGATCATCAGGAAAGCCATTCGTGATCATGAGATCGAGGTCACCATCGTTATCGTAATCGAAAAATTTCAGCCCCCAGCCGATCATCCAGCGTGTTGACATCCCTATGCCCAGGGGCATGGAAACATCGTCAAAGGTTTCGTCGCGGTTGTTTTGATACAACGAAAAGATCTCCTCATCAATGTTGGCGACGAAAAGATCCTTCCAACCATCCTGATTGAAATCGGCAGAATCAACACCCATGCGGGAGCGTGCGCGGCCATCGGCGCTGTAGGCGACATCCGCGGCCAAACCAATTTCCTCAAAACGGCCGCCGCGATTCGCGAAGAGAAAGTTTGCCACAGTGTCGTTGGCTACAAAGAGATCCACCCAGCCATCATTATTGATGTCCGTGGCCACAACACCCCAGGCTTTACCGAGGTGGGCGGCAATTCCGGTTTCGCGACTGACATCTGTGAAAGTGCCGTCGCCGTTGTTATGGAAGAGCCAGCTCGGGCGAGGCTTGAAAATGCGGGGAATACAATAATGATGCGTGCCGTCCGCGTCGACGCCGCAGCTCATAGACTTGTTGAACTCGGCGAACTGGCAAACGAAAAGATCGAGCCGGCCATCGTTGTCGTAATCAAACCATACGGCGCTGGAATTCCAGCCGGGAGCGGCAACGCCAGCTTTGTCAGTGATGTCCGTGAAGGTGCCGTCTCCATTGTTGTGGTAAAGGATGTTGCGGCCGTATTGCGTGACATAAAGGTCTGGAAGGCCATCCCCATCGTAATCGCCGACGGCTACACCCATGCCATAACCGCCGCCGGGGACTCGCGCCTTTTCCGTGACGTCGGTAAACGTACCGTCGCGGTTGTTACGGTAGAGCGCGTTTCGAATTGGGCGAGGCGGGTCGTAAAAATCGCATTTCCCGCTGTTGACCAAGTAAATGTCCATCCAGCCATCATTGTCGTAATCAAGAAAGGCGCAGCCTGCGCCGCTGGTTTCAGGCAGAAACTTTTCGGAGGATTTTCCAGCCGTGTGGACCCAGCGGATGCCGCTTCTTTCCGGAGCGATTTCTTCGAATGTTGGAGTCGCAGCAGAACCGGCGGGCAGGTAGGGGAGAAAAGGTTGAGCGAACGCGCCGCCTAAAAAAGAAAGTCCTCGCAGAAAGCTGCGGCGGGAAAAAGGAAGACGCTGCTGTGGTGAAAATACCGGAGGCGTTCGCCGCATGGTAGGGAGCACAATAGCATGATCGCAAGTGCGGGCCGAAACACGGTGAAAGAGTTTTTATGAGTTCTTAGCTAACGGCTGGATGGGAGTCGGCTCTTCCCCGGGTGAAATCGCGAGGAAATCGTTTGTGCTAAGGTTAGAGGCGATTCAGGTTCCTGCCCCTGGAGACTCGCTTTGCAGGCGAATACTCTAAAAAGAACACTGTTTTGGGTCTGCGCAGCTTTCTTTGTATTGGTTTCTTGCGGAGGCGCAGTTTCTTCGCAAGGATCCCCGCAGGGCATACCCACGAATTTCGACCAGTTAGCAAAATCCGCAGCGGCTGCCAAAGAAGCGGGAAGAATCGAGGAAGCCATTCAAGAATACAAGCGGGCGCTGGAGATTCGTACGGATTGGAGCGAAGGCTGGTGGTATCTGGGAACGATGGAATACGATGCCGACCACTACGCGGAGGCGATTCCCGCATTTCAAAAATTGGTGCAACTTTCACCTGGCATGGCGGCGGGATGGGACTTTCTGGGGCTGTGCGAGTTCGAAACAAGAGAATACGGAAATTCGCTGGAACATCTAAGAAAGGCGCAGAGTTTAGGGGAAACCGACGATCCGCAAATTACGCGGGTCTCCCGATACCACCTGGCACTGTTGCTGATTCGCGGCGGTGAGTTCGAGAATGCGACGAGTTTGCTTGCCGAAACGTTTGGACAGGGAACGATTTCGCCTCAAGTGAAGACCGCGCTTGGTCTTGCATTGTTGCGCGTGCCGCTTCTGCCTGAAGAGATTGATCCCTCGCATGACGCATTGCTTCGCGCGGGCGGCGAGATTGCCGCCAACTTGGTGGAGGGGCATCTGGCAAAGGCGCTTGAGGGATTTCAAGCTCTCATTGCGAATTATTCAAAGATTCCTTATGTGCGGTTCGCATATAGCAAGGCGTTGGCTGAGGCGGGAAAAGCGAATGAAGCCCTGCAGCAAGCGCAAGAGGAGTTGCGGTTATCGCCCGCGAGTGCGCTGCCCCGGATCGAGATTAGTCAAGTCCAGCTTGTGCTCAATCATTCCCAAGGGGCACTTTCCGCTGCAAAAGAAGCTGTGCGATTAGATCCGAATTCTCCGGTAGCACGCTTAGCGCTGGGGAAGCTTGGGAAGCAGCAGGGGAAGAAGATAAAGCCGCCCGGGAGTTTGAAACTGCCAAGAGACTGCCCGTAGAAGAGTTTGTGCCGGATGACAGAATTATTCAGATGTATGCGCTTCGTAGGAGTGCGGCCAGGCAGAAGAGCACCCAAACTGCTGGCGGGCCAGCAAGTAAATCCTCGGAGCCTTTCGAGCAGCTTGCTCGAGATGCGGCGGAAGCACAGAGATCAGGAAATGCCGGGTTCGCAATCGAAAACTATAAGAAGGCTCTGCAGTTTCGCCCCGATTGGGACGATGGACGGTGGAACCTAGCGATGCTGTGTTATTCGGAGGCGCGCTACCCGGAAGCCATCGAAGAGCTGAAGAACTTCCTGGCACGGAATCCGAATTTCGGAACAGCCTGGGCAGTGATGGGACTAAGTGAATATGACACGCAAGACTACAAGAATGCGCTGATTCATTTGGAGCGAGGAGAGGAACTCGGATTTGGTGGCGCTCCAGAATCCATACGGACCGCACGGTATCACCTAGCCGTCCTGTTGAACCAAGATGGACAATTTGAACGAGCTGCGCAGGTTCTGACACCCGAAACAGTTTCAAGTACACCCACAAAAGAAATTCAAACCGTTCTCGGATTGGCGCTGTTACGGATGCCAGTGTTGCCCGCGCAAGTCGAGCCGGCAAAGAGTTCGCTGGTTCAGGCGGCGGGAGGAATTTTCGTACTGCTCCAAGGGAGTAAGTACGACTTGGCGTTTCCGAAATTTGAAGTACTGCTGAAAGAATTTCCCGTCACGCCGTTTCTGCACTACGCCTACGGAACGGCTCTCATTGCCCTCTCGCAATATGATGAGGCGGAGAAGCAGATGCGCGAGGAAACAAAGATATCCCCGAACAGCGAGCTTCCCTACATCCGGCTAGCCTCGATGGCGCTCAAGAGGCATCAGCCTGCGGAAGCCTTGCCTTTGGCGCAACGCGCCGTGCAACTCGCCGAGAGCTCTGCGGAAGGACACTATCTACTGGGCCGGGCCTCACTCGAGCTGGGGAAAGAAGAAGATGCCATTCGCCAATTGGAAATTGCCAGCCGATTGGAGCCGGGAAGCCCAGAAGTGCATTTTAATCTTGCCAAGGCATATGCGCGGGCCAAGCTGATGGATAAGGCCGAGCAGGAAAGGGCCACTTTTGTCCGTTTGAATGCACTGGCTGAGCAGCGAAGGAGTCAGTCCGGCAATCAGGCTTATGGGGCGCATAATGCCACTGACTATTCTGCGCCGCGGCAAGATAGCGAGAAGCCTGCGCAACCGCAACGTCCTGAATGGTAGACCGGCGGCCGCAAACTTGAATTGACTGGAGCAGCGCTTCGGGAAAAACTGTACGCTCGGATCTCGACATGGAGCGCTTTGGCCCACGCCGCAACCTTTTCGTTTTCTGTGGAATCTACTTTCTTGTTTGGTCCTTACTCGCTACGGTGGCTTGCCTTCCCTTGCGTGCGCAGCTTTCCACGGACGACCACCTCGCAGAGCCCGGTTGGTGGCCACGGCGAACGCCGCCATCGCGCGATGAATTTGTCGGTACCACGACCTGCGCGAAATGCCACGCGAAGATTGCCGCGACGCAAGTCGCGACGCCTATGGCAAACACGCTGATTCGAGCGGAAGCCGCAGGCGATCTTCAGTCGCGAAACGACTTGCTGTTCCGGAACAAAAACTACGAATACAAAATTAATGTGAACGGGGGAAAGGCAGAGCTCACGGTGACGGATGGGAAGCGGACGCTCGCGGACACGTTGGCATGGGCGTTCGGAACAGGCAAAGTCGGCCAGTCCTATCTTTTCTTGCGCGATGGAAATTACTTGGAAAGCCGGGTCACGTATTTCAGTACGCTCAACAAC
>Ga0187780_10001092_pt1 | contig 20404 bp, 22 predicted proteins | sample 1015_Q2_SP10_20__FD_132429 | JGI IMG/M metagenome (GOLD analysis project Ga0187780, IMG submission 132429) | Tropical peat soil microbial communities from peatlands in Department of Meta, Colombia - 1015_Q2_SP10_20_MG | ecosystem: Environmental > Terrestrial > Soil > Wetlands > Peat | place...
AAAGCCCGGAAAAGCTTTCAACCACGCCGACCAGAAGCCCGCCGAGCAACGCGCCGATCACCGACCCCATGCCACCAAGGACAACGATGGTGAAGGCGACGAGCACGAACGCGTCACCAACCGTCGGGTTGACGTAATAGGTCGGGATCAGCAAGCAGGCGGCGATCGCCACACAGGCGGTGCCAAGCCCAAATGTCAGGGCATAGATATGCCCGACATCGATCCCGGCCAATTGCGCGCCCAGCTTCTCCTTGGCCACAGCACGAATGGCCTTGCCGGTATCGGTGAGGCTCATGAAAGCCCACAGCACCAGCGCCACGACAAACACCGCGACAAATCCGACCACCCGCGGAATGGCAAGAAACGTGAAACCAAGGTCGAGGGTCTTAAACGCGTAAGGCAGGTCGATGGTGCGCGTGTCGGCGCGGAACGCGTACAGCAAGACATTCTCGATGATGATCGCGATACCGAGCGTCACCAGCAGCATATTGCGATCATCGCCATGCGAAACCGGACCGATGACGAAGCGTTGCAAGCCATAACCGAAGGCAAAAAACAGCGGCGCCAGCAGAAAGATCGCCACATAAGGATCAAGGCCCAGCAGGCGAAAGGCAAAGAACGCGGCGAACATCGCGGCGCTAAGCAGCGCACCATGCGCGAAATTGATGATGTGCAAGACGCCGTAGATAAGCGTCAGCCCAAGGGCCACCAACGCATAGACCGCCCCGGTCATCAGGCCATTGACAACGGCGGGAATGAGGATCGCGGATGTGAACACGGTAACGCCCGGGACTGCCGCCGCGGAGGGTCTTCGCCCCCCGCGACGTGGTGAGATCGGCGTCAGGCCGGCATCGGGAAAACCGGCTTGGTCTGCGCATATTTTGCCGGCAGCACGACCTTGATGTCGTTGTCGAGAACCTGCGTGTTCACCGGCGCGGCACCCTCGTTCTGGCCATTGACGAACTTGGTTGGGCCGTAAGGCATGACATGACCGGAGAACGTCGACGACGCGAGCGCCTCGGTGAGCTTGGCGCGATCGGCGGTACCCGCGCGCTGGAGCGCGTCAGCAACCAGCAGGACGCAGGAATAGTTCATGTAGACTTCATAGGTGTAGAACTGGCCCTTGCCTTCGACCTTTTTCTTCAGCTCGATCGCTTTCGGATTCTTCGGGTCAAACCAGTGATTGCAGTCCATGATGTATTTTGCGGCGTCCGGGAACTCCTTGACGAACTTGTAAGACGATGCGGCACCGCCGAGCACCGAATAGATGCCTTTCGGCTTGACATGCTGCTGCTGCATCGTGCGGGCGAGCAGGACATACTCGTTGTAGTAATTGGCCGGGATCACGAGGTCCGGGTTCTGCGTCTTGATCTTCAACACGACGTTGTTGAAATCGCGCGTCGGCGTCGGATGCGGGATGGTCTCGAGAATCTGGAAGCCGTGCGTTGGGAGCTGCGCATTCAGCAACTTTGCAAGGCCCGAACCGAACAGCGAATCCTCATGCACGATCATCACGGTCTTTGCCGGCTTGCCGGCGGCATCGTTGATCGCGACGAGGTTCTCGATCGCAGTCTTCGAAATCGTGCCGAACCCCGGGCCGAAGCGGAACGTGTTTTTGAGGCCGCGCGTCACGATGGCGTCGGCGACGCCGACGTCGACCACGTAAGGTAATTCATAGCGTGCCGCCGCCTGGCTCACGGCAAGGCAGACCGCTGAGGCGTAACCGCCGACAATGCAGGCGACGTTAGCCGAATTCATCTTCTCGACTTCGGCAGTGCCGCCTTCCGGGCTCGATTGCGCGTCGCCGAGCATCGCATCGATCTTGCCCAATCCTTTGATGCCGCCGGCTGCATTGATCTCCTCGATCGCCATCGTCGCGCCGAGGCGCCCTTGCGTGCCCGAATAAGACAGCGCACCGCTGACCGGATGCAGCACACCGAGCTTCACGCCGGCGCCTTGCGCGGCCAGCACGGCTGGCATGGCAATGGTCCCGGTTGCCGCTGCTGCGGTACCGAGGGCAGTGGTCGTAAGAAATTGTCGGCGGCTGAACTCCACTTTGCGTTTCGACATGATCACGTCCCCATGGTTTTGTGGCAAATACCTGACTTTCCGACACGCTCAGTTCGATAACCTGCCATTGCGCTTGCGCGATTTGCGCACCACCGGCGACCAGCCTCTGGCCGCCGTGCCGGACCGCACGAGATCAAACTCGAGGGCGTAGCGGTCGGGCCGATAAAGCGCATGCAGGTGCTCGACGGCGCGGCCGGCCTGATCGAAGACGACGCGCACCAACTCAATCAGCGGCGATCCGGTGTGCACGCCAAGCGCGTCGGCGACCGCAGGCGTCGCCAGTCCCGCACTAATGCGCTGCCGCGCCTGCTCGGCCTTGACGCCGGCACGCTCCAGCAGCTCGAGCAGCGGTCGCGTCGCCAGCTCCTGCTTGGTAAAAGTGACCGAGACACGCTCGGGCACATGGGTGGTGAGATAAGAAAACGGCACACCGTCGACCGAACGGACGCGCACCGAGCGTTGCAATAGCTCATCCGGCGCAGCGCCGAGCGCCTGGGCGACAGCGCCTTCGGCGGGGACGTAATCGAATGCCAGCAATTTCACTGCCGTGCGGCGGCCCATGTCGGCGAGGTTGGCGAGCACACCGGAGATATCCGCGGTCATCGGTGCCGGCGACGGCCGATAGATGACGTGTGTGCCGGCGCTCCTGCGCCGTTCGATCAGCCGTTCGCGCGCGAGTTCACCGAGCGCACGCCGCACGGTCACGCGCGACACGCCATGCACTTCAGCGAGTTCATTTTCGGTCGGCAATCGGGCGCCAAAGGGAGCGGTGCCGCTAACGATGCGGTCCCGCAGGACCAAATAGACCTGCTTGGCCTTCGCCTCCCCGAGCCAATCGCGCAACGCGCCTGCTCCTTCCCGCAACGCCTCTGTCGGGCGCTTTACTTGGTATTTTTTAGCATACATTATCGCTCAGTCGCGACAAGTCCGCCGAGCGTGGTGCGCCTGCGCATGAGCGAGCCCCTGACCCTGATCGACAAAGTGTGGACGGCACACGAGATCACGCGCCGGGACGACGGCGCGGCCTTGCTGTGGGTCGACCGGCATTACGTGCACGAAGGTTCATTCCACGCCTTCAGCCAGATGAAGGCGCGCGGCCGCAAGGCTGCCGAGCCGGAGCTAACCTTTGCGGTGACCGATCATTACGTGCCGACACGCGGGCGAGACCACGCGATCGCCAATCCCGAGATCGCCGCGATGGTGCGCAATCTCGAGACCAATACTGCCGAGAACGGCATCACATTGTTCGGCCTGAATGATCCGCGTCAGGGCATTGTGCACGTCGTCGGTCCTGAACAAGGTCTGACCCTCCCCGGCCTGCTGGTCGTCTGCGGCGACAGCCACACCTCCACGCATGGTGCTATTGGTGCCTATGCCTTCGGCATTGGCGCGTCTGAGGTCGCGCATGTGCTGATGACGCAAACCATCTGGCAGAAGAAGCCAAAGCGCATGCGCATCACGGTCGATGGCAAAGCCGCAACGGGCATCGCCGGCAAGGACATTGCCCTTGCCATCATTGCCCACATCCATGCCGATGGCGCGCAGGGTCACGCCGTCGAATTTGCCGGCAGCGCCATCCGCACCTTGTCGATGGAAGGCCGGCTGACGCTGTGCAACATGTCGATCGAGGCCGGCGGCCGCTGCGGTATGGTTGCGCCGGATTCGACGACGTTCTCGTACCTCAAAGACCGCCCTTACGCACCGAAAGGCACGGCTTTCGATGAGGCCGTTGCGGCCTGGTCAGCGCTCGTGACTGATCCGGGCGCGCAATTCGACTGTGAGGTGAGCCTCGATGCCTCGGCGATCGCGCCGATCGTCACATGGGGCACGACGCCGGACGACGCCTTACCGATTGACGGCCGAGTGCCCGATCCGGCGCGCGAGACCGATGCCGCCCGCGCCCAATATTTGCGCGAGGCGCTCGATTATATGGGCATTTCGCCGGGCAAGAAGTTGACCGACATCGCCGTCGACCGCGTCTTTATCGGCTCCTGCACCAACTCCCGTATCGAGGATCTCCGCGCCGCGGCGGCCGTGCTCGCCGGCCGCACCGCAAAGGTCCCCGGCCTCGTCTCGCCGGGCTCCTCAGCGGTGAAGCGGCAGGCCGAGGAAGAAGGGCTGGACAAGATTTTCCGTCAGGCGGGGCTCGAATGGGCCGATTCCGGCTGTTCGATGTGTGTCGGCATCAACGGCGATCTGGTGCCACCGGGCGAGCGTTGCGCATCCACCACAAACCGCAATTTCCGCGGTCGGCAGGGCCCCGGTGCGCGCACGCATCTGATGTCGCCGGCGATGGTCGCGGCGGCTGCGGTGACCGGCCACCTTGCCGACGTGCGGCCGCTGCTTGCTGGACGAACTGTGTGAGGGCGCGCCAATGACAAAAACAATTCCATCCGTGTTCCGCATTGTTGCGATTGCGTTGGCGCTACTGGTGTGCACGCAAGCCACACGCGCCGAAGGTTATCCGGATCACACGATCAAGCTGATCGTCGGCGCACCGCCGGGGGGCACGACCGACACGATTGCCCGCGCCATCGCCGTACCGATGGCCGCGGCGTTGCAACAGAGTGTCGTCGTCGAGAACAAGCCGGGCGCCGGCGGCAATATTGCCGCGGAAACCGTCGCGAAGTCCGCACCCGACGGCTATACCTTGCTGGTCAGCTTCAGCAGCCACACGATCAACGCATCGCTCTATCCAAAGCTGCCGTACGACCCCGCGGCGGATTTCACCGCGATCACCAAAGTGGCGACCGTGCCCAGCCTTCTGGTAGGCAATCCGAAATTGCCGGCCAAGGACCTCAAGGCCTTAATCGAACTGGCCAAAGCCCAGCCCGACAAGCTGACGATCGGCATCGGCGGCATCGGCTCGTCGCTGCATCTGGCGGGCGAGAAGCTCAAGCTCATGACCGGTGTTCACCTTCTCAACGTGCCCTACAAGGGCACCGCCCCCGCCCTCACCGACGTGCTGGGCGGGCAGGTCGATCTGATGTTCATCAGTCTGGTGACCGGCGCGGCGCAAGTGCGTGCCGGTAATTTACGCGCCTACGGCGTGACGACGGCGACGCGATTGCCGTCTTTTCCGGATCTGCCGGCGATCGCGGAAGTCGTACCCGGATTTGAATCAACGGCATGGTTCGGTGTTTTCGGCCCGGCGAAGCTGCCGGGCGTGATCACCGACAAGCTCAACGCGGTCATCGTCGCCGGATTGTCCGATCCGGCGATGCGCAAGCGGCTGGAAACGGAAGGTGCCACCCCGGTCGGCGATACGCCGGCGACGTTTGCGGCTTTTGTCCGCGACGACATCAAGCGCTGGGCACCGATCGTGAAGGCGTCGGGTGCGACGGCAAACTGACGGGGCGATGATGGAAAAATTCACCCGCCTGACCGCCAGCGCCTGTCCGCTGCCTTGGCCGAATCTCAACACCGACCAGATACTGCCGGCGCGCTATCTCAAATGGCCGCGCGCCAGGGGATTGGGCAAGGTTCTGTTCCAGGACTTACGGTTCGACGCCAGCGGCGCCGCGCGCGCTGATTTTCCCTTGAATCAGCCGGCCTATCGCGACGCCAAAATCCTGATCGCAGGACGCAATTTCGGCGGCGGGTCGTCGCGCGAAGCAGCCGTCTATGCCCTGTTCGATTACGGCATCCGCTGTGTCATCGCGCCGTCGTTCGGCGACATCTTCGCGCAGAATGCGGTCAAGAACGGGCTTTTGACCGCGATGGTCCCCGCAGGGGTCGAGACCGAGCTTGCCGAGGCGGTTGCTGCGGATCCCGCCGCAGGATTGACCGTCGATCTTGAGCAACAGGACATTTGCCTCGGCGGACGCAGCTACCGCTTCGTCATCGATCCAGTGAGCCGCAATCAGCTGCTCAACGGCTGGGACGATGTTGACCTGACCGAGCACCACCATACGGACATCCTGGCATTCAAAAGCAAAGACCAACAGCGCCGGCCTTGGGCTTGGCCCCGCGCCAACGGCAAATGAGCCGCGCGTTCCATAATCGACCTTATTGCGTGCGGACACTCGTGAATTCCCTGGTAACAGGGAAAAGAACAGGGAATTTTCTCAACTCGACCGACCTTGAGCCTTTTTCTGCGGCATATATCTCAACTAATTCAGCGCCTTGCTCTTGAATTCCCTGCGTAACAGAACAGGGAATTCTTTTTGAAGAGCAGGGAATTGTACAATCGCCAATAGGGACTGCATTGAACCGCGTTCGACCCGAGTTTAATTGCGGCTGTTCTATAGGAAGCAACCGATGGCCGATGTTGAAAAGCCGCGTTCCGAGCCCGAGATTATCGAGCCTGGTCGCGAAGCCCAAGGCAAACCAAGAGTGAGAGCGTTCGCTGATACGTACGGCACTGAGCGCATTTACGTAGTGAGACCTAGCCCGCTGGGAGCCATCCTAATCACTCTAATAACGGCCATCCTGACGGCTGTGTTATTGGTTCTTCTGTTCGGCACATTTTTGTTCCTCGCACCCTTCCTTATCCTATTCGTCGCTGCGGTCATCATTATTGGGCTTTTGCGCGTATTTTTCTCAGCGGGGTAACGTCGGTTGGACACGACAACGATGCGACGTTGATTGACGCGATCTAATATGCTTTTGCCCAGACACCAGGCTGCAAGCGTGCGTACACCATTGGCGCGCATGTTACCGAGGGTCATCGGGGTAGGACGACGCTGCCTTTTCGAAGAAAAGGGTTTAGGCCACAGACAAAGTGAGAACGCTCTTGGTGAGCGTTACGATAGCGGGAACACGGCCAACACGATATTATTGTTTTTAGTTTTGTAGCGTTGGAGTTCACTCATGGCGCCCCGCCCCTATTGGAAGGGCTATTTGAAGCTCTCCCTGGTTTCATGTCCCATCGCACTATTTCCGGCGACATCGGAGCGCGAGAAGATTCGCTTCAACCAGCTCAATAAAAAGACCGGCAACCGTATCAGGTATCTCAAGGTCGACGCCGAGACCGGTGACGAAGTCGACGCTGACAACATCATCAAGGGCTATGAGGTCGCTAAAGGCGAATATATCGAGCTCGAACCCGACGAGCTTGAGGCGATCGCACTTGAAAGTAAGCGCGTCATCGAGATCGATGAATTCGTGCCGCGGGCTGAAATCGACGACCTTTACTTCAACAATCCTTATTACATCGTGCCGGACGGCGAGGTTGGCGCGCAGGCCTTTGCCGTTATTCGCGAAGCGATCAAGCAGGAGGGCATGGTCGCCATCGGCACGGTGATGTTCACATCACGCGAACACATCTTTGCGCTTGAGGCGCGCGGCAAGGGCATGGTGGGGGTGACGCTCCGCTATCCCTACGAACTGCGCAAGGAAGCTGAGTATTTCGGCGATATCCCGGATGAAAAAGTGCCGAAGGATATGCTCGACCTGGCAACACACATCGTCGAGACAAAGGCGGCCCATTTCGAGCCAGACAAATTCAAAGACCACTATGAAAATGCCTTGATGGAGTTGCTGAGGAAGAAACAGTCCGGCCAGAAGGTCGCCCGGGTCGCCGGTCGCGCCAGCCCGAAGGTCATCAACCTGATGGACGCGCTGCGCCAAAGCGTCAAAGGGAAAAAGGGTGCGGTGTCAAAACGCGGCCGCAAGCGCATAGCGGGACAGACAGAGATGCTCTTTTCAATCCAGGGAAAGAAGGCTTCCCAAACGGCATCGAAGAAGCCAGCGCGAGCTAACCCGCGGAGGAAGTCAGCAGGCTAGCGTGACGGGGCCTCCTTAAAGGCGGGCATCGGTGAAGGCTCGCGGAGTCTGTCCTGAGCTAAAGCGGACCGCCCGTTGGGGATTTTTCCTTTAGGCGTCGGTATCCGTCCGATCAATGCCCGTTGGGCGTACGAGAGGTTCTTTTTAAATCGCCCTTTTTGACGCCGGCTTCGGGGAAAATCCACATCGCCACCACCATGAAGGCTGCCGTGACCATGATGTAGGTCGAGAAGTCCGGGCGAACCGGCGAACCGCGCCAATAGGCAAGAATGGCGGCGACCATCAGAAAGACAACCGACAGAGCCGCTTTAACGTCATTTGGCATGGCAACCCTCACTTGCAAACACGCGGCGCCAGAACGCCGCGTGGTCGTCTCATCTCAGTGCGCACCAATCGGCGCCGCCGCTGCTTCATCTGGACGGCGGGGATGGCCGCGCAGATTCCTCTTAAGGAACCGCGTGTCATAGCCGTTGAGCAGCGTACCGATCAGTCCGCGATCAAGGTCAGACGTGCCGAACAGCCAATCGGCGATTGGGAATGTTAGATTCATGTTTGTCTCCATCATCAGCCGCGCATTGTGGTGCGCGGTGTGATGACGGCGCAGCGTGTTGACGAATGGACAGTTGCGGACGAACCAGTTCTCGTCGACGTGGCAGCAGAAGTGCATGAACTCGTAGATGAGATACATGCCCGTGGTCACGCTCATGAACAGCCATCCGACATTCGGCGAGAATACTAATCCGAGGATGATGGCTATCGGCAGCGACATCAGGATGAAGACAACGAGCGCATAAGGCGGAAACACCGTCACGCGCCAATCCTTGTGATCGCGAAAGCGCATTTCCTCGTCGGTGAAGAACTGATGGTGGTTGAGCGTGTGCCGTTCGTAGACCGCGCGAACACCCTTTATGTTGATTGGCCGGTGCATGATGTATTTATGCACGGCCCACTCAAACAGGTTCGTGAATAAGAAAGTCAGCGGCACCGTCAGCCACTCAAGCCAGGTCACGTTATGGATGTGCTCGACGTAGACGTAGAACGCCGCCCCGCCCATCGCGTAAATGAGCACAATGTGAAAATAGCCGTCATACCAGCCCATGATTCGGGACCGGTACTCCTCACGAAAATCGATCTGCCGCTGACTGATCATCCCGCTTCTCCTTGGCCGGCTTGCCGCCTGCTATCTGATATATCACACATCTATCACAGCTTGCGACCCTGTTCAATCAGACCGGCGCGGTTTGTGCCGTCCCCTCGATGACACGTGCCACGGCTGGGTTCCGTGCCGCCGCTTCAGGCCTGCCGCCAAAGATTATTTCGCCGCGTTCAATGACATAAAGGCGGTCGGTAAAATCTGGCACATGGTGGATGTTCGACTCGGCGATGAGCACGGCGTGGCCGAAGGCGCGGATATTGCTCAACCCCTCGACAATCGACGGAACGATTGCAGGCGACAGGCCTTCCGTCGGCTCGTCCAGCAATAGCAATTTCGGGCCGAGCGCGAGAGCCCGCGCAATCGACACCATCTTACGCTCGCCGCCTGACAAAGCCTGGCCACCTCGATCGCGGTAGCGCGCAAGTTTCGGAAACACCCTGTATGCTTCGCTGATGCGCTCTGCGGCCGGCCGCCGGTTTGGGCATGTCCAGGTCGGCATGGCGATGTTCTCAGCCACCGTCAGTTCGCCGAAAACCTCGCTCTCCTCCGGCGCGAAGCCGATGCCGAGTCGGGCGATCTGGAACGGTCGCAGCCCGAGGATGTTTTGACCATCGAATTCGATCGTGCCTGAGATCGGCTTTCTGAAGCCCATGATGCCGCGCAAGGTCGTCGTTTTCCCAGCGCCGTTGCGGCCGACGAAGCAAACAAGTTCGCCCGGGCCGACGTCGAACGATATCCCGCGCAGAACGCGACTACCCTGAATATCGACGACAAGGTCGCGAACCGACAGCATCAATGTCCCCTTCGCCGCCCGATCACGGTCTCAATTAGATGCGGATCAGAAAAGAATCGATCCGGCGGCAGATCAGCCAGCACCCTGCCCTCTGACAGCGCGATGATGCGGTGCGAATAAGCCGCCACAAGATCCATATCGTGCTCGACGAGAACGATGGCCTTGACGGCCGCCTGTTTTGCTGCGGCGATCAGCGTTTTCATGATGCCGTGCTTGTCGGAGGTCGATACGCCCGAGGTCGGCTCGTCAAGCAGTATGACCTGCGGATCAAGCGCAAAGGCGGAAGCCACGTCCAACAGCTTCTTCTCGCCCTGCGACAGCGCCGCGGCGACCGTATTGAGACGAGGCCCGAGGCCGAAGATGTCGGCAACCTCGGCGGCGCGGGCACTGACCCCTGCATCGGCCGAAAGGCTCGCGAAAAAATGCCAGCGCTTCTTCTGCCGCGACACGACTGCCGCAGCGATGGTCTCCCGCACCGTCAATCGCGGGAAGATCTGGATGAGCTGGAATGTACGTGCAAGGCCGTGATCGGCGAGCGCGACCGGTCCGACGCCAGCGATGTTCCTACCCATAAAGAGCACATCGCCCGCCGTCGGCTTTAATAGCCCTGTGAGCAGATTGACCAGCGTCGTCTTGCCGGCGCCGTTCGGGCCGACCACCGAAACCAGTTCATTCTCGTGAACCGCCATGGTGACCTGCTCAAGCGCACGGAAAATGCCATAGGATTTGCTGACATTGCGGGTTTCCAGCAGCACGCTCATGCCGGTTTCCCCACGACGAGTCGCTTCAATTGGACCGCCAAGCCGGCAATGCCCTGAGGAAAGGCAATCACGATCAGCGCCAGAATCGCGCCGAGAACGAAGCGCCAATATTCGGTGAGCGATTGCAACTGATCCTGCAGCAGCATGTAGCTCAGCGCACCGACGATCGGCCCGAAGAAATTGGCAAAGCCCCCCAGCACGGCCATGAACACGAGTTGGCCGGACTGCGTCCAATACACGAGATCGGGATCGGCAAGGCCGACACGAAAACCGAGGATGGCGCCGCCGACAGCGCCGAACGACGCCGATATAACGAACGCAGCGAGCCGGAAACGGTGCACGTGCACGCCGAGATATTCGGCCTTGCGAGCGTTGTCGCGAATGGTGCGCAGGTGCAGGCCGAACGGCGAATGCACGATCCGCCACATGATGAAGCCGCCGACCACCAATAGACCGAGGCAATAGTAATAGAACGGACCGGCCAGGAACTCGATTTTGTTGTATTTGGCAAACTCTAACCCGAGGATTTTCATCCGCGCGACGCGCATGCCGCTGTCGCCGCCGGTAACGTAGTAGAACTTGAACAGGAAAGAGTGAAATAGCATGCCGAAGGCGAGCGTCAGCATGCCGAAGAAAATCCCGATATAGCGCACGCACAGCAATCCGATCGGTATTGCAATAGCGGCCGATGCCAAGACGACGGCAATGAGCACAAGCTCGAATGACTTCACGCCGAGCCCGGTCATCACGGCGGCACCGTAGGCGCCGATGCCAAGAAACATCGCGTGGCCGAAAGACAGGAGGCCGGTGTAGCCGAACAGCAGATTGAATCCGAGCAGCGCGATCGCATAGCCGAAGAACGGGATCATCAGGCCGATGTAATACGGCGGCACGACGAACGGCAGCAGCGCAAAGGCCGCCGTCCCGGCTACCGCGACCGCCAGCGGGGCCCTCATGCCAGCGCCCTCCCGAACAGTCCGGCCGGGCGGAAAATCAAGACGCCGATGACGATCACATAGATCGCGATCACCTCAAACTCCGGGAAGAACACGATCGACAGGGCGCGGATCAGCCCGACGATGGCCGCGCCGATGAGCGCACCGCGCATCGAGCCAAGCCCGCCGATCACGACGACGGCGAAGGCCTCGACCACAAATTCAATCGCCATGTCGAGGGATGCCGCCGCGGTCGGCACCACAAGCGCCCCCGCTGTGGTGCCGAGTACCGCGCCGAGCGTAAAGACGGCCGAATAGATGCGGCGCACGTCGACGCCGAGCGCCTCCGCCATGCCACGGTTTTCGGCGGTGGCGCGCAGGATGCGGCCGTAGTTCGTGCCCTTCAGAAATGCGCCGAGCCCGGCCGCGATGGCAATCGCCGCCAGGATCACCAGCAGATTGTAGACCGGCATGCTGAAGTCGCCGGCGCTGATGGTGCCGTAGATGAGATAGGCGCTGTCGAGCGAGCGCGGATTGGCGCCCCAGACGAACTTAAAGACATCCTGAAACATCAGGACCAAAGCGAAGGTCAGCAGCAGCTGGAAGCTCTCGTCACGCGAATAAACCGCACGAAGCAGGCGCTCGATCGGCGGGCCGATGAAGCCCAGGAGGATTCCGGAAACGATGAGTCCCGGTAGGATCAGCCACGGCGTGACGCCGAACTGCGTCGCGTAGCCGATGAATGTAATGCCGAAATAGGCGCCGAGCGCGTAGAACGAACCGCAGGCCAGGTTGACGATTTTCTGCACACCGAAGACAAGTTGCAGACCCGCGGCGACCAGAAACAAGACGGCGGCGTGAAATACGCCGCCGGCCAAAATATTCGCAAAAGCCGACATCAGGTCGGCTGACTACACTTTGAACTGCGCGGTCTTGATCCACTCCCAGAAATTCGCGCCGGGCGGCTTCTGCAGGTCGGCCGAATACATCGTGTCAAAGGGTTCGGCGAGCGTCACGAAGTCGTAGTTGTTTTTGTGTGTCGTGAAGCCTTGTACGAAGGTCTGATCGGCGATCTTATCCTTTCGCCAGCCGGCTTTGCCGCCGAGGCTTTCGATCTCGAGCCCGATCATCGCCTGGATGACGTCATCCTGCGAAGGCCAGGCGCCGCCCTTCGCTTTCATCGCTTTCTCGACCGCCTGCTTGTAGGATTCGAGTGCGAAATAGGCGCGGTCGGCCTCCCACTCGGGATAGTCCTTGAACTTGTCGCCATACCAAGCGACGAATTCCTTCGCCGTCGCCGAATTTTTCGGGTTGGCGAAATAGAGAGTGTTGTGACCGAATAGCATGCCTTCCGGCGTGAACTCCTTTTTCATCAGCGTGTGCTGCCAACCCGCTGCCGGGAAAACGAGCTTGGTGCCTTCGGTGAGGCCGGCGGCGTGGGCCTGCTTCATGAATACCGGCAGATCAGCGAACAGCAACGAGGAGAAGATCAGGTCCGGCTTGGCCGCCTTGAGGGCGGCGACGTGACTCGTCAGGTCCATGGTGCCGACCTTCGGCCACTGCTCAGTGACGACCTCGTGCTCGATGTTGAAGCGCTTGAGCACGGCGATGAAGGCCGCCATGTTGTTGCGGCCGTAGGAATAGTCGGGATTGATGCCGGCGACCTTAGCGAACTTGCCCTTCCAGTGCTTGATTGTGAGCAGCGAGGCCATCATCGCCTCGCATTCGTTGTCGGTCGACCGGAAGAGATATTTCGGGTCGGGAATTGTCTCATCGACACCATTCTGTGTCGTCCCGTCCCAATAGACGGTCAGCGCGCGCGCCTCCTCGACCACCGGGCCGAGGGCGAGACCGACGCCGGACGAAACGATGCCCTGCACACAGTCGACCTTCTCCTGCTGCACGAGCTTGCTGAAGCGTTCGATCGTGTCCTTCGGAGTCGACTCGTCCTCGATGACCAGTTCAACCTTGCGGCCGCCGATGCCGTCCTTGGCGTTGTATTTCTCAACGGCCCATTGCGTCGCACGGATGCCGTTTTCGCCCGGGGCCGCGGCGATGCCCGAGCGCGGCGCCAGGATGCCGATGCGCAGCGGCTTGTTCTGCGCGATGGCGGGAGCGAAGATGCCGGTGGACGCGGCGCCGAGCGCTGCGGCGGATGCAAGAAGCCTGCGGCGGGTAATTGCCATTGAAAATCCTCCCGGTGTGACCCCGCCTTGAGGCGGTGGTAATCGTTATTCGCTGGCGCGATGATATATCAGAGGCATGTCAGCAACAAGCGCGTCCCGCTTCAGTGCGCCTTGGCGCCCTGAAGGAAGCTATCGATCTCGGCGCCGGTGAGCGTCCAGTCGTTGTCGAGATTGGCGATCACCGTCTTCATGAACGGTTCCGACAGCGAGATGGCGCGGCCCTTGTCGCCGAGATAGTCGTAGAGGATGGCGAGCGACAACTGTTGAGGGCTCTCGCCCTCGTAGGTCCACTCAAAGCCGTATTTCGTGAAGCGCTTGACCTCATAGTGCTCGGGCAAGGGCCGGCCATCGGCAGTGACCACGAGACCGTCGATCGTGCGTTTCCCCTCATAGGTTTTCATGGCGTTAGACCGACACTGTGCGGCGCGTGAAGTTTTCGACGTAGTCCATCAGCTTGTCGCTGGCGCGCTCGGCGGCATCGCCGTTCCCCTGCGCGATGGCGCGCGCCTGATTGGCGTGAAGCCGCGCGCATAGCGGCAGGTCAGCAGCCTCGCGGTAATGCATGTACCAGAAGCGCCGCGACAGGCCCTGAAGCAGCTTCATCGAGCGTGCGGCATAGTCGTTGTGTGCCGCGTCGATCATCAGACGGTTGAGCTCTCGGTCGAGCCGCATGAAGGCGATATCGTCATTCGCTTTAGAAGCGCGGTCCATGCCTTGGGCGATATCCCGAAGCTGCTCTCGCTGTTCTTTGGTCGCCCTTTCGGCCCCTGCGCGGCTGAGGAGCCGCTCAAGTTCGCGCCGCACTTCAAGCACGAGCAACTGGCTGCGTGGATTGATATCGGAGACGAGGATGCCTTTGCGCGGCAGGATGGCGACCAGACCCTCGCGGGCAAGCCGTTGCAGGGCTTCGCGGATCGGCGTGCGGCCGATGTTGAACGTTGCCGAGAGCATCTGTTCCGACAGCACCTGGCTTGGTTTGAGGCGCAGCGTAACGATCTGCTCCTCGAGCGCCCGGTAGGCGCGCTCCGTCAGCGTTTCGGCGCTGATAGACGCACGTTGCGCGGCATTACGCGACCGCTTCGCTGCCGATGCCTGTCCGCGCGCCACTTCAGATGTGCTTTCGTTTCGCGACCATCGCCGCGAATTTCTCGTATTCGGCCTCGTTCACGGTGTAGGAATGGTCATCGTCCGGGAACGTGCCGTCTTTGACTTCCTTGACGTATTCCTTGATGCCGTTGACGGCGACCTCGGTCAGTTTGGCGAAACGCTTTGTGAATTTCGGCTTGAAGTCGGTGAAAACGCCGAGCAAGTCGTAACAAAGCAGGATTTGTCCATCGGTCCCGACGCCCGCGCCGATGCCGATCGTCGGGATCGTGAGTTGCTCGGAAATCAACTTCGCGATCTTGGCCGGCACCGCTTCAAATTCCAGCATGAAACAGCCGGCATCCTCGATGGCAAGCGCGTCTTCGAGGATTTTCATTGCGGCGTCGGCCGTGCGGCCCTGAATCTTGAAACCGCCGAACATTGCGATGGTGTGCGGCGTCAAGCCGATATGCGATGCGGTCGGGATCCCGGCATCGACCAGCGCTTTGAGAATATGCGCCTGCGACTTGCCGCCTTGCGGCTTGACTGCATCGCACAAGGTTTCCTGCATGAAGCGCGAGGCATTAGCCAGAGCGCGCTCGACGGTGTGGTAGCTCTGATACGGCATGCAGCCGAGCATGAAAGTGTTCGGCGCGCCCCGTCGCACGGCTTGGCCGTGCATGACCATCATGTCCATGGTGGCAGGCACCGTGCTGCGATGGCCGTGCGCGATCATCGCCAGGCTATCGCCGAGTACGGCAACGTCGACGCCCGCCATCTCGGCCCATTGCGCCGAGGTGTAGTCGGGCACCGACATATAAACCATCTTCTCGCCGGTCTTTTTCGAGTCGCGGATCTCGGTGATGGTGCGCTTTTCACGCTTGCCGTCCGCCTTGGCCTCGGGCTTTTTCTCGGCCGCTTTTGCGGTCGGCTTTGCTGCGACATCCGCGCTCGACATCGGAACTCCTGGGATTTCTCGCGGCGGCGATTGCATGTACCGCTGATATATGTCTCGTATGTTACGGAGATTGCGTTCTTACGGTCAAGCCGTCCGCCTGAAACACGAACTTCACCATGCCGCTTGCCAGTACCGTTCCGCTTGCCGTTTTCGTCGCGCTGATGATGTTCGCCTCGCTTCAGGCACTTTCGGCGAGCGGACATTTCCCGAAAACCTCGCGGCTGACGGCAATTGCGAGCGGATTGGGTCCCACGATCTTGTGGACCTCGATAATCGTGACCGCCGCTTCGGTGCTCGGCGGAATAGCCGGAGCCTCGATACTGATCCCGTGGTATGCGGCCGTTATCGGCGGCGGCGGCGCAATCTTGCTGGCGCCGCTGCTGCTGCAGCTTTTTCCCGATGCCATTGTTGACGGCCGAACTGCGCTGATCGCGTTTGCAGCCGCCGCGGCGGCTCTCGCAGCGCTGCTCCACTGGCTTGCCCGCCTATGATCGATGTTAACGATAAGGCACGAGTCCGACGAGGCTGGATGTACGACAACCCATATGTGTTGCTGGCGCTCGCCGCGCTGTTCTGGTCAGGCAATCACATCATCGGCCGCGCCATTGGCGGCAAGGTTCCCCCGATAGGCATTTCGACCGTGCGCTGGTTGCTGCCGACGATCGCGATCGGCGTTCTCGCCTTTCCGCACGTTAAGCGGGATTGGCCCGTAATCCGCGCCCATTGGGGCATCTTGTTGTGGCTCGGTATCGTCGGCGGCGCCCTGTTCACCGCGGGTCAATACATCGGTCTGCAGTACACGACGGCACTCAATGTCTCGGTGCTCAATTCGCTGGTTCCGGTGCTGATCATCTGCACCGGCGGCTTGATCTTTCGGGACCGGGTTACGGCGGTTCAGTTCGGCGGCATTTTGATGTCGTCGCTCGGTGTCCTCGTCATCATCGCGCAGGGCCGGGTCAACAACCTGCTGCGTCTGCAGTTCAATTGGGGCGACATCATCATCCTATCCAATATGGTGGTTTTCGCCGTCTACGCCGTTTATCTGCGCAAGCGCCCGCTCATGCATTGGCTGAGCTTCATCTTCGTGTTTGGTGCTGTTTCAACACTCGCGACACTGCCGTTCATGATTTGGGAAGCTGCCATAGGCATTACTTTCAAACCGACATGGTTGACGGTCGTGACGATCATCTACGTGTCGATCTTTCCCAGCGTCCTCGCATTCGCCGCATGGAATCGCGGCGTCCAACTCATCGGGGCCAACCGATCCGGCCCGTTTGTTCATCTTGTGCCGGTCTACACTGCGATTTTTGGTACGATGCTTTTGGGCGAGCATCTCGCGAGCTTCCACGTTCTCGGATTCGCATTGATCATCGTCGGTGTCTGGGTCGCTTCGCGCTACAGCTCTTCGCAGGCCAGGCGTTATGAGTGACGACTTGTGTCCTACATGGTTGGTCAAAAGCAACTGACCTCTATCTATTTCATTTCCAAAACTGACGAATAAAAGGAGGAGCAACGAGCTGGTCGTATGGGACCGGTTGAGAAATCAAGCCGTTTGCTCGAGCAAACTTATTGAGCCCGTCGATAGCTTCCAACGAAATGCTTGCTTCGTAGAACGCCGCATCGCGGGCTACTAACTCTCCTATCAAGGAAGCCTCCTCCTCCGGAAAGAGTCGAGTCCCCACCTTTGTAGCGAGAGCGGGATCTGCCTTAAGCGCCCGTTGGGTTCTTACGATTGCTCGCACCGCAGCGGCGGCGACGTCTGGTTGCTCGTTGATGAACTGCTCGGTCACTGTCAGCGCCGCAAAATTGTAGAAACGCGCTCCCGGCGGACCGTCGCCTCGCCGCAGATCGAGATGGATTTTTGCGACGCCGAGTTTCTCGCCGATTGCGGCGCGCATGCCGTTGCCCCAATAAGCGTCGGCGCCTCGCTCGATCGCCTCGACACCGTCGTGCCCGCGCCATAGTTCGTTTTTACCGGTGGTCGGGCTCGGCACGATCTCAACCTTGTCCCGTTCGAGATTGATCCCGGCTTCGGCGAGCATGTGCTTGAGAGCCATATTGGGAAATGCGGTGGACGATGAAATGCGCAAGCCCTTAATAGCATTCATATCGCCCCGTTTGACGTCGAGATCGGCGCGAACGGCCATGAACCAGTACGAGTATTGGGCCAGCGCGCATAAGAGCCTGGCGCCCCTCCAGCCCGGGAACGCTCGCGTCGCGGCGTAGGCGGGGCCGCCGAAAAAATGCAGCGTTCCCTCTCGCAGACGCTCAGGCCCGCTCCTCGCGCCGTAAACGAGCTCAAGCTCGACGTCGATTCCCTGATCCTTGAAGAAACCGAGTTCGACGGCGGCGGTTGCCACGAAATACGAGGGCGAATCCACATCGGCAACCATCAAACGAAGCATTCGACGCGCCTCACGCACTGGAAGGGCAAAGAGTCATCGACTCGTCAGTTCGCCGCCGCGACGATCGCTTCATAAGCCACGTCACCTGACAAAATTCCGACGTCTCGTGCGAATTGATTCATTCCGGCAACGAATTCCCGCGAAATCGTGGTTTCGTAATAGGGAAGATCGCGCCTGATCAGTTCGGCGATCAGCTCAGCTTCCGCCGGCGGAAACAGCTTGCGTCCGATTTTGGTTGCAAGCGTAACGTCCTTTTTCAACGCGGCGTGCGCTCCGGCAACGGCCCGAACTGCAGCGGCCGCGACCGTCGGCGAGCGTTCGATCACACGGTCGCTCGTCGCTATCGACGCCATAGTGTAGTTGAAACACGCCTTCGGGCCGTCGCCGCGACGCACATCGAGCACGATGGTCCCAGCACCGTTCCGCACAGCGACCTCCGCGCCCATGCCGTTGGCCCAAAAGCCATCAATCTTGTGGTCTTCAAGCGCCTTCGCTGCCGTAAGACCGAAGTTGACGCTTTGACCGGTCGCACCAGGAACTGGCGCAATTTTCACGCGATCGCGGTCAAGATCCAGGCCAGCCTCAATGAGCAGGCGGCGAAGTCCCATATCGACCCAGGGCGCCGCGCCGATATTGCGGCCCTTCACCACCTCGATGTCCCCTCGCCGCGCGCCGAGGTCCTTATGCATTACAAGAAACCAGTACATGCCTTGCGCCTGCGCGCAGAGCAGCTTGACACCCTGCCACTGCGGAAAGGCAGCGAGCGCCGAGTGGGCAGACCCGCCAACAAAATCGACCGTGCCCGCGCGCAACGCGGCATAAGCTTTGTCGACTGGAAAAATCAGCTCGAGCCCAACGTCGAGCCCTTCCTTCCTGAAAAATCCAAGCTCGATCGCGGCAATGGCCGGAAAATACGAGTTTGAAATCATGTCCGGCACGGCAAGCTTCATCTGGCTCACTCAGTCCTCATTATATTCAGCGGGCGGTCAAAAGCGCTGGCGAAGCGCGACGGCTTTTATCGCGCTAACTTTTTTGATTGCTACTTGGCGATTTGCAACGCCTTCGTTCTGATATTGGGATCGACAAATTTATCGAGGTCGATCGGTTTGGTCAGATTGCCCGTCGTCACCAGCAGGTCACGCAACCAGGCGAGCTTATCCATCGGAATGGGCATTGCCGGATCGACGGCCGAATATCGTTTCACCTCGTCATAGGTGAAGGCTGGCAGCGGATCGTCCGGCTTGGCATGCGTGACCTCGCGGGTCAGCGCGATTGTCTGGTCGCGGTTCGCGAGGGCATAACGAAATCCGGCCATTTCGGCCGCAAGAAATCGCGCAGCGTCGTCCTCGCGCGCCGCTAGCGTCTTCTCACTTGAATAGATGCAGAAGCGAACGTAGTTCGGAACGGCGTCGATCGCATGCACGAGCAGCTTAACGCCGGCTTTTTTGGCCGCCGGCGCAAATCCACTGGAGGCCGCTGCGGCATCGACGATGCCGGCTGCCAGTGCCTTGAAGCGATCGGCATCGCTCCCCATGATGGTGAACTTCACATCAGTTGCTGGCACATTATTCTGTGCCAGAACTGCCCGCGCGACGAGATCAGGCAGAGCGCCCGGCGCGGAGATGGCTATCGTCTTGCCTTTGAGGTCGGCGACGGTGTCGATGGTCGTCTTTGAATAAATGGCATAGGTCAAACCCGGCCAGTAGCAACCGACGAGTTTGATATCGGCGCCGCGCGAGGCCGCAATGATCGGCGACCCCGGATTGCCTTCATAGCTCTCGAGCTCCCCCGCGAGCAGAGCCTTCAGCGCCAAGGTATCGCCCTTGAATTGCTTGATCTCGATCTTGAGGCCCTGCTTTTCTGCAAATCCGCCGTTGCTCGCCATGAAGACGATACCGGCGTCGCTCTTGGCTTCAACGATGCCGTGCCGCCAAAGCTTTAATTCTTCCGCGTTGGCAGGAACGACGACAAGTGCCGTCAGCACCGCCCAAGCTAAAATGTGTAGGCTTTTTTTGATTGTTCGCATGACTCCCTCCCAGTCATTGCCGCGTCATTCGCGCACAGCATGGCCTGCGACAGTTTTTTCGATCCAGCTAGCGGTCGCAATGGCGGCCGCATCTTTCCCGTTGAAACCAGTCACTTGAAGGCCAAGCGGCAGGCCCTGTTCGTGCAACAGCGGCAGCGAGATTGCCGGCACACCGAGCAAGGAGAAGGGCACCGCAAATATCGGGTCGCCGGTCGAGCCTAGACCGATCGGTGCGGCCGCCGGAGCCGCCAAGGTCACGCAGCCATCACATTGCGCCGACAAGCTATCGTAGAGAGCGCGAATA
>Ga0187780_10001093_pt1 | contig 20384 bp, 16 predicted proteins | sample 1015_Q2_SP10_20__FD_132429 | JGI IMG/M metagenome (GOLD analysis project Ga0187780, IMG submission 132429) | Tropical peat soil microbial communities from peatlands in Department of Meta, Colombia - 1015_Q2_SP10_20_MG | ecosystem: Environmental > Terrestrial > Soil > Wetlands > Peat | place...
GCATGAGTTCGTGCTCTGCCTGTCGGGATTCGATACCGATGGCGATGGCCGCAACGACATCTATGCCTTCAACGGCGTCGCCGGTTACTACGAGCGGTTCCCCATCAAAGTCCCGGCCGGGGAGCTGGTCAGGATTTATCTGCTGAACATGATCGAGCACGAGCCGCTCGCCACGTTCCACCTGCACGCGCAGACCTTTGACTTGTACCGGAGCGGCACCGGGCTCGCCCCGAGCGAACACACCGATGTGGTCAGCCTCGGCCAGGCGGAGCGGGCCATGATCGAATTTCGACTGCCGCGCCGGGGCCGCTACATGTTCCACCCGCACCAAAGCCACATGGCGGAGCGCGGAGCAATGGGCTACGTCGTGGCCATCTGAGCGCCGGCGAGCCCCGCAACAACGCGCGCTGATCGCCTGCCCAAATCGGAATCGGAATGTGCGACGAGGCGCGGGAAGTGGCCCGACCACACCCGTCCCCTGCGTTTGGGCTTTGGAATCAAAGTCTTGCTCGCTTAGACGCGCGGCGTCGGCGCCCGTATCGTGGACGCAACAACGCCGAGTTTTGCGGCGCACGCGTCTCTGGGTGGCGGACGTCCGCCAAACACGCCTACGCTCGAAACGAGCGCGCGCTCTCCGCAGCGGTGTCATCGCCGCATCCGGCGCGCCGCTTGGGACACTTGTGGCCGCTCGCGTACTGCGGGTAATCTGAACCCCGAGGGTCTTTCTCGGCCGGCTGCAGCGGACTCTCGATTCGAAACACCAAGGGAAAAGAGACGCTTGCACGCACAAGCGCTCTCGCAGGGGAACGTCATGCGGCTATACCGTACGCTCGTTACGCTCGGTGCAGGCACTCTGGCTGCCGGTTTCGTGCCGATCTGCGCAGCCCAACAGGCCGCCGCGAGTGGCCAGCTCGAGGAGATCGTGGTCACCGCGGAGAGGCGCTCCGAGAACCTGCAGACGGTGCCGCTCTCGATCACCACCTTCGGCGGTGTTGCGCTAGAGCAAAAGCAGATTGAGCAGTTCTTCGACTACGGAACCAAGGTCCCGAATCTCGCTTTCGCCATGACCGGCGACGGCGTCGGCACCGCGCGCACGATTTCCATCCGCGGCATCTCCGGTGACAACACCACCGGGTTCTACATCGACGACACCCCGCTGCCGGATTCCATCGACCCGCGAGTGCTCGATATCGACCACATCGAGGTACTGCGCGGCCCGCAGGGCACCCTGTACGGCGCGCGTTCCATGGGCGGCACGGTGCGTATCATCACCAAGGCGCCCGAAATGCAGAATATGGGCGGTGACCTCCACGCCGAGCTCTCAAAGACCTGGAACACCGATCGCCCGAACGCGGTTGTCGATGGCGTCTTCAACGTCCCGATCGTGCCCGGCATCATGGCCTTGCGCATCTCCGGATTCTTCGATCAGGAAGCCGGATACTTCCAGCGCCGGTACTGCCAGGACCCTGCCACTGCCGGAGTCACCTGCTTTCCTCTGACGACGGACCCGTCGTTGACCTATACCGTCAACAACGTGGGCGAGATCGACACCTACGGCGGCACTGCAGCGCTCGCAATCAAGGCCGGCGACAACGTGACCATCACGCCGCGCTGGCAGACGCAGCGCGCCGACTACAACGGGTTCCCGATGTCGGATTATCTGTCGAACCCCAGCCAGTACCCGCTCACCGGCTATCCGTATCCGGCGCCGGGGTCGCAGGTGCCTCCGTTGGCGCCGGTGCTGATTCCGCCAGTGACGCCCAACAATTTCGTGCAGGGCCGATTCTTCAATATCCCGGAAGGCGGCCACGACGCCTGGGATCTGTTCAGCCTGGACTTCCGCTGGAAGACCGGCGTCGGCGAGTTCGTGTCCTCGACGGCCTACTTCAGCCGCGTCGTCTACGAGACGGAAGATGAAACCGACTTTATCTATCAGTCGCTGCTGCCACTCGCCTCTCTCAATATTGGCGTTCCGACGATCGCGTTGACGAAGCCTATTGCCAGCGCGATTTCGGAGGAGAAGAACTACCAGCGGTTCGTCGAGGAACTGCGGTTTGTATCGAATCTCCAGGGACCGGTGCAGTTCACCACCGGGTTGTTTTACTCTGATTTCCACGGGCGGGTCCCGTTTGCCGCCTACTATCCGCCTGCACTCGCGCCGGGCTACGGCGCAGCCTTGATGAGCGCTTATGGCGGAGCGGGAACCTGCGCGGTCATCGGATTCTGCTGGAATCCGGCCAATCCTGACGAGATATTCGGCAGCGACTATAAGACCGATATCAAGGATACGGCGCCATACGGCGAAGTGAGTTGGCAGATCATTCAGCCACTCAAGGCTACACTGGGTCTGCGCTACAACCACGTGGAGACGACTGCCGGAGGCTACGTCGAAGGCTCGGTGACTCAGGCGCCGCCGCCGGCGCCAGCTCGAATCAACGATGCGACGGTCACGACCACGGAGGACGCCTGGACGCCGAAAGGCGAACTCGACTGGAAATTCAATCCGGATGTCATGGTCTACGGATTGGCGTCGAAGGGGTTCCGGCCGGGGGGCCTGGTACCGTCCGTTCCGGCGGCGCTGTGCGCGTCGGAGCTGCCTAACGGGCTCACGGTTGCGGATACCCGTCAGTTCCACTCCGACTCTCTGTGGAACTACGAGCTGGGCACGAAGACCACGTTGGCTAACGGTCGGGTGACGTTGAACGCCGACGCGTTCTACATCGACTGGAAGAACATCCAGCAATGGGTCCTGCTGGCGTGCGGATTCCAATATCGAGCCAACGCCGGCGCTGCGACCAGCAAGGGTGGCGAGCTCGAGCTCAATGCGCGTCCGATCGACCCGCTGCAGTTCAACCTCGGCGTCGGCTATCAGGATGCCAAGATCACCGAAGCCAGCACCTCCTCGCCGCAGCGTGTGGGCGACCCGGTGTTCGAGGTCCCGGACTGGACCATCAACGCCGGATTCACCTGGACGCAGCCGATCACGACCGACTGGAATTTCGTCGGCGGCGCGGACTACTCCTATATCGGTAAGAGCTACAGCGCCAATAATCTGAACAACGTCAACGGGGTCTTCGAGACCCGCGAGCGGCCCTCGTACGACCTTCTGAACGCCAGACTAGGCATCACCCACTTTACGTGGGACGCGGCGCTGGTCGCCAAGAACATCACCAACGAACACGCGAATTTGGGCGACAGCCGCTCGATCGCGGCCGAGACCGTCGGCCGTCCGCGCATCCTGACCAATCAGCCGCGGACCATCGGCGTCGAGTTCCGGACACACTTCTAATAACAAAAGCGGCGGCGCGCGTGCCCTTCGGGGCACGCCCCGCCGCTAACATGCGGCCGCGGGCAGGGTCAGGAAGCCGCGGAAACGCGCGCGCTGGGCGCGGACCCCGGCGCCCGTCAGTCTCATGTTCGGGAATCGCTCCAGGATGCGCGCGATCGCCATCTGACCTTCGAGTCGCGCCACCGCCATGCCAGCGCAGGCATGGCCGCCGGCGGCAAATGCCAGGTGGCGGTTCGGCTCACGCCCGACATCGAAGCGTTCGGGATCCCGGAACTCCGCAGGATCGCGATTGGCGGCACCGATGCAGAGCGTCAGGTAGGTGCCGGGGTTAAGCGAGATGTCGCCGATCACCACCGGCGCGCTGACCATGCGGTTGCCGAACTGGTTGGAGCTCTCGAACCGCAGGCATTCCTCGACGGCGCTGGCGATCAGCGCCGGATTGGCCGCGAGCCGTTCGCGTTCCTCCGGGTGCATCAGCAGCAGATTGAGTCCGTTGCCGATCAGATTAGTGGTGGTTTCGTGGCCGGCGTTGAGCAGGAAAATGCAGTTGTGCAGGAGTTCGTGCTCGCTCAGCGGCTCGCCGCCGGTCTCGTCGCGGATCAGGCGGCTCAGCAGGTCATCGGGTCCCTTGAGGTGTGCGCGGCGGTCGCGCACCAAGAGGCGCGTGAACTCGAGAAATTCGCTCACCGCCTGCTGCCCGCGCGCGAGCTGCTCCGCGCTCAGGCTTGGATCGAGTGCGCCCAGTATCGCGAGCGACCAGCCCCGCAGTGGACCGCGCTCGGAGTGGGGCACCCCGAGCAGGTTGCCGATGACCTCGACCGGGATCGCGGCCGCGAAATCCTCAATCAGGTCGAATTGGCCCTTGCGCTCGAGCTCAGCCAGTAGTCGGTCGATGAGCGTCGCCAGTCCACCGGCCATGGCGCGGATCGACGACGGCGAGAGCGCTCCTACGATCTGGCGTCGCACCCGGGTGTGGTACGGCGGATCGGAGAACACCAGGCTCGTCGTGTGATGCTGGAAGAGCGGCGATCCGGGCCCGAACTTCGGACCAAAGACCGAGGTCTTTTCGGAGCTGAAGTGACCGCGGTCACGATAGATCGCATCCAGGTCGGCGTAGCGGGTCAGGAACAGGGTGCCGTCCGGACAGCGATGCACGGGTGCGTGCTCGCGCAAGGCCCGGTAGGTGGGATAAGGGTCGGCGAAGAACGCTGCCGGCAGCTGTTCCGGATCGAACCCGAGGGCCAGGTCCCGGAGCGAATCCTCATCAACGGTAGCGGTGCCTGTCATTCGCTGTGCCCGCGCATTCCGTACCCGCAGCGGCGCGCGGCCCAGTTACAGTAGCACAGGGAGTTTGGAGTCCGGCATGAGCCGAGCGAGCGCGCCGAGTCGACAATTTCTGCTTCTGCACGGCCAGGGCGCGACCGGAGCCGTGTGGGAACCGGTGGTCCGCGGGCTGTCGGCGATGGGGCTTGCCGCTGAGGCACCGGATCTCGCTGGCCACGGCACGGCGGAACGTCTGCCCGAGTACACGCTCGAGGGGCTGGCCCGGGTGGCGGCTCGACACGCGGCCTCAGGCCCCGTGATCGCGGTCGGCCACTCCCTCGGCGGATACGTCGCGCTGGCACTGGCCAGTGGCGCGTATGGGGTCCAGGTAGAGGCGGTGCTGTCGCTTGGCGCCAAAATCAACTTCAGCGCCGAGGAGCGCGCGCGGCTTGCCGATCTCGCGTCGCGGCCGGCGCGCCGCTTTGCTACCCACGAAGAAGCTCTTGAGCGCTACCGCAAGGTCTCGGGCCTTGAGCCCGAGGTTGCAGCAGACGAGGCCGTGCTCGCTCGCGGCGTGCGCTCGCTGGATCAGGGCTTCGAGCTCGCGGCCGATCCGCGGACCTTGGCTCTTATCGTGCCTTCGTTTGCGACCTTGCGCGCCACCGCGCGCTGTCCGGTCATGCTCGCTCGCGGTGAGTGCGACCCGCTGGTCTCGCGCGCCGAGCAGCTGGTGCTCGACCCGCATTCGATCGACCTGGCGGACCTCGGCCACAACGCTCACGTTGAGGCACCGGATATGGTGCTCGCGCTGATCGCGGCCTTGACCGATCAGGTCACGGGCGCGTAAGGCCGCCGCGGCAGTCCGCCGAATCGCTGGTAGGTGGCTGCTGCCGGCCGCGGCAGCGCCCCATCGTGACGCACCGCGTGCGCATCGAGGTAGGTCTCGGCCGCGGCAAACACCGCGGAGTAGAGCGTGCGGCACAACGTGTAGGCATCGTGGCCGATCCAGGGCCGCGGTAGCAGCCCCTGCGGCAAGAGCGGATCGCGCAGGTGGACCTTGCGATATTCGTGTACCAGCAGCGTGCGCAGAATGAACGCCGTTTCCGGCGCAACCGGACCACCGCACTTGAGCGCCGCGCTGACCGGAGCGAACAGAGTAACGAAACGCCGATAGCGGCGCGCCAGCGATTTCAGGTCCCAGCCGGCCGCCACCAGCCCGTGATCGAATCCATTGCCGGTGGCTGCACTGAATACGACCGCGCCACGGCGTTTGAGGGCGCGCGCGGAGCCGTTCTCAGGTGGCGCCGGACGTGCCAGCACACCAGGCGCAATCGCGCCGTATCCCTGCCAGACGAGATCCTCGCGCACAGCGCCCAGCCCGGGCGGGGCGAGGACCAGCGTCCAGCGCCCATCCCACTCGACCGGTGAGTCCGCATAGATGCGGCGCGTCGCGGCGGCGAACCGTGCCCGGCCCGAGCTGGTGAGTGCGTAGTAGCTCAGGCGTCCGTGGCGGGTCGCGCGCAGCCAGCCGTCGCGTGCCAGGCGCCCGACGGAAGTGCGCACCAAGCGTTCGCTCAGGCCGAACGGCGCAGCTAGCCGAATTAGACTCGCGAGCGAGACGCTGCCGCCGCGCGGCACGATCGCATCGCCCAGGATCGTGACGATCAGCGAGCCGGCCCGCAGCGGGCGCGCCCGGCGCACGCGGTTCAGTGCCTGAGCGCTGGCGCGCCCCAGCGCTGACTCCCGGCTGCTATCTGTCATGACACATAAATTCTTGCATGGGTATGCATATTGTGTCAGATTCCTGAGGTCACGGGAGACTGTATGTACACCCAGGGACTCGATCAGCTCGGACCGGAACATCTGCTCAAGGACCCGGCGGCGGCGGACGCCGCGTTTCAGGCACGGGTCGATCGCGAGGACAAGATTGAGCCCAAGGACTGGATGCCGGAGCCTTACCGGCAGACCTTGATCCGCCAGATCGCCCAGCACGCGCACTCCGAAATCGTCGGCATGCTGCCGGAAGGCAACTGGATCACGCGGGCCCCGAGCCTGAGGCGCAAGGCGGTGCTGATCGCCAAGGTGCAGGACGAGGGCGGCCATGGCATGTACCTGTACAGCGCCGCCGAGACCTTGGGCGTCGAGCGCGCCGCCCTGATCGACCAGTTGCTGGCCGGGCGTGCCAAGTACTCGAGCATCTTTAACTATCCGACGCCGTCGTGGGCGGACATCGGCGCCATCGGCTGGCTGGTCGACGGCGCGGCGATCATGAACCAGATTCCGCTGTGCCGCTGCAGCTACGGGCCGTATGCCCGGGCCATGGTGCGCATCTGCAAGGAGGAGAGTTTCCACCAGCGGCAGGGCTACGAAATCATGCTGACCCTCGCGCGCGGCACGCCTGCTCAGCGCCAGATGGCGCAGGATTCGCTCAATCGCTGGTGGTGGCCGGTGCTGATGATGTTCGGCCCGAGCGATGTCGCCTCCAAGCACACCGCGCAGTCGATGCGCTGGAAGATCAAGCGCGTCACCAACGACGAACTCCGGCAGAAGTTCATCGACATTACCGCGCCGCAGGCGGAATACCTCGGTCTCACCATCCCCGATCCGGAACTGAAATTCGATCCGCAGACGCAGCATTACCGTCACGGGCCAATCGACTGGAGCGAGTTTGAGCGGGTGCTCGCCGGCCACGGACCGCTCAATCGCGAGCGCATGGCGGCGCGCCGCGCCGCGCACGAGGCCGGTGCCTGGGTGCGGGACGCGGCGGCGACGCACGCCGCAAAACAGGCCGCGCGTCAGACAGGAGTCGCCGCATGAACCAGCCGCAACGTGACTGGCCGCTCTGGGAAGTGTTCGTACGAGCGCGTTCCGGGCTCGAGCATAAGCACGTCGGCTCGCTGCATGCGGCCGATGCCGCGATGGCGATCGACCATGCGCGCGATGTCTACACCAGACGCCAGGAGGGCGTGTCGCTGTGGGTGGTGCGCTCGGCGGACATCGTAGCCAGCGACCCGGGCGAGGCGGACGCGCTGTTCGAGCCGGCGCGCGACAAGGTCTACCGGCACCCGACCTTCTACACAATCCCGGAAGAGGTCAAGAACCTGTGAGCGCCGCGGCCCAGCCGGTACCGCCGGCCACCATTACCATCGGCCGCGACGCGACGCCGCTGCTGCGGTATGTCCTGCGACTCGGCGACACCAGCCTGATTCTCGGCCAGCGGCTGGGGGAATGGGTGGGTCACGCGCCGGCGATCGAGGAGGACATGGCACTCGCCAATCTCGCGCTCGATTGCGTGGGACAGGCGCGACTGCTGCTGAGCTACGCGACTGAGATCGATGGCCGTGGGTTCACCGAGGATGACCTGGCGTTTCGGCGCGACGAGGGCGACATCTTCAACCTGCTGCTGGCCGAGCAGGCGAACGGAGACTTCGGACGCACCATCGTCCGTCAGTTCCTGCTCGACTCGTATTTCATCGAACTCTTCGGCGGCCTCGCCCACAGCAAGGACGCGCGCCTGGCCGCGATCGGTGCCAAGTCGGAGAAGGAGTTGCGCTACCACCTGCGCTACAGCGAGAACTGGCTGACCCGCTTGGGCGATGGCACGGATGAGAGTCACGCGCGCGTGCAGAAGTCACTGGACGAGCTCTGGCGCTTCACCGCGGAGTTCTGGGTGAAGGACGAAGTGGACACAGCGCTGGTGGCGCAGGGCATCGCCCCGGACGCAACCGCGCTCGAAGCTCCGTTCCGCCGCCGCGTGGCTCAGTGCCTGTCGACCGCGACCCTGCGCCAGCCCGCCGACGCGCCCATTGCGCTCTCGGGCCGTACCGGGCGGCACACGGAACCGTTCGGACGGCTGCTGGCCGAGATGCAGTTCATGCAGCGCGCCTATCCGGGAGCGCAGTGGTGAGCGAGCCCGCACCGGAAAACTGGGCACCCGAGGAGGCCACTGCCTGGTCGATCCTCGATGGGATCATGGATCCGGAAATTCCGGTGCTCGGCATCACCGATCTCGGCATCGTGCGCTACGTGCGTCGCACCGCACCGGGCGCGGTGCAGATTGGACTCGCGCCCACCTACTCCGGATGTCCGGCCACCGACGTCATCCGCAATTCCGTGCGCAGCTCGGTGGCGGCGACCGGCCTCGCGGTCACCGTGGTCGAGGTGCTGTCGCCGCCCTGGAGCAGCGATTGGATCAGCGCACGTGGCCGCGCCCGGCTGGAATCGTTCGGCATCGCGCCGCCCGCGGGCCCCGTGTCGAGTCCGCGCGCGATCCTGGGTGCGGAACGAATTCGCTGCCCGCGCTGCACCAGCGAGCGCACCGAGCGGATTTCCGAGTTTGCCTCGACACCCTGCAAAGCGCTTTACCGCTGCACGGATTGCCGGGAACCGTTCGAATATTTCAAATGCATCTGAGCGCGGCGCTCGGGGCGCAGCCGACTGAGATCCCATCATGCTGAGGTACCACAGCTTGCCGGTGAGCGGCATTCGACCGGACGGCGAGCACGCCGTTTACGTGGACTTTGCGGTGCCTCCGGCACTGGTCGCCGAATATTGGCACCGCCCCGGCCAGCACGTCGGCATTCGCGCCGTCATCGATGGCGAGGAGATCCGGCGCAACTATTCGCTCGCCAATGCGCCCGGCACCGATCGTCTCTCGATCGGCGTCAGACGCCAGCCGCAGGGTCGCCTGTCGCAGCATCTCGCCACCCGGGTCAGGGTCGGAGATTCGCTCGACGTGCTCGCGCCCAACGGCAGTTTCCAGACCACCCCGAGCGCCGAGCGCAGCCGCTATTACGTAGGGTTTGCGGCCGGCAGCGGCATCGCCGGCATTCTGTCGATTCTGAGCAGCGTCCTTGAGACAGAACCGAACAGCCGTTGTGTGCTCTTCTACGGCAATCGCGACACCGGGCGGATCATGTTCCTGGAGGAGCTGCTGGCCCTCAAGGACCGGTATCTGGGGCGATTCGCCCTGCATTTTGTCAACAGTCGCGAGACCCAGGAGATTGAGCTCTTGAACGGCCGTCTCGACGCCGACAAGGTGCGCCAGTTTTCCGGTCGCCTGTTTGAGCCGGAGCTCGTCGATGAGTGCTTCCTGTGCGGGCCGGGCGACATGATCGAGGCCATCCAGACGGTGCTGGTCGAGAAGGGCATACCCGCTTCCCGCATCCACTCCGAGCATTACACGGTCGAGGCGGCAGCGCGTCCGGTGCGTAGCGCGCCGGAGCGCGAGGCGGCGCGGGAATCGGAAGTCACGGTTCTGATCGACGGCCGGCGACGGACTTTCCGCATGCCAATGCAGGGGGAGAGCATCGTCGATGCCGCCGCACGTGCCGGGATCGACCTGCCGTTCGCCTGCAAGGGCGGGGTGTGCTCGACGTGCCGCACGCGCGTGGTTCAAGGCGCGGTCGAGATGGCGCAGAATTACGCGCTCGAGCCGGAGGAGGTGGCGTCAGGCTGGGTGCTCGCCTGCCAGTCGCAGCCGACCACGGCGGTGCTTGAACTCGACTACGACGCGCGCTAAGCCATGGCGTATCAGTACATCCGCCTCGACCTCGAGGACGCGGTCGCCCGCCTGACGCTCAACCGGCCGGAGCGGCTCAACGCGCTCAACACGGCGATGCACGGCGAGATCCGCGCCGCGATCGACGCGCTCGAAGCCGAGCGCGCGCGCGTGCTCGTAATCACCGGCGCGGGGCGCGCGTTCTGCGCCGGCCAGGACCTCGGCGATCGGGCCGTGGCCGCGGATGGCGGCCGCCCCGACCTCGGCGAATCGATCGAGCGCAACTACAAGCCGCTGGTGCTGCGCCTGCGTCAGCTGCCGATTCCGGTCATCGCCGCCGTTAACGGTATCGCTGCCGGCGCTGGCGCCAACCTGGCGCTCGCCTGCGATCTGGTGATCGCCGCGCAATCGGCGGCGTTCATCCAGTCATTCGCGAAACTGGGTCTGGTCCCCGACAGTGGCGGCACGTATTTCCTGCCGCATCTGGTCGGAACCGCTCGGGCGCTGGGCCTGGCACTGCTGGGGGAGCGCCTGGAGGCCGAGCGCGCCGCGCAGTGGGGGCTGATCTGGTCCTGCGTGCCCGATGACGCGTTCGCTGGCGCCGTCGCAACGCTGGCCGCGAAGTTGGCGCAGGGCCCGACCTTGGGCTACGCACGCACCAAGGCGGCGCTTTACGCCGCGCAGAGCGAAGGGCTCGCAGCGAGCATAGACCGCGAGCGCGATTTCCAGCGCGAGCTGGGCCGGACTTCGGACTACGCCGAAGGCGTGCGGGCATTCGCCGAGAAGCGCGCCGCGCGCTTCGCGGGTCGCTAGTCATGACCCGCACTCCGGGCAGCACCAAGGACTCCGCGACCCTTGCCGATCGGGTGTCACACGCCATGTACGAGCGCGATGCGGCATCGCGCGCGCTCGGGATGACGATCGAAGCGACCGGGCCTGGTTATGCGCGCGTCTCCATGAAAATCCGTGACGACATGGTCAACGGCCACGCGATCTGTCACGGCGGCCTGGTGTTCACGCTGGCGGACAGCGCCTTTGCCTTTGCCTGCAACAGCCACAACCGCGTCACCGTTGCCGCCGGTTGTCAGATCGAGTTCCTGATTCCGGCAGAGCTCGGCGACGTGCTGACCGCCACCGCGCGCGAGCACTGGCGCTCGCGGCGCGCCGGTATCTACGACGTGCTGGTCGAGAACCAGGCCGGCACCAGGGTGGCGCTGTTCCGCGGCCGCTCGCACGAGCTCGGCCATCCGGTGATCGAGGAATCCGGAGGCCATCCGTGAAACGCCCCAGATCCAGCGCAGGCCTCGAGCCGATCGAGACCGCCTCGCGCGATGAGCTCGCCGCGCTGCAGCTCGCGCGGCTCAAGGCGACGCTCGAGCATGCCTATGCCAACGTCGCGCACTATCGCAAGAGCTTCGCGGCGGCGGGCGTGTCCCCGGGCGACCTGCGCCGGCTCGAGGACCTGGTGCGCTTCCCGTTCATGGGCAAGCACGACCTGCGCGACAACTACCCGTTCGGGATGTTCGCCGTGCCGCGCGAGCGGGTGGTGCGCATTCACGCCTCGAGCGGCACGACCGGCAAGCCGACCGTGGTGGGCTACACACGCGACGACCTGGATACCTGGGCGGGCCTGGTCGCGCGCTCGATCCGTGCCTCGGGCGGACGACCCGGCGACATCGTGCACGTCGCCTACGGATACGGACTGTTCACCGGGGGCCTGGGCGCGCACTACGGTGCCGAGAAGCTCGGCTGCACGGTGATTCCGATGTCGGGCGGCCAGACCGAGCGCCAGGTGCAGCTGATCCGGGACTTCAAGCCCGACGTCATCATGGTGACGCCGTCGTATTCGCTCGTGATCGCTGAGGAGTTCCGCCGCCAGGGCCAGGATCCGGCGGCCGCCTCGCTCAGCGTCGGCATCCTGGGCGCCGAGCCGTGGACGGAGGAGATGCGCACCGAGATCGAACGCGCCTTCAACATCGACGCGGTCGACATCTACGGGCTGTCCGAGATCATGGGGCCGGGCGTGGCGAATGAGTGCGTCGAGACCAAGGACGGGCCGACCATCTGGGAGGACCACTTCTATCCGGAGATCATCGATCCGGATTCCGGGCGCGTGCTGCCGGACGGGGAGGAGGGCGAACTGGTGTTCACGACCCTCACCAAGCAGGCGCTGCCGATGATCCGCTACCGCACCCGCGACCGCACGCGCCTGTTGCCGCCGACCGCCCGCTCGATGCGGCGCATGGCCCGGATCCGCGGCCGCACCGACGACATGCTCATCATCCGCGGCGTCAACGTGTTCCCGAGCCAGATCGAAGAACTGATTCTGCGCACGCCGGCACTCACGCCCAACTACGTGCTTGAGGTGACGCGCACCGGCCCGCTCGATTCGCTCCTGATCCAGGTCGAGTCGGCGCCCGAGTCCGCGGCCGATGACGCACGTGAGGTCGCGGCCCGCGCGCTCAGGCACAGCGTCAAGACCTTTGTCGGGGTGTCGGTCGAGGTTGAGGTGCACGCCCCCGGCAGCATCGAGCGCTCGGCCGGCAAGGCGCGGCGGGTCAACGACCGCCGGCGCGGCTGATCCGCCGGAGGTCCTATGCAGCTGCAGAGCTTCGTCCAGGGCGCGTGGTACGCCGGCCAAGAGGACGGCGTTACCCTCCGCGACGCGACCACCGGCGAAGTCATCGCCCGCGCCTCATCCGCGGGCATCGACTTCGCGGCGGTGCTCGACTACGCGCGGTCGGTGGGCGGACCCGCGCTCAGGGAGCTCACCTTTCACGAACGCGCCGCGTGCCTCAAGGCACTGGCCCGCAAACTCCTGGAGCGCAAGGAAGCGTGCTACGCGCTCTCCGTGCGCACCGGCGCGACCCGCAGCGACTCCTGGATCGACATCGAAGGCGGCATTGGCACCCTGTTCTCGTACGCGAGCAAGGGTGTGCGCGAGCTTCCGAATGCGCACGCGCTGCCGGACGGCGCGCCGGAGGTGTTGTCGAAGGGCGGCACGTTCATCGGCCAGCACCTGTGCGTGCCGCTGCTGGGCGCCGCGGTGCATATCAACGCGTTTAATTTTCCCTGCTGGGGCCTGCTCGAGAAGTTCGCGCCGGCGTTCCTGGCCGGCGTGCCCGTCATTGCAAAGCCCGCCACCACCACCGCGTACCTCGCGGAGCTGCTGGTGCGGCAGATCGTTGAGGCCGGCGAACTGCCGGCCGGCTCGCTGCAGCTCGTGTGCGGCAGTGTCGGCGATCTCTTTGAGCACCTGACCGGCCAGGACGTCGTCTGTTTCACGGGCTCCTCCACGACCGCCGCCGCGCTCAAGGGGCACCCGCGGGTGCTGGCCCAGGCCACCCGCTTCGTCGCCGAGACCGACAGCCTCAATTCCAGCATCCTGGGTCCGGACGCCAAGCCCGGCACCCCGGAATTCGATCTGTTCGTCCGCGAGGTGGTGCGCGAGATGACGGTCAAGGCCGGCCAGAAGTGCACGGCCATACGCCGCGCGCTGGTGCCAGCCGCACAGGCTAGTGCGGTTCTGGACGCGCTGCAGGCGGCGCTCGCGGCCATCGTCGTCGGCGATCCGAGATCGACCGAAGTCAACATGGGGCCGCTGGTCAGCCTGTCGCAGCGCTCCGAAGTTCTGACTCAGGTCGGCCGGCTCGAGGCCGAGGCCGAGCGCGTCACCCGCGGGCCGTTCACGCCGCGTGCCGCGGATCCCGAGCGCGGCGCGTTCGTCGCTCCGACCCTGCTCTACTGCGAAGAGCCCACGCGCTCGCGCGCCGTGCACGCGCTCGAGGCGTTCGGGCCGGTGTGCACGGTGCTGCCGTACGAGGGTGTCGAGGGCGCCATCGCGCTCGCGCGGCTCGGCGAGGGCAGTCTGGCGGGTTCGGTATTCACGGCCGACGACCGGGTCGCGCGCCAGCTCGCGCTCGGCTTAGCCCCGCACCACGGTCGGCTGCTGTTCGTGAACCGGTACTGCGCCAAGGAATCCACCGGCCACGGCTCACCGCTGCCGCAGCTGGTGCATGGCGGGCCGGGGCGCGCCGGCGGCGGCGAGGAGCTGGGCGGCATCCGCGGCTTGTCCCACTACCTGCAGCGCACGGCACTTCAGGGCGCGCCGGATACCTTGACCGCCATCGTCGGCCGGTTCATGCCCGGTGCCACACCGCACGTGACCAGCGTGCACCCGTTCCGCAAGCCGTTTCACGAGCTCGTGATCGGCGATAGCTTCCTCAGCCCATACCGCACGGTGACCGTCGAGGACATCGAGCGCTTCGCGGAGCTCTCCGGCGATCGCTTCTACGCGCACATGGACGAGGCCCAGGCGGCGCGCAACCCGTTCTTCGGCGGCCGGGTGGCGCATGGTTATTTCCTGGTCAGTGCGGCGGCGGGCCTGTTTGTCGATCCCGCCTTCGGGCCGGTGCTCGCCAACTACGGTCTCGACAATCTGCGCTTCCTGAAGCCGGTCAAGCCCGGGGACCAGATCCGCGTACGCCTGAGCTGCAAGGACAAGTCGCTGCGTGCCGGAGCCGGCTACGGCGAGGTGCGCTGGGATACCGAAATCACCAACCAGCGCGGCGAGCGCGTCGCGAGCTACGATGTACTCACCATGGTCAGCGAGGAGGCCGAGCCCACGCCGGGCGCGCGCCCGGCTTGAAGGCTCCGCTGCTCGCCGCGATCGCGAGCGCACTGACACGCGAGCGCGGGCGGCTCGCGATCACCGTGCTCGCGATCGCGGTCGGGGTCGCGCTCATCACCGCCATCGATCTCGTCAATCACAGCGCGCTGGCCGCATTTGGCGCAGCCGCGCGCACGCTAACCGGCCAGGCCGACATCACCGTCTCGGGCGGCGGCGCCGGTTTCGATGAGTCTCTGTATCCGACACTCGCGACGCGCAGCGAAGTGGCCGCCGCGAGCCCGGTACTCGAGCTCGAGGTCGGACTGGCGGGCGGTAATACGCTCACCGTGCGCGGCGTGGATGCGTTCCGCCTGGCCGGGATCGATCCACCCTTATACGCAGCGCTCGCGCCGTCGTTGCCGGCCCTGTTGCAGAGGGATGGGATCGTGCTCTCGCCGGGCGCTGCCGCTGCACTCGGCGCAACTGCCGGCAGTGCGATCCCGGTGCGGGTAGGCAGTGGGACTCGGACACTGGTCGTGCTCGCGGTGTTGCCGGCAGACGGCTCGGACGCGCGCTTTGGGCTCATGGATATTGCTTCGGCCCAGGCCGCGCTCGGCCGGCTCGGGCGACTGAGCCGCATCGATCTGCGGATCAAGCCCGGCCTCGATCCCGCGCGCGTGGCGCGCGACATTGCGACGGTTCTGCCAGCCGGCGTGGGAGTGACGCTCGCCGAGCAGGCGCTCGAGCAGGAATCACTGCTCACACGGGCGTATCGGCTCAACCTCAACATGCTGGCACTGGTGGCGCTCCTGACCGGTGCGTTCCTGGTGTACGCGACGCAGTCGCTGTCGGTGCAGCGACGGGTAACGACGCTCGCCCTCCTGCGCGCGCTTGGGCTCACGCGCGGCGAGCTCGCGCGCGCGCTGGTGCTCGAGGGCGGCATCCTGGGCCTCATCGGCGGGCTGCTCGGGGCGGGCGCCGGAATCGTGGTGGCCGCGTTCGTCGCGCGCGCCTTCGGCGGCGATCTGGGCGGCGGTTACTTCGAGACCCAGCCGGTGAGGCTGTCGATCTCGCCGTGGTCGATCGCGGCATTCGTGGTTCTGGGTGGCGTGGTGGCCGCGGCCGGCGCGTGGGTTCCGGCGCGGGCCGCGTCTCGAATTCCTCCGGCGCAGGCGCTCAAGTCCGGCGATGCGCCCGAGTCCGGGGCGGCGCGCGTGCCACTCGTCATGATCGCGGCGCTCTTAGGCGTCGGCACGGCCGCTGCATGGCTGCCCGCGGTCGCGGGAGTACCGGTCGCGGGATACGTGAGTATCGCGTGCCTGCTGTTCGGCGCACTGCTGTGCGTGCCCTGGCTCGCGCAGTGGCTCCTGATCCACATCAGGCGGCCCTCGAACCCGGTGCTCGCCGTGGCTCAGCTGCAGCTCAGGAGCACCGCGGCGCGCTCCGCCGTCAACCTGGCGGCGCTCATCGTGAGCTTCAGCCTGATGGTCGCCATGGCGATCATGGTGCATTCGTTCCGCGACTCCTTCATAGCCTGGCTCGACCGCGTGCTGCCGGCGGACGTGAACCTGCGGATTCCCATCGACGATGAGACCGCCTATTTCGACCGCGCAGCGCAGGCCGCCATCGCCGCGACGCCGGGAGTCTCCCGAGTCCTGTTCCGCCGCAATCAGGAACTGAGCCTGGATCCCCGGCACCCACCCGTGCTCCTGATCGCGCGCGAGATCGATGCAGAGCATCCGGAGCGGGTCCTGCCTCTGATCGCTCAGGTATCAGTATCGGGTGCGCTGCCGGTATACGGATCAGAGGCGATGGCCGATCTCTACGGATGGCAGCTCGGGCAGCGGATCGTTCTGCCCATCGCTGGCCAGGGCATTCCAGCCGTGGTCGCCGGCATCTGGCGCGACTATGCGAGCAGCTTCGGCGCCATCGCCATGGATTTGACCAGCTACCGGCGCCTGAGCCACGACGAATCTGCGACGGCGGCCGCGCTCTGGCTCGCGCCGGGTGCCGACGCCTCCGACGTCATGGCCCGGCTCAAGCGGTTCGCCGGTGGCGCCCGCGAGCTGGTCGCGACCCCCGATCTCAAGCGCCGCTCTCTCGCGCTCTTCGATCGCGCCTTCGCGCTCACCTATGCGCTCGAGGCGATCGCGATCGGCATCGGACTGCTCGGGGTCAGCTTCACCTTCGGGGCCGCCGCGCTCGCGCGGCGCGCGGAATTCGGCATGCTGAGACACGTCGGGTTCAGGCGCCGCGACGTGCAGGCGGCACTGGGCTATGAGGGTGCCTTATTGGGCACGTTCGGCGCCGCGTACGGGCTCCTGGTCGGGATCGTCCTGAGCCTCGTGCTCGTATACGTCATCGACCGGCAGTCGTTTCACTGGAGTTTCAGCTGGACGCTGCCGATACCGCAGCTCGCGGCGGTCACCGCGATCATCGTGGTCACCGCCGCCGCGACCGCGGTCTTGAGCGCGCGCGCGGCGACCGGCGGATCGGCGGTGACGGCCGTACGCGAGGACTGGTGAAGATCGCGGCGCTCTTGGTTCTGCTGCCGCTCGCCGCAGCGGCGGTCGAGTACCCGGACGCGCTGCCCGGTCGACCGCTCGCGTTTCCGGCCGATGAGGGTAGCCACCCGGACTATCGGACCGAGTGGTGGTACGTGACCGGCTGGCTGGAGACGAGTGGGCATCAGCCGCTCGGTTTCCAGGTGACTTTCTTCCGCACCCGTCCAGGAATCGCCGAGGACAATCCCAGCGAGTTCGCGGCGCGCCAGATCCTCATCGCGCACGCGGCCGTCAGCGATCCGGCCATCGGGCATCTCTGGCACGACGAGCGAATCGCGCGGGCGGGATTCGGGCTCGCGCAGGCGAAGACCGGCGCGACCGATGTCTGGATCGACGACTGGAAGTTGACCGGCGACGGATCAACGCTCAGCACGGAGGTCACCGGATCGGATTTTGGGTTTCGCTTGCGCCTCGAGCGGACTCAGGCGCCGCTGCCCGAGGGTGAGGCCGGTTACAGCCGGAAGGGCCCGGATCCGCGCTCGGCGAGCGGCTACTACAGCATCCCGCAGCTCGCGGTCAGCGGATCCGTCGTCCGCCACGGAGCGAGCACACCGGTCACCGGCCGCGCCTGGCTCGACCACGAATGGTCGAGCGCGTATCTCGACTCGCAAGCCTCGGGCTGGGATTGGATCGGGATCAACCTCGCCGATGGCGGCGCGGTCATGGCGTTTCGCATCCGGGACAAGGCGGGCGCCCAGCGCTGGGCTGGCGCAACGTTCCGGCACGCCGACGGCAGGATCGAGACGTATCCGCCGCAGGCGATCGAGTTCATTCCCGGCCGAATCTGGACGAGTCCGCGCACCGCGATCCGCTATCCGGTCGAATGGGAGATGCACTTCGGGCCCTCTCGCCTGTCGCTGACACCGTTGCAGGACGATCAGGAGAGCGACACCCGCAGGACCACCGGCGCCATCTACTGGGAAGGCGCCGTCCGGGCGCGCGGCGCGGGAACAGCCGATGGTCGGGGCTACCTGGAGCTCACCGGCTACGGCTCGCCACTCAAGCTTCCGTAGCGGCACGGAGCACCGGTCGTGGCGGGCGAGGCCGGCAGCGGCGCCGGCGTCCGCGTACACTCAGGTCGCTGCCCACTTCAGCCCCTGACCCGAGAGAGGCCGGCATGGATCCGACAAATCAGAAACCGGGCGCTCAGCTATCGAAGGGCCTCGCGCGACTGTCGCGCCGCGACCTGATCGCGAGTGCCGCGGCCTGCGCGGTATTGCCGCGCTCTTTACTCGCCGCATCGCCGGCCGTGGGCCGGTATTTCGCGCCCGACACGCTCGAGCAGGCGGCCGATGGCGCGCTGCCCGCGCCGTTCGTCATCGATGCCCAGACCCACGTCTGGTGGCGAGAGGGCGGCGTGAGAAAGATGACGCCGCTCGGCGAGGACTTCCTCAAGACGCTGGCCGGCGCGCGCGCGTCGGTCATTGGCAGGCCGGTGCCGATCGCGGACATGGGCCGCATGATGTGGATCGAGGACATGTTCCTGCACAGCGAGACGGACATCGCTTTCTTAAACAGCTTCGGCATGCGCGGCGCGTTCGACGGCATCGATCTGTTTCCGCCGCGCGAGGCGGCCTTCATCCGCAGCATGGCGCCGGCGCGGATCAAGGTGCTGGGCGTGGTGGATCCTCCGGACGGGCAGTCCGCGGTCGACTCGCTGACCTATCAGTGCGAGACGCTCAAGATCGATGGTCTCAAGCTCTACCCGCCCGGACCGGTACGGACCGGCTGGCGGATGGATGACGAGAAGACCACGTATCCGCTGTACGAAGTGCTGCGCAAGCACGGCGTCAAGAATGTCTGCGTGCACAAGGGACTGCCGGGACAATTCCTCGAGGAGTACTGCCATACGGCGGACCTTGCCAAGGCCGCCGCGGATTTCCCGGACCTCAATTTCATCGCGTTTCACTGCTCGTTCCCGTTCGAGGCGGAACTGGCCCAGCGCGCGCAGGCAGCCAAGGTCAAAAACATCTACACGGAAATGGGAACGATGGCCCCGAACATGTTCCGGGATCCGCCGCGCTACGCGCAGATGCTGGGCACGGTTCTGAAAGGACTGGGCACGGATCACGTGCTATGGGGCACGGACACGCCGGTAGTGGGGCCGCCGCACTGGCAGATTCAGTCGTTCCTCGCGTACTCGTTCCCGCAGGAGCTCGTGGAGAAGCAGGGCTACCCGGTACTCACGCCGGAAGTGAAGCAGATGATCCTAGGTGGCAACGCCGCCCGGCTCTTCAACATCGACGTCGCGTCCGCGCGCAACGGCATCGACAAGGACCTGCTGTATCGCCTGCGCCGCGACCAGAACCCGCTGCCCAAGCAGGTCGATCCGAGTACCTGGAAGTCGGGCTGAAGCCGGCGCGGCGCACTTCGCCGCGCTTGCCTGACCGGGCTCGCTGTCGGCACACTAGCCCGCCCTTGCCCGGAACCCCCGATGCCTGTCATCACGCTGCCGGACGGCAGTGCCAAGAGCTTTGACGGTCCGGTGACCGTCGCCCAGGTCGCAGCCGCGATCGGGCCCGGACTCGCGCGCGCGGCGCTCGCGGGCCGCGTGGACGGGCGCCTGGTCGACACCAGCTACACGATCGGCCGGGACGCGCGCGTCGAAATCGTCACGCCCAAGGATCCGGCCGGCCTCGAGGTCATCCGCCATTCGACCGCGCACCTGCTCGCGCAGGCGGTGCAGTCGGTGTACCCGGAGGCGCAGGTGACGATCGGTCCGGTGATCGAGGACGGCTTCTACTACGACTTCGCATTCAGCCGCCCCTTCACTCCGGAAGACCTCGCGCTCTTCGAAGCCAAGATGCACGAAATCGCCAAGGCCGATCTGCCGGTCACGCGCCGCGTACTGCCGCGCGCCGAGGCGATCGCGCTGTTCCGAAGCCTGGGCGAGCACTACAAGGCCGAAATCATCGAATCGATTCCGGAGGGCGAGGAGATTAGCCTCTACGGGCAGGGCAACTGGTTCGATCTGTGCCGCGGCCCGCACGTGCCGTCGACCGGCAAGCTGGGCGCCTTCAAGCTCACCAAGCTGGCCGGGGCCTACTGGCGCGGCGATTCGCGCAACGAAATGCTGCAGCGGGTCTATGGCACTGCCTGGCCCGACCAGGCGCAGCTCGCGAGTTATCTGAAGCGGCTCGAGGAAGCGGAGAAGCGCGA
>Ga0187780_10001094_pt1 | contig 20372 bp, 17 predicted proteins | sample 1015_Q2_SP10_20__FD_132429 | JGI IMG/M metagenome (GOLD analysis project Ga0187780, IMG submission 132429) | Tropical peat soil microbial communities from peatlands in Department of Meta, Colombia - 1015_Q2_SP10_20_MG | ecosystem: Environmental > Terrestrial > Soil > Wetlands > Peat | place...
AGCGCGGGCCTTCTTCGGCCAGTGCGTGGGCCGGAATTTCTGCGGCGACGCGGCCCTGGTAGATAACGCGCAACATCCCATCCTCGGTGACGCGACCGATTTCCACGGCGTCCAGCCCCCATTTGTGAAAGACATCGAACAGCTCCTGTTCGCGGCCTCGCTCGGCCACCAGCAACATGCGCTCCTGCGACTCACTGAGCATCATTTCGTACGCCGTCATTCCAGTTTCGCGCTGCGGGACGCGCGAGAGATCGATTTCGATACCTACGCCGCCGCGCGATGCCATCTCGGAACTCGAGCTGGTCAGTCCGGCCGCACCCATGTCCTGAATCGCCACTACCGCCCCGGTGTGCATTGCTTCCAGACACGCCTCCAGGAGGAGCTTTTCCAGGAACGGGTCGCCGACCTGTACGTTGGGCCGCTTCTGCTGTGATTCGTCGCTGAATTCGGCCGAAGCCAGAAGGGAGGCGCCGTGAATGCCGTCGCGGCCGGTCTTGGCTCCCACATAGAGGACGGGGTTGCCAACGCCGCTGGCACGTGCAAAGAAAAGTTCCTCGCGGCGTGCGATTCCCAGCGCCAGGGCATTCACCAGGGGATTATTCGAATAGCACGCCTCAAACAGCACTTCGCCACCGACGTTCGGCACTCCGAAACAGTTGCCATAAAAGCCGATTCCGCGGACGACGCCATCCAGAATGCGGCGGTTTCGCTCGATCTCTTCCCTCGTGAGGTTCGCGGCAGAAGGGTCGGGCGAGATCGGGCCGAAGCGCAGCGAATCAAGGACGGCGATCGGCCGCGCGCCCATGGTGAAAATGTCCCGCAAAATTCCTCCGACGCCGGTAGCCGCGCCTTGAAACGGCTCTACGAAACTCGGATGATTGTGCGATTCGATCTTGAAGACGGCCACCCACCCGTCGCCGATCTCCACGACCCCGGCGTTCTCTCCCGGACCCTGCACCACACGAGCTCCGCGCGTCGGCAGATTTTTCAAATGCACGCGGGAAGACTTGTAGGAGCAGTGCTCGCTCCACATCACACTGAAAATACCCAACTCGGTAAGATTCAGATCGCGGCCCAGGATCTCTTGCGTACGCACGTATTCCTGAAAAGTAAGGCCGTGCTCGGCGGCAATCTCGGGAGTGACTTTGGTATCGGTGTGAACTACCGCCGCCTGAAAGCGTCGGCTTCTCAAGACAACACCGCTTGCTTCACAGTGCTTGCGTCTTGAAGGCTCATCCCGAGCCGCAAGATTTCCATGGCGGAGGCATGGTCACGAGAGGTACTCAGTCCGCAGGCGATACAAACATGCTCGCGGTCTGATAGCCCCTTCGGTACAGAAGCTCCACAAATACAACGTTGCGATGTTCCGCGGGGATCCACTTTTATCAGCCAGCGACCAGCCTCTTCCGCTTTGTACGCTAGCTTGAAGATAAAAGCCGACCATGCCGCGTCGTGTACTGCTTTCGAGAGCATCCCTTGTGCTAAACCTTTGACGTTCAGCTCTTCGACACAGATGGTGCCAAACTGATTTATGAGTTTCCGAGATTCTTCGTGCAAGAAGTTGTTCCGCCGATGGGACATTCGACGGTAGACCTTCTGTAACACCAGAACAGCCTTTCGTCGCCGCTTCGATTTCTTGTCAGGCCGACGTGCCAGCCGACGCTGCGCTATTCGCAGGTCTCGCTCTGCCTGCTTCCCAAACCGAGGGTTTGCGATTCGGTCTCCTGTACTGAGCATAGCGAAGGAATCCAGACCCATGTCCAGACCAACTGCTTGCGCGGACTCTGGCAATGGCTGAATGCCATGCTCTACGGAGAAACAGACGTACCAGGCGTCACATTCGCGCTTGACGGAAACAGTTTTGATCCTGCCTCGAAGCGGTCGATGCAGTTTTATCTGGATGGCACCCACTCCTTGAATCTCCAGATGCCGATCCCGTAGGTGATTTCCGTCACCATGCGATGGGAAGGTTAAACTATCGTAGCGATGACGAGACCGGAATCTCGGAAATCCCGGCTTTTGGCCGCGCTTTACACGCAAAAAGAACGCCTGGAAGGCCTTGTCCAAACGCCTCAGAACATCCTGAGCGCAGTGACAGTTGGGTAACCCGATGTCTCCGGTGGCACGAATCTCCGTCAGCTGTGCCGCCTGTTCGACGTAGCTGACCGACTTCCGATGCGTGCGGTACGCCTCCATTCTCTCTTGCAGCGCAGCGTTATATAGACGGCAGGCTTCGCCAAGCTGTGCTTGCAATGCTTCGGCTTGCGCCCTCGTTGGATACAACCGGTATTTGAAGGTCTTCTTGAGCATCAGCGACCTTTTTGGTTCTCGATGTACTTCTTCACCCTTGCTTCCGACACATGCCCTACGGTGCCTGCATAGTAGGAACGCGACCACAAGGTTGGCAACCTGGACCGAAGGTGAGGAAACTCTTCGCGCAGGATCCGACTGCTCGCCCCTTTGAGCCGATTGACGATCTCGGCAACGCTTCTCGTTGGATCTGACGAGACGAACAGGTGAACGTGATCCGGCATCACTTCCATCGTCTCGATCAGCACTCCGTGCTGCGCTGCTGTTGCCAGCAAAACATGCTCGAGCCTTTTTTCCACTTCACCAACAAGAACTTCGCGCCGATACTTTGGGCACCACACGAGGTGATAGCTCAAGTTAAATACCGTGCCCACGTTCTTGACGTACCTACTTGGCTTGAGGCCCACATTAGAAGTCTGCTAGATACATAATGGAATGACAAGAGCGGACTTACCTGCCGCCTAAAGTCGACAGTCCGGTTCGCTTCACTTATCGATCATCAACACAAGCGACCGGGCGGAGCGGAAATTTTCGCAGCAAATCAGGGGGAGCGCAAGGCACCGAACGCGCGTTACGCGCGTTCTGAGGCTCGTAGAACGACAGGCCGCCCCGCCCCTTTATTGCGCCCATAGCTTGCTTCCCGTTGCTTCGAGCTGCCTCTGAACGGCGGGATAGGTAAGACGCTTCCAGAAGGTCAGGGCGTAGTACCGGCGTAGCCAAGCGCGAACATCTTTGCTCTGATTCATCAGTCGCAAAAGTTTGCGGTAACCGAGCTCGCCGAACTTCTCAAATGTGTATCGGTTCACAAACCCGGCCCGCAGTGTCCCCCCAAATCGCTCCTTCCAAAGATGGTCGTAGCTCTCCGGCATCCCGTCCAGCAGCGCCCCTGCCGCAAGGTGCCCTGACAGAATCGCGTACCGGATTCCGAACCCCCACAAAGCATCTTGAAAACCCGCCGCCTCACCCACAAATAGAGTGTTTCCTTGGCGGGCCGTTTGCGGCACGCAGAATCTCGCGGTCCCTCCAAAGTGTCGCGGGTTTCGCATCTTCACGCCCGTCTTTTGGCAGAAGAACTCGACGGTCGCCTCAAGGTACAACCCCTTCCCCCTTAGGTGGTTCTGAAAGATGGCGGAAGCGATTGTCCCGAGGCCCTTGTGCACCAACAGATACGCATAGCCCTTTGGCGCCAGGCGATCGGAAACAGCACCGAAGACTCCGTCCGCCATGTCGGTTTCGAACACGTAACCGACGGCGAAGGCGTCAGGGGTGCGTGGCCCCTGCGCAACAATTCCGCCTTCGGGTAAGTGCTGACAAGGATTTCCAAAACGGATTTCAGCGCCACAAGCGACGGCTTGATCGCGGAGGCTTTGATCCAGGGTGCCCTCCTGCGGGCCGCGACGCACGAGGTAGAGAAGGGGCTTCGATGATCGGAACGTGTACTCGCGGCCCTCGGGGTCATAAACGACCACCTCTTGAAAGGGAGCGTGGTCGAAGGCGGCTTCGATCCCCAAGCCCTCGAGTTCCTCGAGTACATCCCGGTCCGTCGTCCAGTTTTCAAGTCCCTGGAAATCTCCGGGAAATCGGATTCCGACATCCGGATTGCGCTCGTCTACGATGGCGTGACCACCTCGTTTGGCGATCGTGATGGCCGCAGCCAGACCGGAGGGGCCGGCACCGGAAATATGGATCGGGTTCAGACCTGCTATTTTAACCGCATGCTTTGACGGCCGAGGCGCATCCTTATTCTGGTGCTCTCGGGGTGTGAGAGTGAGTTTTCCTAGGCCGCGGGCCGGAAAAAAGCGGCCCTCGCTTGTTATATCTCATGGAGGCGCAAGGACGGGCAGCTTATGAGTGGCGATAGCGTACCCTTGGCTCTTCCGCTCTCGCGCCTCGGCACCGATCTCCGCGAGGCATCTACCCTGTACCAGGAACTTCGCGAGCCGCTTGTTCGCTACCTCGTCTGCCTGGGCATGTCTTTTGACGAAGCGCAAGATGTGGTGCAGGACGCTTTTGTGAGCCTGCAACGGCATCTCTCCTCGGGAGGTTCGAAGGAGAACATCCGGGCCTGGCTTTTTCGGGTGGCGCATAACCGGGCCCGAAATCACCAGACAAGCTACGAGCGGCGCTTCCGCGCGCCCCTGGATTCCGAGGTTGAGGCGATCGCGGATCAAGCATCACCGGAGAGGGCGGTGCTCGAAAAAGAGAAGGCCCGGCAGCTGGGAAACGCCATCCGGACACTGACCGATGCCGAACGCGAATGCTTATTGCTACGAGCAGGAGGCTTGCGTTATCGCGAGATTGGCGAGATTTTACAGATTCCCATCTCGAGCGTAAGCGATACGGTGGGGCGCGCGATCAAGAAACTGGCGGAGAGATGCAATGTGTGACGTGGATCGACGATTGGTAGCCTGGCTCGATCGGGAGCTGTCGGAAGCAGAAACCGCGGAGATCGACCAGCACGTAAAGACCTGCCCTGAGTGCCGGAGCCGCGCGGACGCGTATGAGCGTGCCAGCATCGCGTTCAACGCTTACTGCGATGCGCTAAGAGCAGCGAGCGAGCGTCAGAAAACCCTGCGCCCGAAACTGGCAGCCGCCGGCGCTGTGGCCGCCGTTTTGGCGCTGGCTTTTTTGGCGCAATACCGAGCGACCCAGCCCCGACCGCATGGGAGGGCTCCAGAGACAACAGAGGCTGACGCCACGCTTGTTGGAGGACTGACCGCGGCGGTGAGTCCGAGCGCTGTACATCCGCTCCAAGATCGTTTGGTCAGGAAAGTGCACCGGCGAAATGTTGTCGCGCCCGTCGAAGAGCAGAACGTCAATCCTTTCTCAGCAGGACCTGCCATACAGGTCACCATCCCCGCCGACGCGGTGCTTCCGCCGGGCGCCGCTCCCGCAGGGGAGAATTTCGTAGTGGACTTCAACATCGGACCCGACGGATCGGCCCAAGAAATCCGTCTGAGGACACAACTCACCGGTTTTGAAGGGGGAGTCACTCAGCCATGAAGCGCATACTCATTGCAGTTTCATTTGTTCTAGCCGTTTCGCCGTGCGTGTCCGCCCAAGGCGGCGGAGACGTGTTTTTTGCTCAAACCGGGGGGCCGGTCGCTCAGGCCAGCACGGTCGCGGGACTGCAGGCCCTAGCGCCTCCCGTGCTTGGGGCGCCCTATTCCGCTACGATGACCAACCAATCGGTCCAGACCCTGGCCGATGGCAATCGAATCGTGCAGACGTTTACCGGAAGCGCAGCGCGCGACTCCGAGGGACGCACCAGGCAGGATGCACCGCTACCGAATCTTGGCAATCTATCCGCTGCGAATGCTCCCCATCTGGTATTCATACAGGATCCGGTGAGCCAGGCCTCCTATACACTGAATTTGACGGACAAGACCGCTCAGAAAATGCCGGCGCCTGCCGGCGAGACGCCAGCCGCTCTGGCTGGTGGTGCTGGCACGCCAGGCAAATTCTTCATTATGCGAAGCGTTGGTCCCAACCCGGGGCCACTACCACCACCGATGGCCATCGCGGGGTTTGTTGGCGGTGAGGAGGGGGCCCAGGTGATGACCGAGAATCTAGGATCCCAGATGATGGAAGGCGTTCTAGCAAATGGGACAAGGACAACGCTCACCATTCCGGCAGGTCAAATCGGGAACGATCAGCCAATCCACATCGTCACCGAAGTGTGGACTTCGCCGGACCTGAAAACTGTGGTCTACAGCAAACGGAGCGATCCGCGCACTGGCGAGCAAACGTTCCAACTGACGAACATCGTGCGGGCGGAACCGGATGCTTCGCTGTTCAGAGTGCCACCGGACTTCAAGATTGTGGACGGCCCGCAACCGATCATCTATCGGCCGAACCAGTAGAAGGGCTTCCGCGGACCGACGTTCAAGCTAACAGTGGGCCCACGATTGTGCTCCTTGGACCCTCCTGTCTCCCGGCAATGCCCTACTACTCCGCTACCTAGTAGACTCCAGGGAATGAAATACTCGGGATTGCCGGTTGCCTGTCACTGACGGGATAGCGGATACTGGTCAAGCCCGCCTCGGAATCAATCGAAACTCAAGAAAGTTGAGCTGGGGATGTTGGCGGACTTGGTCAAAACAGGGGGCAAGTCGCGTATCGAGGTTCGCGCGGTTGCTCTGAGTCTGCTGATCGTCTTTGGTGCCCCGTTTTGTTCGGCGCAAAGTCAGCTGCCCGACACTCCCAGCTCGAAAACAGACAACCAGATTCACGTGAACTGGTTCTATGGCTCCTATGTCCCGAAGGACGTTCCTCTGGAATTCCTGGATACGGACCAGCGCTTCAAACTCTACATACGGCAGACCTACACGACGTGGGGCATTTACCTTAAAACCGCCCTGTTTGCCCTGAGCGACCAGGCTCACGATCGTTATCCGGAATGGGGCGACGGTTTCGACGGATTCGCTAAGCGGCTCGGAACACGGCAGGCGGAATTTGTCATTCAAAACTCGGTGATCTCACTGGGCGATGGCCTGCTTGGTTGGGAGCCGCGCTACGACCGCTGCCGCTGCACCGGGTTTTGGCCGCGCACACGTCACGCCATCGTCAGAGACTTCGTCACGTACGACCGCACAGAAAAAAACCTGCGGCCTCAGTTATTTACGTACGTGGGCGCCTTCGCCGGAGCGGTCACTGCCGCGACATGGGAGCCAGGCCATAACCCGTGGCAAGTGAAGGGTTATCAAGCAGTGATTACGCAGGTTCCGATCGGCATCGGAATCAATTGGATCGGAGAGTTTGCACCTGAAATCGCTCGGGTATTCCATAAGCACAAGGACGCCCATTGAGCAGTCTCCAGGTCGGATTCATCCGACAGGCTTAGAGCACAGCAGGAAGTTCGAGAACACAAAGGGACCAGTGCGCTGGCATCCCAAAACGCCCTAGCTTGTCTCACCGTCCTGCTTCTTCTCGCTCGGCCGTAACTGCTCGGATGGCTCTGTTTCCCCTAACTGTTCCCGTTGGGACCCTCAAAAGTTCTTTTACATCCAACGGGACCTTAGGGAGGCGAAGCTTCCCGGCGGCGACCAGCTTTAGTTCCTGAGCGTCCGCTCCTTCCGCCAGAAAGGGGACCAGTTTGGCCACTGGAAGGTTTCTGTCGCGGATTATTACCTCTTCTCCGCTCTTTGCGAATGTAAGGTATTTGCTGAGCTGGTCTTTTAGTTTTTCCACATTTACAGTGCGCACACACGCCCCCTCACTTATGGCTATTATAGCGATGAGTGAACACGATGGCAGGAGCTGACCAGTGGCACCCGCAGCAACGTCTTCGCAGGAATCTGCCGATACCACTGACAATCCCCGAGGTTTTTTCTTTCTCTTCTCACTGAGGTGACAGAGTTGCGAGGGCTACATGCCCGGACGGTTGATCAAGCCTCTGAAATGGCTACGCGCTCAGCGGGGCGCGCGAGAGCAGCCACCATCGACCGAAAAATCACCAGGCCCTCACGGGAGCCCAGCGCGGATTCAGTGGCCCGCTCAGGATGTGGCATCAGCCCAGCGACGTTGCGTTCATGGCTGCAGATCCCGGCGATGGCTGCCAGCGAACCGTTGGGATTCGCTTCGAAATCGTTGGGACCTGCATCGCGGCCATCCGGGTGGACGTATCGGAACAGAATCTGATGGTTGCGCTCGAGGTCGGCAAGGGTAGCCGCATCGCAGAAGTAGTTTCCTTCCATGTGCGCAATGGGCATTTTCAGAATCTGGCCGGGGCGCGCGGCACACGTAAACGGTGTGTCGGTCTGCTCCACTCGGATGTGGACCTGGCGGCACAGAAACCGCAGGCGCTGATTGCGCAGCATCGCCCCGGGAAGTAGGCCCGCTTCCAAAAGGATCTGAAAACCGTTGCAGATGCCGAGAACGAGCCCGCCGGAACGGGCGAACCGGCTGACGGCATTCATCACGGGGGAGAATCGTGCGATCGCGCCCGTGCGGAGATAGTCGCCATAGGAAAAGCCGCCCGGAAGGACGATTGCATCGAAGCCGGAAATCTCTTCGGATTGATGCCAGATCAGTTCGACCGGCGCGCCGATCACCGAGCCGATGGCGTAACAAGCGTCGGCGTCGCAATTCGAACCAGGAAATTGCACTACGCCGAATTTCATTTCATGATTTTAGCACATCGACAATTGGCAGCTTGGCTCCCTAATCGACATAGGTAGGCGGTTGCCCGCGTTCCCTGTCACACCACCGTACAGACGGGTCGCGTATACGGCGGTTCGGCGGATTCAGCTATCGCTGGCCGAACAGTTGCGGAATCCCGAGCGAGGCGAAGTAGGCATCGGGCAGGGCGAAGTGCAGACCCGGAGATTCGGCAAGCCGCCAGGGACCGTGACAAACGAGAGATCTCCCGAGGTAAGCTCAGCCACCTTCTGCGCACAACCGCCGGATTTACATCCAGTGCCTTTGATGGACGTGGACTTTGCGGTCATTTGCCCGCTCGTCCGACACTGTCTGCCTCTGATCCAGTTCTTGTCCATCGGCTCGCGCTCTTGCTCCACGCTTCTTTCAGACCCTGCCTCACGGCAACGCCCTTGCGCTTCGCTAACCCTTCTCCTCCATCAGGATGGGTGAAGGACTTTCACCTCCAAGTTGCTGAACATGCTCGGCACACAAAAGAAGCGGCCGGCAGTTTCTGCTGCCGACCGCTCCCACTGCGCCCTCGGGTATGAAGTTAGGTATGAAACTTACCGGCGTCCGCCTCCGTGAAAACCACTGGCTCCGTGAAAGCTACCTCCACCGTGGAATCCGGCGCTGCCTGAGAAGCCCCCTCCGTTGTGAACTCCGCTTCCACCAGAGTAGGCGCTTACCGGCCCGCGGCTATAGGGAACCGGGCGCGGCCCGTAGTAGCCGGGATGACCCCAATACCCTGGATGACCCCAGTAGGCCGGATGACCCCAATACCCATGGAACCAAGGACCGGCGCCGATGAATACGCCGCCCACAAACCACTGAGGCCCGTAATAACCGTACGGTGCGCAGGCATAGGGATAATACGAATAGTAGCCGTAGGCGCAGACCGGCGCAGGACCCACAACAACCGGCCCGACTCCCACCCCGATTGAAACTCCCTGGGCATGCGCGGGAGCCGCTGGAACCAAGAACACTGCCGCCGCCGCGAGAACTCCGAGAATCCTTAGATATCTCATCTTCCTACTCCCCGAGATCTAAAATCGATCTCGTCAGGTCGTGCTCTTTAAAACCGCCAACCAGACAAAGGCACGGGCATTGCCAAAATACGTTTTGAGCCGGAATGCCGGCAAGTCCTTCACTGTGAGTAGGATGAACCAGGCTCAGAGAAAATCCGTGCCTTTCAGGTGGGTGCCCCACTGTGGTGGTTTTCAAGCAGCGCCGGTGGTCTTCGGCCAGGACGCTAACGGCGGGATTTTGCCCCCGCTCGACGGCTAGACCTTCGACGGGGGAGGCGGCGTTTAGCAGGCCTCGTCGGCTTTTTTCGGGCCCGTGCAAGTTCTTGTCGGCGGGCACGGGCCCAACCGGGCTTATTGACCTGACGGCCGCGCGCGACGGCGAGGGCGTCAGCGGGAACATTATCGGTGACAACCGAACCCGCCGCCACGTACGCGCCATCGCCCACCCGCACAGGGGCGACCAGAGCGGTATCGCTGCCGATGAAAACCCTGCTTCCGATTCTGGTCTCATACTTGCCGAAGCCGTCGTAGTTGCACGTGATGGTGCCGGCACCGATGTTGCTCGAGGCACCGATGGTCGCGTCACCGAGATAGCTCAAGTGCGGCGCTTTCGCACCTTCGTGCAAGGTTGTTTTCTTCAGCTCTACAAACGTGCCCACGTGCGCGCCCGTGCGAATGTCGGTTCCGGGACGCATGCGCGCGAACGGCCCGACCTGGGCCTGTGACCCGATACGTGAAGAAACCAGGTGGCAATGGGGAAGAATTTTCGCCCCATCATCGACGCGCATGTCGATGAGTACGCTGCTGCCGCCGATGGCGCAGCCGGCGCCAATGCGCGTTTTGCCCAGAAGCTGTACTCCGGGCTCGATCACCGAATCCGCACCAACAGTGACATCTGGATCGATCACCACGGTTTCAGGGAGGTACATGGTGACGCCAGCGTCCATCAGCTCGGCCGCTTTCCTCTGACGAAGCACGCGATCCGCATCGGCCAGATGCGCGCGTGTGTTACAGCCGATGATCTCATGGGGATCTTCGGCAACTTGGGCCAGGACGCGTTCATTGCGCTGGCGCAGCGTGGCAATGACATCGGTGAGATAGAGCTCGCGGTGCACATTCTCTGGACGCAGGGCCTGAAGGCACGGCCACAGCTTCTCGAGCGTAAAGCTGTAGATGCTGGAATTCACTTCGTGAATCGAGAGTTGTTCGGGCGTCGCGCCCTTGTCTTCGACGATGGCCTGGACCCGGCCTTCCGAATCGCGAACGATCCGGCCGTAGCCGGAGGGATCGACCAGCTCTGCGCTCAGAATGATGGCAGCCGCCTCACCGCGCCGGTGCGTATCAAGCATCTGAGCGAGGGTTTCGCTGCTGAGCAGTGGCGCATCGCCGGGCAGAACGAGCGCAAGCCTGGCGCTCTTGCGGATCGCTCGTCGAGCCACCTGGATGGCGTGACCCGTGCCACGCTGCGGCTGCTGAACAATGGTCTCGGCGCCCAGTTCCTTCGCGACGCGAGCGACCTCTTCGCCCTGATACCCGACGACGACTAGCAACTGAGCGGGCTTGAGTGGCTGGCACGCCCGCACGACATGCTCGAGCAGCGTGCGGCCTCCGGCGTGATGAAGGACTTTTGCACGATCGGAACGCATGCGCGTTCCTTTTCCAGCGGCGAGAATGATGATGGAGGTATCGGAAGCAGGCATCAACGCAGTTATTGTCGCCCTGGCGTGAAAGTTTGGCAATCGCGGAATTGGTGGATCTTTTCGGTGTGCAAAACGGCAACGAATCGATGCTGTGACCTTGAGGGTGTTTCTCTGCGTTGCTCTCGGATAATCACTTTGGCCAGGGCGTGGTTGTCGCCTGAACTCAGCGGGAGGAAGGGGCTACGAAGTCGCTTCAGTCCGCTTCGACACCTGATGGCACAGCGAATGTGGCAGCGCTGGCGTCGGCGGATACGGGCAGAGCGCGGTCCATCGTGGTCTCTTCCCAAAGCGATTGGTCGGCGAGCAGGCGCGTGACGAGTTGCGTGTGCAGTGCATGACCCGCTTTGTGCGCCACAATCCGCCCGAGCAGCGGCCGGCCAATCAGGGCGAGATCGCCAATCAAATCAAGCGCCTTGTGGCGAACGAATTCGTCTGGAAACCGCAGCGGCCCGTTGAGGATGCACTGATCGTCCATCACAATGGCATTGGCCAGCGAACCGCCCCGAATCAGTCCCATTTTTTGCAAGGCGAGAAGTTCCTTGACGAAGGTGAAGGTGCGTGCCGGGGCCAGTTCACGGCTGAACGATTCTGCGTTCACAGCCATTTCGACTTCCTGGGGTCCGGCGGCGGGATGATGGTAGTCGACAAAGCAGTAGACGCGAAACTCATCCGCCGGATAAACGCCAATACGGCGGTCGCCATCGGCGAACTCCAAAGGCTTGCGCACACGAATGTAGCGCCGACGGCGGCGCAACCGCCGCCTGCCAGCCTGGGTAAGAATATCGATGAATGGCTTCGCCGAACCATCCAGAATAGGAAGCTCGAGGGCATCCAACTCCACAAATACATTTTCGATCCCGCAGCAGTAGAGTGCGGCCAAAAGGTGTTCGGTCGTGGAGATGAGGACGCTCTGCCGCATTAAGCTGGTCGCGTAGCTTACGCGGGCGACGTTGTCGGCGTGCGCGGCAATTTCAAAACCGTCAAGATCGGTGCGCCGGAAAACGATCCCGGTATCGGCCGGTGCCGGCAGCAGCCGGACGTGCGAACGCACCGCCGTGTGAAGGCCGATACCCTCAATCTCGACCGGATGCTGAATCGTAAGTTGATAGGTCATGCGAAGAGATGCATCAATTATCACGCATTTGATGGGCCAGAGACATTCGATTTTATCGCCTTGTTTTTAGCGAGTTACAGATGAATCGATGGGCTCGGAGATGACCGGTGTTGTACAAAAGCAACAAATAGACCGATTCCCCTGTGGTGTCCCATGAACACCCTACGGCGCACCCTTGAGCCCTAGTTGCCGCCCGGGCGGGGTACGCGTAAGATGATTTTGAGCTTCGCGATGACAGGCCCGTTCCATATATTGCCGGACAACCCTGCCCCCCCTGCTTCAGGCCGGGGGCGGCCGCCGTGGCTCAAGGTGCGATTTCAGGGTGGGCGGAATTTCCAAGAGCTGGATGGCATTCTGCGCACACGTAGGCTGCACACGGTATGTGAGAGCGCACGCTGCCCCAATCAAGGAGAGTGTTGGGAACACCGCACGGCGACATTCATGATTCTGGGGAACATCTGCACACGGTCGTGCGGATTCTGCGCCGTCCCGAGCGGCAAACCGCTGGGTCCGCCCGAGCCAGATGAGCCGGGGCGGGTAGCGGAGGCGGTCGAGCAGATGGGACTGCGTTATGCCGTGGTGACGTCGGTGAACCGCGACGATCAGCCCGACGGAGGAGCGGGAATTTTTGCAAAGACCATCGACGAGATTCGCCGTCGCGTGCCGGGCTGCAAAGTGGAAGTGCTGATCCCGGATTTTCGCGGAAATTGGGACTCGCTCGCACTGGTAATGTCCGCCGGACCCGACGTGCTCAATCACAACATGGAGACCGTGCCAAGGCTGTACCGCAGAGTGCGCAAGGGCGCCGTCTATGAGCGGTCGCTCGAGCTGCTCTCGCGCGCGCGCCAGATCTCTCCCGATACGCCGACGAAGACGGGAATGATGTTGGGGCTCGGTGAGACGTACGGCGAGGTTTTGCGGGCCATGGAAGAGATCGCCGCGCAAGGAACGCACATCTTGACTCTAGGTCAGTACCTGCAGCCGACCTCCGAACACCTGCCGATCGAACGCTACGTCCATCCGGACGAGTTTGCTGAATTCAAGCGGCTCGGCGAGAAGATGGGCATCAAGCATGTGTATGCGGGACCGCTGGTTCGCTCGTCCTATCACGCCTTCGAACAGGAAGCCGCCGCACGGAGTTAGTTTGGTCAGCGAGGCCGAATCGCGCGATCAAATCCGGCCATCGTCGAATATCGCGGTGACGCGAGGTTGTTTGAGCGGAAACAGAACGCCCCTGTTTCAGCCAAAAACGGTCTCCGGAGCCCCGGCACGTCAGCCAGCCGGGACTCCGGACTCCGCCAGCGGCAAGCGTCCAGGGCGACGCTAGGCGCCGGAAACGCCAGGCGCGTTCACACGAAGCAATAGACCCGCTCCTGCGCGGATCACGACCTCGCCCACCGTCGAATCGAAAATGATTTGGCCAGTGGGATCGGAGCGTCCCGTGTCGCGAATCACCAGATCCGGCAAGCCATACACCCCACAGGCATCGGAAGAAAACACCCAGAGGGCCTGCAAAGCGTCATTGGCGTTCATGGCGCCCCGACACCCTCCCTCCGGATTGGCGTACAGGTGGACGAGCACACCCCCCGTAACCGGTTCACCCACGGTGCCATTGATTCCTTCGACGTGGCCGCCTCCGCGATACACCGTCTCACCCCCTATCTGAACGGTCGTCCAGGCATACTCGGGTGTGCCACGGTCCGGGCCCGTGTCAGGAATCTGTGCCTCGCCCACTGCCACAAACGAGGCGATGGCTCGCACGTTCGTAAGGATGGGAACTCTCTCGCCACGCGTTTCAAGCGTATCGAACTTGAGGGAAATGCTGGCGGGAGAGGCCTGCGTAGCCGGCGTAACGCTCACGACGTGCCCAATCACTTTCGCTCCGGCGTGAATGGTGGGACCACCGGGCAGTGGAACATCCTGCATGAGGCGTGCGGTTATCACTTGGCCAGTATGGCTCGTTGTCGAAGACAAAGTCGCATTCAAGCGAACCGGAAGGATGGTTCCTGCTGGAATCAAACTTGAGGCTGGCGCGGTGGCGGCGAACGCTAGAAAAACGATCGAGGCAACAAACGCGGACTGATTCACAAACGATTTCATAGGCGGGGCCTCCCTTGCTCGAACGTCTGCAGCTGTTGCTGGGGTCTATCAGTTGGATGCATCAAAGGTGCAAAGAGGATAGCAACGATTTGGCCAGCTCACGCACGTGAGCTGCGCAGGCAGGATCGGCGGCCGGCATTGTTTCTGCGGAGCGAAAATAGTCGGCAGCCTTCGGGCTGTGGCCTGCCTCTTGGTTGAGATTGCCCAACAAGAGCAGAAAGATCGGGTTCTGCGGATACTGCGAGCGAAGAGGTTCTAGAATCTGAATGGCTTCGTCGTAGCGCTGGTCGTAGGTGCGCAGATTCTTGGCTAGGTAAAAGCGCGTATCGACGGCGAGAAATTGAGCACGGTCCATGGCGCTTTGCATCTGGCGAATTCCTTCCTCCTGACTGCCGCCAGGAATGCCCATGAAGAAACGGAGCATCTTGGCGATCGAGGAGAGGGTGTCGACGTAGTAGTTGTACAGGCCGAGGATCGCTGTGGCATCGGCGGCGTCGGGATCGAGCTCGAGCGCGCGAAGGCACTCGGAGCGAGCGGCGACGCCGACGTGGGCGATGGCGCGCTTTTCGTCCCGGAGACTATAGAGACGAGCTTTCAGGGAGAAGCCGATGGCGATGTAGACGTGCGGCTCGGCCGTATCGGATTTGGCGATCTGGGCACGAGCGAGCTCAATTGCTTTGTCCGCCAGCGCGAAATAAGCATCATCTTCCGGCTGCTTCGGCCTCTTCCAGGCGTCCAACATTCCCCATTTCATGTCGCAAGAGACGCAATAGGTCTTCCACCAACGAGCCTCGGCCTCGAGCAGAAAGCCAACCGGGCTATTCGGCTCGGAACGCTCGATGCTTAGGGCGGTCAGGATCGCAGCGTCCGGATCGCCCCCATAGATCTGGTCCAGCGTACGGGCGGCATCAGCAGAAAGTGTAAGCTTCGAGGCACGAGCCGGCGTCAGATGTAGGCTCGACAGCAAGCAGATTGAAACAGCCAGCGTTTTTCGCATCAGTGACCCGTCCCGCCTGGCCTCCGGTTCCCTACGGCTAGCCCGAGCGGCTTCTATTTCACCCGCTTGAGCCAACCGGCGAGCCAGGCGGCGGTGACGTACATCGTAAAACATTCCAAAGCGAACGCCGGGAAACCGAGATAGCCCGGCAGAGGCATCTCGAAGATTTTCAGATCCTGAAACATCGGGAACGTGTAATGCCATTTCGCGTGGGCCCAGTTATTCCAGAACTCCCACAGCCACCCGCAAATCCACCCGGCCAGAAAGAAGCCGTAGAGGCGTCGCGAGAAGCCTTCGGAAACATCGCCGAGGAAGGAAGGGAGGGAAAGGCGACGGTTCAGCGGATCCAGCAGTAGCAGGAATCCGATCCAAACGAGAAAGAACAGACGCGCGGCGATCAACGGCGGTACCAGAAGCGGAACGAGCAGCGATGCCGCGCCACACGCCATGATCACGTTGTCGGCAGCGCGCGAAGTTTTCCACGGCTCGATCGGGACGGGCGGCAAAAGTGCTTGAACGAGATCGGACGTTTCAAAAATAGCGGGAGTAATGGTCGCGAACGACCAGCCGTAGCCAAGGAGCGCCAGCAGTCGCTGGTGAGGGACCCCGACATAGGTCCAGTTGTGAAGGCGCAGGTTATAAGCCTCAAAAATCAGCCAGAGCGGTATGGAAAGCAGAGCCATGCGTAGAATCGTCAGCGGCGCGTCACGCAAGCGCGAACGGGCGGTTAGGGCAAAGACGGACGCGTCGGCGATCAGGATGTAGGCGCTCCAGGCCAGGGGAGTGAAATAGGTAGGCACCGGCTCGACGTGGCGGACGAGCATCCACTCCGCACCAGCAAGTGCCACGATTCCCAGCCAGCCGTGCGCGGGAAAAGGGCGCCGGCGACGCGCTCGGAAAAACCCAAGAATGAGGACGCCCACCGTCGCGGCCGTGACGACGATACCAGTAACCAGTCCGAGCGAGAACATGAGCGCGCGCTGATCCCTCACCCGCGCTCGTATCCTAGCGCAGGTGAGGGGAGTTTTCGCGTGGGGCCGTGCGGTTTCTTGCTATGCTGGCGTGCCCCGACGACAGGAAGCTGATGAGCGACGCGGAAAAACTCGAGCGAGGGCTGGGACTGATCGAAGCAACGTCGCTCAACATGACGTTCATGGTCGGAATCGGGCCCTTCGTTGTGATTCCGCTGGTCGTTCAAGCCATGGGCGGAGTGGGAAGTTTGCTCGCCTGGACAGCCGGAGGAGTGCTGGCGCTGTTTGACGGCTGTATCTGGGCGGAACTTGGCGCGGCGATGCCTCGAGCTGGCGGCAGCTACGTCTATTTGCGCCAGGCCTACGGCGCCGAACGCTGGGGAAGGCTGATATCGTTCCTGTTTATATGGCAGACGCTGTTTCAAGGACCACTCAGCGTAGCATCCGGGGCACTGGGTTTCGCGGACTATGCCAGCTATCTGGCGGGGCGCTCGCCCCTGGTCGCTCGGATCGTAGGCGTGCTGGGATCACACAGCAAGAACGTAATAGCGGGTGCAGTCGTTGTGCTGGTGGTGGTCTTGCTATACCGGAGAATCGGTCAGATCGGGCGAATCTCCGTGGCTTTCAGCGCGATTGTGATTGGGACGATTCTTTGGATCATCTGGGGCGGAGCGACACATTTCGACCCCTATCGTCTGTTCAGCTCGTCGGGAGAGCATTGGAATCTTTCCTGGCTGCTGGTTGTGGGGCTCGGACACGGGACGGTCCAGACGATTTACAGCTATCTGGGCTACTACAATGTCTGCAATCTTGGCGGGGAGATGAAGGACCCAGAGAGAAACATACCGCGCGCCATTTTTATTTCGATCCTGGGCATCTCGGGCCTCTACCTGGCAATGCAAACAAGTATCCTGAGCGTGATCGGGTGGCGAGAGGCAGCCGGTTCCAGCTATATCGCCAGCACCTTCATCGAGCGATTGCACGGCAGTCACTGGGCCACGGTCGCGACACTGCTGATCTTGATCACGGCGCTGGGGTCGGTTTTCTCTGCGATGCTGGGATATTCCCGCGTGCCGTATGCGGCGGCGGCGGATGGGAACTTTCTCGGCCTATTCGCGCGAGTCCATCCGACCAAGCATTTCCCGCACGTTTCGCTGCTGGCGCTGGCGCTGGCCGCGCTCGGGTTTTGTCTGGCGCTCAAACTGGCGCAAACCATCCGCGCCATCCTGGCCATGCGGTGCATCATCCAATTCATCGGCCAGGGGGTGGGCTTGGTTCTCCTGCGGCGACGACAGGGGAGCGAGTGGCTTCCTTTTCGCATGTGGCTCTACCCGGTCCCGGTCGTGATCGCGGTCGCAGGCTGGGCGGGCATTTTCCTGGCGACCGGGCCAAAGCCGATGCTCGCTTCTCTCCTGGCGGCAACAGCAGGTATCCTTGTCTATTTGGGACGCGCGCGCTGGCTTAGGCAGTGGCCCTTCGAGGAGATTGGGTGATGAGGCGATGGACAGTGGTGGCTATCGTGGCCGTGCTCGCCGCGGCGGCGGGGCTTGGGCCGACCGGGATCGTTTCCGCGCAATCGTTGCCGGAAACCGTCGAGGCGATCAACAAGGCGCGCGTGGCAACGCGGATCCTTTTCATCACCGCCCATCCCGACGATGAGACGGCGAGCCTGCTGGCGTATCTTTCGCGCGGCCTGAACGCGGACGTGGCTCTGCTAACCATTACCCGCGGACAGGGCGGACAGAACGCGATCGGGCCGGAGCAGGATGGACCGCTTGGTGTGGTTCGAACAACGGAGCTGCTTCTAGCGGACAGCCACTACGGCGTTCAGCAATACTTCACACGCGCCGTGGACACCGGATTTTCCAAGAGCGCGCAGCGCACCATGAAAATCTGGGGGGACCAGATTCCCATGGAGGACATGGTCCGCGTGATCCGGATGTACAGGCCGAACGTCGTGATCAACGGATGGGGCGGCGTGCAGTTCGGGCACGGGCAACACCAGGCCAGCGGAATCTATACGCCGGAAGCAGTTCGGAACGCGGCCGATCCCACAAAATTTCCCGAGCAGATCCGAGAAGGGCTGCCGGCATGGAAGGTGACACTGGAAGTGCGTCCCACAGGATTCGGTTTTGGTCCTGTTTTACCGCCACCTCCTCCGGACGCGGTCGAATTCCCCGTAACGGACGTGTCGCCACTATGGGGCAAAAGCTACGTGGAAATGGGGATGGAAGGGCATGCCCAGCACCGCTCGCAAGGCACGCCCTCACTTTTCGGTAACCCGTTTTTTCGCCGGCCATTGTTTCTGATCACCGAGGGCGGGCAAGGGGCAGGCGGGGGATTCGACAGGAAGCTTTTGGGCGAGCCCATCACCTCACTCGCCGGACAATTTGCCAGTTTCCAGGCGGTGATGGGTCCAGCGCTTGAAAGCACGGATCGGAACTTGGCGGTGGCGGTGAACGAGGCGCTTGCTCTGGATCGCGCGTCGGCCGCAAAGTCGCTGGCCGAAGCGGCAAAAACGATCGCGGCGCTCGGCGAAAAGGTGCGGAGTGCCGGTGGCGCGGACAGCGCGGCAGCGAGCTGGGAAGTTGACCAAGTAAGGCAGCGAATCGATCGGGCGCTGGCAGAGGACATCGCGCTTCCCGTCGATACGCAAGCAGACAGGCACGAGCTGGTCGCAGGCGAGAGCTTTTCTGTGAAGGTCAATTTTCTCGATAAACCCGCCGTGCCTGTGAAATGGACGATCGATCAGTCGAGCCTCCAGGTACCGGCGGGTTGGACCGTCACGCTGGACGGTGCCAAACCAGACAGCAAGAGCTATCAGTTCCATGTCAGCGTCCCCACAGGGGCGAGTCCACCTGTGTCACCTACCGATCCGGTGCTGCCGTTTCCGCCGCCACTTGTGAAGTTGGCGCTGCGTCTGGAGCTAGAAGGGTATGCCTTCACAACCGAGAAGACGGTTGAATCATCGGTCGCGAAGACTACCGGCGTCGAGACCTATCAGCTCGAACTCGTCCCGGCCGTGACGCTGACCGTCGAACCGACGCAAGTGATGGTGCCCTTAAAACGAGCTGCCTCGCCGCTCGAGCTCGTGGCGCGCGTGCGCTACCACGGCGCGGGGCAGGCCGACGTGTCGGTCGGTCTCGACACACCGACCGGATGGATGGTCGCCCCGCTGGCCACTTTGAGTTTCTCAACAGCCGGCGATCAGCTCGTGCGCTATGTGGTCACGCCGCCAGCCTCCGTTGCAGCAGGAGCTTACCGGCTAGGCCCCTTCGCGCGAATCGGAGCGGACACGTTCCGCACCTCACTGGAACCGATTCCCACGCTCGCAACTCGACAATGGGGCGAGCCGGATGACGCGACCGTTCATGTTCTCGATCTGACGGTGCCGGAGGGATTGCGCGTCGGCTACATCGCAGGCGATAACGACACCATTCCAGAAACACTGCGCCAAATCGGCATGGAAGTGGACATGCTGGACGAAGTGGCGCTCGCGTTCCGAAACCTGAGTAAGTACGATGCCATCGTCGTGGGAATCCGCGCCTACGAACTGCGTCCCGACGCCACGGCGGCCAATCCGCGGTTGCTCGAGTATGTGAAAAACGGCGGGACATTGCTGGTTGAGTACGAGCGCGATTTCGCGTGGAACAAGCTATTGCTGCCTCCCTTCCAGGCCCAGATGGCGCCGCAGGCCGTTCGTGTGACCGACCCCAATTCGCCGGTGCGGTTTCTCGAGCCGAGGAGTCCCCTGCTGAACTTCCCCAATCAGATCACGCTGAAGGATTTTCAGGACTGGAACCAGGAGCGCGGGCTCTATTTCTGGAGTCCCCCGTGGGCTTCCGAATACCAGCCCGTGCTCGGTCTGACCGATCCGGGCGAACCAGAGGCAACGGGCGGTCTCGTGTACGCGCGGGACGGCAAGGGCATTTACATCTACACCGGCCTGTCCTTCTTTCGCGAACTACCCGATGGAGTCCCGGGTGCGTACCGACTGTTCGTCAATCTGCTGAG
>Ga0187780_10001095_pt1 | contig 20371 bp, 19 predicted proteins | sample 1015_Q2_SP10_20__FD_132429 | JGI IMG/M metagenome (GOLD analysis project Ga0187780, IMG submission 132429) | Tropical peat soil microbial communities from peatlands in Department of Meta, Colombia - 1015_Q2_SP10_20_MG | ecosystem: Environmental > Terrestrial > Soil > Wetlands > Peat | place...
AGAGCGCGCTGCCCGATGCCGATCGGCGGCGCGGCCTGGTCTTCTTGCTCACCCGCGCAATCCTACGGCGCGGCGGCGACATTCATCCCGCCTGCTGGTCAGGCCCCGGGCATCTCCCGGACCGCCTGGGTTCCGAGATGCAGGAACGCACGGTCGAGGGCCTCGATGAATGGGCGAAGGTGACGTCCACGGATTCCGGCAGGCCAAAGCCTCCCGCGGCCTCCAGCGACGCCAGGCCGTGGCAGGCGGACCGCCACATGCGGACGGCGTGGATGAGATCCGCGTCGGTTAGGCCGTAGCCCTTCAGGGCCGCGGCGATGACGGCGAAGGCCCCGGTGGCGACCTCGATGTGCTCCTCGTCGCCGGGCGCCGGGGCCAGCACGCTGGCCGCGTAACGGCCCGGATAGGCCAGCGCGTAGGACCGGTAGGCGGCCGATATGGCGTACAGCGCGTCGATGCCTGTCACGCCGGCGGCCGCCCTGGCGCCGACGCTGGTCAGCTCCCGCACGCCCAGCAGCGAGATGCCGCGCCTGACCTCGGCCAGGCCGCCGACGTGCTTGTACAAGCCGGGCAGGGAGACACCGCAGCGCTGCGCGACCGCCGCCAAGGTAAGCCGGTCCAGGCCTACCTCGTCGGCGACGGCGGCCGCTTCAGCGCCAGGCCCAGGCCGAACTGGACCGCCGAGAAATACACTTAACCTAGTCTGGCAAACCGATTCCGGGCCGAGACAGGCCGACGGCCCGGACGGCACCGACCACGGCGTCGCCGCCGGTGACCGGGACGGTGGCGAGCTCGTCCGGCACGACGGCGCCGAGCAGCCGCAATGCCGCCATCGTGACAGGGGTCCGCGCCCGTGCCGACCCGTCATCGATCTTGACCACACCGGATCTGCCGTCGGCCAGCGCGAAGGCGTTGACGCCCTCGGCGCCCGCCTTGACCAGCAGGCCCGGCACCGCGTCCATCAGCCTGCGCTCGTCCCGGCTCGTGCCGCTGGTCCACTCCGGGTACGCGCGCATCGCATCGGCCACCCGGCGTTCCGGCGTGCCGGGCGGCGCGAGCACCAGCGTCCGGAAGGCTCGCGCCAGCCCGGCCATGGTGAGCGCGAACAGCGGCGCACCGCAGCCGTCCACGCCGGTGGCGGGGGACTCCTGCCCGGCCAGTTCCTCGATCGTGCGCCGGATCGCCTGCTGCAGCAGATGACCGGGAGCCAGGTACGTCTCAGTGGGCCAGCCATTGTGCACGCAGGTGGCGAGCATCGCGGCGTGCTTTCCCGAGCAGTTCATCCGGATCCTGGACCTACCCTGGCCGCGGGCGATCAGGCGCTCCGCGGTCTCGATGTCGACCGGCCAGGAGACCGGGCAGCGCAGGTCATCCTCGCTCAGCCCGGCACCGGACAGGATCTTCCGCACCCCGTCGACGTGAAAATCCTCGCCGGAATGACTCGCCGCGGCGAGCGCGAGCAATTCGGAGTCCAGGCCAAGCCCGCAGCGGAGCATCGCCACCGCCTGCAGCGGCTTGTTCGCCGACCGCGGGAAGAAGGGCACGCCGGTGCTGCCGACGCCGATGACCTGGGTCCCGTCAGGGGCAAGTCCGGCCACGGCGCCGTGGTGCCGCGATTCGGCGAAGCCCGATCGCACGACCTCGGCCACCACCGGGTTCCCTCCGGATCCCTCCTGGAAGATCGTCATGCACGCAGTATGCACGCAGCCTGCCTGGTCCCTCGCCGTTCGCCGCGGGGTACCCTGCCGTGCTATGCGCGCAGTGGTGCAGCGGGTGACCCGGGCCAGCGTGGCCGTGGATGGGCAGGTGGTAGGCGCGATCGAGGAGCCGGGCCTGCTGGTCCTGGTCGGCGTCACCCACGATGACACCCCGGAGCTGGCGGCGAAGCTCGCCGCCAAGCTGTGGGGGCTGCGGATCCTCGACGGCGAGAAATCCTGCTCCGACGTGGCCGCGCCGCTGCTGGTGATCAGCCAGTTCACGCTGTACGCGGACCTGGCCAAGGGCCGCCGGCCGTCCTGGTCGGCCGCCGCTCCCGGGCCGGTCGCCGAGCCCCTGGTCGGCGCCGTGATCCAGGCCCTGCGCGACCTCGGCGCCCGCGTCGAAACGGGCGTCTTCGGCGCCGAGATGAAAGTCTCGCTGGTCAACGACGGCCCGGTCACCATCATCATCGACCTGTGAAGCTGCCGTCCTTGATGGTCGCGGTACTGCGCCTTCGCGATCATGGCAGGTCCCGGCCCGGGCCGGGGCACGCGGGGCGTCGCAGCGGCTAACCCGACGAGTCGGGACTGGCGCCCGGGGTGGCAGGCGAGGGTCCCAGCCCGGCCAGCACGCACTGGGGCCGGGCGTGCAGCGAGATCTGGTCCTGCGACCGGAACGCCATCTGGCAGAACGCCCGGGCCTGGGCCCCGCAGTAGTGGAAGGTCGCCCCGCCGGTGGAACTGGGCACGGTGACGTTGACGCAGCCGTGGCCCGAACTCCCGTATGGGTCAGAAGCCAGCGCCCCCCAGGCGAACAGGCCGCCCAGCACCCCGATGATCAGCACGCCGACGATCGCGAAGACCCGCTTCTGCCGCGACGACAGGCGTCCCGCGCCCGGGTTGGTCTTGGCGTACATGGCTGCCCAGTCTAAGAGCCCGGCCACGCTGCCCTGTGTTAGCGTCGGCGGTAAAGGAACAATCATGGGGAGGTATAGAAGTGGTAACGCGCGATACGCGGTGGCCTGCCGGTACGCCCTGCTGGGTCGATGTCAGCGTGGATGACGTGCCGAAGGCGATCGCGTTCTACGAGGGCCTGTTCGGCTGGGACATCCAGGTCGGCGGGCCGGAGGTCGGCGGCTACTCCATCGCCCACAAGGACGGCCGGATCGCCGCGGGCATCGGCCCCAAGATGGGTCCGGCCGAGGCTCCCTCGGCCTGGACGACCTACCTGGCCACCGACGACGCCGACGCGACCGCGGCCAAGATCAAGGGCGCGAGCGGCCAGCTGCTGGCCGAGCCGATGGACGTCATGAGCGAGGGCCGGATGGCGATCGCCCTGGACACGGCCGGTGCCGCGTTCGGGATCTGGCAAGGCCGGAACACCACGGGGATCGGCGTGGCGAACGAGCCGGGCACGCTGTCCTGGAACGAGCACATGAGCCGTGACTTCGACGGGAGCAAGGCCTTTTATCAGGCCGTGTTCGGCTATGCGTACCAGGACATGAGCGGTGAAGGCTTCAGGTACGCGATGCTCATGGTCGACGGGCACGAGGTCGGCGGCATCGGCGAGTACCCGGACGGCACGCCCGCGGACATGCCCGCCAGCTGGACCGCGTACTTCCAGGTCACCGACACCGATGCCGCGGTGGCTAAGGTCGTCGAGCTCGGCGGCCGCGCGGTCCGACCCGCCAGCGACACCCCCTATGGCAGGATCGGCGTCGTTGCCGACAACCACGGCGCCGTCTTCTCCCTGATCACCCCGCCCGCCGGCTAAGCCAGGAGGGAGGCGGCCGCCGCCGCGATGGCGGCCGCCTCCACCCCTTTAAAGACCCTCTATCCCGAACGGACAGTGGTGCGAGCCCTGTCTCGTGCGTGGGCACAGCGGCCGACCGGAGGCGAGCCGCGTCCGGCCGTTCCTCTTGATTTGCTCTGTGCCCGGGCGGAGGGTTTCAGGTATGGACTCAGAGACTGGCTACCTGCGGATCGCTACCGAGGAGGCGTTCGCGCCGCCCGAGCTCGTCACGATGTGGCAGTCCATGCTGGCCGACGGGACGTGCGACGACCCCGGCTTCATCAGCCTGCAGGGCTTCTACATGCGCAGCAGGGCCGAACGCCCGGCGGCGGTCCTGGCCCGCCTTCAGGACCTGGGCGAACGGCGGATCGCGGACATGGACGCGGCGGGCATCGACCGGCAGGTCATCTCGCTGACCTGCCCTGGTACCCAGATCCTGGACCGGGACCGGGCCATCGCCATGGCCACGCTGGCCAACGACCAGCTGGCGGAGGCCTGCCGACGGCACCCGGACCGGTTCAGCGGCCTGACCGCGGTCGCGCCGCAGGATCCCTCGGGCGCGGCCAAGGAGATCGAGCGCGGGGCGCGCGAACTCGGCCTCAAGGGCGTCATCATCAACTCGCACACCCAGGGCGAGTACCTGGACGACCCGAAGTTCTGGCCCATTTTCGAGGCGGCCGAGGCCGTGGATACGCCCATCTACCTGCACCCGAACACCCCGCCACGGACCATGATCGGCCCGCTGCTCGAGGCCGGCCTGGACAGTGCCATCTACGGGTTCGCCGTCGAGACCGGGATGCACCTGCTGCGCATCATCACCGCCGGGGTCTTCGACAGGTTCCCCCGGCTGCGGATGGTGGTCGGGCACCTGGGGGAGGCGCTGCCTTTCTGGCTGTACCGGCTGGACTTCATGCACGCCGCGACCGTCAAGGCCGGGCGGTACAAGTCGATGAAGCCGATCGCCCGGCGACCGAGCGAGTACCTGCGGTCGAACGTCTGGGTGACCACCAGCGGCATGCCCTGGGCGCCGGCCATCTTGTTCTGCCGGGAGGTGCTCGGGCCCGACCGGGTGATGTACGCGATGGACTACCCGTACGAGTACGTGCCCGAGGAAGTGACCTTCACCGATCAGCTTCCGATCGACGCCGCGGCGAAGAAGGCATTCTTCCAGGGCATCGCCGAGCGGGTCTTCGGCCTGTTACCCGGCCGGGACCTCGCCCAGGCCAGCCGCTGCGCTTGGCGGTCATGGGCCAGCGCGACCGGGGGGTCTAGCCTCTATCCTCGTGGTCAAGGTTCTCTCGCGGAGGCGGTGGCGTGGTCATGCAGCAGTACTCCTGGCCGGGACCAGTGCCCCCGTGGGGACGTCGGGGAACCATCAAATTGATTCGCTGCGCGAAGTGCGAAGGGCCGCTGTACCGCACCAAGCTGAAGATGCAGCCGCGACAAGAAGATCACGAGCAGGGCTGCGAAGCCTTCATCCGGGCCATCCGGGTCATGCGGTACAGCGACGAAGTGAAGCGGGCCGCATCGGAGCCGGATCAAACAGGGTGGCTCAGCAACCGGCGGCGGCGGAAGTACCTGCTCGAGAACGCGAAGAGACTGTCCGCGGCGGCGTGCGAAAGCGACCCCGCCGCCGCGATCCGGGAACTGGGCGACCAGTACCAAGCCGAATGCCAGTCGCGCGGCACGTCACCCCAGACGACAGAACTGGCGGAAATGCTGATGCGGGCCTGTCGGCGGTTGGCTGCGGGACAGGCTCCCGCGCCGATCGTCTCTCGTCCCGGATAGCCTCGAAGACCCGCAAAGCCCTCGCGCCACGAGCAGGGCGAGGAAGTCCTCGGTCATCCCGAACGCGGATGGCTGACCTGGCCGAGGAACAGGGGCAGGCCCGTCGCGCCGTCGACGATCGCGAACAGGAACGGCCGGTCGACGACCAGCGTGACCGGCGGAGGCGGCTGGAACGCGGCCGTCGGCCTGAAGGTTACCGCGGTGGCCGCCGCCGCTTCCGTGCCCTGCTCGTCCACGTCGACGTAAGCCTTGTGCGCAACCGCGCTGATCAGCAGCCGTTCGGCCGCGGTAATGCCGCTGAAGTCCGCATCGCCCGTGAAGGCCTGCGTCACGCCCAGCCGCTGCAGGGCCGGGACGAGATCGAAGGCGGTCTCCAGCCGGAACCGTGGCAGGGACAGCGTGACCTGATACCGGGTCATCCCGGCCAGCAGGCCGCGCAGGCCGCCCGCGGTGATCTTCGGGCGCAGCACCGTCAGCGGGCCATCCGGCAGCACGACAGCCATCGCCAGCCTGCTGCCCCGATAGGGCAGCAAGACGGCCTGGTATCCCTCGCCGCGCAGGTAGGCCCGGGCCTCCGTGCCGTGCATCATCGGCACGGTCACGCCCGGGCGCCCCGGACCATCCGGATAGAACGGCTCGTCGGCGGTAGCGGCCTCCGGAAACCGGTGGGCCCACGCGGCTTTCAGGTAGATGGCGCTGGTGAGGATCAGCCTGGTCGCGGCGTGGACCGCGCGGGCCGGCAGCAATCCGGTGATCTTTCCGTCGGTCTGCTCGGCGATCACGCGGTTGATCTCGGTCCGCGCCGCCTCGGGTGCGTGAGCGAAGTCGGCGCCGGCCACCGCGGCCGCCGTGGCATCGCGTAGCCGTGCGGTGAAATCGGGCAGCAGCGGCAGGCCCGACTGCACCCACAGGACGTTGGGTGCCCGGAACGTCACCGCCCCGCCCGCGGTCACGTCGCGGAGCAGGGCCGATAGTGCCCGCAGTCCCTCGGCCGCCGCATCTTGCGATCCGTTCAGGTGCAGGGCGCGGGCCAGTTCCGCCGCCGTCTGGCCGCGCGCTCCGCACAGTGCCATCTGCAGTGCGCTGGCCACGCTGACCGGGGAGAACACCGTATCTGTGGCATTCTCGGCGAGCAGCTGGTACACGTCCGCGCCGAACGCGGCGTCCGCCGCCGCCACGGGCGCGGTGGTCGCCTGCGCTGGTTCGTCATGCATCGCCGCTTCGTACCTCCGCCTACATCCGATCACACGCGAGCCTGCGCCGGCCGCCCGCCTGGCCGCGAACATCGGCGAAAATGGGTCCGGGAGCGCCGGCTCATGGCCCTCCAACGTCCATCCGAGCCCGGATTGCCCATAGCGGCGCATGGGTCCCGAGACCGCGGGTTAGGCTTCAGCGGTGAGCGGACTTGAGGATTTCGCCCGCCTGGTAGCGGGTGATCACGGCCTGTGCGTGGTATCGACGCTGCGGGCGGACGGGACGATCCAGTCATCGGTGGTGAACGCGGGCGTGCTGCCGCATCCAGTCACCGGAGCCCAGGTGGTCGGCCTGGTCAGCCGGGGCGACGCGCTCCGGCTGGCCAACCTCCGGGCGCGGCCGCGGGCCACGGTGGTCGTCCGGGCCGGCTGGCAGTGGGCCGCGGCCGAGGGCCCGGTCGAGCTGGCCGGACCCGACGACCCGATGCCCGGGGTTGACGCCGAGCGGCTGCGGCTGCTGCTAAGGGAGATCTTCACCGCGGCAGGCGGCACACACGACGACTGGCCGACCTACGACCGGGTCATGGCCGACGAGCGCCGCGTCGCCGTCCTGGTGACACCGGAGCGCGCCTCCCGCCCCAGGCGCTAGGGCCCAGCCGGACGGCAGCACGACGGCCCGCTGGCAGAATTGCTCTGGTGACCGAGATTCAACCAACCGGCAGCCAGGCTGAGTCGGTGGACCAGCGGATCGCGCGCGAGCTTGGCGTGGCGGTGCGGCAGGTCAGCGCCGCGGTCGAGCTGCTCGACGGCGGCGCCACCGTGCCGTTCATCGCCAGGTACCGCAAGGAAGCCACCGGCCTGCTCGACGACGCGCAGCTGCGGACGCTCGAGGAGCGGCTGCGTTACCTGCGAGAACTCGACGAGCGGCGCGAGGCGATCCTCAAGGAGATCACCGCGCAGGGCAAGCTGACCGGTGAGCTCGAAACCCAGATCCGCGCCGCCGACTCCAAGGCCCGGCTGGAAGACCTCTACCTGCCCTACAAGCCGAAGCGGCGCACCAGGGCGCAGATCGCCCGGGAGGCGGGCCTGGAGCCGCTGGCTGACCTCCTGCTCGGCGAGCCGCGCAGGGATCCGCAGACCGAGGCGCTGCGCTTCATCGACCCTGGTCGCGGTGTCCCCGACATGGCCGCCGCGCTCGAGGGCGCCCGCGCCATCCTGGTCGAGCGGTTCGCCGAGGACGCGGACCTGCTCGGCGAGCTGCGGGAGGCGATGGCCGCCCGCGGCACGCTGATCTCAACCGTGCGCGAGGGAAAGGAGCAGCAGGGCGCGAAGTTCGCGGACTACTTCCAGTTCAGCGAGCCGTTCGCGCGGCTGCCCTCGCACCGCATCCTCGCCCTGTTCCGCGGCGAGAAGGAGGAGATCCTCGATCTCACGCTCGACCCGGGCGGCGACGATGCGGAGCACGAGGCACGCATCGCCGAGCGCTTCGGCGTCCATGATCAGGGCCGTCCCGCCGACCCCTGGCTCAACGCCACCGTCCACTGGGCCTGGCGCACCCGCATCCTGGTCCACCTGAGCGTCGACATCAGGGTCCGGCTCTGGCAGGCCGCCGAGGATGAGGCGGTTCGGGTCTTCGCCGCTAACCTGCGTGACCTGCTGCTGGCCGCCCCGGCGGGCGCGCGGGCCATCATCGGCCTCGACCCGGGCTTCCGGACCGGCGTGAAGGTGGCGGTCACCGATTCCACCGGCAAGGTGACCGGGACGGCCACGATCTACCCGCACGAGCCGCGCCGGCGCTGGGACGAGTCCATCCAGACCCTCGCGAAACTAGCCAGGCAGCACCACGCCGAGCTGATCGCCATCGGCAACGGCACGGCCTCACGGGAGACCGACCGGCTGGCCGCGGAGCTGATCAAGCGCCATCGCGACCTGAATCTCACCAAGGTCGTGGTGTCCGAGGCGGGCGCCAGCGTGTACTCGGCCTCGGCCTACGCCTCCGCCGAACTGCCCGATCTGGACGTCTCGCTCCGCGGCGCGGTCTCGATCGCGCGGCGGCTGCAGGACCCGCTGGCCGAGCTGGTCAAGATCGACCCGAAGTCCATCGGGGTGGGCCAGTACCAGCACGACATCGCCGAGGGCAAGCTGTCGCGCTCCCTGGACGCCGTGGTCGAGGACTGCGTGAACGCCGTCGGCGTCGACCTGAACACCGCCTCGCAGCCGCTGCTGGCCCGGGTGTCCGGCATCACCGCCGGGCTGGCGACCGCGATCGTGGCCCGCCGGGACTCCGAAGGGCCGTTCCGGACCCGGCAGCAGCTCATGAAGGTGCCCCGGCTGGGCCCGAAGGCCTTCGAGCAGTGCGCCGGGTTCCTGCGCATCCGCGGCGGCGACGACCCGCTCGACGCGTCCGGGGTCCACCCGGAGGCCTACCCCGTGGTCCGCCGCATCCTGGCCGCGACCGGGACCGCCGCCGGCCAGCTGATCGGCAGCACCGCCGTGCTGCGCCGGCTGCACCCGGAGGAGTTCACCGACGGCCGTTTCGGCCTGCCGACCGTCACCGACATCCTGCGCGAGCTGGAGAAGCCGGGCCGCGACCCGCGCCCGGCGTTCGCCACCGCGACGTTCGCCGAGGGCATCGAGACGCTCGAGGACCTCCGGCCCGGCCTGGTGCTCGAGGGCGTGGTGACCAACGTCGCCGCGTTCGGCGCGTTCGTCGACGTCGGCGTGCACCAGGACGGCCTCGTGCACGTGTCCGCGATGTCGCGCAGCTTCGTCTCCGATCCCCGCTCGGTGGTCAAGCCCGGCGACGTGGTCCGGGTCAAGGTGCTCGCCGTCGACGTCCCCCGCCGCCGGATCTCGCTCACCCTCCGGCTGGACGACGAAGGGCCGCGACCGGCCCGGGACCGCGGCCGGGCCGGGGACCGCTCCAGCCGCCCTTCCGGCCATTTCGGCCGAACGGGCAGTGGCTCCGGCAGCCGTCCAGCCTCAACCGGATCCGGCGGCCAGACGGGCCGGGGTCCGAGCGGCCGCCCTGCCGCCGAGGGCGCACTGGCGGACGCGCTGCGCCGGGCCGGCCTGGCCCCCGAGGCCCCCGAAGCCCCCGAGGCCCCCGTGACCCGCGAGCCCCCCGACCGCGGCGCCGAACGTCGCGACCGCCGCTAGCCGATACTCGCGCGCGCCATGAGATGCGCGCCGGTAGCATCGGGTAACCCGTTCTGTTCGACGAGAAGGAGCACACCGTGTCCGGCGCGCAGCTTCGTATCACCCTCGCAGGTCGCGAGCACGTGGTCGAGGCTGGCACGACCGCTGGCGCGGCACTCGGCTCCGCCCCCGGCGTCATCGCCGCGCGGGTAAACGGCGAACTGCGCGACCTGGCCTGCTGCCTGGCCGACGGCGACGTGGTCGAGCCAGTGGACATCGCCAGCGACGACGGCCGGTACATCGTGCGCCATTCCGCGGCGCACGTCATGGCGCAGGCCGTGCAGGAACTGTTTCCGCAGGCCAAGCTGGGCATCGGCCCGCCGGTAGAGAACGGCTTCTACTACGACTTCGACGTGCCCCAGCCGTTCGACCCGGAGGACCTGAAGGCGATCGAGGGCCGGATGCGCCAGATCATCAAGCAGGGTCAGCGGTTCTCCCGGCGGGTCGTGACCGACGACCAGGCCCGGTCGGAGCTCGCCGCCGAGCCGTACAAGCTGGAGCTGATCGGGCTCAAGGGCCACGGCGCCGGCTCGCTGGACTTCGAGCTGAGCGAGGGCGTCGAGGTCGGCGGCCCCGAGCTGACCATCTACGACAACCTGGACGCGAGGACCGGCGGGCTCCGCTGGAAGGACCTGTGCCGCGGCCCGCACCTGCCCACCACCAGGCAGATCCCCGCGTTCAAGCTCATGCGCACCGGCGGCGCCTACTGGCGGGGCAGTGAGCAGAATCCGCAACTGCAGCGGATCTACGGCACCGCCTGGGAGTCCCGCGAGCGCCAGGACGAGTACCTGAGGTTCCTCGCCGAGGCGGAGAAGCGCGACCACCGCAAGCTCGGCGCCGAGCTCGACCTGTTCTCGTTCCCGACCGAGATCGGCAGCGGCCTGGCCGTCTTCCATCCCAACGGCGGCCTGGTCAGGAACATCCTGGAGGACTACTCGCGGCGCCGGCACATCGAGGCGGGCTACGACTTCGTGAACACCCCGCACATCACCAAGTCGGAGCTGTTCGAGATCTCCGGGCACCTGGACTGGTTCGGGGAGAGCATGTTCCCGCCGATGGAGTTCGAGGGGGCCAAGTACTACCTCAAGCCCATGAACTGCCCCATGCACATCCTGATCTACGCCTCGCGCGGCCGGTCCTACCGTGAGCTGCCGCTGCCGCTGTTCGAGTTCGGCACCGTCTACCGCTACGAGAAGTCCGGGGTGGTGCACGGCCTGACCAGGGTCCGCGGCCTGACCATGGACGACGCGCACATCTTCTGCACCAGGGAGCAGGCCGGCACCGAGCTGCGGCGGTTGCTGACCTTCGTGCTCGACCTGCTGCGCGACTACGGACTGGACGACTTCTACCTGGAGCTGTCCACCCGGGACGAGGAAAAGGAGAAGTTCGTCGGCAGCGACGAGGACTGGGAGCAGGCGACCGAGGAGCTGCAGCGCGCCGCGGAGGAATCCGGCCTGGAGCTGGTGGCCGACCCCGGCGGCGCGGCGTTCTACGGGCCGAAGATCTCCGTGCAGGCCAGGGACGCGATCGGCCGGACCTGGCAGCTGTCCACCATCCAGGTCGATTACAACCTGCCGAAGCGGTTCGGGCTGGAGTACCAGGCCGCCGACGGTACCAGGCAGCAGCCCATCATGATCCACCGGGCGCTGTTCGGGTCGATCGAGCGGTTCTTCGGCATCCTGGTCGAGCACTACGCGGGCGCGTTCCCGCCGTGGCTGGCACCGGTCCAGGTGGTCGGCATCCCGATCGCCGACGCGCACGTGCCGTACCTGGAAAGGGTCGCGGCGAGCCTGCGCGAGCACGGCATCCGGGTCGAGGTCGACTCGAGCGACGACCGGATGCAGAAGAAGATCAGGAACGCGCAGCGGCAGAAGGTGCCCTACATGCTGCTCGCGGGCGACAATGACGTGGCCGCCGAAGCGGTGTCGTTCCGCTACCGCGACGGGCTGCAGAAAAACGGCGTCCCCATCGCCGAAGCCGTCGCGGAGATCGTCACCGCCGTGCGCGACCGCGTCCAGGTGTAACCCTGTGCCCGACACGGACCCGGAAATCCCCGCGCCCCAAGCGTCCCCTGACCCCCAGCAGCCCGCTGAGGACCAGATCTTCGCGGGCGTCCCTGACGCGTTCGGGCGGCTGTGGACGCCGCACCGGATGGCCTACATCAAGGGGGAGAACCGGCCGGCCGGCCAGGACGAGGGCTGCCCGTTCGACCGCGCGCCGCAGCTGTCCGATGAGGACGGCCTGATCGTCGCCCGGGGCGCACTCGTGTACGCGGTGCTCAACCTGTACCCCTACAACGCCGGCCACCTGCTGGTGGTCCCGTACCGGCACCTGGCCGATTACACCGAGCTCACCATCCCGGAGACAGCCGAATTCTCCGAGTTCACCAAGCGCGCCATCGGCGCGCTGCGCCGGGCATCGGGCGCGCAGGGCTTCAACATCGGCATGAACCTTGGTTCCGTGGCCGGCGCAGGCATCGCCGCCCACCTGCACCAGCACGTAGTGCCCAGGTGGGGCGGCGACACCAACTTCATGCCGGTAGTCGGGCGCACCCGCGTCCTGCCCCAGCTGCTGGCCGACACCCGCAAGCTCCTGGCCGACGCGTGGGGGCAGTATTAGCGGCTGCGCCGCGCCACTGGATGTATTGCCAGCTAATTCTTATCCGACTTGGACTCGGCGGCCACCTTGGCGGCCAGGTGCGAGGGCAGCGGCTCGTGGCGCAGGTACTGCCGGGTGAAAGAGCCCGTGCCGTGGGAGACCGAACGCAGGTCGATGGCGTACCGGGTGATCTCGAGTTCCGGGATCTCCGCCTTCACCAGCGTCCGCCCGACCGGGACCGGCTCGGTGCCGAGCACCCGGCCGCGCCGCGAAGACAGGTCCGACATCACCGCTCCGACGTAGTCGTCGGGCACCAGTACCGCCACCTCGTCGACCGGCTCCAGCAGCATCGGATGCGCCTTGTCCACGGCGTCCCTCAGGGCCAGCCGCCCGGCCTTCTGGAACGCCATGTCGGAGGAGTCCACCGAGTGCGCCTTGCCGTCGTACAAGGTGACCCGGACCCCGGTCATCGGGTAGCCGGCCAGCACGCCCTGCTCCATCTGCCACCGGACGCCCTTTTCGACCGAGGGGATGAACTGGCGCGGCACCACCCCGCCGACGATCTTGTCGACGAACTCGAAGGTGGACACGTCCTCCAGCGGCTCCACCTCGATGTGGGCGATGCCGTACTCACCGTGCCCGCCGGTCTGCTTCACGTTCCGGCCCAGCCCCTGGGCCTTGCCGGCGACCGTCTCCCGCAGCGGGACCCGCAGCTCGGTCGTCTCCACCGCGACGCCGTACCGGTTGGCCAGCCGGTCCAGCAGCACGTCGGCGTGCGCCTCGCCCATGGTCCACAGCACCAGCTGCCGGGTCTCGGGATTCATCTCCAGCCGCAGCGTCGGGTCCTCGGCGACCAGCCGGGACAGCGCCTGGGACAGCTTGTCCTCGTCGGCCTTGGACTTGGCCACGATCGCGATCGGCAGCAGCGGCTCGGGCAGGGACCACGGCTCCATCAGCAGCGGATGATCCTTGTCCGACAGCGTGTCACCGGTCTCGGCGGTGCTGAGCTTGGCCACCGCGCAGATGTCGCCGGCCGGGCACTGCGTGACCGTCCGCTGCTGCTTGCCGAGCGGCGAGGTCAGCGCGCCGATCCGCTCGTCGTCGTCGTGGTCTTCATGCCCGCGGGCGGACCGCCCGTGGCCGGACACGTGCACGGAGGCGTCGGGGCGCAGCGTGCCGGAGAACACGCGGACCAGGCTGATCCGGCCGACGTAGGGGTCGGCCGTGGTCTTGATGACCTCAGCCAGCAAGGGGCCCTTGGGGTCAGAAGACAGCCCGGTGACGGGCTTGCCGTCGGGCGTGGTGACCGTCGGCAGCGGGTGCTCGGCGGGCGAGGGGAAGGCCTCGGTCATCACCTCGAGCAGTTCCTCAGCGCCGATCCGGTGCGGTGCGGAAGCGACGAGCACCGGGTAGAAGCTGCCGCGCGCGACGGCCTTCTCCAGATCCTCGATGAGCACCTTGGGATCGATCTCTTCCCCGGACAGGTACCTGTCCATCAGGCTCTCGTCTTCGCTTTCCTGGATAATGCCCTCGATCAGCTCGCTGCGCAGCTCCTCCATCCGGTCGGCGTCCTCAGCCGAGGGCACGCCCTCGGCCCGGACGCCGCCTGAGTAGGTGTACAGCTTCTCGGACAGCAACCCGATCAGGCCGCTCACTGGCTCGCCGACGGGCAGGTACAAGGGCGCTACCGCCTCCCCGAAGGCGTCGCGGCAAGCGGCCAGCGTGGCGTCGAACTCGGCCCGCTGGTGGTCGATCTTGGTGATGACGACCGCACGCGGTATGCCGACCGCGGCGCACTCCTCCCACAGCATCCTGGTCACGCCGTCGATCCCGTCAGTGGCGGAGACGGTGAACAACGCCGAGTCCGCGGCTCGCAGCCCGGCCCGAAGGTCCCCCGTGAAGTCGGCGTAGCCGGGCGTGTCGAGCAGGTTGACCTTGATGCCGTTGTGCACGATGGGTGCGAGCGTCAGGTTGACCGAACGCTGCTGCCTGATCTCTGCCTCATCGAAATCGCTGACCGTGGTGCCCTCTTCGATGCTGCCCTGCCGCTGGATCGTCCCCGTCGCGGCGAGCAGCGCCTCGACGAGGCTGGACTTCCCGGTACCGGAATGGCCGACCAGCACCACATTCCGTACCTGGTCGGCCGCCGGTGCCCTGCCCGCGGCTCCTCCTGACCCACTCGCTGTTGCTGACAATGCCTTTCGCCTCCTTGCGATCGCTGGTGCGCACGACCAGCCTTAACCCGGGAGCACCGTAACCACAACCCCCACGCGAAAAGTCTCCCTGGTTACCAGGAGGTGACCAGGTGGTTCGGGGGAGAACGAGGTGGTCCTGGTGCTGAGGCTTCGCCGGGAGCGGGGGATCCCGGGGGTCGTCCGCCCCCGGAGGAACTCAGCCTCCCGGGCCAGCACAGTAGGGTGGGACGGCCATGCTGAACGTGCTGCGGCCCGCCATGACGCGCCTGTTCACCCCGGTGGGCGCGATCCTCGCGCGCACCCCGATTACGCCGAACGCCATCACCATCATCGGCACGGCGGGGGTAGTCGGCGGGGCGCTGGGCCTGTTCCCCATCGGGGAGTTGTTCCCCGGCGCCCTTACCTGCACGATTTTCGTCCTCCTCGACATGCTGGACGGCGTGCTGGCCCGGATAAAGGGGACCAGCGGGCGCTGGGGCGCGTTCCTTGACTCGACCATGGACCGGATCGCCGACGCGGCCATCTTCAGCGGCCTGGTGGTGTGGTTCATGCTCGGCGGCCACAACCCGCTGCTCGCCGGGGTGTCGCTGTTCTGCCTGGTCATCGGGATCCTGGTGTCGTACGCGAAGGCCCGGGCCGAGGGCCTGGGACTGCGCGCCGACGTGGGCCTGATAGAACGGCCTGAGCGCATGCTCATATCCCTGGTCGCAGTCGGCGTGTCCGGGCTCGGCGTGCCGTACATTCTCAACGTGGGGCTCTGGGCGCTCGCGGCGGGAAGCGCCTTTACCTTTGGGCAGCGGGTGCGCGCGGTATACAAGGCCGCGAACGCTCCCGCGGAGCCGGGCGGCTAAGGAAGGTTCGGCGTGGCGGGAGAAGTAAGTACGGCGGGATCCTTCGGTCGTCGGCTCAGCGAGCGGCTGACGGGGTTTGCGTACCGGCTCGGCTGGAAGCTAATCTGCCGCGTCCCCGAATCATGGGCGCGGTGGGGGTTCACCCAAGTGGCCGACATAGCGTGGCGCCGGCAGGGACCGAAGGTGCAGGTACTTGAGGCCAACCTGCACCGGGTGCTGAGCTACCGGCAGCACGGTCTCGGCGTGGACGGAAAGCAGCTGCGCACCTTGTCCCGGGCCGCGCTGCGTTCCTACGCCAGGTACTGGTTCGAGGTATTCCGGCTGTCGGCCATCCCTATCGAACGGCTCGTAGCCGGGATGCACATCGCTCCCGAGGGGGAGGCGGCGCTGTTCGCGAACCTGAAGGCCGGCCGCGGCGTGGTCATCGCGTTGCCCCACATGGGCAACTTCGAGCAGGCGGGCGCGTGGGTCGTCGCCCGAGGGGCAGGCTCTTTCACCACCGTCGCGGAGCGGCTCAGGCCGGAATCGGTCTACGAGGCGTTCGTCCGGTTCCGCGAGAGCCTGGGGATGGAAGTCCTGCCGCTGACCGGCGGCCAGAGCCCGTTCGGCACTCTCGCTCAGCGGCTGCGCGCCGGCGGTCTCGTCTGCCTGGTCAGCGACCGCGACCTGAAGGAATCCGGGGTCGAGGTCGAGATGTTCGGGGAGAAGGCCCGGATCGCGGCGACCGCCGCGCTCGCCGTGCACACCGGCGCGGCGCTGATGCCGGTGGGAACGTGGTTCGAGGGAGAGGAGTGGGGGGCGCACATCTACGAGGAGATCCCGGTGCCGGCCTCCGGGACCCGCGCCGAGAAGATCGCTGTGATGAGCCAGGAGCTGGCGCGCGTCTTCGAGACCGTCATAGCCGAGCACCCGCAGGACTGGCACATGCTGCAGCGGGTCTTCACCGCCGACCTGGATCCCGCGAGGCTCCCCGGGGGGCCGAGGGGACCGAGGGGGCCGAGGGGGTCTGGGGAGAACGGTTCCCCCCCGGGCGGGCCGAGAGGGTCTGGCGGGAACGGTTCCCCCCCGGGCGGGCCCCGGGGGTCCGGGGGGATGGGTCCCCCCGGTCGCGGGGGGGTCTGGGGGGGTCGTCCCTCCCAAGGGGGGTCCGGGGGGATGGGTCCCCCCGGTCGCGGGGGGGTCTGGGGGGGTCGTCCCCCCGGGGAAACAGGCGGCCCATGAAGATCGGGATCGTCTGCCCGTACTCCTGGGATGTTCCGGGCGGTGTGCAGCAGCACATCAGGGACCTGGCCGAGGCGCTGATCGACGAGGGCCACGACGTGTCGGTGATCTCCCCGGCCGACGACGACACGCCGCTGCCGTCCTACGTGGTGGGGGCGGGCCGCGCGGTGCCCGTTCCGTACAACGGGTCGGTGGCCCGGCTGTCGTTCGGCTTCCTGTCGGTGAGCCGGGTGCGGCGCTGGGTGAAGGACGGCGGCTTCGACGTCCTGCACGTGCACGAACCCGCCGTCCCGAGCCTGTCGCTGCTGGCCTGCTGGGTGGCCTCGGGCCCGATCGTCGCCACCGTGCATACCGCGATACCGCGCTCGCGCGTGCTCGTGGTCACCTACCCGGTGCTGCGGACCGCGCTGGAGAAGATCAACGGCCGGATCGCGGTCTCCGAGGCGGCCCGCACCACGCTGGTCGAGCACATCGGCGGCGACGCGGTCGTCATCCCGAACGGCGTGGCTACCCACCGCTATCGCAAGGCGGAACCGCTGCCCGGCTGGCCGGGGCCCGGCCGGGCCATCGGCTTCCTCGGTCGGCTGGACGAGCCGCGCAAGGGCCTGGCCGTGCTGCTCAAGGCGTTCGAGACGCTCGGCCGGGACCGGCCCGGGCTGCGGCTGCTGGTGGCCGGCCCGGCCGGGGACGCGGAGGAGGTGCTGTACCGGGTGCCGGCCGGCCTGCGGGACCGGGTCGTGCTGCTCGGGCAGGTCAGCGAGGAGGACAAGGTCCGCGTGCTGCACTCGGTCGACGTGTTCTGCTCGCCGAACACGGGCGGTGAGTCGTTCGGCATCGTGACCGCCGAGGCGATGGCGGCCGGCGTGCCGATCGTGGCCAGTGACATCGACGCGTTCCGGCAGGTGCTGCGGGGCGGCGAGGCGGGGGATCTGTTCGCGACGGGGGACGCCAGCGACCTGGCCCGGGTGACCGGGCGGTTGCTCGATGACCCGGCGCGGCGCGCCGAGCTCTCGGCCGCCGCGCTGGCCGCGGTGGCCGACTACGACTGGTCGGTCGTCGCCCGCGACGTGCTCAGCGTCTACGAGACCGTCGTGCTCGGCAGCACCCGGGTGGCGGTCGCCCCGGACACGAGCGGGTACCTGAACCGGGACTGGCAGGCGTGATTACCGACATCATCCTCGTCATCGCGGCCGCGCTGTTCGTGGGGGTTTACGTGTCCTGGCGGGCCGGGCGGATCGACCGGCTGCACGCGCGGGTGGACATGGCGCGCGCGGCGCTGGACGCGACCCTGCTGCGGCGCAGTTCGGTAGCCCTGGAGCTGGCCACCTCCGGGCTGCTCGACCCGGCGACCAGCCTGCTGCTGGCCAGCGCCGTGCACGGCACGCGCGCGGGGGGGTCTGGGGGAGTCGGCACCCCGGGGCAGCAGGGCGGCGACCGTCCCCGGGACCTGGCCGAAAGCGACCTGACCCGGGCGCTGCGGGCGGCGTTCAGCCAGCCGGCCTTCCGGTCGTCGCTGAGCGGCAGCGACGGCGCCGACGAGCTCCTCGCCGAGGTCGAGGCCGCCTCGCATCAGGTCTTCCTGGCCCGCAAGTTCTACAACGACCTGGTCGCGGTGACCCGGGATGCCAGGCACCGGCCGCTGGCGCGCCTGCTGCGCCTGTCCGGCAAGGCGGACATCCCGGTGTTCTTCGAGATGGACGATTCCCTGATCGCGGAGAAAGGCGGGGCCAGCCTGGCCCACCCGGCCGGCTGACCCTCGAGGCCCCGACCGGGCCGAGACGGCCCTCCCGGCCCTCACCGGACGCCGCGCGCCGTCACGGTCTGCCGCCCGGGCCGGGCCAGGCAACCGCGAGGACCACCAGCTGGCTAGCTGGCCATACGATGTTGAGATAGAGCAGACTACTCACGATTGATCAAGCGAGGTTCCGAGTGTCCACTGTCAACGCTGGCCCAGGGGGGCAATCCCCCCCGACCCCGCAGCAAGGGCGTGAGCCGGCCAGGGGTACCGCGCGGGTGAAGCGCGGCATGGCGGAGATGCTCAAGGGCGGCGTGATCATGGACGTGGTCACGCCCGACCAGGCCAAGATCGCGGAAGACGCCGGCGCGGTCGCGGTGATGGCGCTTGAGCGCGTGCCTGCCGACATCCGCGCCCAGGGCGGCGTGGCCAGGATGAGCGATCCCGACATGATCGACGGCATCATCGCGGCGGTCTCCATCCCGGTCATGGCCAAATGCCGCATCGGGCACTTCGCCGAAGCGCAGGTCCTGCAGGCGATCGGGGTCGACTACATCGATGAATCCGAGGTGCTCACCCCGGCCGATGAGGCGCACCACGTCGACAAGTGGAAGTTCACCGTGCCGTTCGTGTGCGGGGCCACGAACCTGGGTGAGGCGCTGCGGCGGATCACCGAAGGCGCGGCCATGATCCGCTCCAAGGGCGAGGCCGGGACCGGCAACGTGGTCGAGGCGACCAGGCACATGCGGTCCATCCGGTCGCAGATCGCGCGGCTGTCCGGCTTGCCGGAGGAGGAGCTGTTCACCGCGGCCAAGGAACTCGGTGCGCCGCACGAGCTGGTCGCCGAGGTGGCCCGGGCGGGCCGGCTGCCGGTCGTGCTGTTCACCGCGGGCGGCATCGCGACCCCGGCCGACGCCGCGCTGATGATGCAGCTCGGCGCGGAGGGAGTGTTCGTCGGCTCGGGGATCTTCAAGTCCGGTGACCCCGCCAAGCGCGCCGCCGCGATCGTGAAGGCCACCACCTTCCATGACGACCCGGACGTGGTCGCCAAGGTCTCCCGCGGCCTCGGCGAGGCCATGGTCGGCATCAACCTGGATACCCTGCCCCCCGAGGAGCACTACGCCGGCCGCGGCTGGTAGCCGACCCAGCCACCCGCGGAACCAGCCGGCAGCCGGCCGCGCTACTAACTCCTGCCTCCCGAGCCACAGCCGGACCGGCCCGCCCCGGGAAGATAAGACACAGGTCGCGGCGTTTTTAAGCTCGGCGTCCCAAGGCCGCGGCGTCAAGGTCTGGAGGAATAGTGAGTCCCGCAGCGCGTGTTATCGGAGTGCTCGCTCTGCAGGGTGATGTCCCGGAGCATCTGCGTGCGCTCGAAGAGGTCGGCGCGAAGGCCGTTGCGGTGCGCCGCCCGGAAGAACTCGACAGCCTGGACGGCCTGGTGATCCCCGGTGGCGAGTCGACCACGCTGTGGCGGCTGTCGGTCGCCTTCGACATGCTCGAGCCGTTGCGGAAACTGATCACCTCCGGCTTGCCCGCGTTCGGGTCCTGCGCTGGGATGATCATGCTGGCGGACCGGCTCGCCGACGGCGTGGCGGGCCAGCAGACGTTCGGCGGCATCGACATGACCGTGCGCAGGAACGCGTTCGGCCGCCAGGCCGACTCGTTCGAGAGCGACATTACGCTGTCCGGCCTGCTGGGGACGGGTTCGCGCGATGCCGGGCCGCTGCGCGCGGTCTTTATCCGGGCCCCCTGGGTGGAGCAGAATGGCGAGAACGTCGCCATCCTGGGCACCGAGGAGCGCACCGGTAGGATCGTCGCCGTCCGGCAGGGGCAGCTGCTGGCCACGGCGTTCCACCCCGAGCTGACCCGGGACCGGCGCATCCATGAGCTATTCGTAGAGATTGTGAAGGACAACAAATGAGCGGCCACTCCAAGTGGGCCACCACCAAGCACAAGAAGGCGGTGGTCGACGGCAAGCGTGGCAAGCTGTTCGCCAAGCGGAGCAAGAACGTCGAGGTCGCCGCGCGCACCGGCGGGGGAGTACCGGCCGGCAACCCGACGCTGTACGACGCCATCCATAAGCCGAAGAAGAGCTCGGTCCCG
>Ga0187780_10001096_pt1 | contig 20352 bp, 19 predicted proteins | sample 1015_Q2_SP10_20__FD_132429 | JGI IMG/M metagenome (GOLD analysis project Ga0187780, IMG submission 132429) | Tropical peat soil microbial communities from peatlands in Department of Meta, Colombia - 1015_Q2_SP10_20_MG | ecosystem: Environmental > Terrestrial > Soil > Wetlands > Peat | place...
GACGCCGCGCGTGATGAGTGGGTGCTGAACGGGGTGAAGACCTGGGTCACCAACGGCGGCATCGCCCACGTGCACGTGGTCGTGGCGTCGGTCGACCCGTCGCTCGGATCACGCGGGCAGGCCAGCTTCGTCGTGCCGCCCGATACGCCCGGGCTGTCCATGGGGCAGAAGTTCCGTAAGCACGGCATCAGGGCCTCGCATACCGCCGAGGTGGTGCTGTCCGACGTGCGGGTGCCCGGGCGGTGCGTGCTCGGCGGCCGGGACCGGCTCGAGGAGCGGCTGGCGCGGGTCCGGGAGGGCGGCCGCGCGGGGGAGCAAGGCGCGATGAAGACGTTCGAGGCATCCAGGCCCGGGGTGGCGGCGATGGCGGTCGGGATCGCCCGGGCGGCGGTGGAGTACGCGGCTGAGTACTCGCGCACCCGGGTCCAGTTCGGCCGCCCGATCGGGCAGAACCAGGCGGTGGCATTCGCGCTCGCGGACATGCAGGCCGCGGTCGACGCGGCGCGCCTGCTGACCTGGCGGGCGGCCTGGATGGCGCGGCAGGGCATGGCGTTCACCCGGGCCGAGGGATCGATGTCCAAGCTGATCGCGGGGGAGACCGCGGTCCGGGTCACCGAGCAGGCCATCCAGATCCTGGGCGGGAACGGCTACACCAGGGATTTCCCGGTCGAGCGCTGGCACAGGGACGCGAGGGTCTTCACCATCTTCGAGGGCACATCGGAGATCCAGCGCCTCATCATCGGCCGTGCCGTCACCGGACTGGACGTGCGCTAGCCCAGCGGGGGTCCGCCGGATTGCCGTGGCCGGCTTAGGGACGGTCATGTGCTTCATGTTGGCGTCAGGTTCAGCCGCTAGCCTCCGCGTGTGAAAGCTACCAGCGAGGCCAGCCCACCGGAGGAACGAAGCCGGAGGGAACGCCGGGCCGACGAGGGCGTGGAATCGAACGCGCGCCTCACCGCGTCGAACGCGGCAGTGCTCCTGGTGCTGCTGGCCGCCGAAGGCCTCACCATCCTGCGGGTGCGCCACCTGGTCTCGCCGCACGTCTTCATCGGCATGATGCTCATTCCGCCGGTGCTGATCAAGATCGGCAGCACCGGCTACCGCTTCGCCCGTTACTACCTCGGCGCGCCCGCCTACCGGCGCAAGGGGCCGCCGTCGGCGCTGCTGCGCCTGCTCGGGCCCGCGGTAGTGATCCTCACCGCCCTGCTGCTAGCCAGCGGCACCGCGTTGCTGCTGGCCAGCCCGGCCTGGTCGCCTCGGCTGCTGTTCGTGCACAGGGCCAGCTTCGTCCTGTGGTTTTTCGTCATGACGGTCCACGTGCTCGGTCACCTGGCGGAGGTGGCCAGCCTGGCGCCGCGTGATTGGCTGCGCCGCACCCGGCGCGATATCAGGGGCGCCGGCGGACGGCAGTGGCTGATCGCCGCTAGCCTGGTCGCAGGTGCCTTGCTCGGGCTGGCCATGCTCGGCCGCGTCGGCCCCTGGCTGGCATCGGCCCACGTCGGACACTAGACCGGAGATTAATCTGCCCCCGTGTCGCTGGTCCCGGAGGCGGCCGGCTATTCAGTGCATCGGCACTGTACCGTGCATCCCGGCGGCTATGACCAGGCCGACGATGATAACGACGATGCCGAGGATCACCGCCGCCCAGCCGAGTATCAAGCCCGCGAGCGCCAGGCCAGCCCCCTGCTCTCCGGTGCGCTTGATCTGGTGCCGGGCCACGTGGCCGAACACGATCGCCGGGATGGTGGCCGCCGGCCCGAACACGAACTGTGCGAGCCCGCAGACGAGGCTTGCCATCGCGAGCCCGTTGGTCTTGGCCACCGGAGTCACCACGGCGGTGGCGGGGGGCACCATGCCCGCCCGCGCGGAGGGCAGGTCGGTGACGAGCTGGTCCAGGTCGGCGTAGGTTCGTGCCGCGAAGGCGTTCTCCAGGCGGGTGCCGTGCTCGTCCTTGGACAGTCGGCCTTCGGCGTAGGCCGTGTTGAGCAGGTCCGCCACGCGGTCTCGGTCCGCGTCGGCGGCGCGCATCTTCCCCCGTTCGCCACCGCTGGCGGATGCCCGTGTGCGTTCCACGGATTGGATCACGCCGGGTACGGTCGGTTGCCTGCCGTGCTCATGGTCGGCAAGCGGCGGCAGCTTGTCGGCGGGCCTCGGGGTGTCGTCATCCGGGCTGAGCGTGGTGTCGTTGTCATTCATCTGCACCGCCCCCTACTCTGACGCTGCGCTAGCGGCGCCCGCACGGCAAGTGCCGTTAGTCCCGGTGATAGTCCCGTCGGGACATGACGCTCGTGCCGGACGTGGCCCGGTTCGGCAGGGGCGGCCTGGTCAGGCCCGTAGCCTGAGCCGGGTCCGCCCGTGCCCGCGGCCTGTCTCGGGCGGCCGGGCCGGGGAGCCCAGGCCCAGCGTGACCGCGCCGCCACCGGAGTCGGACCGGCCGACGACCAGGCTCCCGCCGGATCCTTCGGCTATCCGCCGTGCGATATCCAGGCCCAGACCGGTGGAGCCGCCGCGGGACAGGCCGCGCTTGGTGGGGTCGACATCACCGAAGCCCGGCCCGCCGTCCGACACCACCAGCCAGGCGCCGCCCCCGGCGCGTCTGCTGAGGCGGATGGTGAAGGCGGCGCCCTCCGGAGTATGCGCGAACACGTTCTCCAGCAGGATGTCCGCGCACGCCATCAGGTCGTCACGTGACACCAGGACCGGCACCGGCCCCGGAGCCAGCTCGACCGTCATCCAGCGGTCCTGGTCTTCGGCGAGCGGCAGCCAGAACGCGGCACGGTCCGCGATCACCTCTGCCGCGTCGCACCTGGCCCGCGTGCCGTCGCTGCTCGGCCGGCGGGCCTCGTGGATGATCCCGCTGACGGTGCGCTCCACCGCGTTGACGTCGGCGAGCAACCGCTCCATCTCGGCGCCGTCCCGCAGCGATTCGGCATCGATCCGCAGCGCGGTCAGTGGGGTGCGCAGCCTATGCGATAGGTCGGCGACGGTCTCCCGCTCGTGCGCGAGCAGCTCGCCGATGCGGACCGCCAGCCGGTTCAGCCCGGTGCTCGCGCGGCGCACCTCCGGCGGCCCGGCCACTTCAGCCCGGGCGGACAGGTCCCCGGCGGCCAGGCGGTCGGCGGCGAGGGCCAGCGCACTGATCGGGCGAACCAGGGACCGGGCGAGCTGGTCGGCGACGGCGACGCTGAGCACCAGCAGCAGCAGGCCGACGCCGCCGAGCAGCAGCCAGGCCCTGGCCACCCCATGGCGCAGCACCGAGTCCGGCACGAAGGCGCGGATCACGGCGGTCCCGTTATCGGGAAGACCGCCCACGGCCACCAGTACCTCTTCGCCGCCAGGAGCCTGGGCGGTGAAGCTGCGGCCGTCCTTGGCGGCCAGTAGCACGGCAGCCGACCGGGGCGCGGGCTCGCCCAGCACGGTTCCCGATGGCAAGAACACCGTGACCGGCGTTTTGGTCGGCGCGCTGACCTCGTCGACCGTCATCCCGAGCTCGCTTGTCGTCAGCTCGCCGGTCGTCAGCGCCGTCACCAGAGGGGCGATGGACTGCGCCTGGGCGGTGGCGGTGCTGATCGCATGGTCAGCCGCGAGCAGGCGCAGCAAGAGCGCGAGCGGGACCAGGAAGGAGACCAGCACCAGCGAGCTGGTGGCCACCATGAGCAAGATGACGCGCAGCCTCATGGGGGAGGGCTGAGCTTAATCCCGACCCCACGGACCGTGTGCAGGTAGCGGGGTTGCTGTGCGGTCTCGCCGAGCTTCCTGCGCAGCCACGACACGTGCACGTCGACGGTCTTGTCCGCGCCGCCGTAGGGCATCCGCCAGACGTGGGTGAGCAGGTCGCGCCGCGTGACTACCTGCCCGGCGCGCAGCGCGAGGTAGTGAAGCAGCTCGAACTCGCGCCGACTCAGGTCCAGCGGCGTGTTATCGAGGGTGGCCACGTACCCCTCAGAATCCAGCCACAGCCCACCCACCTCGAGCGGGCCCGCGGCGCCTGACTCGGGGTGGCCCGCCCGGCGCAGCACCGCGCGGATCCTGGCGTCGATCTGGCCCGCCCCGAACGGCTTGACCACGTAGTCGTCCGCCCCCGCGTCGAGCGCCCGGATGATCTCGGTCTCGTCGTCCCGGGCGGTGACTACCATGACCGGGACGGGACTGACGGCCCGCATCATCCGCAACGCCTCGTACCCATCGAAGTCGGGCAGTCCGAGGTCCAGCAGGATCAGGTCCGGTGGGGAATTCAGGACATGCTGCAGCGCGGCCATGGCGGTGGGCATGCTCGTCACCGCGTGCCCGCGGTCGGTAAGGGCCCGGATCAGGGCGCCGCGGATGGACATGTCGTCCTCCACCAGCAGCAGTTGTGCCACGACACGAAGGTATCGGCTTTCATCCGCAGGTAGCCCCCATATCGGTCAGCCAGCCAGACGCCTGCGGGCCTTTTAGGTCCGCTTTACGTGCCCTTAACCCCGCATCGGTCAGCCTCGGTCACGTGCGGGTTCTCATGGGCGTCGGCGCCTGGTTGCTCGGGGTGGGCGCCGCGACTGCGGGCAGCTTGCTGGCCGTCTCCCTGCTCGGTCAGGGCATCGCCCCCGCTACGAGCCAGCAGCTGTCCGCGGCCACCGTGACCCAGGCCCTGGCCAACGAGACCGATGAGCCGACCCCGCAGACGGCCAGCCTGCCCGCGCGCACACGGTCGGCGGCGCACCGGCACAAGACCCAGCCGTCCGCGACCCCGCCGCCTCAGACCGCGGGCAACCCGTCGGCCGGCCCGGCCCCCGCTGGGCCGGCCGACGCGGCCAGCGCCTGGCCGACGAGCGTGCCCGCCCCGGTTATGCCCACCTCGACCAGGTCCGCCTCGACCATGCTCAGCTCGCAGGGCGGTACCGTGGTGGCCGAGTGCCAGTCGGCCGGCGTATACCTGGTGTCGTGGAGTCCCGCGCAGGGGTATGAGGCCGACACCGTCGTCAGGGGACCGGCCGCCACCGCGAAGGTGACCTTCGAGTCCAACGCGAACTCGGTGACGATGGCGGTGTCCTGTGCGACCGGAGTACCGACCGCCAGTACCACGGTCGGCGAAGGCGGCGGCGGAGGCGGCGGTCCCGACACCTGACGCGCGGCGACTGAGCACGGCTCGCGCCTGAAGACCGCAGGCGGCTCTCACGCCGCGGGCCGCTGATGCGACCTCACTGCGGATGCGGCCTCAGCGGTGCTTGCCCGCCTTCTCCTCGTCGATCAGCAGGGCCAGGGTGGGGCAGGCCTGCGCCGCGCGCCGGGCGTGGTCCGCCAGCGGGCGGGGGACCGTCTTGGCCGTCAGGATCGGGTACCCCCACTGATCCAGCTGGACGAGCTCGGGCAGCAACTCGGCACACATGCCGTAGCCGACGCAGGCGATCGGGTTGACGCGAAGCGTGACCCTCAACGGAAATCCCAGTCCCTTTCCTCGTCGCCGGGCAGCGGCAGCACCGGGGGACGGACCACCCCGGCACAGGCCCCCCGCCGCTCGTGCCGGCGCGCGTCCTCACCGAACGCCCGCAGCATGCTGCGCACCAGCTGGGTGGCGCCGTCCGGGTGCCGGCACGCGCCGCGGCCCTCGATGACCGGGATCTGGACGGTGATCTGCTCGATCGCCCCGTCCCGGCCGCCAGAGTAGGCCAGGTGGCCGAGCGCGTCGGCCAGGGCGGGCAGGCCGAACATGCACGGGCCGCACTGGCCCGCGGTCTCTTCGGCCAGGTAGCGGACCACCCGGGCGGTCTCCGCGAGCGGGCAGCAGGACGCGGGGAGGGCGACCACGATGCCCGCGCCCATCGCCCCGCCCACCGCTTTCAGGCCCGGGTGGGTCATCGGGACCGGCCAGGCGGTCTGGACCTGCAGCCAGCCGCCGAAATAACCGCCGACCAGGAGGGCCTGCAATGGCTCGACCGGGCCGCCGGCCAGCGTCACCACCTGTCCGACGGGCGTGCCCATCTCGATCTCGTAGACACCTGGCCAGGCCACCGCGCCGCTCACTGTCACCAGCATCGAGCCGGGCGCGGACGGCAGTCCCGCGCTGCGGAACCAGCCGTCCCCGTAGCGGGCGATCAGGGCCAGATGAGCCAGGGTCTCGACGTTGTGTACCAGGGTCGGCTTCCCGTCCACGCCGCGGTCGTGCGGCCGGGGCGGGGAGAAGGTCGGGACCCCCGGCCCGCCGTTCAGGTAGTGCACGATCGAGGACTGCTCGCTGGACACGTACCGGGCCGGAAGGCCGACCACCTCGATCGGTACCGGGTCCAGGCCGGCCGCTAGCCGTTGTCCCACCGCGGCCTCCAGCCGGTCCAGCAGACCGTACTCGGTGCCGTGGACGCACAGGTATGCCTCCCTCGCGCCGACCGCTTGCGCCGCGAGGGTGATCCCATCCAGCACCAGGTGCGGCAGCCGGGTCAGCAGCAGCCGGTCTTTCAGGCTGGCCGGCTCCCCTTCCGCGCCGTTGGCGACCACTACCTTGCCGCCCGGCCCGGCCGCCACAGAACGCATCTTGCGCCCGGAAGGAAAACCGGCGCCGCCCCGCCCGGTCAGGCCCGAGGCCTCCACGACGTCGATGAGCCGTGCTGGCCGGACACGAGAACGGCCGCCCGCCGGCATCGGCCCGTAGTGCAGCTCGTGCCCGTAGAGGCCTACGGGTCGTTCCTCGTAGATGCCCGCGAGCAGCCTGGGCAGCCGGACCGCGGAAGGTCGCGGCCGGACCGCGGGCGGTCGCGACCTGGGAGAGGTCAAGGCGACCGCGGTCACCGGACTCCCAGCCGCGCTGCGGTGACGATCCGCCAGGTGGCCACGCCCAGCACGGACGAGACACAGACCATGCTCAGTGCGATCACCCAGGTGGCGCTCCGGTCGGTGCCGATGCCCAGGCCGTGTGCCACTGCGATCGGCCAGCAGGCGTAGGCCAGCCAGTGCAACCGGCGCCAGGCCCGGTGTCCCAGGCGCGCCCTGACCAGGCTGGTCCCCACCAACGCGAGGAACAGGTCAAACGCGACCGCGCCGAGGCTCAGCCAGGCCGTCTTGTAGGAGGAGGCGAACGGTATGAACGCAGCGGTCAACGAGATGGACGTGTAGGTGTCGATCACCGTGGTGCCCACGTGCAGGCCCAGGAACAGCACCGCTAGGAGCGAGATGTTGCGGTGCAGGCCGTGGGACAGGAACGCGGGCCACTTCTCGCTGGTGAACCGGCCCGCGGTAAGAATCCCGAGCAGCATGCTGACCGTGAACAGCAGCAGTGATACCAGGCCGGCCGCCCGGGTGGCGTACCACAAGCCTGGTCCATGGAGGCTAAAGCTCATGAGGTCATTCCTGAATCGGAGGTGCCGGCGGGCCAGTCGGCAACGGTGAGGGTCGAGCCGTCGCGGCGCACGAGGCGCGCGGGCAGGCGCAGCCCGTCCAGCCACCGGACCGCCTGCTCGCCCCGGAGGATCGCCGCCGTGCTCGCGATGTTCGCGCCCACGCAGCTCGCGGCGGCCACGCTCACGGTCCGCCAGCAGGAGTCGGCCGGCCTCCCGGTGGCGGGGACGATGATGTGGTGCAAGTCGGCGCCGTCGCGCCGCCAGGCCCGCGCCGAGGTGCTCGACGTGGCCAGGCCGCCGTCCCGGATCAGCACGACCTGACTGTGCTCGATATCGGCCATCTGGGTGTCGAAGCTGACATCGTCGGCGATCCCGACCCGCCAGCCGTCGCCGGGCGGGTCACCGGCCACCGCGATGTCACCGCCGAGGTTGACCAGGACCCCGCAGCCCGCGGCGTCCCGGATCGAGACGGCGGCCCGGTCCGCGGCCAGCGCCTTGGCGGTAGCGCCCAGGTCGAGCATGACCCCGCGGGGCACGGTCACCTCCCGCCGGTCGCGGTCGAGGTCGATGCTTCGCCAGCCGCCCGCGGGGGAAGGCAGCTGGCGCAGCGGGCCGGTGCGCTCGCGGGCCTGGGCGAAATCCCGGTCGTAGCCGAGCCTGACCAGGGACTGCCCGCAGGTGGGATCGACGTCCCCGTCCGTGAACTCGGCGGCAGAAAGGGCCACGGCCAGCGCTTCCGCGAACAACGCGCTGACCGGGACCTGGCGGCCCCGAGCGTGGTTGACCCGCGACAGTTCGGAGTCGGGCCGGAACCGTGAACAGGCCGCATCGATCGCGGCCAGTTCCGCGACGAGTTGGTCACGGGCCGGTTCCAGGACGTCGGGGTTGGTGACCAGCAGCGTCGCGAAGGTGCCTAGCGCGCGGAACGTCTGCGCGCCGAGCGTCGCGGTCGCCGGAATCAGCCTCCTCCCTTCGAACCACTGGAGGTGGTCGGCGGCGGAGAGGCGGCGGGGGACGGTGGAGCCGGGGCCGGAGCCGAGCTGGGCGGGGCCGGCGCGGCAGCAGGGGCCGAGCTCCCGCCGCCCGACCCGCCCGAGGAGCCGGACGAGCCCGAGGAGCCGGACGAGCCCGAGGAGCTCGCGGCGGACTGGCCGGTCTGCGCGGCGGCCTGGGCGGCGCCCGGGGAGGTCGCGCCCGCCACCTTATGGCGGTGCGTGCTGGCTGAGTGGGCTTGGGAGTGGCCTGGGGACGGGCACGCCGTGATCGGCTTCACGGTTGGCGTATACGTGACATGGCTGGCCGGCTGGGCCGGGGCGGTACGCACGAACAAGGTGACGATGCCCACCGCCGCGACCGCGCTGATTTCGGTGGCCCGCCAGGTCAGCCGACTCATTCGGTGCAATCCGGCTGCGCGCGCCTCGTCAGGAAACTCCTCCATGGCGGTGGTAGGCGGGCCCCCGGCCCGGGAGATGATAGTCGGGGAGTCGCGATACGGGTCTCCGGTGCCCTGGACCTGACGATACGCCCAGGCAGCGGGATCTGTCGGGGGCTCATATCTATGTCTCATGAGCCGCGATCGAAGCAGCAGGCAGGTTAAGGATCTGTGAAGAACCCATCAAGATGCGGTTGCGACAGCCCTTCGGCCGGACCGGATCGCGCCGTAGCCTCGAAGGACACGGTCCCGATCGAGGGAGGGCATCGTGACCAACGGGACCTTCCGCGTCCATGTCGAGGTAGAGCCATGACCAGCCGCCACCCTCCCGTGCAGGACTGGGCCACTGATTTCGACCACACCGACCCCGGATGGGTCGGCGATCCGTACCCGATCTGGGACGACCTGCGCCAGCGCTGTCCCGTCGCGCACACGGACCGGGATCCGCGGGCCTTCGAGAACCCCGGCGTGGTGCAGCTGGACCGGGAAACGAACCGCCACTCCGCCTTCGGCCTGGGGCGGCACCGCTGCCTGGGGTCCAACCTGGCCCGGATGGAACTACGGGTCGCCCTGGAGGAATGGCTGGCCAGCTACCCGGAGTTCGAGCTGTCCGACCCCTCAGCCGTCACCTGGTCCGCGGGGCAGGTCCGCGGACCGCGCGCGCTGCCGGTGGCCATCGACCGGTCCGGCGGGTGAAGGCACGGTGCTGTTAACGGTGTCTTGTCCGAAGCTCGGGTTATCCAGATTCCGCTATTGTCCCGTGGCTGCATGCTGCAGCGGCCGCTCGCACGGGCCAGACAGGCCCATGCTCGCTGGACCGCTTTCTGAATAACCCTCACGGCCGGCTGGGAGCCGGGACATTACATGCCGGCGTCGACCTGGCATGCTGGTCAGGTGACCGATGAGCCCCCACGGCCTGAGGGCCGGCTCGCGCGGCTATGGAAGGCCGCCGACGTACGGCACATCCCGCTGCGGACCATCCTGGTCACGGTGGCGGTGGTCGCCACCACATACCTGGCCGGCAAGCTGATCTACCGGCTGCGCGACATCGTGCTGCTGGTTCTGGTGGGCGGGTTCGGCGCGCTGCTGCTCAACCCGATCGTGGTCCTGCTGCAGCGGCGACTGGTCCCGCGCCGCGGCGGCGCGGTGGCGATCGTCACCCTGCTGGCCGTGCTGGCGTTCTCCGGCCTGGTCCTGGTGTTCGGCTACCCGCTGGAGCAAGGGATCACGCACCTGGCGAACCGGCTGCCCGGCTACGTGGCCAGTGCGGAGCAGGGAAAGGGCTGGATCGGCCACATCGCTAGCAGGTACCACATCCTCAGCTGGGTGCAGCGCAACACGCCCAAGCTGGTCAGCTACGCCCAGTCGCTGAGCAAGCCGGCCCTGACCATCGGCAAGGGCGCCGTGTCCCTGGTCATCGAGCTGCTGACGATCTTCTTCCTGGTCCTGCTGCTCCTGCTCGAGGGCCCGAAGATGCGCCAGTGGCTGCTGAAGCAGATGGCGCCTGAGCACGCGGCCACGGTCACCAGGGTGGCGGCGGACGTCAACCGGGCCGTCACCGGGTACATGCTGGGCAACCTGCTGACCTCGATCATCGCCGGAACGGTAGTGTTCGTGACGCTGTTGATCGTCGGCGTGCCGTTCCCGCAACTGTGGGGGCTGTGGGTCGCCCTGGTCGACTTCCTGCCCATGATCGGCGGCGCGCTGGCCGGCATCCCCACCGTCCTGTTCGCATTGGGCAGCCAGGGCCTCACGGCCGGCGTGGTCACGCTGGTCGTCTTCCTGGTCTACACCCAGGTCGAGAACCACATTCTGAACCCGGTGGTAATGAGCAAGACAGTCAAGATCAGCCCGCTGCTGGTACTGATCGCGGTCCTGGTCGGCGCCTCAATCGGCAGCCTGATCGGCGGCGTATTCGGCGGCTTCGTCGCGGCCCTGCTGGCCATCCCTACCGCCGGCGCCCTGCAGGTGGTGTGCACCGAACTCTGGCGGGCCACTGACCCGAACAACCCCCAGAACCGCAAGTCCGCGCCGGAGGCCGTGACCGGCCCGCCCGGCGCTGCCGGGCCGCAGCAGGCCGCCGGGCCTCCCAGTGAGCTCTTCCCCGTTCCTCCCGACACGCGGGAGCATGACACCTAAGCAGTAACCGGGACAGGAGGGCCGGTCATGCCACAGCCGTCAGTACTGGGAATCGTGCTCGCCGGAGGGGCGGGCACCCGCCTGAGCCCGCTCACGGCGGACCGGGCCAAGCCCGCGGTGCCCTTCGGCGGGCTGTACCGGCTGATCGACTTCGCGCTGTCCAACCTGGCCAACGGCCGCATCCTCAAGATCTGCGTGCTGACCCAGTACAAGAGCCACAGCCTGGACCGGCACATCTCCACCACGTGGCGGATGAGCTCGCTGCTGGGCAACTACGTCACTCCCGTCCCGGCCCAGCAGCGCCTCGGGCCGTACTGGTACACAGGCTCGGCCGACGCGATCTACCAGTCGATGAACTTGATCAACGACGAGCAGCCGGACATCGTCATCGTCTTCGGCGCCGACCACGTCTACCGCATGGATCCGCAGCAGATGATCGACCACCACGTCACGCACGGGGCGGGGGTGACGGTGGCGGCCATCCCGGTGCCGCGGGCGGAGGCCTCGTCGTTCGGCATCGTCAGCGTCGGGACGGACGGCCGGACGGTCGAGGAGTTCCTGGAGAAGCCCGCCGAGCCGCCGACGCTGCCCGGCCGCCCTGACGAGTGCTACGCGTCGATGGGCAACTACGTGTTCGACGCCGACGTCCTGGTGGACGCGCTGCGCAAGGACGCCGACGACGATTCCAGCCGGCACGACATGGGCGGCAACATCGTCCCCATGCTGGTACGGGACGGCTGCGCCCAGGCCTACGACTTCCTACTCAACCAGGTCCCTGGCGCGACCGCGCGGGACGCGGGCTACTGGCGCGACGTCGGCACGCTCGACTCGTACTTCGAGGCCCAGATGGATCTGTGCGCGGTCGAGCCGGTCTTCAACCTGTACAACGACCGGTGGCCGATCTTCACGAACATTCCGTCGCTGCCCCCGGCCAAGTTCGTCCACGACAGCGGCGACCGGGTGGGCCACGCCATCGACAGCCTGGTCAGCCCCGGCGTGATCGTCTCCGGCGGCCTGGTCCGTCAGTCCGTGCTCTCCCCCGGGGTGCGGGTGAACAGCTGGGCCACGGTGGAGCGGTCGGTGCTGCTGCACAACACCAAGATCGGCCGCCACGCGGTGGTCAGGGACGCGATCATCGACAAGAACGTCACCGTGCCCGAATGGGCGCAGGTCGGCGTGGACAAGGACCGCGACAGGGCCCGCGGCTTCGTGGTCTCGGCCAGCGGCATCACCGTGGTGGGAAAGGGCCAGGAGGTCATCCCGTGACTCATCCGCCGGGCACCGGCCAGCTTCGGGTCGCGCTGCTGACCCGCGAGTACCCGCCCGACGTGTACGGCGGCGCGGGCGTGCACGTCACCTACCTGGCCCGCGAGCTGGCGCCGCTGGTGGACCTGACCGTGCACTGCCAGGGCGAGGACCGCCCGGGCGCGGTGGCGCACCGGCCCTGGGACCTGCTCGCCGACGCCAACCAGGCGCTGCAGGTGATATCGACCGATCTGTCGATGACCGCCGCCGTGGGGACCGCGCAGCTGGCGCACTCGCACACCTGGTACGCCAACCTGGCTGGTCACCTGGCCGCCCTGCTCTACGGCATCCCGCACGTGATGACCATGCACTCGCTCGAGGTGCTACGGCCGTGGAAGGCGGAGCAGCTCGGCGGCGGCTACCAGCTCTCTACCTGGTGCGAGCGGGTGTCCGCCACCTCAGCCGCCGCGGTGGTGGCCGTCTCGGACGGCATGCGGGCCGACATCTTGACCGCTTACCCCGAGATTTCGGCCGAACGGATCCGGGTGATACGTAACGGGATTGACACCACCGAGTACCAGCCGGATCCTGCCACGGACGTGCTCGAGCGGCACGGCATCGACCTGGGGCGCCCCTACGTGATCTTTGTCGGCCGGATCACCAGGCAGAAGGGCGTGCCGGTGCTGCTCCGCGCGGCGTCCGGGCTGGTCGCCGAGGCACAGCTGGTGCTGTGCGCGGGCCAGCCGGACACGCCGGAACTGGGGGCCGAGGTGACCGAGCTGGTCGACGGCCTGCGCGCCTCCCGCTCCGGCGTGATCTGGATCCCGCAGATGCTGCCCAAGCTCGAGGTGGTCCAGCTACTCAGCCACGCCGCGGTGTTCGCCTGCCCGTCCATCTACGAGCCGCTCGGCATCGTGAACTTGGAGGCCATGGCGTGCGGGACCGCGGTCGTGGCCTCGCGGACGGGCGGGATCCCCGAGGTGGTGGCCGATGGCCAGACCGGGCTCCTGGTGCCGCCGGGAGAGCCGGAACCGCTGGCCGCCGCCCTCAACACGCTGATCCGCGACCCCGATCGCGCGGCGGCGATGGGACGGGCGGGCCGCAAGCGCGCCGTGGCCGAGTTCGGTTGGCCCGCCATCGCCGCCCAGACCGTCGACCTGTATTCGGAGCTGGTCGCCTCGGCGTGAATCGCTGGTCCTCGACCTGTGACCGCGCGTCAACGTGAAAGCATGGCGGGATGAAGGTGCTGCGCACGCCCGGGGAACGGTTCGCTGACCTGCCAGGATTCGACTACCCGGCGCGCTACGCCGACGTGCGCGGGTTGCGGCTGGCCTACACCGAGGCGGGGCCGCCCGACGGCGAGCCGGTCCTGCTGCTACACGGAGAGCCGAGCTGGTCGTTCCTGTACCGCAAGGTGATGCCGGTGCTGGCAGACGCCGGGCTGCGGGCGATCGCGGCAGACCTGGTCGGATTCGGCCGGTCCGACAAGCCAGCCGAGATCGCCGATCACAGCTACGCGCGGCACGTGGAGTGGATCCGCGCACTGGCCTTCGACCGGCTGGACCTGCACGGGCTGACCCTCGTCGGCCAGGACTGGGGCGGCCTGATCGGCCTGCGGCTGGTCGCGGAGCACCCGGACCGGTTCTCCCGGGTAGTAGCGGCCAATACCGGGCTGCCCACCGGCGACCAGCCGATGCCCGATGTCTGGCTGCGGTTCCGCGAGGTGGTCCGTACCGTGCCCGCGCTGAGCGTGTCCCGCCTGGTGCAGTCCGGCTGCCAGCAGCGGCTGGCGCCGGAGGTCCTGGCGGCTTACGAAGCGCCGTTCCCCGACCCGACATTCGCCGCCGCGGTGCGGGCGATGCCGAACTTGGTCCCGGCTACCCCCGATGACCCGGCCGCCGAAGCCAACCGTGCCGCCTGGCGCCGGTTGTCGGGGTGGGACAAGCCGTTCCTGGTGGCGTTCAGCGACCGTGATCCGATCACCGGTGGCATGGCACCCATCTTCGAGCGTGCGATACCCGGCGCGGCGGGCATCGAGCACCCCGTCATCTCCGGGGCAGGCCACTTCCTGCAGGAAGACGCGGGCGAGCGGCTAGGCGCCGCGATCGCCGACTTCATCTGTGCTCATCCGGCGCGGTAGAGCCGGGCTCTCATTCCCGGTGGGCCCGGGGTCCGGCTCGCCCAAGGGCCGCGGCGCCCCGGGCCAGGCAGCCGCCGAGGCGTGCCACCCGCCCGAAGAGGAGCTGGACACCGATCTCGGCGCCCGGATAACAGGTACTGAGCTGAAGCGTTCCTGGCTCCGCTCGTCAGTTCGGCGTGGCGTCAGCTGACGGTGCAGTCCCGAAGGCTTCCTCGATCGTCGCGGCCACCTTCTTCGCGATGCCGAACTCGTTGACCATCCGCGAGATGACCAGGCCGCCGCCATGGACGTGAAACGTGGTGGCGTTCCCGTCCCTGGTCAGGTGCACGGTGGCGGTGGAAGCCGCCGACTGCTTGACCTTCAATGCCTCCTGGTCACCGCTTCCGTGCGTGGTGACCTCGTAGCGGCTCCCGAGCTTGTCCTGCAGGGCCTTGGCGGTCTCCTGCACGGTCACCGGTCCTTCGACCGTCACGCTAGGCATATGGGACCTCCTTGGGTGATGGAACCTCCGGTGTGAACCATACGCTCCAAGTCTTCACCTGCCTTCGTCCCGGCCGGAGGCAGGCCTCCACGCCGGCATCCGGCGGAGCCGGATCCAGAGCAACTCGCCGCCGGCCGGATCATCCCCGCGTGCCGCGTGCTCAGCCCAGCTGGGACGGGGACATGTTGGCGCCGCTGATCACGACCGTGACGTGCTCGCCCGGCGCAGGCTTGTAGGCGCCGGCCAGCAACGCCGCGATCCCGACCGAGGCGGCCGGCTCGGCGGCGATGCGGAACGCCTGCCACAGGGCCCGCTGTGCGGCCAGGATGGACTCGTCGTCCACGAGCACCACGTCGTCCACGTAGGACTCGGTGATGGGGAACACCAGCTCGCCGACCCGGCGCGGGGCCAGGGCGTCAGCCGCGACGCTGCCCGCCGGAGCGTCAACGGGCCGGCCCTCGGCCCGGGCGTAGCTGAGGGTGGGCGCGCCGTCGGGCTCGACCGCTACCACCCGGGCCGTGCCCGCGAACCAGGACGCTATGCCGGCGATCAGGCCGCCACCGCCCACCGGGACGAGCACGGTGTCGAGCTCGCTGACCTGCTCGGCCAGCTCAAGGCCCAGGGTGCCCTGGCCGAGGATGGTCTCGCGCTGGTTGTAGGCGTGCACGCTCATCGCGCCTGAGCGGTTGACCCAGTCCTGAGCGGCGGCCAGGGCGTCTGCGTAGCGCTCCCCGGTGACCACCAGGTCCGCGCCGAGCTGGCGGATGCGCTCGATCTTGGCCGGCGCCGATACCGTGGGCACGAAGATCTTGGCCGGGATTCCGCGATGGCGGGCCGCATGGGCGACGGCCACGCCGTGGTTGCCTCCGGATGCCGCGACGACCCCGGTCGGCGGCACCTCGCGCAGCAGCAGGTTCGTGAACGCTCCTCTCGCCTTGAACGACCCCGCGCACTGCAATTGCTCGAGCTTGAGTGTGGCCACGGGCAGAGCCGTCGCCGACTCCTCGAGCTCGCTGAGGTCGACCTGGATGACCGGCGTCCGGCGGATATACGGCCGGATCGTGTCGTAGCAGCGGCGGATATCGTCACGAGAGATCACCTCTGCACCCTACCCACCTGGTCAGCCCGCGGGAGAGACTAGCTCGCATGACTGAGCACACGCACCACCACGAGGAGGACCCGGCGTGCGCGGTGGCCCACGGCACTGCCCCGGCCGGTCAGGCCGGGACAGTCGGGTCATCGGCTGCGGCCGAGCGCACGCTGGTCGCGGTCTTCGCCTCGCCGGTGGCCGGCTACCTGCTGAGGTACGGAGCGGACCTAGGGTTCCGCGGCCTGCTGCTCGAGCCCGACGAGGCTCGCGCGGCGGGCGCCGCTGCCCTCGGATTCCCCATCCTGAGGGCCGCACCCGACGACCTCGACGGATCCGCGGACGTGGTCGTCACCGACCACCACCGTCCCGAGCTCGGGGTCATGCTCCGTGACGCGCTGGCCACCAAGGCCAGGTGGATCGGGATCATGGGCAACCCGCGTCACGTCGGCCCGCATGTCCAGATGCTGACCGATCTCGGCGTCCCGGCGGACGAGATCGCCCGGGTGCACCGGCCGATCGGGCTCAACATCGGCTCGCGGACGCCGCCCGAGATCGCGGTGGCTACCCTGGCCGGCCTGCTGGCCGACCGCAACGGCCGTCCGGGCGGTTTCGAGTTCTGGGCCCGACGGCCGGCGCAGTGAGCGTTGGGCAAGACCGACTCGGTGCAAGCGAGCGGACAGCAACCCAGCAGGTTCTCTGCCTCACGCGAACCTTGGCAAAGACACCGCCCGGTGCGGTTCCTCCGTCGGTGGGCATACCGGCCGACAGGGCGCGGTTACATCTGACAGCGGGTGTTGCCATTGTGCGCGTTAGGCTGAATGCAGCCGAATGGGGACGAGGAGGTTGTTCGGAACGTAGGGTCCTTTGGCCCATGCGAGTGAACGCGGCAGGTTTCACAGTCGCAGTCAGCGCGGGAAGCTGAAGGACCCGAACTCTGGGATAAGCGCAGCATACGGGAGGCGGCTGTGGCCGGGGCGTTCTTCCGGCACCGGGGACTCATCGCGTTCGCCGCAGGGGGCGCGATGGCGGAAACGCTTGCGCTCTCCTTCCTCGCGCCTGCCGCCCGCCCGCTCGCGTCGCAGGTCACGGCGCTGCCGCCGCTGGCCGTTTACCACGACCTGCGCTGGCTGTTCGCCTTCAACCAGTCCTGGCTCGGCTTCACCAGCGTACTCGTGCTGCTGGTACTGGCCCGCTCGGCCGCGGACGCCGTCCTCGTCCAGCTGGCCTGGCCGCGGCCGCCCGCCCGCGACGTCCCGGCCGTCCCGAAGCCCCGTTTCCTGACGTCCGTCGTGTCGTGTGCGGTGCTGACGGTGCTAGTGGGTCTGGTGATGTCACCGGTAGCCACGCTGATGTTCGGGGTGGCCCTGCTTCCCTTCTCCTGGCCGTACCTGGCCGCCCTGCCCATCCTGCTCGGTACCGCGGTGGCGCTGAGCCAGGGCGGCGTGGGCCAGGCCTGGTGGCGGCGGCTGCCCCCGCTTGGCACCGCGGCGTGGGTAATCGCGAGTTTCCTGGTCTTGTCCCTGGCCTCGGTACTCATGGCATACCTGGACACGGCGGGCATGGTGGCCGTGGCCGGGCTGGCCGGGCTGGTCAACGCACGGGCCTGGTACGGGCTGACCGCCGGAGCGGTACGGCGCTCGTTGGAACGCCCGCCGCACCCGTGGTACTGGCGTGCCGCGCTGCAGCGGATCCGGTGGGCGCTGCGCGACCGGACCAGCTGGCTACCGGTGGCGCCGCTGGCCGCGGTGATGGTGCTCGTCCTGGTCGTGGGGCTGGCCCGGCTGACGTTCACCGGTACGGTGCGCTTCACGACCGGGGCCGACGATGCGGCGGCCGCCACGGTGGCCACAGGCACCCGGGACGGCGGACTCACGGCATCCGGCGGGACCGGCCAGGCCCGCTCCCAGAATGCGACGGGCGCCAGGCCGCATCGCGCGCTGCTGGTGGTCGCGGGCTGGGGGTCGAGGTGCTGCCATGATGCCGATGCGCTGCGTGCGGCCGAGCCGGGCATGCTCGTGCGCCAGTTCTCGTACCTCGGCCTGGACGCGGCCGGGCAGCCGATCCCTTACGGCCCGGCCGCCGGAAACCTGCCCATCCAGGTGCTCGGCGACCGGATGGCCGCCCAGGTCGAGAGGCTCTATCAGCAGGTGCGTACGCCGGTGGACGTGGTGGCGGAAAGCGAGGGCACCCTCGGCCTGTATGCGATGCTGGCCCGCCACCCGCACGTGCCCGTGGGCACGCTGGTGCTGCTCAGCCCCATCGTCGAACCTGGGCAGGTCGGCCAGGCGGGCGGCACGGTTCCCGGCGCCCTGCTCAGCACGCTGAACAACCTGGTCGGCGGCATGACCCGGTTTGGTAACTCGGGTGCGCAGGAGCTGATCGACTCGGTCAGCGAGGTTGGCGCCAGCTATTTCGCGGTGGTCAGCCACGACCGTGGCCTGCCCTGGCTCGCGGTGGTCCCGCTCGCCGATGCCGTCACGCTGCCCGCGTGCCCGTGGCCGAAGAACATGATCTTCGTCGATGCCTTCCACGGCGGCCTGCTCGGCGATCCTGCGGTGCGGCAGATGATCGTGACGTTCCTGGCCGGCGGCAGCATGGCGGCGGATGACGCATCACAGCGGCAGTTGCGCACCGAGGCGCGGTTCATCGCGGCCGCGGCCACCGCCTGGCGGATGCCCCAGCTCCGCCCGGCCTGCCCTGGCGCGTGACGGCTCGATCCGTTACTCTGACCGCGTGACGCGAGCAGCCTGGTCCCCCGGGTCATGCCCCGGCGGGGGGGTCTGGGGGGGTCGTCCCCCCGGGCCATGCCCCGGCGGGGGGGTCTGGGGGGGTCGTCCCCCCGGGCCAGCACAGTGGTGGCGCCGCCGGTAGGCGGCCCGCTGACTCGCGCCAAGGAACGACAAGCGACCGCCCGGGAACGGCGGCCGCTTTCGTGTTTTCCTGCCGCTTCCGGGCCTGACCCCGAGAGGCCACCGTGGACGCCCACCGCACCGAACTGATAACCCGCGGAGGCGTGCGGGTCACCCGCACCGCCGCCCCCTTCGACCCTGTTGAGCTCGGCCGGATCGCGGCGCTCGTCGACGAGCGCCGCGGCGGCGTGCTCAGCTCGGGCATGGAGTACCCGGGCCGGTACAGCCGCTGGCACCTGGCCTACGCCGACCCGTGCGCGGAGATCACCGCCACCGGCAGGCAGGTCACCGCGCGGGCCCTGAACGACCGCGGCCGGGTGCTGCTGCCGGTGATCCGCGCGGCCATGGCGCGGACCGGGCAGCTTACCGGCGAGGACACCGTGGTCATCGGTGAGCCGGACCGCGACCTGACCGAGGAGGAGCGCAGCCGCAGGCCCACGGTCTTCAGTGCGCTGCGGGAGATCGTGGCGGCGTTCGGCTGCGACGACTCGCACCTCGGCCTGTACGGGGCGTTCGGCTACGACCTGGCGTTCCAGTTCGAGCCGGTGCGGCTGCGCCGCGAGCGTCCGGCCGGGCAGCGGGACCTGGTCCTGCACCTGCCCGATGAGATCTGGGTGCTGGACCGCAAGCGGGAGGAGGCCATCAGGTACGGCTACGAGTTCGAGGTGGGCGGTGAGTCCACCAACGGGCTCGACCGCCGGACGGCTAGCACGGGCCAGCGGCACACGCCATCGTCCGTTCGGTCCAAAGAACTGCCTGAACCGCCGCGGCCCGGTCGCTATGCGCGGGTGGTGGACGAGGCGCGGGACCGGTTTGCTCGCGGTGACCTGTTCGAGGTGGTGCCGAGCCATGTGTTCCACGGGCGGTGCGCGTCGCCCGCCGCGTTTTACGAACTGCTGCGGCAGCGCAACCCAGCCCCTTACGAGTTCCTGTTCAACCTGGGCCAGGGAGAGTACCTGGTGGGGGCCTCGCCCGAGATGTACGTCCGGGTCACCGGGGACCGGGTGGAGACTTGCCCCATCGCGGGCACGATAGCGCGCGGCGAGGACACCCTGCAGGACGCGGCGAACATCGCCGCCCTGCTCGGCTCGGCCAAAGAAGAATCCGAGCTGACCATGTGCACCGACGTGGACCGCAACGACAAGGCGCGGGTCTGCCTGCCCGGCACGGTCCGGGTCATCGGCCGCCGGCAGATCGAGATGTACAGCCGCCTCATCCACACCGTGGATCACATCGAGGGCAGGCTGCGGCCCGGACTCGACGCGCTCGATGCGTTCCTGACCCACATGTGGGCGGTCACCGTGACCGGCGCGCCCAAGACCTGGGCCATGCAGTTCATCGAGGACCACGAGGAGACGCCGCGGCGCTGGTACGCCGGCGCGGTCGGGATGATCGGCTTCGACGGGTCCATGAACACCGGGCTGACCCTGCGGACCGCGCACATCACCGGCGGGATCGCCGCCGTGCGCGCGGGCGCCACGCTGCTGTACGACTCGGTCCCCGAGGCCGAGGAAGCCGAGACGCACATCAAGGCCCGGGCCCTGCTGGTGACGCTCGCCGAGGCCGAGCGGATCGCGCGGGGCAGCAGGGACGGAGCCGGAGCGGCGGA
>Ga0187780_10001097_pt1 | contig 20351 bp, 17 predicted proteins | sample 1015_Q2_SP10_20__FD_132429 | JGI IMG/M metagenome (GOLD analysis project Ga0187780, IMG submission 132429) | Tropical peat soil microbial communities from peatlands in Department of Meta, Colombia - 1015_Q2_SP10_20_MG | ecosystem: Environmental > Terrestrial > Soil > Wetlands > Peat | place...
AATGAATAAAAGGTTAAGAACCATTTTTAGGTCCTAGATATTTCCGGCACACGTTTGCGCACGCGAAAGCCCCCGGCCTGTCCAGCATAGGGGGAGGGTCCGCACGACGGGGCGGCTTTGACGGAAATGTCGAGGCAGCCTCTATGCCACGAGCGATCATTTCGCGTCTTTGGCGACGCGTAGCCTATGAACCGCTCTACGATACGGACCCGCGTACAGGTGCCAACGTCGAAGTGTTGTGCGCCGATCGCGTGCTTGCTCAATCGTTCGGCGGACGCGACGCTGGTTGGTTTCGGTGGAGGCATCGCCGGGCCTGCTTGCCAGACGGTTTGCCGACCGGTTCTTTTGGCAGCACCTATCTCGTGTACCGTGACTTCGCGACGCGCTGAAATGGCCCCAGTCCGCAGCGTTAATGCGGACACAGTGCGGACACGGCATTTTAGTCGGAGTGGATGAGACAGCTAAGCTGTTGATTTTCATGGTGGGCGGTAGTGGGATCGAACCACTGACCCCTTCCATGTCAAGGAAGTGCTCTTCCGCTGAGCTAACCGCCCGGTAGGCTTGGACGAAGCATAGTCCTACGGAAAGCGGCGATGCGCTTATCCCGACTTTGCCCGCAACGGATTTACCGTCGCCGAGGCGGCCGGGTCAAGGCCGCAATCTGCCGGATTGCGGCCCATGCAGCGAGCAAGACGGCAAATCCGGCGAGAGTTTTGGGATTACGTCGGTACGACGAAAGCCTGCTTCGTCGCTGAATGGGCATTGCGGGCGAAGTTGGCCGGCCTCAAGTTAAGCGGCGGCCACCCCAGCTTGCGTCAATTTGTAACCAAGCGCGGCGAGTTCGAGGACATCGCTCTTCGAGACATCGCCATTATAGCCCGGGAAAGCAAAAGCATCGTAGGCGTCATTAATATGAATGCCGATCGGCAGTCCTAGCGTGTTCGACTGCGACGCCCAATCGGCGACGTCCCCGCCATTCGCAGCGGCGTCGTTGTAGGCGCCGAGATGCGTCGCGCCGTCGTTGTTTGAGAAGTAGCCGCCGTTCGAGGAATTCTCCAGCACGCCTTGGCTCTGATAATTGAAGAGATCGAGCGGCGTATCTGTCGGCTTGCCGTTTACGGTCGCGCCTTCCATGCCGATACGGCCCATGACTTCGCTGATCTCGTGCAGCGCTACCGACTGCAGATCGAATTGATTTGCTCCAGTCCCGCTATTCGAACCATTGGCGCCGGCGGCGGTGTTCCAAGAATAACCGGTGCCGCTCAAAGTGCTAAAGCCTATATATCCGTCGAGCCCTGATGCCGGGTTGACAAAACCGAGCGCCTTTGCCTCCGCGCTGGTCAGGAAGAACTGGCTGCTGGTCGGCTCGTTTACGGCTGAAAATACAAAACCGTCGTGCGCCAGCGCGGCCGTGATCGTCGCGTAATTGGTCAAATAGCCGTAGCTCTCGCTCTCGCCAAGCGCATTCGGCGCCATCGTGGCGCCGGCAATTTCGCCGTAGCCGACATCGATAGTGATCACCTCTTTGTTCGAAAATAGCGCGGTGTAATATTGCGCGGCATCGATAACGGCTTGCATGAATCCACTCGGCGCCTTTGCCACCGAAGAATCCCAGACGAGATCGATTTGGAGCCCGTTGGAAGAGCCGACTATGGTTGGCGCGGGCGTTGCCGATTTGGCCAAAGTCGCGGCGTTGTTGGTGCTTCCCGAATGCATCGACGCGCCGAAAGCAGGCGATATATTGCCGGCGTCATTCATGAGGTATTCGTTGCCGAGCGAGACACCGCCGTGGCCGGAACCGAGCGAGGCGATGTGCGTGTCGTGCCAATAATCGAACATCAGCATGATTGACGTCCTCTGTTTCAGGGACGCTAAACGTAGAGTCCATTCCTTATAAGAAAGCTGTCGTCGCCCGCTTATAATTTATGAAAAGTTGATCTAAGCGGCGTCGAAATCGAAGGCTCAATGTCCGCTCTGGCGCAGCGGCGGCGCCGCATTTGCCGCATCGGCACGGTGCTTTGGAGATCAGCATGCCAAACCGATACCAACACACCCAATGCGGAACCTTGATGCTTGTCGCGCTGGTCATCGGCGCTATCGTTTCCGCGTCAGCGGGTTATGTGTGCCCGGGAATGGCTCGATGGCTTGCGGGAGCCGTTGCGCTTGGTCTTTTAGTCCTGGCGTGGCTTTTTTCGTCGCTCACCGTCATCGTAAGCGAGGATGAACTGCGCTGGTATTTTGGGCCGGGCGCTTGGCAGTACCGGCTGGCGCTTGCCGATATCGAAGCCGCTCGGATCGTGCGCAACAGTGTCCTTAACGGCTTTGGTATCCGCATGCGGCCGGGATTTCGGCTCTATAATGTCTCCGGACTCGGTGCAATCGAGCTGCGTCTGAAGACTGGCGAAATCCGTCGAATCGGCACCGATGACCCGGCCGGATTCATCGCGGCCCTGAGGTCTTGAGCGATTCGTCTCCGCAAATAAGGAGGGGCGACGACATTGCGTCGGTGTCGGGAGCCGAAGCAGACACGGCGCACGGCTTCGGCGCGGCTATTTCGACTGAATGACGCCGTTCGGGCTCGCTTTGTCGACAATATCGGGCAGATATTGCGCGAGCAGCTTGAGCGTCGCGTCGACGGGCAGGCCGAGGTGCCGGGCGAATTCCTGCACCTGCGCGTTGCCGAGGACCGCTTTCAGTTGGTCTTCGGTGATCGGCAGATTGGCGCCGGGGCCGAGCCAGGATTGCACCTGGTTGTTCAGTCCGCCTTTCTGTAGCGCGGCGACGAGACCGTTGAGATCATGATACTGCGTGTTGGCCAGCACCGCATTGATGGCGGCAGGGAGCGCCGCCGCTTCCACTTAGCCCAACACCCCCTTGAGCGCATCGCCGAGATTGAGTCCATCCAACAAGCCCATTGGTGCCCTCCTTACCTAAAATCGATGCTAGGCCGCGCGGAATGTCGCCGACAGCCTAATCGAACAAATCCCGCGCCAGACTCCTCCATCGCGGCGCGCAGCGATCGCGGGGCCGGAGCTTGCAACGAAATGGGTGCATTACGCCGCCGGCTTTCGCGCCAACAAGCCGTAGGCCGCAATCGCCGCCAGCGCGAGCGAAATCAGAACGTTGTAGCCGGCAAGCGAAATGCCGAGAAAACGCCACGCCGCCTCGTCGCAGCGCACCACATGGACCGCGTGTAATTGGTCGAGCAGCGATCCGCCCGCATTGAGGTTGGTCAAGGGTCCGCTGCATTCGGCCGGGCCGGGCCACCAGTGCCATTCCACGCCGGCGTGATAGGCGCCGAGCACGACATTGCACAGAGCCGCGATAATGACGGCGGCGAAGCCGACGGTGATGAGCTTTTGCGGAGCGTGGGCCAGCGCCGCAATCCCCAGCAGCAACGAAAGCGGAATCATAATGTGGTAAGGGATGCGCTGCGTGAGGCAGAGCGGGCAGGGCGGCAGCTTCAGCACAAATTCGAAGAACCAGGCGCCGGCAAGCGTCGCCAGGCTGAGCGCAAACACCGCGAAAGCCGCGGCAGCGGGAGGCTCGGCGGAAATCCGGTCGATCCAATTTTGCTTCATCGCGGCCTGTCTGCGGGCCCAAGTCCCGAATCGGTGACGCGGCGAATTGCAGCTTCATTCGCGCGTTAATGAGCAAGGTAATTCGCAAGGATTAGGCCCGAACGCAAGCGGGTCCAATGGACGCGGGCCGCAGCCGACGATATAGAAGCGGGTCATGCCCGTGTGGCGGAACTGGTAGACGCGCACGACTCAAAATCGTGTTCCGCAAGGAGTGGGGGTTCGATTCCCTCCACGGGCACCACCGCCGAGATTTGTCTTTGATTCGACTGTATTTTCTCGGTGATCAACTTGGGAGCGTAAGCCATGAAAATATCAAAACTACTGCTCGCTATTTCGGTTAGTTCATGTGTCTTCGCCTTGTTGGGTCAAAGTACGCGCCCGATATCGACGCAGAGTGCAATCGCGCCTCAGGCTGTTTCTTATTCGCCGATTGATGCGATATCTTCGCCATCAGGCCCGATGGCAAAAACAAAAAAAATCAGAATGGCTTGTTATCCTGTGGGTGGCGAATGCACGCACAATTCCGATTGCTGCAGTGGATTCTGCAGGTCAGGTAGAGTGACAGCCTATTGCGACAATCCGTGATATCTTTTGGCGCAAACGGGACGCACGAATAGGAAGACCTCACGAAGGACTCGATCCTAAAGTTTGCGTCCGCGCGCCGCCCACGACATCTCGTTGACCCACGCCAGTTCCACATCCTGCAGTCCGGCCTCGTGCATCAGCGCCTCGACTTCGTCTTTGCGCCAATAGTTCGCGATGCGCGGCAGCATCTGATCGAATACGATCGATCGCAGATGCGCGAATGAAAACGTTCGCAACAGGCGGAAATACTCGATCTGGTCGAGGCCGCAGCGTAAGAGAAGCCACAGCAGGGCGGTCGGAAGCAACGCAATGGCATGCACCCACGCGATCGGCATCCGGCTGAACAGAATCTTCCTAGCCGGATTCAGTCCCCACAGCAGCCAGCCGTTGTTCTCCCGGCCCCAAATCGCCACATCTCCTGCGGGCTTCGTGGCTTTCAGCATTGCCTTGAGCGCTTCGACCGGAAACTCGAGATGATGAATGACGCCGATCGAGAATGTAACGTCGAACTCATCGGTCCAGGGCAGCTCGTAAGCGCTGCACTTCATCACCTCCATTGCCGGGTAGGGCGCCAATGTCCGCCGCGCCGCCGCCAAGCTACGCTCGTCAATGTCGACGGCGACGCCGCTTGCGGCCCCATAGCTCATGGGCCAAAAACTATTTAACCGACGTCGAGAAAACGTTTTCCTCGCCAATCGCCGGACGAAAAGAACGGCAGCCAACGGCGAAACTGCTGTTGTACCGCGGGCGTAACGGTCGCGTATCTATCCCACTCGTAGCCGAAGCGGTCGGGCGAGCCGCCAGTTGTGTCAATCATGTCAGCTTATCCGGGACGCTCTGCGGCGAATTGGGGCCAACCGGAGGACGCGATGCAGAATCAGCGCGCAGTCGCGCGAAGGACACAATGGGAATGCCAACCAGTGGTTGTAAAAGAGAGCGCGTTTCGCAGGCCAAGGCTCTGACGCGCCTAGAGAATTACGCTTCGTCGCGAAGCGAGTGAGGAAAGAAAGCGGTCCCCTATTGCGCTTTCTGCAATTCCGGATGCGCCCGTAGCCGCGCCGTGTTGAGCACGTGGATGAGGAAGGCCACGACCGCACCCGCGGCGAAGGGCAGGGCCGACCAGATATAGAGCTGTTCGACCGGCAGGCCGACGAACAGCGCACCCATGAACGGGCCGATAATCGCCCCAAGCCGCCCAATGCCGAGCTGCCAGCCGGAGCCGTTGGCGCGCAGCGAGGTCGGATAGATCATCGCGCCGACGACATTGATGCCGGATTGGATGCCGAGCACGAGTGCGCCGGCGAGGAACGTCGCGATCAAAAGCGCGGTCGTCGAGGTCAAGCCGGCGAAGCCGATCGACGCGACGATGGGCACGGCAATCACGAACATGACGGCGATGGCGAAGAAGCGATGCCGTTGCAGCCACCAGCATAGCGTTAGCGCGCCGACAGTGCCGCCGACTTGCAGCGCCGCGCCGGACAAAGCCGCGACCGTCGGCGTCGCATGGGCCGCCGTCATCAATGTCGGCGTCCAGCTGATCAGGAAGAAGTATCCCATTAGATTGAACGCGAACATCAGCCAGGTAAGTGGCGTGATGACGGCTAAACCCTGGCCGAACAGGTAAGCGGGATTTGAGCTCGGAAATTGTTTTTCGTCTTCGATGACGAAACGGGCATTCGGCGGCACCTTGAAACCGGGACGGATGGCCGCGAGCAGCGCTTCCATCTTGCCGCGCTGGCTTTCATGAATCGTCATGTATTTGATCGATTCGGAAAGACCGGCGATCGCGGCGAGCCCGATGACGACCGGAACGACGCCGCCGATCTTGAACAGGATCGGCCAGCCGTAGGACGGCACAAAGGCCGCGCTGGCGAAGCCCGCCAGTGCCCCGCCCATCGGCACCATGCCTACCGCGATGATTGCGAGCGTGGCGCGCAGGTTGCGCGGCGCCGACTCGGCGTTGATCGCCACAATGTTCGGGATGACGCCGCCGATGCCGAGTCCGGCGATGAAGCGGAGCCAGGAGAGTTGGGTCAGATCGGTCGCGTAGGCGGCGGCGAAGGTGAATATGCCGAACAACAGGTTCGCCGCGATCAGCGCGGTCTTGCGGCCGTAAGTGTCGCCGATCCAGCCGAATATCTGGGAGCCGAACAAGACGCCGATATTGCTGGCGCTCAGAACGAGGCCCAGCGCCTTGGGCGGCACGTGCCAGTCCGCGATCAAGTGCGGCGCGGCAAAGGCGATGGCGCCGATATCATAACCGTCGATCAGCGCCAGCAGGATCGACCAGAAGATCAGCTTGATTTGAAACGCACCAACCCCGTGCTCATCCAAAAAATGCGAAACCTGGACTTCCGCCTGACCGTCCATCGTTCCCCCCACAATCCGTCTCTGATTTAGCGCCTCTGTTTCTTGGCGTCTCTGTTTCTTGTCGCGGCGCACCGCGGCGCCACAGCCGCAAACTATGTCACCCGCCGTTTAAAGGAAAGCGGGCATACGCGCGCACTCCCATTTTCGCACGAACGTCCCTCAATTGACGCGATTAGGCGATCGGTTAGGCTCTTCCACCGCATGGCGCTAGAGCATGATCCGGAAAAGTGGAAACCGGTTTTCCGAAAAAGATCATGCCTCATCAAATGCCTAGAGCCGTAATCGATTCAACTTGAAACGATGCGCTCTAGGCTCGGCGCAGGGAGGACGAAAAATGGAATTCGGCTATTTCACGCTGAGCGACAATCACTACGACGACAACACGCGCTCATCCAACCAGTTTGTCGCCGACATCACCGCCGAGGCGCTCTACGCCGAAAAGGTCGGCATGCACTCGGCCTGGATCGGCGAACACCACTTCAACTCGCTCGGAGTATTGTCCTGCCCGGACCTCGTGCTGGCCTATGTCGCCGCCAATACGACGCGGCTGCGCTTGGCGCCGGCGGTGAACGTCTTGCCGCTGCATCACCCGATCCGCGTCGCCGAGCAGTGGGCGACGCTCGATCTTTTGTCCGGCGGCCGCGTCGATTTCGCCTGCGGCCGCGGCTACGACAAGCGCGAATACCTGCCGTTCCACGTTTCGTTCGAGGACAATCAGGGCATTTTCGAAGAAGGTCTCGAATTGGTCCGCAAGCTTTGGCAGACCGAGGGGCGCATCTCGCATCACGGCAAACACTATCGGTTCGACGATGTGCGGATCACGCCGAAACCGATCCAGCGGCCGCTGCCGACTACGTCGGCTCCTTTTCCAAGCCGTCGATCGAACTAGCGGCGCGCTTGGGCTGCGGGCTGATCGTGGCGCCGTTCGCCGCGGCGATGAGCTTCGGCGGATTGAAACAGGTTGCCGACCTCTACCACGAGACTTCCGCCAAGCACGGCAAGGCGCCGGGCCGCCTGATGTGCAGCTACTTTACTCATTTTGCCGACGACAAGGCGCAGGAGGACGCCGCGCGCGCCAGGCAAATTCGCTACTACAAGGAATGCGTGATTCCGGCGTTTCCCGGCGATCCGAAATCCGCCCCGCCGAGCTATCGCTATTTCATCGACATCGTCGACCGGCTGCACAAGGTCAAGCCGGAGGATCTGACGGAAAATTCCGTCCTGCTCGGCTCCTCTGCGCGCATAACCGAGACCTTGAAGAAGGTCGAAGCGGCGGGCTTTGCCGAGGTAATCCTCTACGTCAATGTCGGGCTCAAACCGCACAATCAAGTCAAGGATGAAATGGCGCGCTTCATGACCGAGGTCGCCCCCGCATTTGCGTCGAGCCGCGCCACCGCGGCAGCCTGAACGAAATTCATTGATATCCGGCGGGCATCGCCGGCGCGCCGCCGGGGGTTCCAACAAAACGTATGATTATAATCATAGACCATCGTGTCATGATGCCTCTAGGAAGAGTGCATAGAGTGCGTCCGCAAGCTTGTGGAATGGTCGAAATTGCGCGACTATCGAGTCCAGTTTGGGCCGGGGGAGTGTCGCTCGCAGTAGCGCGTTCAGAACAGAGAGACGAGCACGGGCCGCTGTTGGTCAGTTCGAAAAGATCACGCCCCATCAAACATCTGGAGCCGCAATCGATTTAGTTTGAAACGATTGCGCTCTAGGCCCAAGCGGAAAGCCTGACAATCCCAAATCGACGTTGAATCTTGGTATTGGTTCGCAGCGCACGCTCGGCGAGCACTCACGGATCGAGTTCGGTATCCCAGTAGAGATAGTCGAGCCAGCTTTCGTGCAGGTAGTTCGGCGGGAAGAGCCGACCGTTGCGGTGCAGGTGCTGCACCGTGGGCTGGAACGGCCGCTGCGACGGCCACATCTTCGATTCGTCCGGCGTCGAATTGCCCTTGCGCAGATTGCACGGCGAGCATGCGGCCACGACATTGTCCCAGGTCGTATGTCCGCCGCGCGAGCGCGGCAACAGATGATCGAACGTGAGATCGTCGCGCGCTCCGCAATACTGGCAGGAAAAACGGTCGCGCAAGAAAACGTTAAACCGCGTGAAGGCCGGATGCGTCGAGGGTTTCACGAAGGTTTTGAGCGAGACGACGCTCGGCAGCTTCATCTCCAGGCTCGGGCTGCGCACCGCGCGGTCGTAATTGGCGACGATATTCACACGCTCGAGGAACACCGCCTTGATCGCGTCCTGCCACGACCACAGCGACAGCGGGTAATAGCTGAGCGGGCGAAAATCCGCGTTCAACACCAGAGCCGGGAAGCCCGATTGCGGAACATGAGCGTTCAAGACGACGCACCCACCTCGACTCAATGCCGCAGCGCGGCGTTGGGTGCTAGTTTATAGGCAGGCGTGACAGGATTGTGAAGGCACCTGGGGCGCTTAGGCCCATTGCGGCCATGGCCCCCGGAACCGCGCGGTATAGGCGAAAAACCTCAGAGATGCGCGGGGCGGGAGATGCATAGCCTCGGGCCGCCGCAGTCGCCCGTGCGCCGCGATTTCGGCGCTGCGCCGGTTCGAGCGGCTCGCGGCTCGCGAATCAGGTGACAAGCGCGCGGGTGCTGGACCATGCGTGAGGCGCTGTCTACGGTGCGGCTCCCGCCAATGCCGGAGACCGCGCGTGCGCTACGACGATAACCTCACGACCGAACGAAAGACTTTCGTCACTCATCTCGAATGCTCCGCGACGGGCGAACGCCATGCCGCCGATCAGGTTCACAATCTCTCTCGCGCTGGCAAACCGCTCTTGGTCCGTTACGACCTCGACGGGGTCAAGACCACGCTGAGCAAGGACGCGCTGGCGCACCGGCCGCCGGATCTCTGGCGCTATCGCGAACTCCTGCCGGTGCGGCGCGTGCAGGACATCGTCAGTCTCGGCGAGGCGATGACGCCGATCCTGCCTTTGCCGAAGGTCGCTGCGAAAATGGGCGGCGGCGAACTTCTGGTGAAGGACGAAGGACGTTTGCCGACCGGCTCATTCAAGGCGCGCGGTCTGGTCATGGCGGTCTCGATGGCGAAAGCGCTCGGCATCAAACACATGGCGATGCCGACCAACGGCAATGCCGGCGCGGCGCTTGCCGCCTATGCCAGCCACGCCGGCATCAAAACCACGATCTTCTGTCCTGAGGACACGCCGGAAGTGAATGTCAGCGAGATCGGGCTGCAAGGCGCGAAGGTCTATCGCGTCAACGGATTGATCGACGACTGTGGCAAGATCGTCGGCGAAGGCAAGGCCAAGGTCGGCTGGTTCGACGTCTCGACGCTCAAAGAGCCGTACCGGATAGAGGGCAAGAAGACGATGGGGCTGGAGCTTGCCGAACAGTTCGCCTGGTCTGTCCCCGACGTTATCTTTTATCCGACCGGCGGCGGCACCGGCCTGATCGGCATGTGGAAGGCATTCGCCGAACTGGAGGCGATCGGCTTTATCGGCACGAAACGCCCGCGCATGGTCGCCGTGCAGGCGGCTGGCTGTGCGCCCATGGTGCGCGCTTACGAGGCGGGCGCCGAACACGCGGCGCGCTGGGAGAATGCGCACACGATCGCCTCGGGCATTCGCGTGCCGCAGGCGGTCGGCGACTTTTTGATTTTGCGCGCGGTGCGCGAGAGCGGCGGCTTCGCCATCGCCGTTTCAGACGAAGCGATCGGCGAGGGGCTTGAAGAGGTCGCGCGCGAGGAGGGCTTCTTGATGTGTCCGGAGGGCGCGGCAACCTATGCGGCCTACAAGCAAAGCCTCGCCGATGGTCGCGTCAAGCCGAGCGAACAGGTGCTCTTGTTCAACTGCGCGACCGGTCTGAAATATCCGCTGCCGCCGATCCACCGCACGCTCGACCGCCACAAACCAATCGAATTTTCGGAGTTTTGAGATTGGGCCGCCACCAGAGCGCGATCGGCTCAAGTTGAATCGATTGCGGCTCTGGGCCCGGTGGGGTCCAATTTTTACCGCCTGCCGCCGAACCGCCGCGCCAGAAATTCGCCGCCGTGGCGCAGGCCTTCGTTGTCGATGCCGTGTCCGACGCCGGCGGACAGGTGCCATTCGACGGGTATTTCCAGCGCGGCGAGACCCTGCGTCGCCTGGAACAAAGCCTGTGCGGGGATCAAGTCGTCGCGGTCGCCGTGAACGAGCAGGATCGGGGGACGCGATTTGATCGCGGCGGCGAAGGCTTCGGCGTCGCCGTCGGGCGGCAAAACCAGCAATCCGGAATAGCCAACGATCGCCGCCGGCGCCACGGCGCGCCGCAGCCCCACATGCAGCGCCATCATGGTGCCCTGGCTGAAGCCGACCAGCGCCAGCGCGGACGGCGGCAGCTTGTGCCGCGCGAGTTCGGCGTCGAGAAAACGCTGTAGCAGCGGCGCGGCTTTGTTGACGCCGACCCAGCGTTCGTTCGGATCGCGAAAGGTCAGCGCGAACCATTGCCGCCCGACCGGCGCCTGTCCGCAGGGCTCCGGCGCATGCGGCGAAACGAACGCGGTGTGCGGCAGGTATTGCTGCCAAGCGCGCCCGATTTCGATCAGGTCGTTACCGTCGGCGCCATAACCGTGCAGGAAAACGACGAGCTGCTGGGCGGTGCCGGAACGCGCCGCCAGCCGCGGACCGTCAAGTTCGACGGCCATGGCGCCCTCGTTTTGGCAAAACTCGCGAGCGGCCTCGCGACTTGTGTCTCGGCTTGGATCGCAACTTGGATTGCGCCTTGGTTTTCGGCCCGGCTTGCGGCTCGGATTTCGGCAGGTTGAGCATCCCCTCGCGCCTTTTCACGGCGCGATAGTAGGTCCATAACACGCGCGCCGCCACCGCGCGCAACGGCCGCCAGGGCTCCGCCAGCGGCATCATGTCCTTGGCGCTCGGCCGGGCCGGCAAGCCGAAAGCAAGCCGCGCCGCCTCTTGAAGCGCGAGATCGCCGGCAGGCCAGGCGTCGGCATGGCCGAGGCACGATAAGAGATAAATGTCGGCGGTCCATGGGCCGATACCGTGGACGGCGGTCAGCGCCGCATGGGCCTCTTCCGCGGAAGCCTCGGCCAGCGAGGCAAGCGCAAGCCGGCCGTCCGCGACGGCGCGTGCGATTTCCTTGAGCGCGCGAATCTTCGGCTGTGACAATCCCAAACGCGCAAGACGCGCCGAACGCGCGCGCAGGATGGCTTGCGGCTCGAACGGATCGAAAGCGGCCGCAAGCCGCGCCCAGATGGCGCTGGCGCTCGCGGTCGAAAGCTGCTGCGACACCACGGTCGCCGCCAGCCCGCCAAATCCATCGGGCCGGCGTCGCAACGGCGGCCGTCCGGCGCGCGCGACGAGCGTGGCGAAACGCGGATCGGCCGCGACCAGCGCCGCGAGCGCCGCTTCGAGATCGCTCTCGCAATGAATATGGGTGAGCGTGTTAGAGTGCATGGCGACTTTGGGGTCAGTGTCGGGAAGCGCCGCGTCGATGTACAGCCGCGTTTTGCGTTTTGCGCCAAGTCCGAACGGCTATTTGCACCTGGGCCATGCCTATTCCGCATTGCTCAATTCAGACATGGCGCGCCAACTCGGCGGACGCCTGCTGTTGCGGATCGAAGACATCGATACCGAGCGCTGCCGGCCCGAATACGAAGAAGCGATCTACCAAGATTTGCGCTGGCTGGGCCTGTCATGGCAGGAACCGGTGCGCCGCCAAAGCGAGCATCTTGCCGACTACCGCATGGCGATCGCGCAGCTGGAGGCGCAGGGGCTGCTTTATCCGAGCTTCGAAACTCGCCGCGAGCTCGCCGCCCTCGCCGCCGAGCTCGACCGCCGGGGCAGGTGGCCGCGCGACCCGGACGGCGTGCCGATCTATCAGGGGCGGGCCCGCAAATTGTCCGCCGCCGAGTGCCGGCGACGCCGCGAGGCGGGAGAGCCGTTCGCGCTCCGGCTCGCCATGGATAAAGCCGTCGCGCGCGCCGGAGTGCTCGCCTGGACTGAGACCGGCGCCGGACCTCAGGATCAGACCGGCGTCGTCACCGCCACGCCGCAGATGTGGGGCGATATCGTCCTGGCGCGCAAGGATTCGCCCGCGAGCTATCACCTCGCTGTCGTTTTGGACGACGCCCTGCAAGGTGTGACCGATATCGTACGCGGCCAGGACCTGTTCTGGTCGACCGGCATCCACCGGCTGTTGCAAACGCTCCTCGGCCTGCCGGAGCCCACTTATCATCATCATAAGCTTATTCTCGATGAGGCCGGCCGCAAGCTTTCGAAGTCGACCAGTGCGACGGGTTTGCGCGAATTGCGCGCCGCCGGGCACAAACCGTTCGATATCAGGCGAATGGTCGGCCTCGGCCGTTGACGCGAGGGCGGTAAAGATTTGCGCCGAGCGCATGTTTTGTTGCGCCGTTTTGCGTGGCATGTTGGGCTTGGCGCGCGAGGAACGCCATGGCGCGAGCAAAGTCCAAACAAAAGCGCAAAACCGGGCGCGGGCGTCCGCGCGGGCGAAAGTCTCCGGCGCGCTCGGACAATAGCGCGCTTGCGGTATTCGCCCACGACATCCGTACCGCATTGACCGGCGTCCTCGCGCTTGGCGATTTACTGGCAAGTTCCAGCCTAGGCGAGCGCGAACGGCGCTGGGCCGCCGGCATCAAGGCCGGCGCGGAGCATCTTGCCTCGCTGACAACCTTGGTGGTCGACGCCGCCAAGGCCGATGCCGGGTCCTTGACGCTGCGGCGGGACGTGTTCACGCCGCGCCGGTTGATCGAAGCGCTGGGCGAAACATTGGCGGCGCGGGCGCAGACCAAGGGCCTGCGTGCGGAGTTTAAGATTGCGGACGATCTGTCCGAGCCGTTGTTCGGCGATCCGGTGCGGTTGCGCGCAGCGCTGGAAAACCTGATCGACAATGCGGTGAAATTCACCGAACGAGGGACGGTCCGATTGGAAGTGCGGGCAAGACGCGCCGGGCCCGGACGCGTGAAGCTTGAGTTTATCGTCAGCGACAGCGGCATTGGGCTCAAACCTTCCGAGATAAAGCGGCTGTTCCGTCCCTTCGCGCAGGCAAGCGCCGAAATCGCCATGCGCTACGGCGGCGCTGGGCTCGGACTGGCCGTCGCCAGGACCTTGGCCAAGCTCATGGGCGGCGACTTGACCGTCACCAGCACCGCCGGGCGCGGCTCGCGCTTTTGCTTTTCGGCCGTGCTTGCGGTCGCGAATGCCGACGCCGCGAGCGCCGCGCGCGCGACCCCTGCCGCACCGCCGCCACGCCGCCTCGCCGTTCTCTGCACCGAGGACAATCCCTACCGGCGCGTCGTCCTCAACACGATGCTCACCGAGCTCGGCCATCGTGCGGATTTCGTCGGCTCCGCAGAGGAAGCCGTCGCCGCCGCGGCGCGCGGTTATGACATTATCTTCATGGATATTACGCTGACAGGGATTGGCGGACTGGAAGCGGCGCGGCGCATTCGCGCGCTCGCCGAGCCCGCGCGTTTGACGCCTATCGTCGGCATTTCCAACTTGAACGACCCCGGCGACCGCGATGCGGCGCGAACCGCAGGCATGAATTTTTATCTGCGCAAGCCGATCAGCCGGCAAATGCTTGGCGAAGCGATCGAAGCTGTGCTGGCGATTTCGTCCGCAGAAAGCTGACTTGATTATTCGGCGTCCCCCCGGCGAATCGCTGGCCGCGGTTTATTTGCCGCGATCCGCGGCGCCTTCCACGATGCGCACCAGATCGGCCATGATCCTGTTTAGCTCGAAATTCTTCGGTGTGTAGACTTCGGCGACCCCGGCGTTCTTCAATGCGCTCGCATCCCGCACCGGGATGATGCCGCCCACCACGACCGGCACGTCGGCTAGGCCCGCCTCCTTCAGGCGAGCGATGACATCTTTGACGAGCGGGAGGTGCGAACCGGACAGGATCGAGAGGCCGACGACGTGCACTTTCTTTTCCGCCGCCGCGCCTGCTATGGCGTCGGCGGTGAGCCGAATGCCGTCATAGACTACATCCATGCCGGCGTCGCGGGCACGGGCGGCGATTTGCTCGGCGCCGTTCGAATGGCCGTCGAGGCCCGGCTTGCCGACCAGGATTTTCAGCCGGCGGCCGAGCTTTTTCGAGACGCGATCCACTTCGGCGCGGATTTCGTCGAGGCCCTCGGCGTCGTTACGCATCGCGGTGCCGACGCCGGTCGGTGCTCGATATTCGCCGAACGCCGCGCGCAGCGCCAAGCCCCATTCGCCGGTCGTGACGCCGGCTTTGGCGCAGGCGATCGAGGCCGGCATGATATTGCCGCCGCTCGTCGCCGCCCGCCGCAATTCCTCGAGCGCGGCGGCGACCGCGCGGCCGTCGCGCGAGGCGCGCCAAGCGTTCAAGCGGGCGACCTGATCGGCCTCCGCCTCGTCCGACACCGTGACTACCGCCCCCGCCGCGCCGGCCAGCGGCGAAGCCTCGGTCTCGACGAAGCGATTGACGCCGACGACGGTCTGGGCGCCGCGCTCGATCGCCTCGACCCGCCTTGAGTTCGACTCGACCAACTGCTGCTTGAGATAGCCCGACTCGACTGCCGCCACCGTGCCGCCCATCGCCTCGATATGCCGCAACTCTTCGCGCGCGGCCGACTTGAGCGCGGCGACCTTGGCGGCGATGACCGGCGAGCCGTCAAAGACGTCGCCGTATTCCAGAATGTCGGTCTCGTAGGCGAGGATCTGCTGCATGCGCAGCGACCATTGCTGATCCCAGGGCCGCGGCAAGCCGAGCGCTTCGTTCCAAGCCGGCAATTGCACGGCGCGCGCGCGGGCGTCCTTCGACAGCGTCACCGCCAGCATTTCGATCAGGATGCGGGCGACGTTATTTTCCGGCTGCTGTTCGGTGAGTCCGAGCGAGTTGACCTGCACGCCGTAGCGAAACAGCCGCTGCTTTGCGTCGCGCACGCCATAGCGCTCGCGGGTGATCTCGTCCCATAATTCAGTGAACGCCCGCATTTTGCAGAGCTCGGTTATGAAACGAAGCCCGGCATTGACGAAGAACGAGATGCGTCCGACCACTTCGCCGAACTCGTCCTGCGCGCATTGTCCCGAAGCCTTCACCGCGTCGAGCACGCCAGTGGCGGTGGCGAGCGCGAAGGCCAATTCCTGCACCGGCGTCGCGCCGGCCTCCTGCAGATGGTAGGAGCAAACATTGATCGGATTCCATTTCGGCATTTCCTTGGTCGTGAACAGGATCACGTCCTTGATCAGCCGCATCGACGGCGCCGGCGGAAACACGTAAGTGCCGCGCGACAGATATTCCTTGATGATGTCGTTCTGCGTCGTGCCTTGGAGCTTGCCGCGCGGTGCGTTTTGTTCGTCGGCAAGGGCAATGTAGAGCGAAAGCAGCCAGGCCGCGGTCGCGTTGATCGTCATCGACGTGTTCATCTCGCCAAGCGGGATGCCGTCAAAGAGCGCGCGCATGTCGCCGAGATGCGAGATCGGCACGCCGACCTTGCCGACCTCGCCTTTGGCGAGCGGATGATCGCTGTCGTAACCGGTTTGCGTCGGCAGATCGAAGGCGACCGAAAGACCGGTCTGCCCCTTGCCCAGGTTTTTGCGATAAAGCGCGTTGGACGCCGTCGCGGTGGAATGCCCCGCGTAAGTGCGGAAGATCCAAGGCTTATCGCGCATGCCTGAGGCTCTTATCGCTTGGGCCAGGGCCGGACCGTCACGTTGCTGCTCATCGCGCATCGGCTCGTCGCGCCGTCGTTTCGCTGTTGCCGAAGACGCGCAGTGTGACGCCGTTTTTGTTGCAATGCAACATTAGCTGCGGCAAACTGACGTCAACATCGCCACCCTGAGCCGCGAATGCCGGCGCAACAGGGAGCCCGCTATGGCCGTTCCGCAAAAGAAGCCTTCCGCCGCGCCGCTCAAGGACCTCTACGAGATTGGCGAGGTTCCGCCGCTCGGCCATGTGCCGGAAAAAATGTACGCCTGGGCGATCCGCAAGGAGCGCCACGGGCCGCCGGAAAAGGCGATGCAATGCGAAATCGTTCCGACATGGCCGATCGCCGAGGAGGAAGTGCTGGTCTACGTGATGGCCGGCGGCGTCAACTATAACGGTGTTTGGGCCGGCCTCGGCGTGCCGGTCTCGCCGTTGGATGGGCACAAGCATCCCTATCATATCGCCGGGTCGGACGCGTCGGGTATCGTCTGGGCGGTCGGCTCGAAGGTCAAGCGTTGGAAGGTCGGCGACGAAGTCATCGTCCATTGCAATCAGGACGACGGCGATGACGAGGAATGCAATGGCGGCGATCCGCTGCTGTCGCCGTCGCAGCGCATCTGGGGTTACGAGACGCCGGACGGCTCCTTCGCGCAGTTCTGCCGCGTCCAGTCGCGCCAGCTGATGCACAAGCCGGCGCATCTGTCCTGGGAAGAGTCCGCTTGTTACACGCTGACGCTGGCGACCGCCTATCGCATGCTGTTCGGCCATCCTCCGCACACGCTCAAGCCGGGCGACAACGTTCTGGTTTGGGGCGCCTCCGGCGGCCTCGGCGTGTTCGGCGTGCAGCTTGTCGCCGCTTCCGGCGCCAACGCCATCGGCATCGTGTCCGATCAGGCGAAAGTTCAGTACGTGCTAGATCTCGGCGCCAAAGGCGTCATCAACCGCAGCGATTTCAAGTGCTGGGGCCAGATGCCCAAGGTCGGCACGTCCGAATACGACGGCTGGGTGAAGGAAGCGCGGCGTTTCGGCAAGGCCATTTGGGACATCACCGGCAAACGCGACGTCGATATCGTGTTTGAGCATCCCGGCGAGGCGACCTTCCCGGTGTCGTGCCTCGTCGTCAAGCGCGGCGGCATGGTGGTGTTCTGCGCCGGCACCTCCGGCTACAACATCACCTTCGACGCACGCTATGTCTGGATGCGGCAAAAGCGCGTGCAGGGCTCGCATTTCGCCCATCTCAAACAGGCGAGCGCCGCCAATCAGTTCGTCATCGATCGCCGCATCGATCCCTGCATGAGCGATGTATTCCCCTGGGACAAGATTCCCTATGCCCATGAATTGATGCGCACCAATCGCCACAAGCCGGGCAATATGGCGGTCTTGGTCAACACGCCGCGCCCGGGCCTGCGCAATTTCGACGACGTGATCGAGACGCAAGGTACGGTCGAAGGGGCGGCACAAGGCGCGTGATCGTCGCGCTTTGCCAGCCGCTCGTTTTCGCTAGCTTTTCACTACGCGATCCGGCGTGATGCTGCGCCTGCGCGCGATCGCAGCGTTGAGCTCGCCGCCATAGATGAAAATCCACGCCGTGAAATAAAGGAAGACCAGCGCCGTCATCGCCGACGCGAGGCCGGCGTAATAGGTCACGTAAGTGTAGGAGAAATCCGCGAGATAGCGCCCAAATACGAAACCGCAGGCAAGCCACAGCGCGAGCGTGGCGACGATGCCCGGCCAGACCTCTTCGATCTGCCGGCGGCCGGCCGGCAGCCACATGTGCAAGATCAAGAGCGCGAGCGTCAGCACGAAGGTCGCCACGCTGAAACGGGCGATATTGTAATGTCTCTCAAGCGGCTCGAGCCAATCGACATAGGAGAGCGCGGCGCGAAACACCAGCGGACCGAGCACCACGAGAAAGGCGAGCGCAAGCAGCCCAATCGCCGCCACCAGCACATAGCCGATCGACTCCAAGCGCAGCAGCCACCACGGCCGTCGCTCGGTCAGGCCATAGGCGCGATTGAGTCCGATGCGCAGGCTCTCGATACCGCTCGAAGAGAAGTAAAGCGCGAACACGGCGCCGATCGTCAGGATGTCGCCCCGCGCGGTGGTGAGCACTTTGTGGATTTCGCCGGCAATGCCGCCGGATACCTGCCGCGGCCAAGCCGCCACGATCAGTCCCGCCACCTCGTTTGCGAGACCCTGCGAGCCGATAAAACCGGCAATCGCCGTCACCAAAATCAAAAACGGAAACATCGACATCAGAACCGACAGCGCGATATGGCTTGCTATCGCCCAGCCGTCGTCGGCATTGAACCTATAGAACGCGTCCAACGCCACGCGGTAGCACAGGCGGAACGTTTTCACCGGCAGACACCTCCGCTCCGAGCGGGATATTCATAGCATTGCTTTTGTGCACTGCACGCATAAGTTCATTCAACAGGCCGGGTCGCTAACGGGATCATCGGAGTGAGTCATGCCCCTTGCCGCCACGCAGAAAACGCCGCGCCTCGAAGTGATCGCTATGCTTGGCGATGCCGTAGCGTCCGTGGAGACGCTTTTTGACGATGCCCGCCGCACCGTTGCCGACCGGGTGACGGTCGATGGGCGCGCGGTCGCGCGTCTCTTGGACAGCGAGCAGCGGGCCACCCACGGCCTTGCCTGGCTTGCGACCTATGTCGAAGCGCTTCGCCAGCTCGCCGACACCGCGCAGCGGCTTGCCAATAGCGGCAGTTTCGGCGAGACCGAAGAACTCCTGCTGCGGATCGGAGCCGGCGAGTATCTCGCCCAGGTGCTTGGTGGCATTCCGATTAGCCAAGGCGAGATCGTGCGCCTGTCGGATCTCGGCCTGAACGCGGCGGCGGTCGCCGCGCGCGTCAATCCCGCGGTCGAGCATCTCATCTCGACCGGCAATACCGCGCAGCGCCGCGCGCGCCTTGTCGAGCTGATGCGCCAGCAGCGCCACGAAGCGACGGTCGGCGCCTGCGGACTGGAGGAAACGCTCGATTCGATCCGTGAGGAAATGCGCAAATTCGCCGAAGATCGCGTCACGCCCTATGCCCAAGAATGGCATTTGCGCAACGAATACATTCCACTCGACGTCATTTCGCAAATGGCTGAGCTTGGCGTTTTCCGGCTGACCATCCCCGAGGACTACGAGGGCATGGGGCTCGGCAAGGAATCGATGTGCGTCGTCTCCGAGGAATTGTCGCGCGGCTATATCGGGGTCGGCAGTCTCGGCACGCGTTCCGAGATCGCCGCCGAACTCATTCTCGGGTCGGGCACCGAGGAACAGAAGCGCAAATGGCTGCCGAAGATCGCCTCCGGCGAGGTGCTGCCCACCGCGGTGTTCACCGAGCCGAATACCGGGTCCGACCTGGCGTCGCTGAAGACGCGCGCGGTGCGCCAGGGCGACGTTTACAAAGTCTACGGCAACAAGACCTGGATCACGCATCCGGTCCGCGCCGATCTGATGACGCTTTTGGTGCGAACCAATCCATCCGAGGGCGGCTATCGCGGACTGTCGATGCTGCTCGCCGAAAAGCCGCGCGGCAGCGACGACAATCCGTTCCCGGCGCCCGGCATGAGCGGGACGGAGATCGAGGTGCTGGGTTATCGCGGCATGAAGGAATACGAGATCGCCTTCGATGGCTTCGTCGTCAAGGCGGAAAATCTGCTCGGCGGCGTCGAGGGTCTCGGCTTCAAGCAGTTGATGGCGACCTTTGAGGCGGCGCGCGTCCAGACCGCCGCGCGCGCCATCGGCGTGGCGCAGGCCGCCATGGAACAGGCGCTCGGCTATGCCACCACGCGCGTGCAATTCGGCGAACCGATTGCCGGCTTCCCGCGGGTGGCCGACAAGATCGCGATGATGGCGGCCGAAATCATGATCGCGCGGCAGCTCACTTACTACGCCGCGCGGCAAAAGGATTCCGGGCGGCGCTGCGATCTCGAAGCCGGCATGGCGAAGCTTCTCGCCGCGCGGGTCGCCTGGGCCGCGGCGGACAACGCTGTCCAGATCCATGGCGGCAACGGCTTTGCCCTTGAATTTCCGGTATCCCGCATTCTGTGCGACGCCCGCATTCTCAATATTTTCGAAGGCGCCGCGGAAATCCAGGCGCAGGTTATCGCGCGGCG